>Ga0224497_10000742_pt1 | contig 22118 bp, 21 predicted proteins | sample SF_Jul11_sed_USG_4_FD_167970 | JGI IMG/M metagenome (GOLD analysis project Ga0224497, IMG submission 167970) | Sediment microbial communities from San Francisco Bay, California, United States - SF_Jul11_sed_USGS_13 | ecosystem: Environmental > Aquatic > Marine > Sediment | place: USA...
GCGATTCCGGCATTGGACGATCAGGTAAAGCACTATATCAACCTGATTCGCAATGATCTGCGGGGCAGCCGACGAAGCGTTGTATTTGGCATCCTGGAGCGCAGCTTCGAGCGTGATCCGGAAGGCGAAGTTTATAACAGCGTTTTTCTCGTCGGTGGGCTCCGGCCGCAGGCCTATCGCAAGCGCCACCTTGTTCCATTCGGAGAGTACTTTCCGGTTCCGGCCGGCATCCGCGAATGGATGAAAATGCAGAACCTGCCGCATTCGGATCTTGCAGCCGGGGCGGACATACAGCCGCTGCTGGTCGCGGCGAACGGCGCCAGGCTGGCCGTGGCGATTTGCTACGAAGACGCCTACGGCGCGGAACAGCTCTACGCGCTGCCGGACGCCAATATCCTTATCAATGTGAGTAACGATGCCTGGTTCGGCGATTCAATTGCGCCGCATCAGCACCTCGAGATCGCACGCATGCGCGCGCTTGAAGTTGGCCGCTTTGCGGTCCGTTCGACGAATACTGGAATCAGTGCATTCATCGGCCCCGACGGTGAGTTGCTCCAGGTCGGTCGACAGTTTGAACCTCAGATAATGACGGCAGACGTTGAACCAAGGCGCGGCATGACGCCTTACGCGGGTGCCGGCAACCGGCCCGTCATCGGGTTTTGTATGGCGATCATCGCCCTGTTCTGGATTCGCAATCGCGCCAGCCTGTAGTACGCTTGCGGGTTTTCCCGGCCATTAAAACAAAGCGACACCAATGAGCACTCCCTATCAGCCCGATATCGTCGAGAAGGCCGCCCAGGATTATTGGGCTGATTCGCGCTGTTTTGAGGTCAGTGAAGACCCGAGCAAAGAGAAATTCTACTGCCTGACGATGTTCCCGTACCCGAGCGGCAAGCTGCACATGGGTCACGTGCGAGTTTTCACGATCAGCGATGTCTTCGCGCGCTACCAGCGCATGCAGGGCAAGCATGTACTGCAGCCGATGGGCTGGGACGCATTCGGCATGCCGGCGGAAAATGCGGCCATCCAGCGCGGTGTACCGCCGGCGCAGTGGACATACAACAACATCGACGACATGCGGGACCAGCTCAGACGGCTCGGCTATGCGTATGACTGGACGCGCGAAGTCACAACTTGCCGGCCGGAGTACTACCGCTGGGAGCAATGGCTGTTCACGCGGATGTTTAAGAAAGGCCTCGTGTATCGCAAGAACTCGATCGTCAACTGGGATCCGGTTGACCAGACCGTGCTCGCAAACGAGCAGGTGATCGATGGTCGAGGCTGGCGTTCCGACGCGCTCGTCGAACGGCGCGAGATCCCGCAGTGGTTCATGAAAATCACGGCCTATGCCGACGAATTGCTGGACGAACTGGACCGCATGCCCGGTTGGCCGGACTCGGTCAAGACCATGCAGCGCAACTGGATTGGCCGTTCGGAGGGCGTGGAACTGTCTTTCGACGTCGCTGGAGAGGACGAACCACTATCCGTCTATACGACGCGACCGGACACGCTGATGGGCGTCACCTACATGGCCGTTGCTGCTGAACATCCGCTGGCCAAAAAAGTGGCTGCCAACAGCGCGGAGATCGCCGCGTTCGTGGAAGAATGCAAAAAGACTGACGCCGCCGAGGCGACGCTCGAAACGATGGAAAAAAAGGGCATGCCGCTCGGTGTATCGGCTATCCACCCGCTCACGGGTGAAGACGTGCCCCTGTGGGTCGCCAACTTCGTGCTCATGAGTTATGGCACGGGTGCGGTCATGGCCGTTCCGGGCCATGATGTGCGCGATTGGGAATTCGCGAGGAAACACGGCGTGCCCATCAAGCAGGTGATCGCGCCGGCAGACGGCACGGCTATCGATATCGAGGAAGGCGCATTCGTCGACAAGGGCGTGCTGGTCAATTCCGGTAAGTACGATGGACTCGATTTTGACGCCGCGTTCAATGCCATTGCCGACTACTTCGAGCAAACGGGCAGGGGCCGTCGTACGATCAACTATCGCCTGCGCGACTGGGGTGTGTCGCGGCAGCGGTACTGGGGCGCGCCGATTCCAATTATCTATTGTGATACGTGCGACGCCGTGCCGGTCCCGGAAGATCAGCTGCCCGTCGTGCTGCCGGAAAACGTCGAGTTCACGGGCGTCGGCTCACCGTTGCGCGACATGCCGGAGTTTTACGAAGTTGAGTGCCCCAAGTGCGGCAAAGAGGCGCGCCGCGAGACCGACACATTTGATACTTTTGTCGAATCGTCCTGGTACTTTGCTCGCTATGCCTGCCCGGACAACCCCGACCTAATGCTGGATGAGCGTGCCAGGTACTGGACACCTGTTGATCAATACACCGGTGGCATCGAGCACGCCATACTCCACCTGCTTTATTCACGCTTTTTCCAGCGCATTATGCGCGACGAGGGTCTTACCGACGTTTCCGAGCCATTCACGAATCTCCTGACGCAGGGCATGGTGCTGAAAGACGGCTCCAAAATGTCCAAAGCGAAAGGTAATACTGTTGATCCACAGGAACTGATCGAGAAGTATGGCGCCGATACGGTACGTTTGTTCATGATGTTTGCGGCGCCGCCCGAGCAGGCGCTCGAATGGTCGGACGAAGGCGTACAGGGCAGCTTCCGTTTCCTGAAGCGATTCTGGAATGCCGTGATCGATCATGCCGCGGCTGGACCGGCCCCGGCTGTCGATGCCGCTAAACTCGATGAGGGGCAGCAAGGACTGCGGCGCAAGACGCACCAGACCATCGCAAAAATAAGCGATGACTTCGGTCGCCGCAGCAGCTTCAACACGGCCGTGGCGGCGGCTATGGAGCTCTTGAATGCGGTAAACAGGTTTGATGATGAGACCGAGGCCGCTCGTGCCGTGAAGCATGAAGCGCTGGAATCGGTGGTGCTCATGTTGTCGCCGATCGTGCCGCATATCAGCCATGCGCTGTGGCAGGAATTGGGGCACGACACACCGCTGCTCGATCAGGCGTGGCCGCAGGTTGACGCATCGGCGCTCGAGCTCGATCTGATTCAAATGGTTGTCCAGGTCAACGGCAAACTTCGCGCACGGATTTCGGTACCCTCAGATGCCGACAAGAGCGCCGTGGAAGAGCTGGCGATGGCTGATGAGAACGTGCAGCGATTTATCGATGGTCATCAGGTTCGAAAGACGATTGTCGTACCGGGCCGATTGGTGAATATCGTTGTATAAAGTCCTGTGCATCGCATTGGCTACGCTCATTGCCGGCTGCGGGTTCCATGTGCAGGGGGCGTTAATGACGCCCGCGAGTATGGAACGCACCTTTATCGCGGCCGGTGACCGGTACAGCCTGTTCTATCGAGAACTTCGTGCGCGGCTGCAGGAAGCGGGCGTGCAGATCGTCGATACGGCGGGCGAGTCGACCGCAACGTTCTCTATTCTGTATGACGAGACCGATCAGCGCGTACTGTCTGTGTCGGCTCGCAATGTGCCGACGGAGTACGAGGTCTATTACACAATACAGTACGCTATCGATGGGCTCGACGGCAGGCTGCTGGAAATACAGGACTTGACCGTGACCCGAAACTATACCTATGACTCCAGGCTGGTTCTGGGCAAGGCGCGCGAAGAAGAGTTGTTGCGCGAAGCTATTGCAAAAGATCTCGTGCGCATCGTCCTGAAACAAATCTCGACGCTGTAGCCATCGCGTGATCGCGTCAGCAGATCGCAAAGTACTAACAGTTGCCGATGTCCGCCCGCGTGATCTCGTCTCATTGCTCGCCCGATACGATCTCCAACTGGTCGTGCAGAATGACGATGAGCCGATCACGGGAAGCTATTGGGGCGACCCCGAAGCTGGCATCGTGGGCAAGAAAGTACATGTGCGACGCGACACGCCCGTTCATTCGCTGTTGCACGAGAGTTGCCACGTCATATGCATGACCACCGATCGTCGCGAGCGGCTTGATCGTGATGCGGGCGGCGATGATCTCGAGGAGGCTGCTGTTTGTTACCTGCAGATCGTGCTGGCCGATCGAGTCGACGGCGTGGGCCGGGAACGGCTGATGCGGGACATGGACACGTGGGGCTACAGTTTCCGTCTCGGCAGCACCTGCGAGTGGTTCGAGAGGGACGCCGAAGATGCCCGGCAATTCCTTATAAATCAAAAGCTTTTGACTGAGGATGAAAAACCGGTCTACGCGCTGCGCTGACACGTCGGCCATGCGGTGTATAGTCTCATATGGCCTGGTTTCGCTTCGTTCTGTACTTCATCGCGATCGCGTTTGTTACCTGGGCACTCACGCGCATGGAAATCTCGGCTCCGGGCAGCCTGAAGCTGCACGTCATCGTTGGCGACAGTGACAAGTTGGGCACGAGCGAATTTTCGCCGGTCGAAATAATCCAGGCGATCATACTCGGTATCTGCGGTCTTATCATGGTTTGGGTGGCGCGATACTGCCCGTCACAACGGCCGGTTGCGCTCGGCTTTGGAGGGCTGGCGCTCGTATTCGTGATTCGCGAATCCGATTATTTTCTCGACCGGTTTGTCGTTGACAACCTGTGGCAGGTACTCGTCGTGATCATCGGGTCACTGCTGATCGTCTACACCTACCGGCATCGAAAACGGCTGACCATTGCGCTTGCGCGCGTATGGCCATCGCCGGGGTTGACGCTGTTATTTGCCGGCGCGGTCATTTTGTTTGCTTTTGTGCCCCTGGTGGGTCACGAACCGCTGTGGCAATCCATCCTTGGCGACACATATCAACGCGTTATCAAGCTCGTCGTTGAGGAATTCATCGAGCTGATGGGCTACTTCTTGTGGATGATTGGTACGATTGAATATGCGTTTCAGGCGCGGGCGATCGGCTACCGGGTGCCGCAGCCGGCGGCGCGACGATTGCGCGACAAACGCCGCCGTAAGTCGAAAGGCACCTTCTAACCACCAGCCGCCATCCCCATCCCCCGCCGACAATCATTCTGACCACGGCGACGATCGCGGGGAGATCTTGCTTGCTCGCGCTTACGCGATGTCGCTTCGCAAGACTCACCCGCACTCGCCGCCGTTGCCCCATCGTGCTGTGTGAGGCAAGTGAACGAGATGTTTGCCGGCGAGACATAAAGCGAGCGCAGCGAGACAGTCCGCCAGCAAACATGTCGGTCGCTTGCCTGATCTCTAAGTCGCTCGCCGGCGCCCTTAGGGTGCTTGGTGATGGGGGATGGGCGTGGTCAGAGGATGGTGGGATTCGGCGCGTCGCCGTAGACTTCCTCCGCATCGAATACCTTCTCGGTGTCCGTCCACTCGAGCTCTACATGTCCGTCGGCCTGCTTCGCCGCGAAATCATTGCCGATAGGAACTTTCCGGTAAAAGCAGCTGCGCTAGCCAACGTGACAGCTTGCACCGCCCGCGACGTCCACGCGCAGCCAGATGCAGTCCTGGTCATCGTCGACGAGAAGTTCCCGCACAGTCTGCACGAGTCCGCTGGTTGCGCCCTTGTGCCACAGCACCTGCCGGCTGCGGCTGTAGTAGTGTGCTTCCCCCGTGCTGATCGTCAGCTGCAGCGCCTCGGCGTTCATGTAGCCCTGCATGAGCAGCTCGCCGCTATCGGCATCCGTCGTGACAACCGTGATCAGGCCGCGGTCGTCGAACCTGGGCGCGAGGTCGCTGCCTTCCTCGACCTGTTCGACGGATTTGCGGGCTTGAAATCTGACCGGCGCGACAGACATTGGCAGTCCTCAGTGCATTTGCTGCGGGCCGGAAGAATACCGATCGTAGCGGCCGGCAGCAATATTGTTATGATTGCGTTTTTTGACCGGCCGAACCGGGACACCATGACCATACAGCTACACGACACGCTCCGGGGCAAGAAAGTCCTGTTTGAGCCCCAGAAAGCGGGCGAGGTGACGATGTACCTGTGCGGACCGACCGTCTATAACTACGCGCACATTGGCAATGCCCGACCTGCCGTCGTGTTCGATCTGCTGGCGCGGGTCTTGCGCCGCCGCTACAAATTGACATTTGCCCGCAATATCACTGACGTGGACGACAAGATCAACGCGGCGTCGGTCGAGACCGGCAGACCCATTGACGAGATCACGGCCAAGTACATCAAGGCGTACAACGAGGACATGGCAGCGTTGGGCGTCCAGCCGCCGGACGTTGAGCCGCGTGCCACGCAACATGTTGACGTGATGATCGCGATGATCGAGTCGCTCGTCGAAAAAGGTTTTGCCTACGTCGCTGATGGTCACGTCCTTTTCGACGTTGCGTCGTTCGAGCATTACGGTGAGCTGTCAAAACGCGATTTGCGCGAGATGATCGCGGGATCCCGAGTCGAGGTGGCGCCGTACAAGAAGGCAGCGCATGACTTCGTGCTCTGGAAGCCGTCGACGCCCGAACTTCCGGGATGGGACTCCCCGTGGGGGAGGGGACGCCCTGGTTGGCACATCGAGTGCTCGGCCATGGCAGAAAAGCACCTGGGTGAGACGATTGACATACATGCCGGTGGACAAGACCTGATTTTCCCGCATCACGAGAACGAGCGTGCACAAAGCCGCTGCGCCCACGACGGCGCTCCGTTTGCACGCTACTGGCTGCACAACGGTTTCCTGAGCGTTGACGAAACCAAGATGTCGAAGTCATTGGGCAATGTTCTGCTGGTGCACGACCTGATCGACAGCGTCCCGGGTGAAGTCATTCGCCTCGCGCTGTTGAGCGCACATTATCGGCAGCCGCTGGACTGGTCCGCCGAGACCATTCAATCGGCGCGCCGCATGCTTGATCGGCTTTATGGCGCGGTTCGCGGTATTTCGGTTTCGGATGAGGCCCGCGCCAACGTGGATGTCCCGGAGACACTGCTGGAGGCGCTGGAGGACGACCTCAATACGCCCAGGGCCCTGGCCGAATTCTTTGCGCTGGCACGCTCGCTCAACAAGGCAAACGACAACAAAGAAACAGAGTTGCTCGCGGCACAGATGTACGCCTGCGGTGAACTGATGGGCCTGCTCTGCAGCGATCCCGAGCAGTGGTTTGCCGGACATACTGAGGGCGACCTGCCTGTCGCCGAAATCGAGGCGCTGATCGAGAAGCGCAATGCGGCAAAAGCGGAACGCGATTTCGAACAGGCGGACGCAATCCGTGATCAGCTGCAGGCCGCGGGCGTGAGTATTCAGGACGGCCGCGACGGAACAACCTGGCGCCGCAGCGGTTGATGCAATGACGAGCGAAGTGCAGGCAGCTCAGCAGGAGCTCATCGAGGAATTCGGCCTTTTCGACGACTGGATGGACCGCTACCAGTACCTGATCGACCTGGGGCGGCGACTGCCGGAGTTTCCCGAGTCGCTTCGCACCGAAGAAAACCGTATTCGCGGCTGCCAGTCGCAGGTCTGGTTTGTAGCGGAAGAAAAGGACGGCCGACTGTATTTTCAGGCGATCAGCGACGCGGCGATCGTGTCAGGACTTATCGCGCTGTTGCTGCGTCTTTACAGCGGCAGGTATCCGCAGGATATCCTCGACACACCGCCCGACTTCGTGTCGGCACTGCAGCTCGAGAGCCACCTGAGTCCGACGCGCAGCAACGGCCTGTCGTCGATGCTCAACGCAATCCGCGGTTTTGCGACCGAGGCGCTGCGGGCTGCCTGATGCCCACCGTTGTGAGCCGACTGTTGTCGAAGCCACTGATCTGGCTCCTCAGGTTCTATCGGCTGGCGATTTCACCCTGGCTGGGGGGCAACTGCCGTTATCAGCCCACCTGCTCGAGCTACGCGATCGAGGCGCTGCAGACGCACGGTGCCTTTCGCGGTGGCTGGCTGGCGCTGAGACGAATGGGTCGCTGCCATCCGTGGGGCGGCTCGGGTTACGACCCTGTACCCGGTACCGAAAAGGATGATCATGAGGCCGATTGACGTTCTTCGGGCCATCGTCTACCCGCTGACGGAGTCCACCGTGCTGATACCCCTGCTCGTCTTCTGGCTGCTGGTGTCGCTTGCGCTCTGGGCGGACCTGTTCGGTCTGATTCTGCTGTTTATCGTGATTCCCGCGGTTTTCCGCTACCAGATGATCGTGCTGGAGGCTCGTGCGCGGGCGGCAACACCCGCGACGCCCGATCTCGCTTTGTTCAACTGGTTCGGCAAATTGTGGACCTTGTTCCCGCTCTTCGTCGCGCTCTTACTGACCTGGGCGATCGTGGCGGTGGCGCATTACCTGGGGATTGCGTGGGCCATCCTGCTCGTGCTGTTCGCCTGCGTGTTTTTTCCGGCGTCGGTAGCCGTGCTCGCGATCACGCATTCGCCGCTGCAAAGCCTGAGTCCGCCAGCCCTGGTTCGTCTGTGGAAGCGCTCTGCCGGAACTTTCTGGGTGGCGACAGTTTTCCTGCTTGTCGCATGCTGGCTGTCGGCCGAAGCGGGATCGCTGCCCGCGATGCTTGCCGGCCTTATCCAGCTGTTCCTGTCTTTTGCTTTTTTCTCGCTCGTGGGCAGCCTGATCGAGCCCTACCGACTCATCGAAGACATTGAGATTCCGGCGGCGCCGAAAAAGCGCGGGGATGCGATCGTGCGGGAGCTTGCAAGCACCCGCAAAGCCGTGCTCAATCACGCCTATGGTTTTATCAGCCGGGATAATCGTTCCGGTGGTTTCAAACACGTGTTCGACAGTATCGATACAGACCCGGACCCGGTTGCGGCATGGGCCTGGTATTTCGAACAAATGCTGCGCTGGGAAGACCAGCGGCCGGCGATGTTTTTCGCGCAGCACTATCTGCACGATCAGCTGAAGCATGGTGAGCAGGGCTCCGCGGTCAAACTCCTGATGCGCTGCCGCCTGGTGGATGAACAGTTCCGGCCTTTGCCCGGGGACATGGCCGCCGCGACCGCCGCGGCCGATGCCTGTGGCCATGCCGAGCTGGTGGCGGTATTGAGCCAAAATTGAGCGCAAATTTGGGGTCATTACGACGTCAATGGGCGGTACAATAATGAGCCATGGATAAGCGACTTCTAAAAATTCTGCGATGCCCGGTCAGCCATAAGGGCCTGTCTTTACTGACGAAAGACAAACTCGAGCGGGTCAATGCCGCGATCGCTGCAGGCAATCTGGTGAACCACGAAGGTTCACAGCTTGCAAAGCCCCTGGCGGAAGCACTGATCACCGACGACGGCAAGCGTATCTATCCGGTTGCCGACGGCATTCCGGTCTTGCTCGAAGGCGAATCCATTTCCATGGAGCAGCTTGCTTGAAAATACAGGCAAATCAGCTCTCTTCGCATCTCAAGAAATCGCTCGCACCCTGTTACCTCGTTACCGGTGATGAACACCTGCTGGTCGCCGAGGCGCTCGACGCGATTCGCGACGCAGCACGCCAGCGCGGTTTCAGCATGCGCGAGCTGCATGTCGCCATGGCTGGCTTCGACTGGCCACAGCTCACGGCGTCGAGCGGCAACCTGTCGCTGTTTGCAGAGCGGCGCATCATCGAGCTGCGACTTCCGACCGGCAAACCGGGGCGCGCCGGCGGCGAGGCGATTGTCCAGCTCGTGGACCAATCGGGTCCGGAAACCTTGTTCATCGTCACTGCGCCCAAGCTGGATCGAAGTGCCGCTGCCTCGAAGTGGGCAAAGTCGATCGAAAAAAAAGGGGTCAGTGTGCCGATCTGGCCGATTGGCATTCGAGAGCTGCCGGGCTGGATCGCCAATCGCATGCGCAGTGCCGGGCTACAGCCGGAACGTGATGTCGTTACGCTGATCGCTGATCGGGTCGAGGGAAACCTGCTCGCTGCCGGCCAGGAAATCGAGAAACTGCGTTTGCTGCTGGGCGAGGGACCCGTCAGCGTCGAGGATGTCAGCAACGCGGTGGCCAACAGCAGCCGCTACGATGTCTACAAACTGGCTGACGCCGCCATGGCAGGCGACGCGGCGCGCGCGGTCAAGATCCTGGGCGGCTTGCGCTCGGAAGGCGTAGAGCCGGTCATCGTCATGTGGGCGCTGACGCGCGAGCTGCGCACCCTCTCGAAACTCGATGACGTCATTCATCGAGGCGGTGATCTTGGCAGCGCGATGCAGAAAAATGGCGTCTGGCGTAACCGCCAGGGACTCGTACGCAGCTGTATCGGTCGGCATGAGCACGGTTCCTTCAATCGCCTGCTCAAGGCGACGGGACGCGCCGATGCGGCCGCCAAAGGGCAGCGTGCCGGCGATCCCTGGCAAATGGCATGCGATATTGTTATTGGAATGGCGCGTCGATGAGGCCGATTGGCGTTTTCGGCGGGACCTTCGATCCGATCCACTACGGCCATCTGCGAACGGCATTTGAAATGCTGCAGGCTTTACGTTTCGACGAGGTGCGTTTCATTCCCTGCGGCGATCCGCCACATCGTGGCGTGACGTTTGCCTCGGCCCGCCAGCGTCTGCGCATGGTCGAACTGGCGGTCTCCGGCCAGGAAGGATTCGCGGTCGATGACCGGGAAATTCGGCGCACCGGAGCGTCGTACACGATCGACACACTTCTAACATTACGAGCGGAATTTCCGGACCGGGCACTGGGTCTGATCGTCGGAATGGACGCGTTTCTCGGACTGCCGGAATGGCATCGGTGGGGAGAAATTCTGGATGTCGCGCATATCATTGTCGCGCATCGCCCGGGCTGGAAGGCGCCCGATATCGGTCCGCTGGGCGATATGATTGCCGAGTTCGGCACCCACCGTGTCGAGGATCTGCATGCCGCGTCGAATGGCCGGATTCACATACACGCCGTCACGCAGCTAGAGATTTCGTCGACCGAAATCCGCGATCTCGTTGCTGCCGGTCGCGATCCGAGGTTCCTGATGCCGGATGCGGTCAGGGGCGAAATCGAAAACAGCGGGTGCTACGCGCCTGGAGAGTCGCGTGACGAGGTGTCGCAGGAGCGCGCCGCCCCCGCGGAAAAATAAGTCGGGAATCAGACAGGAGTTGAATTTGAAGATCAAGAGAACCACGCATGAACAGCGATGAGCTAACTGACCTGGTCATTGGCGCGCTCGAAGATGTCAAAGCCCGGGATATCGTCAAACTTGAAGTGCGAGACATGACGACAGTGACTGACTACATGATTATCGCGAGCGGCACCTCAAGTCGCCACGTCAAAGCGCTCGTTGACAACGTTGCTGAGCAGGCCAAGGAGGCGGGCCATCGACCCATTGGCGTCGAGGGTGAGGACGGCGGTGAATGGGTTTTGCTCGACCTGCAGGATGCGCTGGTACACGTCATGCTGCCCAAAGTGCGTGAGTTCTATAACCTGGAAAAACTCTGGTCTATTGCCCCGACAGGGGACGCGACGGCAACCGACGGATAGGCTGTGCACATAAGACTATTGGCCGTGGGTGACCGTCAGCCCTCCTGGGTGGATGAGGCCTTCGGCATTTATACGGGGCGGTTCCCGCGAGAGTGGAAATTTCGTCTGGACACGATTGCGACCGTGCGGCGCAACAAGAACGAAAAATCGCAAACAGCGATGGCGGCGGAGGGAGAGCTGATACTCGCGAAACTGGTGGCGACAGAGCAGGTCGTTCTCCTCGACGAGAAAGGCAAAGAACTGACCAGCCGGACGCTGGCTGCCAGGCTCGCGGACTGGCAATCCGATAGTCGCGACCTCTGCTTCATTATCGGAGGTCCCGACGGTGTTCCCGATGCGATCCGGCAGCGCGCAGACTTTATCTGGTCGCTTTCTAAACTGACATTGCCGCACGGCATGGCGCGAGTGCTGCTGGCTGAACAGCTGTATCGTGCATGGTCGCTGCAGGCTGGTCACCCGTACCACCGGGCCTGAGCGACTGTTCGTGGCCCCGCAATTGTCACTGTGTCTGGCATCGTCTTCGCCACGTCGGCAGGAGATTCTCGAGGCACTGGGACTCGAGTTTTCGGTCAAACCGGTTGAGGTGCACGAAGAGCGTCTGGCGCGCGAGGCGCCGGAACAAATGGTACTCAGGCTGGCGGTAGCGAAAGCAAATGCGGCCGACGTGGAAGCGTCCTGCCTCGTCATCGGATCCGATACCGTAGTAGTGCTCGGTGATGAGGTACTCTGCAAGCCGCGCGGACGGGATGAAGCTGTCTCGATGCTGCTGGGTCTTTCCGGTCGCCGCCACCGCGTGCTGACCGGCGTCGCGCTGCGGGGACCGGCCGGCGTGCAGACCGCGGTCAGCGCGACAGATGTGCATTTTCGCGAAATCAGTCGGGACGAGGCGCTCGCATACTGGCACAGTGGGGAGCCTCGCGACAAGGCCGGCGCGTATGCCATACAGGGACTTGGTGGTGCGTTTGTCGAGTCCATTAAGGGCAGTTATTCGGGCGTAGTCGGATTGCCCGTCTTCGAGACCGCGCGATTGCTGCAAGATGCGGGTATCGATGTATTCAAGACGCAAAAAGATCATGACGGATGAATCGCTAAAAGAAGAAATCCTGATCAACGTGACGACGAGCGAAGTGCGCGCAGCGCTGCTCGAGAACGGCGTACTGCAGGAGGTCTATATTGAACGTGCGGCCCGCCGTGGATTGACCAGCAACATATACAAAGGGCGCGTGCTGCGGGTGTTGCCCGGCATGCAGGCTGCATTTGTTGACATTGGCCTGGAGCGAACGGCTTTTCTGCACGCCTCCAACATCGCGCCAGGCCGGGACCAATACGGTCCGGACGAGGTGCCGGCCATTCGTGATCTGGTTCGCGAAGGTGACGAGATCATGGTGCAGGTTGCAAAAGACCCGCTGGGCAACAAGGGTGCCCGGCTGACGACTTTCATTACTTTGCCGTCCAGGCACCTCGTGCTCTTGCCGTGCAGCGATTCAGTTGGTATCTCGGCGCGTATCGAAGATGAAGATGAGCGTGAGCGGCTTCGCGCCATCGTCGAGGAAATTCTCGCCGAGAAAGACCTGAGCTGTGGCGTCATCGTGCGCACCGTCGCCGAAGGCACGGACAAGGAGACCCTCGTCGCCGACCTGAAATACACGCTCAAGTTGTGGGCGGTGATTCAGGAACGGTGCAGCAAGACTCCTGTAAAAATGCTCGTTCATGAGGATCTTTCGCTGCCACTGCGGGTCCTTAGGGATATGGTAACCAGCGATATCGAGCGTATTCTCGTTGATTCGGAGGACGATTTTGACGCGATGCGGGATTTCGCCGTTACGTACCTGCCGGATATCGAACCAAAGCTGGAGCTTTATCAGCGGCGTCGCCCGATTTTTGACCTGCATGGCATCGAGGACGAGATTCGCAGGTCGCTTGACCGCAATATCCCATTGAAGTCAGGTGGTTACTTGATATTCGACCAGACCGAGGCGATGACGACCGTGGACATCAACACCGGTGGCTATGTGGGTCACCGCAACCTCGAAGAGACGATCTATCGCACAAATCTCGAGGCGGCTGTCGCGATAGCGCGGCAGCTGCGCCTCAGAAACCTCGGCGGCATCATCATCATCGATTTTATCGATATGGAAGAACCGGATCATCGTGACAACGTCCTGCAGGTCCTCGAGCAGTCGCTCGCCCGGGATCACGCACGGACGCAGGTCACCCCGGTTTCGCCGCTGGGCCTGGTCGAAATGACGCGAAAGCGCACGCGCGAGAGCCTGCAGCATATTCTCTGCGAGGACTGCCCGAGCTGCGACGGCCGCGGTTTCCTGATGACAGCCGAGACCGTCTGCTTCGAAATTTTTCGCGAAACCATACGGCAATCAAGACAATTCGAGTTTGACGAGGTGCTGGTGCTGGCGCATCAGAATGTCATCGAGCTGCTGTTGGACGAACAGGCCCGGAGCCTTGCCGAACTGGAAGAACAAACCGGCAAATCGATCAGACTTCAAACGGAGTCGTTGTATGTCCAGGACCAGTTCGACGTCGTGCTGATGTAGGTTGCGGAGAAACCGACAAGAACATGAAAGTATTCCTGCAACGCCTGTTTAAATTCGCTGCTTATACCGCCGCAGGTGTTGTAATTTTGCTGGCAATCGCAGTCGGCCTGTTTCGGCTTTTCCTGCCAAGACTTCCCGAGTACCAGGAGGACATCAAAGGCTGGGCCAGCGCGGCGATCGGCATGGAGGTCGAGTTCTCGGGCATGGACGCGCGTTGGGGCTTGAGTGGTCCGGAGCTCTTGTTTCGCGAGACCGAATTGCTTCGGGTGTCCGGCCAAACTCGTGTTGTCGCGGCTGAAGAGGTACGGGTCGGTATCGCGTTGACGCGCCTGCTTGTTGAAGGCGTCAGAGTTGTCGATCGGGTCGTCGTCCGTGGTGCAAGCGTCGAGGTTCGGCAACTCGAGGACGGGCGTTGGTGGATCCAGGGCGCTCCCGTCGACGAATTGTTGGAATCGAACGGTGGCCGCGATCCCGGTGAGTCGGACGTCGAAGTAATCGGCGAGGATATCGAGATCATTTTCCTGCAGCCGGGTGACGAGCGGCCGAGATATTTTGCGATACCGCGTGTAACGGTAAGCGTCGACAGGAATCGTGTCGCACTTGATGCAGCGGTTCGCCTGCCGGAGGACCTGGGTCGGCAGCTTGGCATTTCAGCGACGCAGCTGCTGACGCTGCCGAGGGACGAGCGCCGTTGGGACATTGTTGCAGAAGCCGACGACATTGACCTGGCCGGGTGGTCGAATCTGCAAAGGAAGAGTGACCGGCGGATTCTGTCGGGTTCCGGCGATGCGGATTTTTCGGTTGCCTATGCAAACGGTCGCCTGCGATACGCCAGCGCAGACGTCGACTTTGCCGGGATCTCCCTCGAGCAGGACGAACTGTTCGATTTGCGCGGTCGCTTTGAAGTCGACCTGGCGTCCGACGGCTGGCTGGTCGCTGCCGAAAAATTTCAAATGTCGACACCCGACCATCAATGGCCCGAGGCGTCACTGCGAGCCGAGGTCAGTACGGATGACACCGGCAAAATCGTGTTGATGGACGTTCGCGCATCGTACCTAGACCTGAAGGATGCCAGCCTTTTATTACCGTTGTTGAGTCCGGATCGACAACAACAGCTGTCGAATTACCAGGCGAGCGGCAGGGTACGCGAGCTGGTCGCTACGGTGTCCGATATTGATTCCGAATCGCCGCGCTTCGACATAGCTGCCGCGCTTGATGCCGTGGGTGTGGCGGCCGTGGGTAATCGTCCCGGCGTCAGGGGCTTCACTGGCGTATTGCGCGCCAATCGACTGGGCGGCCGCATCGAAATCCGCTCGAGCGACATGGTTGTGGATATGCCTGAATATCTTTCCGCTCCGATTGACATCGACTCTGCAGAGGGAACGGTGATTTGGCGCAGCAGTGATGCGACGACCACGGTGCTATCGGACAGTATTCTCATTCGCAACAAGATTTTCGAAAGCCAGAACAATGTGCAGTTGATCATTCACGCCGGCGAGTCATCGCCTGAAATTGATCTTGATGGCACGTGGAGCATCACCGACGTATCCGCAGCAAAGCAATATATCCCGCAAAAAATTATGAAGCCCAAGCTGTACAACTGGTTTCAGGCGGCGCTCGTCGAGGGCTCGATTCCTCGCGGGACAGCGATGCTAAAAGGCCCGCTGGACAAGTTTCCGTTCGACAACGACGAAGGCAGGTTCCTTGTGCAGGCATCGGTCCGCAACCTTACGTTCCAGTATGCGCCGCGGTGGCCGGCAACCGAACAGGCCGACATGGAGATTATCCTCGAAAACATGCGCCTGTACTCGGTGCGCAACCGGTCTTTCAGCGCGGGCAATCAGACGGTCGATGCCGACATAGAGATCGCAGACTTGCGTGACCCGGTGCTCACGATTGACGCGTTCTCGACCGGTACGCTCGAGACGATTCGGGCATTCTCGATGCAAAGTCCGATCGCTAACGTTTTCGGTGGTCAGCTGGAACGTGTCGCCGTGACGGGAGATGCATCGTTCACACTCGATCTGATGGTGCCGCTGAAAAACCCGAAGGGCTTCGAGTTCACAAGCCGTGTCAGGAGCAACAACGGTGTGCTCGCTATTGCCGGTTTTCCGGCGGAACTGACCGACCTGATTGGCGAAGTGACGATCGCTCGGAACGATATCTCCACAGAGTCTCTCGGCGCACGCTTTCTCGGCCAACCCATCGTTGTGGACCTGACAACATCACAGGACCCGCAGTTCAGTATCGTCGCGAGCACCAGCGGATTTGTCACGGCCAGGGCGATCGTCGAAGAACTTGGCGTGCCGCTCGACGGCCTGATCAGCGGTGGTACGGACTATGATACCCGCATACTTTTTCCGCGCGGAAATCAGACAACGCCTTCGCCGCTGACGATTCAGATTGAGACTGACCTCCAAGGCCTGGGGTTGGTTCTCCCCGAACCGCTTGGCAAAGCTGACGACATGGCCATGAAAGTCAGCGGCGACATACGTTTCATGCCAGGAGGGCAGGTGATCGAAAGCGTCGGCCTGGCCGATAATGGCTTTGCCTGGAAAATCGCGTTTAATCGCCCTGAAGACAGCTGGGATTTCGATCGTGGCGTGGTTACGATGGGCGGTGACGCTCCGGAGCCTGCGGAGACTCGTGGCCTGCATATCCGGGGCACCACGAGCACTATTCGCGTCGACGATTGGCTCAGTTTATCGCGCAGTGGTGACCGGGAAGTCGGCACGGCCAATCGGATCCGTTCCATCGATCTGCTTGTTGACGACCTCTACGTTGCGGGTCAGCACTTGCGCGGGCATCACGTGCGCGTGGATCGTAGCGCACGTGACTGGCTGGTTCAGCTGGACGGTGACGATATCGTTGGCTCGGTGTTCGTGCCCTATGATTTCGCATCCGAGCGCGCGATGGTTCTCAGAATGGAGCGCCTGCACCTTCCCGGTGACGACGAGTCTGACGATGATCCATCGTTGCTGGATCCGAGGAAGCTGCCTCCGATCACCCTCACCACCGATGACTTGGCGCTGGGCGATCGGCATCTCGGCGCGGTTGAGCTCCTCGTGGAGCGTGTCGAAAACGGGCTCGAGGCGAAGACAATCAAGACAAAAGACGAAAGCTTCGAGATTGTCGGCGCGGGCAGCTGGATTGCGGACCCTTCGGATCCGCTCGGCAGCCGCACGTCCGCGACGGCAACGCTGACCAGTACGGACGTCATGCAGACGATGACCCGGCTCAATTTTACACCGGGTATCGTCAGCGACCAGATGAGCGCTACGATCGATTTGAGCTGGTCCGGCGGTCCACGCGCCGATTTCCTCGACGTCCTGGATGGAGAAGTACAGGTGCGATTCGGAAATGGTCAGCTCGAGGAAGTCGAACCGGGCGCAGGACGAATGTTTGGCCTCATGAGCATCGTCGCGCTTCCACGGCGCCTGTCGCTCGATTTTCGAGACGTATTCAACAAGGGATTCGGATTCGACAAGATAGATGGCACATTTCGCATCGTCGATGGCGAATCTTACACCTGCGACCTGTCGCTCGAGGGTCCGGCCGCCGATATCGGCATCGTGGGTCGCGCGAGCCTCGCCAATCGTGACTACGATCAGGTGGCGGTGATTAGCGCCAACGTTGGCAATACGCTTCCGATTGTCGGCGCCATGGTAGGCGGGCCACCGGCTGCGGCGGCCCTGCTGATCTTCTCACAGATCTTCAAGAAACCGCTGCAGGAGGTTGGCCAGGTCTACTACGGAATCAGCGGTTCCTGGGATCAACCCATAGTCGAGGGCACGAATTCCGACGACTTTGTGAGCCACGGAGAACTCGCCGGCTGCGTCGCCGGTGCAGAGTAGAATATGGCGAGCGTTTGCAGTCCGGAATCAACGATGCGTGTAGCAGCGATACAGATGAACAGCGGGTCCGACGTTTTGGCCAACCTGGACCTGGCCGACAGCCTGTTGGCCGAGGCGGCCAGGGATGGCTGCATGCTCGCTGTCTTGCCTGAGAATTTTGCGCTGATGCCGGAAAGGGCGACCGAAAAGGCAAAGTACGCGGAGCAGCCGGGCCAAGGTCCCATACAGGACTTCCTTGCCGATGCAGCCCGCCGCCACAAGCTCTGGGTCGTGGCCGGAAGCATGCCGCTGGTCTCGCCCGAAATCGCCGCTCATCGAGTTTACGGCGCCTGCCCGGTCTACGACCCGGACGGCGACGCCAGGGCGCTTTATCGCAAGATTCACCTGTTCGATGTCGATCTTGTTGACAAGCAGGAGTCTTATCGGGAATCTCGATCGATGTACCCGGGCGATGAACTCGTTGCCGTGGATACGCCGTGCGGCCGATTGGGCCTGTCGATTTGCTACGACCTCAGGTTTCCGGAGATGTTCCGGCGTCTCGTCGATGACGGTGTGACCGTCTTTACAGTACCGGCTGCCTTCACCGTTACCACCGGCAAAGCGCATTGGCATGTCTTGCTGCGCGCGAGGGCGATAGAAAATCTGGCATATGTGATTGCAGCCGGGCAATATGGCACGCACCCGGACCGCCGGTCGACGTTCGGACACTCGCTGATCTGTGATCCCTGGGGTCGAATCCTGGCCGAGCAGGGCGAGGGCAACTGCGTCGTCAGCGCGGACATTGATCCCGCGTTACCGGCCAGGTTGCGGAGTGAGTTTCCTGCCCTGGCAAATCGTAGACTGAAACAGTGAGTCCCACGTGAGCATCAGCACGCCCAAATCGATTGACGCCGTCATGTCCCGCCTGCTGGAGCCCGTCGGGCTCGGCGAGCGGCAGCTGAGCGCCACGCTCGGCACGGTCATGCGCGGTGGCGTCGATTATGCCGACCTCTATTTCCAGGTCAGCCGCCAGGAGAGCTGGACGCTCGAAGACGGAATCATCCGCGAGGGGAGCTTCAGTCACGACCAGGGCGTCGGTGTGCGCGCGACCAGTGGCGAGAAAACCGGCTTCGCGTATTCTGACGAGCTTGTCCTGCCGGCGCTGGAGCAGGCGGCTGGCGCCGCACGTGCCATCGCGCGCCAGGGGCAGGAAAAGCGTATTCAGGCGTGGCGGCGGAGCGCGGCCGCGCCATTGTATCCGCTGGCCGATCCGACAACGAGCATCGACGATGCCCGCAAAGCCGCGTTGTTGCTCGAAATTGACGCCGCCGCACGTGATCTGGATACGCGTGTCGAGCAGGTCATCGTCAGTCTGTCGAGCAGCCAGGACCTGGTCCTCGTCGCGGCGTCGGATGGCACAATGGCCGCTGATGTCAGGCCTCTGATCCGCCTAAATGTCACCGTAATTCTGGAACAGGACGGACAGCGCGAGCAGGGCTATTCAGGGGGTGGCGCACGCGCCGACCTGCATTACTTCATCGACGGTGACCGGCCGCTCGAATACGCACGTGAAGCCGTTCGTCAGGCGAGTGTGCAACTGGAGGCGGAAGCGGCTCCAGCCGGCACAATGCCCGTGGTTCTGGGCCCCGGCTGGCCCGGTATCCTGTTGCACGAAGCCGTGGGCCACGGACTTGAGGGCGATTTCAATCGCAAGGGCGTCTCCACGTTCAGCGGCAAGATCGGGCAAAGGGTGGCCTCGAAGCTCTGCACGATCGTGGATGACGGGACTATCGCGAGCCGGCGCGGCTCGCTCTCGGTGGACGACGAGGGTACGCCGGGCCAGAAGACCATCCTGGTCGAGGACGGCATTCTGCGCGGCTACATGCAGGACAAGCTCAACGCACGTCTGATGGGCGTCGATCCGACGGGCAACGGCCGCCGCGAGTCGTTTGCGCACATACCGATGCCGCGGATGACCAATACTTACATGCTTGCGGGACCCCATGAGCCCGAGGAAATCATCGCGTCCGTGAAAAAGGGACTGTATGCGCCGAACTTCGGCGGCGGGCAGGTTGATATAACGTCCGGCAAGTTCGTGTTCTCGGCGAGCGAGGCTTACCTTATTGAAGACGGCAAAGTTACAAGGCCAGTAAAAGGGGCAATGCTGATCGGAGACGGCCCCGAGGCCCTGAACGAGATCTCCATGGTCGGCAATGACCTCGAACTCGATACCGGCGTCGGCACCTGCGGCAAGGAAGGACAAAGCGTGCCGGTCGGCGTGGGTCAGCCAACGCTCAAGATCGATGAGCTGACGGTTGGCGGCACTGCGTAGCGACGACCCGGCGTCAACAAGCGGTCCCGCATTTCACATAAGTTGAAATATTGCCGATTTGCAGAGCACAGTGTGAGATACCTCACTTCATTCAACATATGTCTGAGGTAGATTCCCAGTATCTCCAGGGATGGATACGACGATGGCATTCGAGAATACAACGATAGAGCGAGACCTGGACCCGACCGCACAGCAATTCGTGCAGGGATTGCGCGACGATCGCAGCGAAATCGAACCGGATCTGGCCGTGGACGGCCTGTCTGACTCTATACTATCGCGGCTCCTCGGCCTATTCGGTGTCGGGCGGTCCTGAGCCCGAATAGACCGCTGAACCCGCCCCGCCCGGCAAACGAAACACGTCCTCGACCCGCCCCCGGGCCGGCTATTTTGCCGTTCGGCACTGGACAATTCGCCCCGGCTATGGAGAATGAAACGACGCCGAGCGGAAGCAAACAATACTATGTGGGTCTCAAAACCAATCTACGAAAGTCTGCCGTACTTTTATTTGCTCGTAGGCGCGCTCACGCTGGGCGCTTCCATGTACGTGAATTACTGGCACTGGCCGACAATTTGCTTCGTCGTGGGCCTGTTCTGCCTGGTTGCCGGGCTGGTTGTGCTGCTGAAGCGCCGTGACTATCGGGTTACCGATCGGCGAGTGGGGCAGCGCCAGGACAATTAGCCGCAGATCGACTATTGCTCGTTGACCGCCGAATCCGGGCCGCCGGTTTCCTTGCTGTCCGTGATCTGGTCTTCCACCGGGCTCTCTGTGTCTGGCTGCAGCAGCCGCAGGTCTCTGTACACGAGTTCGTGTACGCCCATTGAAATCACGTCACCGTCCCGAAGGTGGTATTTCTTGATCTGCTTTGCCCCCAGGAACAGGCCATTCGTGCTGTTCAGATCTTCAATGATGCAGCCGTTTTCGTCGCTGACCAGCTGTGCATGGTGGCGGCTGACGAATTTGCTCTTTACGTAAATTTCGTTATCGGGCGACCGTCCCACGATCACGCGGCCCACCGGGAACGCGTATTCAGCGAGGATCTCTCCATTCGTCCGTAACGCGATCTGCGTCACCGACCCGGAGGCGGGCAAGCGTTTCTCGACCTGCTGAAGTTTTTCGTAAAGCCCGGTATCGCTTACGTGCTCCTTCCAGTTCAGCTCGTCGACGGCTGCCAGTATGTCAGTTTCATTCACACTGGCTTTCTCATCGGCAAACGCGCACAGTAACGCGGTGTCGCAAAGCGTGTTGATGAGGCGCGGCACGCCACCCGAAAAACGATAGATGATGTCGAAGCACCCGTCAGTGAACAGGTCGTCTTCCTCGTGCCCGCCCACGGCCAGGCGATGCTTGATGTATTCCTCGGTTTCCCGTCGATCCAGGGCCTCCAGATGGAAACGCAAGCGGACGCGTTGCACCAGTTGTTTCAGGCTCGGCGCATCCAGCTTGTCCCGCAGTTCCGGCTGGCCCGTCAGGATTATGCGCAGCACCTTTTCCTTGTGAGTCTCGATCCCGGAGATCATGCGAATCTCTTCAAGCACTTTTCGGCTCAGGTTTTGCGCCTCGTCGACAATGAGGACGACTTTCTTGCCGTTGGAGTACTGCTCGATGAGGAACATGTTGAGCATGTCGAGCAGCTCGACCTTGCGCATGTTGAACGGCTTGAAGCCGAACTCGGTCAGGACTGCCTGCAGGAACTGGGTCGGTGTCAGCTGGGTTTGGGAGACGACGGCGTAAACAACATTCTCGTCGACCTCGGAAAGAAATGACTGCAATAACGTCGTTTTCCCGGACCCGATCTCGCCCGTGATGACGACGAACCCATCGGCGAGCCATATGGTCGACTCCATGTATGCTTTGGCGCGTGCATGTTGTTTGCTCCAGTAAATAAAGTCTGGATCAGGTGTCAGCCTGAAGGGCTGTTCGGAGAGGTTGAAATGTTGCAGATACGACATCTCGATTAGTTTACCTTCTTTTCCGGGCCGGACGCCATTTCGCGTTCTCAGGACGAAGCGTCGATCAGGTCACACTCCTACTAATGATGTCGAGAAGTGCGTCGCGATCGTCGGCGGTTTCACTAACCACTGTTATGTGGCCGAGCTTGCGACCGGCGCGCGGC
>Ga0224497_10000743_pt1 | contig 22107 bp, 25 predicted proteins | sample SF_Jul11_sed_USG_4_FD_167970 | JGI IMG/M metagenome (GOLD analysis project Ga0224497, IMG submission 167970) | Sediment microbial communities from San Francisco Bay, California, United States - SF_Jul11_sed_USGS_13 | ecosystem: Environmental > Aquatic > Marine > Sediment | place: USA...
CCCACGACGAAGACAATGGCTACGCCGTTGGTGATTTGGTGGAGATCGCCGAGACGCGCCCGATCTCCAAGACCAAGGCCTGGGTTGTGACCCGATTGATCCACAAAGCGCGTTCGGTCTAGCCGAACTTAGGCAAACAAGCCCGCGTTATGGGTAGAGCGAAAAGTTGTTGAGCGCGCGGTGGGCCTGGAACTGTGTCGCTCAGGTTGTGGCATAATTCTCGGCTTCGCCGGAAACTCTGTCGTTGCGTGAGTTGAGCAGCCAGGTTGCCGGCCTCGCCCCAAACAACCTGGGTCGCAAAGGACCAGGTTCACGGGCCCAAGACTGACCGTCGTGCTCGATCCAAGCTCGTTGTGGACAGCCAAGCGGGGCAAGTTGGGAATAATCATGATTCAAATGCAATCGCGTCTTGATGTAGCAGACAACACGGGTGCCAAGTCCGTCATGTGCATCAAGGTGCTCGGTGGCTCCAAGCGCCGCTATGCCGGTATCGGGGACGTGATCAAGGTCAGTATCAAAGAGGCGGTCCCGCGTGGGCGCGTCAAGAAGGGCGAGATCCACAGTGCTGTCGTGGTGCGTACCGCCAAGGGCGTGCGCCGTCCGGACGGCTCGTTGGTGAAGTTCGATGGCAATGCCGCCGTATTGCTCAACGCCAAGCTGGAGCCTATCGGCACGCGCATCTTTGGGCCGGTGACGCGCGAGTTGCGTACCGAGCGCTTTATGAAAATCGTTTCTCTGGCACCAGAAGTGCTCTGAGAGTGTCAAAGGGCCGACCATGAACAAGATCCGTAGCGGTGACCAAGTCATTGTGCTGGCCGGCCGAGACAAAGGCAGACGCGGCAAGGTTGTCGCGCGCGTCGATGCTGACCACCTCACCGTCGAAGGTATGAACGTGGTCAAGAAGCACACAAAGCCGAACCCCATTAAGAACATTCCCGGCGGCATTGTGAACAAGACTTTGCCTATCCACCAATCCAACGTGGCGATCTACAACCCAACGAAAGGCAAGGCCGATCGCGTTGGCATAAAGCTGCTCGCTGACGGCAAAAAAACCCGCGTTTTCAAGTCCAGCGGCGAAGAGATTAAGGCGTAAAAGGACCTTCATGGCTACACCGCAACCTGTGCACAAACGCGCCCGCCTTCAAACGCTTTATCGCGAGACGATCACGCCGGCCCTGGTTAAAAAGTTCGGCTACAAGTCTTCGATGCAAGTGCCGCGCCTGACCAAAATCACGCTCAACATGGGTGTCGGCGAGGCAGTTTCGGATAAGAAGGTCATGGAACACGCGTTGAGTGATTTGTCGAAAATCGCCGGCCAAAAGCCGGTTGTGACCAAGTCCAAGCAGGCCATTGCCGGCTTCAAAATCCGTGACAGCGTGCCCATAGGGTGTATGGTCACGATGCGCGGGATCCAAATGTATGAGTTTCTCGACCGCTTTGTAACCGTTGCCTTGCCTCGTGTGCGTGACTTTCGGGGTATTTCTGGGCGTTCTTTTGATGGCCGTGGCAACTACAACATAGGCGTCAAGGAGCAAATCATCTTTCCAGAGATCGAGTACGACAAGATAGACATGCTGCGTGGGCTCAACATCAGCATCACGAGCACCGCGAAAAGTGACGAGGAGTGCAAGGCGCTGCTTGCCGCTTTCAAGTTTCCGTTCAAGAACTGAGGTATCCGTGGCTAAACTTTCCCTGATTCAACGCGAGCTCAAGCGTGCCGCGCTGGTTGCCAAATATGCGAAAAAGTATGCCGAGTTGAAGGCAACGGCCAACGACGCACAAAAGTCCGACGAAGAGCGGTACGCGGCGCGGCTTGAATTGCAGAAGTTGCCGCGCAATGCTTACCCCAGCCGTCAGCGCAACCGTTGTGCGCTTACCGGACGTCCGCGCGGTACCTTTCGCCGGTTTGGCTTGGGCCGCAACAAGATTCGAGAGTTGGCGTTCAAGGGCGATATCCCCGGCGTCATCAAGGCCAGTTGGTGAAGTCGGTGAACTGGGTCTCTGACCGGGAGAGATACGCATGAGTATGAGTGATCCGATCGCCGATATGCTGACCCGCATCCGCAACGCGCAGGCTGTCGACAAGTCTGTGGTTGTGATGCCGTCGTCCAAACTCAAGGTAGCGATTGCTCAAGTCTTGAAGGATGAAGGCTATATAGAAGGTTATGCCGTACGCGACGAGACGGCCAAGCCTGAACTGGAAATAGCGCTCAAGTACTACGCTGGCCGCCCGGTCATTGAGCACATAGAGCGCGTGAGTCGACCCGGTCTGCGCATCTACAAGGGGCGCCACGACATCCCAAATGTGAAGAACGGGTTGGGCGTTGCGATTGTGACTACGCCCAGAGGTGTGATGACGGATCGCAAAGCTCGCCAAGTCGGTACCGGCGGCGAAGTGCTTTGCTACGTGGCTTGATTGGGGGAAGCGTTGCGATGTCTCGCGTAGGAAAAATGCCTATCACCGTCCCGAAGGGCGTGGTTGTATCGATCGACGCTGAAAAAATCAGCGTGAAAGGTACGCTCGGAACCCTTATGAATCCCATGCATGCCCTGGTTGCGGTTACCAACGAAGTGGGCACGCTGACCTTTGCGCCGGCAAACGACTCGATGCAAGCTAATGCGATGAGCGGGACCTTGCGCGCGCTTGTGGCCAATATGGTCAATGGCGTAAGCGCGGGTTTCGAGAGAAAGTTGACATTGGTCGGTGTGGGATACCGAGCGCAGGCTCAGGGCCCCAAGCTCAACTTGCAGGTCGGTTTCTCGCACCCGGTGTTGAAGGAAATGCCAGCGGGGGTCACGGTCACGACACCGACCCCCACGGAAATTGTTATCAAGGGGTGCGACCGCAAAACGGTCGGTCAGATCGCTGCGGAGGTGCGAGCCATACGGCCGCCTGAGCCTTACAAAGGCAAGGGCATTCGCTATGTTGACGAGAAGGTTTCCTTGAAAGAGACCAAGAAGAAGTAAGTAAGTAAGGCAAGGAGTCACGCAATGTTGAACAAGAAAGAGCGGCGTATACGGCGTTCGCGCAGCACGCGGGGCCGAATTGCGGGTCAGCGAGTTGCTCGGCTGACGGTGTTCCGTTCCAACTTGCACATTTACGCCAGCATCATTTCCAGCGATGGCAACCGCGTGCTGGCCAGCGCGTCAACCGTTGAGGCTGAAGTACGCAAGGAAATCGGTGCCGTGGGTAGGGGTGCAAACGTTGGCGCGGCAGAATTGATTGGCAAGCGTATCGCTCAGCGTGCCACCGCGGCTGGCGTGGAAAAGGTGGCGTTTGATCGCGCCGGCTATGCCTACCACGGCCGCGTGAAAGCGGTGGCAGAGGCCGCGCGAGCGGCCGGTCTGCAGTTTTAAGCGCGGGTAGCAGCATACAGGCGACTAAGGAATTCAACGATGGCAAAGTTTCACCCGCGCGCACCGACCGAAGGCAGCGAAGATGGTCTGAAAGAGAAAATGATCGCGGTCAACCGTGTTACCAAGGTGGTCAAAGGCGGCCGCATCCTTGGTTTTGCTGCGCTGACGGTTGTCGGTGATGGCGACGGCCGCGTCGGGATGGGCAAGGGCAAGTCTAAGGAAGTCCCGGTGGCCGTGACAAAGGCGATGCAAGACGCCCGCCGCAATATGTTCAAGGTTTCGCTCAAGAACGGTTCGATCCATCACAAAGTGGTCGGGGAACACGGTGCTGCACATGTGCTCATGGCGCCGGCACCGGCAGGGACGGGAATCATTGCCGGCGGTCCAATGCGAGCCGTCTTTGAGGTGATTGGCGTGACCGACATCGTGGCCAAGAGCCTTGGCTCGACCAATCCATACAACCTGGTGCGCGCTACGCTGGACGCGCTGCAGCACACCCGAACACCGGCTGAGATTGCCGCCAAGCGCGGCAAGACAGCAGAAGAAATTTTCAACTGATTTCATGCACTGAATTCATCATGCCAAGTAAGCTAGCCCACAAGAAAACCGTCACGGTAAAGCTCGTTCGCAGCGTTGCCGGTACGCGCGAATCACATCGAGCGACCGTGCGCGGCCTGGGCCTGCGCAAACTCAATGGCGAATCAGTGTTGGAAGACACGCCCTCGGTGCGCGGAATGATCAACAAGATTTCATATCTAGTGAAAGTGCTTTGAAGATGGATTTCGACATGCGACTCAACGCCATCAAACCAGCTGCTGGTGCCAAGCGCGCTAGACGCCGCGTCGGGCGCGGTATGGGCTCGGGCATTGGAAAGACAGCCGGTCGCGGCCACAAGGGCCAGAAGTCTCGCGCCGGTGGTTACCACAAAGTGGGGTTTGAGGGCGGCCAAATGCCGCTGCAGCGCCGCCTGCCTAAGCGAGGATTCAAGTCACGGACACTGCAGTTCAATGCTCAGGTGCGACTGTCTGACCTGGAACGGCTCACGAATACAGAGATCGATGTGCTGACCCTCATGCAGGCGGGGTTGGTGCCTGAGCGTTCGCGCTCGGTCAAAGTGATCGCCGCCGGCAAGCTGAGCAGAAAGATCACGATCACGGGCGTGCTCGCGACGGTTGGCGCCAAGGCGGCTATCGAAGCCGTCGGTGGCAAGGTCACCTGACCCAGCGCTATCGCACACCAGGATATCTACTGACACCATGGCCACCATTGCAAACCAACAAGCCAAGAGCGGAAAGTTCGGCGACCTGCGTCGCCGGCTTGTGTTTTTGCTCTTGGCGCTTGTGGTTTACCGTGTCGGCGCGCACATCCCCGTCCCCGGCATAGACCCCAACGTGCTGCAAGAGTTGTTCAAGGGCCAACAAGGTGGCATTTTGAGCCTGTTCAACATGTTCTCGGGCGGAGCACTGTCGCGGTTTACGGTTTTTGCATTGGGCATCATGCCGTACATCTCGGCTTCCATCATCATGCAATTGATGACCCATGTAGTGCCGACTTTGGAGGCGTTGAAAAAAGAGGGTGAGTCCGGCCGCCGCAAGATCACGCAGTACACGCGTTACGGCACCCTTGGTTTGGCGTTGTTTCAGTCTATGGGTATCGCGATTGCGCTGGAAGGCTCGCCCGGGCTGGTCATCACCCCGGGGTTTGGCTTTCGCGTGACAGCCATGGTCAGCTTGACCGCCGGGACATTGTTCTTGATGTGGCTGGGTGAGCAAATTACCGAGCGAGGCATAGGCAACGGTATTTCAATACTCATCTTTGCCGGTATTGCTGCCGGGCTGCCGAGTGCAATAGGGGGGCTGTTCGAATTGGTGCGCACCGGCGCCATGAGCATTTTGGTGTCCTTGTTCATCATCGGTGTGGTGGTGCTCGTGACTTTTGTTGTCGTGTTCGTCGAGCGCGGTCAACGCAAGATATTGGTCAACTATGCAAAGCGTCAGGTAGGCAACAAGCTGTACGGTGGGCAGTCCTCACACCTTCCGCTCAAGCTCAACATGTCCGGTGTGATTCCGCCGATCTTCGCTTCGTCGATTATCTTGTTGCCAGCTACCGCCGTGGGTTGGTTTGCCACCGGTGAAAGCATGCGCTGGCTCAAAGACCTGGCAGGGCTGCTCTCGCCGGGGCAGCCGATTTACGTGATGCTCTATGCTGCGGCGATTGTCTTTTTCTGCTTTTTCTACACGGCGCTTGTTTTCAACAGTCGCGAAACCGCGGACAACTTGAAGAAAAGCGGTGCGTTTATACCCGGCATACGCCCCGGTGATCAAACTGCGCGTCACATCGATCGCATTTTGTCGCGACTGACGCTGGCCGGGGCGATTTACATCACAGCCGTCTGTCTGCTGCCGGAGTTCTTAGTCTTGAAATACAACGTACCGTTTTACTTTGGCGGCACTTCGCTGCTCATCATCGTGGTGGTGACGATGGATTTCTGGGCGCAGGTGCAGTCTTACGTAATGTCGCAGCAGTACGAGTCACTGCTGAAAAAAGCCAACTTCAAGGCGGGCTGACGAGCTGCTTTGCTCAACAGCAAGTCACTCTACCGAACGGAACAGTAAAGAAAAAGGCATGTCGAAGGATGATGTTATTCAAATGCAAGGCGAGATTCTCGAAAATCTCCCCAATGCCACTTTTCGTGTGAAGCTGGAGAACGGGCACACGGTGCTGGGGCATATTTCGGGAAAAATGCGAATGCACTACATCCGAATTTTGCCGGGCGATAAGGTGACGGTTGAGTTGACACCCTACGATTTAACTCGAGCGCGGATCGTGTTTCGAGCCAAGTGAACAGATTATTTGAACACTGCCTCATCAGGCCAAGGATGACAAACATGAAAGTAGCGGCATCAGTGAAAAAGATGTGCAGGTATTGCAAGATCATTCGCCGAAATGGCGTCGTGCGCGTTATTTGCAGCGACCCTCGGCACAAACAGCGCCAGGGTTGAAGAACCAACCCCCTAACGCGACAAGAACTAAAGCGCCACAGACAGGAAACATATGGCACGCATTGCTGGCATCAATATCCCGCCCCATAAGCACACCGAAATCGGTTTGACAGCGATTTACGGTATAGGCCGCCCAACCGCGCAACAAGTTTGCATTGTTTGTGGTGTGCCGATGGACCGCAAGATCAAGGATTTGACGGATGGCGACCTTGAGAAAATCCGCGAGGAGATCGGGCGCCTGACGATCGAGGGCGATTTACGCCGCGAGGTGTCGATCAACGTCAAGCGCTTGATGGATTTGGGTTGCTACCGCGGATTTCGCCACCGCCGTGGCCTGCCGGTACGTGGTCAGCGTACCCGAACCAACGCCCGCACTCGCAAGGGGCCGCGCAAGTCGGGTGCAATGGTGAAGAAGTGATAGGCGTCGGCAAAGATTGAAGGAGCGTCAACATGGTAAAACCACCCAACACAGCCGCCCAGCGCGTGCGCAAGAAGATCCGCAAGAACGTCGCAGACGGTGTTGCGCACGTCCACGCTTCGTTCAACAACACCATCATCACCATCACCGACCGCCAGGGCGGTGCGCTGTCTTGCGCGTCCAGCGGTGGACAGGGCTTCAAAGGCTCACGCAAGTCCACGCCGTTTGCGGCGCAGGTGGCGGCTGAAGCGGCAGGCCGCGCGGCGCAGGAGCAGGGTATCAAAAACCTTGACGTGCGCATCAAAGGCCCTGGGCCGGGGCGTGAGTCGTCGGTACGTGCGCTGGCCGCGTTGGGCATTCGAATCAACCTGATTTCTGATGTAACACCGGTGCCGCACAACGGCTGCCGCCCGCAGAAACGGCGGCGCATCTGAGCCCTTATCCATGAGCAAAGCAAACTTTCCCAGTAACGAGATGCAAGTGAGGCGATGCAAGTGACGCGTCAGATTGAAAAGGATATCAAGTGGCACGCTATTTAGGCCCCAAGGCCAAGCTTTCCCGCCGTGAAGGCACCGATCTGTTCCTCAAGAGTGCTCGCCGCCCGATAGGCGACAAGTGCAAGTTCGAGGCCAAACCCGGCCAACACGGCCGCACTTCTGGCTCGCGCACTTCCGATTTCGGTCTGCAGTTGCGCGAGAAGCAAAAAGTCAAGCGTATGTACGGCGTACTCGAGCGCCAGTTTCGCCTCTACTTTGCCGAAGCTGAGCGACGCAGGGGAAACACAGGTGCCAATCTCTTGCTGTTGCTGGAGTCACGCTTGGACAACGTCGTCTATCGCATGGGATTTGGCTCCACGCGGGCGGAGGCGCGCCAACTGGTGTCTCACCAGGCCGTCACGGTCAACGGCGATGTGGTCAACATTGCGTCGTATTTGGTGAAGGCGGGGGATACGGTGGCGATCCGTGACAAAAGCAAAAAACAGTTGCGCGTTACGGATTCCGTGAAACTGGCCGAGTCGCACGGTATGCCGTCTTGGGTGGCGGTGGACACTTCAAAGCTCGAAGGCGTGTTCAAGAAACCGCCTGACCGCGACGAGTTCGGTGCTGACATCAAGGAAGCGCTAATTGTCGAGTTGTATTCGCGTTGATGCTCAGATCCCCGCCGGCGCGCGGTCGCGCAATCGACCCACCGGTTTCTTCGTCTGGGCAGCATGACATGCCCAGCCCAGTTGGTCCCTCAGCCTTATCGGTGTAACGAACCGAGGGTAATGAAAGAAAGACCTCATGCAAACGACTTTGCTTAAACCTAAGACCATCCATGTCGAGCCGCTGGGCGGCAACCGCGCCAAGGTCACGCTCGAACCCTTTGAGCGTGGTTACGGGCATACCCTGGGTAACGCGCTGCGCCGTGTGTTGCTGTCGTCGATGGTGGGTTACTCGCCCACAGAAGTGACGATTGCCGGTGTGCTGCACGAATACTCGACCGTCGATGGCGTGCAGGAAGACGTGGTTCACATGATGCTGAACCTCAAGGGCGTCGTGTTCAAGTTGCTCAACCGCGACGAAGTGACGCTGGTTTTGCGCAAAGAAGGCGAGGGCCCGGTTCTCGCGGGTGACATTCAGACGTCCCATGACGTCGAGGTTGTCAACCCAGAGCATGTGATCGCGAACCTGTCGCACGGCGGCAAGCTGGACATACAGATCAAGGTGGAAAAAGGGCGTGGCTACGTGCCCGGCACCATGCGCCGTTATGGAGACGAACCGACCAAGTCTATTGGGCGTATTGTTCTCGACGCGTCGTTTTCGCCGGTATCCCGGGTGAGTTACACGGTAGAAAGCGCGCGCGTTGAGCAGCGCACCGACCTCGACAAGCTCGTGATGGAGATTGTGACCAACGGGGCCATCACGCCCGAAGAGGCTATCCGCGCTTCGGCCAAGATTTTGGTTGAACAACTGGCCGTGTTCGCCGGGTTGGAGGCCAACGACCTGTCTTCTTTCGACCAGCCGACACGTCAAAGCAGCTCATTCGATCCTATCCTGCTGCGTCCGGTCGACGAGTTAGAGTTGACGGTCCGCTCGGCCAACTGTCTGAAAGCCGAGAACATTTACTACATTGGCGACCTGATTCAGCGTACCGAGACCGAATTGCTCAAAACGCCGAACCTGGGTCGCAAGTCGCTCAACGAGATCAAGGAAGTGTTGGCTTCGCGTGGTCTCGCGCTAGGCGGCCGTCTCGAGAATTGGCCACCCCATGGCCTGGATAGGCGCTAAAGGTCGCAGCGCGGACCGCTTGCTGTTTCAATAAAGGAGTAAGGCCATGCGCCATCGTCACGGGCTTCGTAAACTCAACCGCACTTCCGAGCACCGGCTTGCGATGTTTCGCAACATGTGCAATTCGCTGCTGACCCACGAGGCAATCAAGACCACGCTGCCAAAGGCCAAGGAGTTGCGTCGCGTCGTCGAGCCGCTGATCACGCTGGCCAAAGAGCCGACCCTGGCCAATCGCCGGCTGGTGTTCAATCGCACCCGTGACCGCTCGGTCGTCACCAAGTTGTTCGGCGAGTTGGGCCCGCGCTTCAAGGCTCGGCCGGGTGGCTACACGCGCATACTCAAGATGGGTTTTCGCGTTGGCGACAACGCCCCCATGGCGTTTGTCGAGCTTGTCGACCGCCCCGCTGAGCTGCCCCCCACCGACACGGCTGCGGACGCGCAAGCGTAGGCGCTGACCAACTCGCCGAAACAGCGCACGCGCTCGCGTGCCACGGTTTCGAGTCCAGCGCCTGTTATGAGAGGTTCACTGGCGACACCGTTGCTGTTGGCTTATCGCCGCAAGTAGCGGCCGGTGACTCTCCGCGGGTGATAGCGCCCGGCGGCGTGGCGAGAGCGACAACCATCGACAAGTGCGGACCGCAGCGGCTGGGCGTTCGCCGCGAGTTTTGAGACCATGCACTCAGCGTGGTCGTGCCGGCAAGGGCAAAATTGCCGCTGCAACTTGGTTTGAATCATTGAACGTGTACACCGTTTTGAATTTTATTCTGCGGTTCATGCTAGCGCTGCTTGCGTTGCTGGGCAGTGGCCAGTTTGCGACTGCGGCTGACGAGTTTCTTGCTCCCGAGCGGGCGTTCATGCTCGACGCGCGCGTTCTTGGCGAACGAGAGGTTGAACTCAGCTTTACCGTTGCACCCGACTATTATCTGTACGGCGAACAGTTCAAGTTCCAAGCGTCGGCTGCCGTGCTGGGGCTCGCCGTGATACCCGCCGGCAAGGTGAAGTTTGACGAAACCTTTCAAAAGATGGTCGAGAGCCACCGTGGTTTTGTGCGAATCACGTTGCCCGTGCAGCAGGCGCCGCGCGAGTTCCGGCTGTTCGTCACCAGCCAAGGCTGCGCCGACAAGGGGTTGTGCTACCCCCCGATGACACGCGAACTGTCTGTAAGCCTGGTCGGCTTTGGCGGCGACGGCAGCGTGCGTATGCTGTCGCTGAGCGAGCCTACGAGCGGCGTCGTCGAATCGGTCTACCAAGATGCTGACAACGCCGTCTCGGGCGACGATATCAGCGTTGCGCTGCGCGGCGGTCGCTTATGGCCCGTGATGGGCGTTTTCTTTGCGGCTGGGCTGCTGCTGTCTTTCACGCCCTGTGTTCTGCCTATGCTGCCCATTTTGTCGTCCTTGATTGCGGGCCAAGGTCAGGTCGTGTCGCGTTGGCGCGGGTTGGCGCTGGCAGCCAGCTATTCGCTGGGCATGGCTTTGACTTACACCGCCTTTGGCGTCGCGGCAGGCCTGGCCGGTGAAGGGCTGGCCGCGGCACTGCAAACGCCCTGGGTTTTGGGCGGGTTTGCACTTGGTTTGTTGCTGCTTGCGGCGTCGATGTTCGGCGCCTACGAATTGCAACTACCCAGCGCATTGAGCGGGCGCCTACACAAGGCCAGTCAGCGCTTGCCGGCGGGCCGTCTTGTGGGTGTGTTTGCAATGGGCGGCGTGTCGGCGTTGCTGGTCAGCCCCTGCATTGCCGCGCCGTTGGCCGGTGCTTTACTCTACCTCAGCCAGTCGCGTGACGTAACGCTCGGCGGCACGGCGCTGTTTGCGCTCGCCGCGGGTATGAGCGTACCGTTGCTCGTGCTGGGCGCCTCCCAAGGCGCGCTGTTACCGCGCGCCGGTGCTTGGATGACGGACGTCAAGCGCTTTTTCGGCGTGCTGTTGATTGCGGTGGCGATCTGGACGGTGCAGCCCGTCCTGCCGGCTGCATTAGGTCTTGCCCTGTGGGGAGTCTTGTTGGTCGGTTGTTCTGTGGCCTTGTTCCGGGTTCACCCCACCGAGCGCAAACCTTGGTGGCGCCTTGTGGTTGCCACCGTCATGGGCTTGGCCGGTGTACTGCAACTGGTGGGTGCCGCTTCGGGCGGCAGTGACCCGCTGCGGCCGCTGGCGCACCTGCGCGGTGCGGGCGGCGCGTCCACGCATGCGGTGAACTTCATACCGATACTTGGCGTGGCCGAACTCGACACTGCATTGCGCAACGCGGGCCGTCCGGTGATGCTCGACTTTTATGCTGACTGGTGCGTGTCGTGCAAAGAGATGGACCGCTTCACATTCAGCGAACCGACCGTGCAAGCCAAGCTGGCTGGTGCGCTGTTGTTGCGGGCCGATGTCACTGGCAACACCGCGCGAGACCGCGAGCTGCTCAAGCGTTTTCAGCTATTTGGTCCGCCGGCCATCATTTTCTTCGACGCCCAAGGGCGCGAGATACCAGGTACACGCGTGATCGGGTACGAGAACAGCCGACGCTTTGCGCAGACCTTGCAGCGGGCCGGGCTATGAAGCGCCAAGGGCCGGCAACGATCTGAGGACGCGTAACTTTCAACCTTGGGGGTAGCGGGTATCCCCGCCGTCGCCCCCATGCTCGCGATGCCGCTCGGTGGGAAAAACGGCGCTGTGGCGAAACAAACTTCGGCCTTTGCTACTACGATGGGTTACAAAAACTTGCTTGGTCGGGGCGCATGCGTCAAGTGAAGCAAAAGCCTGTTCCGCTATGGCATGAGAGTATCCAAGGCGCCGCGGCAATCACCAAGGGTCTGCTGCTTGTCCACTTTGCCAATGTGTTGGTCAACACCATGGGCTACGGCCCAGCAGAACCTCTAACCACAGATCCGCAGAGCATCGAATCGGCGCGGCTGTTGAAGCTCACGCCGGATGCGATCGCTGAGATTCATAACGAGCTGTGCGAACTCATGTTGGTGAGAGGCTTCAGCGCCTAGTCCTGTTTATCTCTGGACAAGACGGGCCGATTCCACGGTTGACCAGTCTCGTTCCCGTGAGCAAGTTGGGGGAACTGGCCCTACGCATGCGCTACGCATGCGCTGACCCTACGCATGCGGACCCTACGCATGCGCGCCCCCTCGCGGGGACTAATTCAGCGTTACGCCACAGCACGATGATTTGGACGCGGAACTAGGCGCATTTCCATCCATCTCCAGGCATCCGTTGGGCTTAAGGTTGCCCCCGAGCCTCCAGACCCCTGGCGGCAGCGGCAGCGAGGTTGTCCTATGGCGGTTCCCACGGTTCGCTCCATGGCCCGGCAAGAAGCCGGTTCAACCGGTGTCAATGCCTGCCCGAGTGTGGCGGGCGCGGTGCCGCGCTCGCCGGTATTCGACCGCAATGACCTCTGGCTGCGGCAACTTGCCGTTTCGCTCACCGTGGATGCCGGCACACTCGCGGAATTTCGTGCATTGATGCTTCGACAGGACTTCATTGTGGAGATGTCGCGGTTCTTTCTCGACCTGGCCTACGCTTACAGGCAACTGGCCATCGCTCACAGTCTGGGACATCCCAGCCTGCGGATCTTGTCGCTGGAACTGTTCGAAGCCTGTCAGCGCCTTGATTACCGGCGCCGCCAGCTGGCTGCGTCCAGCGCAGCACACTTTACCTGCCGCTAGTCGGTTTATTCGTCAATAAGGGTTCTCCACGCCAGAAAAAAAGCAACTATGGAGACTTGGCCCCGGTTCCTGTGGCCCCTGATTCGTATCGGGCGGGACTCACTTGAAGCGGGCCCTGTTTCCGAGCATTAGCTGATACGGCCTTAATGTTCGGGGCCGGATCCCATGCGATACCCTGCGGCCGTGATCGAAATCCGCCAAACGCCGGAGTACGAAAAGTGGTTTGCGGCGCTGGAAGATTGAACCTTGTATCTTTGACTTCAGGGATTCATGATCATGGTAGCAAGGCTGTGGAGCTTGTGGGCGAAGGCCGGCACTCGGCCAGAAGCCGTCGCTGGCCAAGGGCAGCTTCCTGGCACTTCACCTGGCCATGTTCGAGGAGGTAGTCACCCGCAGGTAGGCGGACACGTCGAAGCCGGTCTTGCCCTGCATGCGGATGTCCATAAGCGCCAGTTCGGGGCGTTGCTGGCGCGCCAGCAGGATCGCATCGTCGCCAGTACCAAGCGGTCGTCATCGACGACGAGAATCTTGCCCTGGCCCGGAGCGGCGGCGGCAGTGGATGTTCGGGGGACATGGTGGCTGCGTTCTCGCCCGCTTTGTGGGCGTTGCTCGCGATCATCGCTTGGCGACGCTCATCCTGGCCGCGGCAGCTCGCGCGCCGCCTTCTCGGCTCCGGGTCGAGGCGCCGGGTCGATCAAGCCGGTGGCTTCGAACAGCGCCACCGCCTGGCGGGCCGCATCGGCCTCGGCGCGTGCCAGGTCGCGCTGTTGCTCCAGCGCTAGGCGGCGCGCGTCCAACACGTCGAGCTGAGCAGTCAGACCCGCCTCGTACAGCGTGATGGACTGCTCCAGCGCCGCTTGCGATGCCTCGACGGCACGCTGCAGCGCGGCAATGCGGCGCTGCGTCCCCGAGGATGCGACCAGCGCCGCGTCGATCTGTTGCAGCGCCTGCAACAGCGTTTGCCGGTAGATCAGCGTGGCTTCGCGCAGGCGCGAGCGGGCGGCATCCACATCGGCTTGGCGGGCACCGCCGTCGTAGAGGTTGGCGTCGAGCACCAGCGCAATGGCGCTGGTGACCCGGTCGAGCAAGTCCGCACCGGTTGCCAACAGCAGGGTACCCGGCAAGCGCAGGCTGGGATAAAGCGCCGCTCGGGCGACACCGACGTCCGCCGCGGCGGCCAGCAGCGCCTGTTCGGCCGCGCGCAGGTCGGGGCGCCAGCGCACCAGGTCGAGCGGGCGGGCGACCGGCAGCGCGCCTTGCAGGCTCGGTAGTCGAACGGCAGCTGCCTGGGGGTCCGCAGCCGCGATCGTCAAAGGCGGCAAGGTGCTGACCGGTTCACCAGCCAGCACCAGCAAGGCGGCACGCGCCTGGCGGATGCGCACCGCCGCACTGGCCGCATCGGCCTGCGTGGCGGCCTGGTCGGCCAGCGCGCGCTCGGCATCCAGCCGCGGGGCGAGCCCGACGTCCACGCGCACCTGCGCCATTTCCAGCAGCTGCGATTGCACCGCCAGCGCTGCGCCCAGCAACTGCGCATCGCGTTGCGCTTCGCGCCATTCGATGGTCGCGCGCGCCGCCAGGCCGGCACTGGCAAGCCGGCTCGCCTGCAGCAGGTCTTCGCTGCGCAGCAAGAGCGCAGCGGCCGAACGCTCGGCCTGGCGCTTGCCGCCCCACAGATCCAGATCCCAATCCAGGCTCAGCTCGAGCAGCGGTGCGACGCTGCGATCGGGGCTGCCGGAGCCGCGCTCGACGGCCACCGCGGCGCCGGCGGACAACTGCGGGCCACGCTGCGCGCGTGCCGTACGCAAGAAGGCCTGCGCCTGGACGATGCGTTCGCGCGAGATGGCGATGGCCGGATCGCCGTCGAGCGCAAGTTCGACCGAAGCGGTGAGCTGTGGATCGTCGAAGCGGGTCCACCAGCGCAAGTCGGCCTCCGTCGGCTGTGGCGCACCCGGGCCGGCTGCAGCAAACCCCACCGCGGGCTGCAGATCGGCGACGGGCAACGGCGGCAACGGCCCCTCGGGGGCGAGGCTGCCGCACCCGCCCAGCAGCACCGCGCCCAGCGTGAGCGTGAGCCATGCCGCCGCGGCGCGAAGCGCAATCACCGGGGCCGCCCCGCCGCGGCGGATCGCGCAGTGTCGCTGTGCAGGCGCGCATGCGCCATCTCGCACGCCAATTGCTCGCCTTGCTGTGCGCGGCGCGAGACAAAACGCGCCAGCCCCAGGTAGATGACCGGCGTAAGGAACAGCGTGAACAGCGCCGCCAACGACAGCCCGCCGAAGATCACCGCGCCGATCGCGGCACGCGCCTCGGTGCCCGCGCCACTGCCAAGCAGCAGCGGCAACGCACCCAACACGGTCGAGCTCATGGTCATCATGATCGGCCTCAGCCGCGTCACCGCGGCCTCGAGTGCTGCTTCGCGCACGCTGCGGCCGGCATCACGCAGCTGGTCGGCAAACTCGACCATCAGGATGCTGTTCTTGGCCATCACGCCCACCAACAGCAACAGGCCGATCTGGCTGTACAGGTTCAGCGACACCCCGCCGATGGTCATCGCAAACACCGCTGCGGCCAGGCCGAAGGGCACCGTTAGCATCACCACCGCCGCGCTGGCCAGACTCTCGAACTGCGCCACCAGCACCAGGAAGATCACCAGCAGGGCAATCGCGAAGGTGATGGCGATGTCGCGCGAGTTCTCCTCCAGCGTGGCCGCATCGCCGCGAAAGAGCAGGCTCATGCCCGGCGGCAGTTCGCGCTCGGCCAGCTGGCGCAACTCGTCGATGGCCTGCTGCAGCGGCTTGCCGTCGGCCGGTTGCAAATCGATTTCGACCGCGCGCCGTTGACCGAAGCGTTCCAGTTCGGCTGGCACGGCGGTTTCGCTGAAGCGCACGAACTGGGCCAGCGGCACCAGCCGGTTGCCGCTGGCGCGCACCTGCAGCATCAACAGGTCGGTCGGATCGGTGGCGCCGCGCGCGCTGGATTCGACGAACACCGGCACGCTGCGGTCGCCGGCCGAGATCTCGCTGACCTCGTAGCCATCGACCGCGGCGCGCAGCAGGGCCGATAGCGCCTCGACCGAGACGCCGAGTTCGCCGGCACGTTCGCGATCGACCTCCAGACCCAGCTGCGGCTGCGAGGCGTTCCACGACACGTTGACATCGTCAAGCCCGGGCAACTCGCGCTCGATCGCCGCCGCGAAGGCAAAGGCCGCGGTGGCGATGCGAGCATGCTCGTCGCCGGTGATCGCCATGCGCAGGCTGCCGTCGGAGGCCCCGCCACCGCTGATGCTGCTACCGCCACGGATGCGCACGCGGATGCCGGGCACTCCCTCCAGCGCGCGCCTGACACGCTCGCCGATCTGCCGTTGCGTGACTTTGCGGTCGGCCCAGTCGGCCAGCGGCGCGACGATCTCGGCGCGGTTCGGGTCGTAGCGGCCGGTGACCGTATAGACCTTGGTCACCAGGCCCTCGGTTTGCAGCGGCGCTACCGCGCCGAGCGCGATCTCGAGCTGGCGGTCGATGTAGGGCAGCCCGGTGCCGTCGGGGCCGGTCAGCAGCACCGACAGCACACCACGGTCTTCGTCCGGCGCCAGTTCTTGCGGCAGCCGCGTGGTCAGCAGCGCGGCCGCGGCCGCCAGCGCCAGGCAGACGATGGCCAACGGCCACGGCCGGCGCAGCACCGCGGTGAGCGCGCGTTCGTAGCCTTTCATCGCCGGCGCGCCGATGCCGCGCAACAGCCGCTGCATGCGGCCAGCTTGCTCGGCCGGCGGCTCGGCGGGCAGGCGCGCGGCGATCATCGGGCCCAGCGACAGCGCTACGAAGGACGACAGCATCACTGCGATGGCCATGACGAAGCCGAACTCGGTGAACAACCGCCCGGCGGTCGAGGGCAGGAACGAAATCGGCACGAACACCGACACCAGCGCGGCAGTGGTGGCGACGATCGCGAAGAACACCTCGCGTGTGCCCAGCACGGCGGCGGCGCGCGGGCCGAGGCCCTGGCCGCGTCGGCGCTGGATGTTTTCCAGTACGACGATCGAATCGTCCACCACCAGCCCGCTGGCCAGCACCAGCGCCAGCAGCGTGAGCAGATTGATCGAAAAACCCAGCAGCCAGATCGCGCCGAGCGTCCCGATCAACGCCACCGGAATGGCCACCGCTGGCACCAGCGTCGGCCGCCAGCGGCCGAGGAACAACCCCACCACCGCCACCACGATGACCACCGACAACGCCAGGCTGGTGAGCACCTCGCGGATCGAGCCGCGGATGAAGGTCGCATCGTCGGAGACGATCTGGATCTGAAGGTCGTCGCCGCGCGCGTTGATCTGCTGCACGATGCGCCGCACGCCGTCGGAGATGGCCACGCTGTTGGATTGCGCCTGACGCACGATGCCCAGGCTGACGACGGTGCGGCCGTCCAGGCGCACGTACGCCGTCGCATCGGCGGGTGAAAAGTACACCTCGGCCACCTGCGCCAGCTTGACGCCGGGCTTGAGCTGCAGCTGGCGGATCTGCTCAGGCGTCGACAGCGAAGCGTTGGCACGCACCAGCACTTCCCGCTGGGTCGACTTCAGGCTGCCGGCGGGCACATCGGCGCGCGCGGTGCGCAGCGCGGCCACTACATCGTCCACCGCCAGGCCGAGCGCCGCCAGCCGGGCCGGATCGAGGCGCACGCGCAGCACACGCTCGCGTCCGCCGAAGATGGTGACGTCGGCTACGCCGGGCACCGATACCAGCTCGGGTTCGATGCGATCGACGATGGCGCGCGTCAGTTCATCGATCGCCAGGCTCTGGCTCGACACAGCGAGCCGGATCACCGGCTCGGCATCGGCATCGGCCTTGATGATGCTGAGGTTCTCGATGCCCTCGGGTAGCTCGCGTTCCACCCGCGCCACCGCCTCGCGCACGTCGTTGGCGGCATCCACCAGATCGACGTCGGGACGGAACTCGACGATCACCCGCAGATTGCCCTCTTCGCTGGCCGAGCGCACCGCATAGACGCCGGGCACGCGCGCCGCAGCGCCTTCGATCAGCCGCGTGACCTCGGCGTCGAGCGTCTCGGGCGCGGCGCCCGGATAGTTGGCGCGCACGGCGACGATCGGGCGGTCGATGTTGGGCAGCTCGCGCACCTCGACGCCGAGCAGCGCGGCGAGGCCGGCGATGACGACCAGCAGGTTGAGCACCACCACCAGCCACGGCCTGCGGATGCTCAGGCTCGGCAGGTCGTTGGTGCTGTCCTGCGCGCGCTCGGGTGTGGTCTCGTCTGCCATGGCCTATCCGGCGCCCACAGGGCTGGAAGCGGCGGGTTGGGCGGGCACCACGACCTGGCGCTTGCCGACGATCTCCACGCGCTGGCCTTCGCGCAGCCGCTGCACGCCTTCGACGACCACGGGCTCGCCGCCATCGATGCTGCTGTCGGCACGCGGATCGATCAGCACCTGGCCGCCTTCGCGGCGCACCGAGCGCACCATCACCTTGACCGCGCGACCATCGCGCACCGTCCAGACGAAGGAGCCTTCGCGCCCCCACTGCAGCGCCAGCTCCGGGATCACGATCAGCTGCTCGCCGGGCAGGCTCAGCCGTACGCTGAACGACATGCCCGGCCGCAGCCGATCGCCGACATTCGGCACGGCAGCCTGCAGCCGGATTTGCCGCGTCGCCGGATCGACGCGGCTGTCGATCTCGGCCACGCGGCCGTCGAAGCCTTGCTCGGGCCAGGCACTGGTGGATACGCTCAGCTTGCGCCCGACCGCCAGCGCCGCGAGGTAGCGTTCGGGCAGCTCGAAGGCCACGCGCAGCTGGCGCCGATCGTCCAGCGTGGTCAGCGCAGTGTCTGGCGTGACGCGGTCGCCCGGCATGACCTCAGCGAGCCCGATGATGCCGGCAAACGGCGCGCGCACGGCGCGGTCGGCCAGCGCCACCTGCGCGCGCTCGAGTTCGATGCCGGCAATGCGCCGCACGCTGCGCGCCTCGTCGATGACGCTACCCGGCACCGCGCCGGAGGTGCCGGTATTCTCGTAGCGTGTCAGCAGTTGTTGCGTCACCTCGATGCGATTCCTGGCCAGTGACACCGCAAGCTTCTCGGCACGGTCGTCGAGTTGCACCAGCGTCTGACCGCTGCCGACACGATCGCCTGACTTGAAGCGCACTGCCGTGACCTCGCCGGCAACCGCCGGGCGCAACACCGCGGCGCGTTGCGCCAACCCGGAGCCCAGCACCTCGAGCCGTGCGGCATCGGTGACGGCGCGCGCCAGGGCGACAATGACAGGCACCGGCGCCGCCGCTGGGCGCGCCGGATCCTGCGCAGACTGGGCCATTGCTGCAGATGGAAACAACACTATGCACAGTGCGAGCCACAGCGCCAAGCCGCAACGCAGGCGCTGGGCCGCGGGCAGCGTGTCGGGGACAAGGAGTGGCGGAGGGGACTGCAAAGTCCTGCCATTTTCGGCCAGCAGCGAAACGGGCGCTATTGCTGCGGTATTTGGCCTTTTGCGCGCCGGTGCTTGGCGACTTGTTCGTAGTGCTCCCTATTCCGCTACGGCAGCAGAAGGCACGATGCGCGCCGAAGCGCTACTGACTTCGCACGCTGCGCTGCACGCTGGGCGGGCTCAGGCGCGCCTGCTCATGCACTTGATCGCCGCGGCAGCAGTGCGCGCACCAGGCCCAGCCCCGACACGCCGCTACGAAATGCGGCCCGGTCGAAGTCCGCGGGCAAGGCCCCGGAGTTGGCGATACGCGCGGGCACCGTGTCGGCCGATCCTTCGCTGCGCGCGTCCTATTCGGCGCGGGTGTCGGCGTCGGCATCGGTATCGCCATGGCCGGCGATGTCGACCTGGCACACTACCTCGCCTTGCGGGCTGTGCTTGATGGCGTTGGTCAACAGTTCGTTCAGCGTCAGCGCGATAGGGGTGGATTCGGTTTCGGGCAGCACGAAGTCGAGCAGTATTGGCGTTGGACTCCTGGACTCCTACCCGCATCCTTCTCGCCGCTGAACGACAGCTTTACGGCAACGAATTCGTTCCTGCGAATGTCGCTGATAGGGTCGGTAGCGGTCCGCGGCATGTCGCACAAACGGTAAGTCGTGCGACGGAAACCTTCACCTTTGACGTCAAGAGTCCGCAGGTTGCAAGTATCGCGTTCAGCAAAACCCCGAGCGGGGGCCCGACCTACAACAACGCCGCCAACGCGCGCCGCACCTGGTCCACGTCGCGCTGTTCGCGCCGCGCCCAATCACGCAACTGGTCGTCGCCGATCTTGCCGACGTTGAAGTACGCCGCCTCCGGGTGCGCCATATAAAACCCGCTGACACTGGCCGCGGGAAACATGGCCATGCTTTCGGTCAGGGTCATGTCGATATCGGTCGCGGCCATCACGCGGAACATATCCGCCTTGACCAGGTGATCGGGGCATGCCGGATAGCCCGGCGCGGGGCGAATGCCGACGTACTTTTCGGCCACCAACTCTTCGACGCCGAGGCTTTCGCCCTGGGCGTAACCCCAAAACTCGGTGCGCGTGCGCTGGTGCAGACGTTCGGCGAATGCCTCGGCCAGCCGGTCAGCCATGGCCTTGAGCATGATGGCGCTGTAGTCGTCTTGCGCGTCAAGAAACTGCTTTTCTTTTTTCTCGATGCCCAGCCCCGCCGTCACGGCAAAGAGGCCGATGTAGTCGGCCACGCCCGACGCTTTGGGCGCAATGAAGTCGGCCAGGCAACGGTTGGGGCGCCGAACGCCGTCCACCACCGGCCGCTCGCTTTGTGTGCGCAGCGGCGCCCAATGCATCAATGCAGTGCCGCGCGACTCGTCGGCGTAGATTTCGATCACGTCGTCATCCACGGTATTGGCTGGGAAAAATGCGATCACCCCATTGGCGGTGAGCCAGCGGCCCTCGATCACACGCTTGAGCATGAGTTTGCCGTCTTCGAGCACACGGCGCGCGGATTCGCCGACAACCTCGTCGCTCAAGATCGCGGGGTAGGCTCCCGCCAAATCCCAGGTCTGAAAGAATGGGCCCCAGTCGATGCAGGCGGCGAGCTCGGCCAAGTCGTAGTTCTTGAACACCCGGCGACCGATGAACTTGGGTTTGGTCGGTGTGTACCCGGTCCAGTCGATGGGCGTCTTGTTGGCGCGTGCCTGCGACAGGGTCACCATGGGCGTGGCCTTTTTGTTGGCGTGCTGCACGCGCACACGGTCGTAGTCGCTGGCCAGTTGCGCGAGGTACGGCGCAGCGCGCTCTTCGCTGAGCAAATCGCCGCACACGTTGACGGCGCGGCTGGCGTCGGGCACATACACCACCGGGCCGTCGTAGTGCGGCGAGATCTTCACAGCCGTGTGCACGCGGCTGGTGGTGGCGCCGCCGATCAGCAGCGGAATCTTCTTGCCGCCAAAGTAGTCGTCGCGCTGCATCTCGCCGGCCACGTATTGCATCTCCTCCAAGCTCGGCGTGATCAGCCCGCTCAAGCCGACGATGTCGGCGTCCACTTCCTTCGCCTTGGCGAGAATGTCTTTGCAGGGCACCATCACGCCCATATTCACCACTTCGAAGTTGTTGCATTGCAGCACCACAGTCACGATATTTTTGCCGATGTCGTGCACGTCGCCTTTCACGGTGGCGATGACGATCTTGCCCCGGGGCTTGGCCTGGCCACCGGCGTCCACCAGCGCTTTTTTCTCCGCTTCGATGTAGGGCAGCAGGTGCGCGACGGCCTGTTTCATCACGCGCGCGCTTTTCACGACCTGCGGCAAGAACATCTTGCCTTGGCCGAACAGGTCGCCGACGATGTTCATGCCGTCCATCAGCGGGCCTTCGATCACTTGCAGCGGCCGGCCGCCCTGCGCGTTGATGCGCTGGTACACCTCTTCGGTGTCTTCGACGATGAAGTCGTTGATGCCGTGCACCAGCGCATGGCTCAGGCGCTCGTCCACCGGCTTGGCGCGCCACGCAAACTTGGCCGAATCGTCCTTGGCCTGCCCCTTGGCACTCTCGGCCACTTCGATCAAGCGCTCGCCGGCATCGGGCCGGCGGTTCAGCACCACGTCTTCGACGCGTTCGCGCAGTTCGGGCTCGAGATCGTCGTACACGCCCACCATGCCGGCGTTGACGATGCCCATGTCCATGCCGGCGGCAATCGCGTGGTAGAGAAACACGGTGTGGATTGCCTCGCGCACCGGGTCGTTGCCGCGGAACGAAAAACTCACGTTGCTGACGCCGCCGCTGACCTTGGCACCGGGCAGGTTTTCTTTGATCCAGCGTGTCGCGTTGATGAAATCGACGGCGTAGTTGTTGTGCTCTTCGATTCCCGTTGCGATGGCGAAGATGTTGGGGTCGAAAATAACGTCTTCGGGCGCAAAGCCGACCTCATCGACCAACATGCGGTAGGCACGTTCGCAGATCTCGATCTTGCGTTCGT
>Ga0224497_10000744_pt1 | contig 22089 bp, 19 predicted proteins | sample SF_Jul11_sed_USG_4_FD_167970 | JGI IMG/M metagenome (GOLD analysis project Ga0224497, IMG submission 167970) | Sediment microbial communities from San Francisco Bay, California, United States - SF_Jul11_sed_USGS_13 | ecosystem: Environmental > Aquatic > Marine > Sediment | place: USA...
TGACATTCACGTGCAGTCGGACGAACCGCGCGATCCCTATCTCATTCCGACGCGACTCCGGTTCACGTTGCCGGAGGGAGTCACGGTGGAGGAGATGACGTATCCGCCGTCCACCGATTGGCTGTTGGAAGGGTCTGATGAGCCGCTGGCGGTTTTCGAGCACGAGTTCGCGGTCGAGTGGCGGCTGGCGCTGGCTGCGGATGTGTCACCCGGTGAGATGATCATCCCGGGCAGCTTTACATATCAGGCGTGCGACGACCGAATCTGTTTTCCGCCGGTGACCGCAGCCGTTGAATGGCGAGTAACGGTCGACTAGTGGCCGACCGAATCGAAGCATGTGCGATTACCCATTGGAGGGTGCCCATGAGGCAGCTCAAAGTCTACCGAATTCCGCTTCTGCTGGTCTTCCTCGCGTGGCCGTCGGCCGTGCTTGGCCAGTCCGGCAGCCTCGTTTCCGAGCTGAGCGACTTGGCGTGGGCGGGACAGGTCGACCGGGCTATCTCCATCATCGAGGCGAGGCGCCCCGAGTTCGGGCCACCGACTCCAGAGTGGCTAGCCGGAGCGTCCTGGGTCGCGCGGGGGGCGAGCTTCGCAGAGCGTTGGGACGTCGCGGAGCAGTATTCGCTCGAGGCCTACGAGGGCAGCGTCGCGCTGATGGAGGGCCGGACGCTCGACTCGGACCGTTTTCTGCCCACTGCCCTCGGGGCCGCGATCGAGGTGCTGGGTAACACCTTCGTCGCCCGAGGAGAGCGCGCCCGGGCTGTCGCGTTCCTGAGTTCCTCCCGAGAGGACTTCGCGGGCACGTCCATAGAGGTGCGAATCCAGAAGAACTTTCTCTTGCACAGTTTGGAGGGAAAGCCGTTCCCGGATCTCGAGGTCGCTGGCTACCTCGTGCCGCCGCCACCGGGGTCGGATGCCCTGGAGGGCAAAGTCGTGCTGTTCTTCTTTTGGGCCCACTGGTGCCCGGACTGCAAGCGACAAGAGCCGGTACTGGAGGCACTCTACGAAGAGTACAGTGACCAGGGTCTGGTCATTGTCGGTCCGACCCAGTTCTACGGTTTCGTCTCCCGCGGGGAGCCGGCCACGCCAGCAGAGGAGCTGGCGTATCTCAGAGGCGACTATCTGGAGCAGTTCCCGATACCGCCGTGGATGAGTGTGCCCATGGGCGCCAACAACTTCGCGAACTTCGGCGTCAGCACGACGCCGACGCTCGTCCTCGTCGATCGCCAGGGAATCGTCCAGCGGTACAACCCCGGCGACCTGAGTCACGAGGAGTTGACGGCGCTCATCGAGCCACTGCTGTAGGGGCCCGCTCAAGACCTCAGAGTCCCAGCGTGAACGTCCGGGAGTACTTCACGAGCAGCGTGCGCGCCTGACTTAGCGGAGCGACCGGACTCAACGCGAACCGGTCGGCCTCGAGCGTCTCGTTCCACACCAGATAGAAATCGGTTCCTTCGGTGGGGTTGTACCGGAAGCGCACGTTCCAACCGATCACGTCGTCCGCGCTGTTGTACTGCACGAAGGCTGACGCCGAGGTCGCGGTGGTGAACGTGAACTGCGTGCGCAGCCGCGCTACGTGCGATGTGAAGACCTGATCTCTGTCGTCGAAGTCGATGTGGTTCAGGCTGTACGCGCCGCTGAGGGTGAGATGCCTCGACACGGACAGCGAGGGCGAGAATCCCACGGAGATCCTCGTGCCGTCGTAGAACTGACCGGCCCCGGCGTTCAGGCTAGGTCGAAACAGCGAGCCGCTGGGTGGCGTGTACGACACGTTGCCCTCGGTGAACCAATACGAACCAACTGGGACTTGGGCGTCGGAAGACAAGCTGAACGGCACCCTTAGATCCTCGTAGCTCCGAGTGACGTCCGCGCTGAGGGCATGGCCGCCGCGCGTCTGGAGCTGGGCGTTGAGCGAGTACGCGGCGGACTCCACGGAGGAATCCGCGTTGCGCCCGAACACGGAGCCGGAGGCGTTGACCCCATACGAGTTTAGCGCCGACCCCGCATCGGGTCGCCAGCCGTAGCCGAGGTTGCCGCTTCCCGACAGATAGTCCCTGCGAAGCAGGAAGCCCATGCCGGGCTCGAAGACCTCGCCGGCCCGCGTCACGTCGGCCGCGTAGATGAAGCCGTCGTTGCCACGACGCTGCCAGTTCACACGCATGAAGCTGCGATCGAAGAGCTCCGGAGAGGCGTCTGTATCGTCGAAGCTTTGCGACCAGTTGAGCGTGAGGAAGTCTTGTCCGAAGATGCGAGTGACCGCGTCGCTGCCGTACACGACGTTGTAGCTGCCGTCGTTACCGAAGCGTGTGGTCGCGATGGCGCCGAGGTAAGAGAACTGGTTGATCACGCGTCGCCTCAAGCGCAGTACACCGAGGTTCTCGCCGGGCGATGTCTCGTGCTCGTCGGTTTGCATATCGATGAACCCGACGTCCCAGTCACCGACGCGCCCGATCACCCGAGCACCCCCGAAGATCCGGGTGGGCTCTCGGTTCACGAGTCCGATGCGCCGAGAAAAGAAGAGGCGCTCCACACCACCTATGGGCACTTCGAAAACGGCAGCCCGTTCTTGAAAGAAGCGCCGCTTCTCGGGAAAGAAGAGCGAGAACCGGGTCAGGTTGACCTGCTGGTCGTCGGCCTCGACCTGCGCGAAGTCCGTGTTGACGCTCACGTCCAGGTTGAGGTTCCTCGTGATGCCGTAGCGTGCGTCCAGCCCCACCTCCGTCACCGTTTCGTTGTTCCACTCGTAGCCGTCCCCGGCGCCGTTCAGCGTCCTGGCGTACCCACCGCCCCCGAGCGCATAAGGGGTCAGGTAAAGCGGTTGGGTGGGAGCCACACCGCGCATCACCATCTTCCGCATCTGCGACGCCTTGGCGAGGCTCGACGGTCCCCAGGTGGGAGGCACCGCCGGGTGCGCGGTCGTCTCGTTCTTGCGCACGATGGACCGCACGAGAATGAAGCCCATTACGACTTGGTCATTCGTCACCTGGAAGCCGAGACTCGAGAACGGGATCCTGATCTCGCCCGACCATCCGTACTCGGTCATGCTGCCTGATGCATCCCAGAAGGCGTTCCAATCCATGTTCGGCCGGCCCGTCGCGTCGTTCGCGAATGCCCAGTCGGTCCGCACTCCCGCCGGTGTGGTGTTGAAGAGGAGCCCGTTTTCCTCGTCGTTGTATGTGTCGAGCCGAATGCCGCACGCATCGGTGTTGAACGTGCTGATGTCTCGCTCGAGCGTCGTGACCTGCACCTGGTCAGGCTCGGAGTCGTAGGCTCGGCAGGCCATGTAGAGGTAGTCGCTGTCGTGCGCCAAGAGGAAGACCGTTCGTTCGGTCGGTTCGGCGCCGAAGTCGGGGAGATGCATCACGCCTTCGAGCTGCTCCGCTCCGGCCCACTCATCCTCACCCACGATGCCGTCCATCACGATGCCGCCCTCGATGCGCGGCACGTCGAGAGGAAGCTCGCCGCCGGGACCGTTTCGGAGTTCCTGACCGGTGACCGGGGATGCGAGTAGGACGGTCGCGATCACGGTGCAGAGCAGACGGATGCGCGGGGAAAGGCTGTGAGCGTGCTGCAGCGGCAGGAGTGTCATGAGATACGCGTCGGGCTTCAATAGCGGGAGGTGGGTCGAATACCCTGTCTAGAGCGCCCGCATCCCGCAACGCCGCACCGCCGGCTTGACCTCCGTCGCGCGGCTGCCGAGACTCGCCTGACGCCGACGGGCCACCCGCTCCTCCGATGGTCGAAGCCGTTGAACTGTCCGAACTGCACCACCGACATGGATCGCTTGGCCCTGGACGGTAAGCTGGGCGCCGACATCGAAGTCGACATCTGCTTCGCGTGCCACGTCCTGTGGCTCGACAAGCGCGAGAGTCTGCAGCTGTCCGCGGGAGGCACCTTGGAGCTGTTCCGGGCGCTGAACGACCATCGTGACGATCAGCGCCATGCGCTCCGTAATGCGATCGTGTGTCCTCGCTGCGGGGGCCGCCTCAAGCTGCTGCACGACATCGGTAAGGGCGGCCGCTTCTCCTACTACCGCTGTGCACAACACGGCAGGCTGACGCCATTCTCTGAGTTCCTCAAGGAGAAGGCGTTCGTGCGGTCACTCAACCCGGCGGAGCAACAGAGTCTGAAGGCCGAGATCAAGCAGGTTCAATGCTCGAGCTGCGGGGCTCCCGTCACCTTGAGCGAGGGGTTCGCCTGTGGTCATTGTGGATCGGCCCTGACGGTTCTGGATCCTGAAGCGGTGAGCAGGACGCTTGCCGAGTTGAGCGAGGCCGATGCAGCCCGAAAGTCTGTGCCGCCTGAGGTGGCGGAGGCTCGGGCGCGAGCGACAGCCGCCATCGAAACGCTCCGAACCAGACGACCGGATGAACGTGGGGGGTCGATGTCGTTCTCGATCACCCATAGCGATGGATCGACCAGCACGGGGGCCGACCTTCTGTCCGCCTCGATCAACCTTCTGTTTCGAACGCTCGGATGAGAGCCGGACGGCCTGAGGTCCTACGACCCTAAAGGCTGCGCTCCCACGCCAGCATGCGTTCGAGATGCTCCTGATTCGGTAGCCGACCCAGCCCACCGCCGATGTTGTCGACCATGTGCTCCGGGTCTCCGGTGCCGGGTGCGGCAACCGTCACGGCGGGGTGCGCGACCACGAACTTGAGCATGAACTGCGCCCAGGTGTGCGCGTCGAACTCCGCGGCCCAGCCTGGTAGTGGAAGGTCTCCGATGCGTCCCCACATCCGGCTGCGCCCGAAGGGTAGGTAGACCAGCACGGCGATGCCCTCGTCGATTGCAGCGGGAAAGACCCGCTCTTCGGCCACTCGGTTGTCGATGGCGTAGTCGATGCCAATGAAGTCGATGGGGTAAGAACGCATCACACGCTCTAGGTCGTCGTATTGGTTCTCGCTCGTGGTCGTGATGCCGATGTAGCGAATGCGGCCGGCGTCCTTGTACTCCTGCAGGACGCGAAGCTGCGTGGGCGGGTCGCCCATGTTGTGCACTTGGTTCAGGTCGATCATCGGAACGCGCAACCGCTCGAATGATTGGTCGATCTGCGCACGGACCGCGGCCGGATTAACCGAGCCACCGCCGCCGCGCCCACCGGCCACGTTGACCTTCGTGGCCCAGAAGATGTCGTTCGCGAAACCGTCTTCCTGCGCCCACTCTCCCGAGAGTTCCTCGGAGGCGCCGCCGCCGTACCCCGCCGCGGTGTCCCACACGCGACCAGCCCCACCTTCAGCCAGGGCGTGCAGCACGGCGCGATGGCCGGCCAGCTCCTCCGCGCTCGACCCACGCGAAATCCAACGACCACCCAGGCCGATGACCGGTACGCGCTCGCCGCTCGACGGAATCGGCTTGGTGATCTGTCCCATGCTCTGGAACGCCCTCAACAGCTGAGGATCCAGGGACAAGGCGGCGCCGGCGGTTGCGCTGATGCGGAGCCAATCACGTCGGGAGATCATCGTTCCTGCCTCTTCGATTCTGTGAGCGTCACTTCCTACAAGGACCGATACCCGGACGGTTTTGTTAAGTCCAATGGCAGTTCCTTGCCGGGCCCGCAAAAGGCGACCTACCATGCGAAGCCCGCACCGTCCGGGCCGATCCGTCACCCTTCCCGAGGTTCTCCCGATGCGTTCCCGACTGCTCTCGATCCTGGCGCTGGTTGCTGCCGCCTCACTCTTCCCCGCCGACGCCTCGGCCCAAGCCGTACAGTACATCAATCCCGGCTCGGCTGCCGACGCCAGTGGGTCACCCTTCAGCAGTGCCGTCATGGTTGGCAACACGCTTTACCTGTCCGGAGTGCTCGGCCGAGGCGACACCGCCGAAGACGCCGCCCGCAACGCATTAAACAGCATCCGGAGCACCCTCGAGCAGGCAGGCATGACGATGGACGATCTGGTGAACGTGCAGATCTTCGCTGCTGACCTCGCCGACTACGCCGGGTTCAACACGGTGTACCGGACGTACTTCACTCGGCAGTTCCCGGCACGGGCATTCCTCGGCGCTACTCTGCTCGCCAACGCGCGCTTCGAGGTCTTGGGGGTGGCGGTGCGGCGGTAGGCCCTAGTCCGGTGGACCTCGTCGCACCTTCCCATCATTTTCCGGCGCCCTATGTAAGCTGACACCCAGTCGCCTTTGCCGAAGCTCTCACAGCGGTCCATCCTCGTCTTCTGGACCCCATTGGCGGCGACATGGGTCATGATGGCGACGGAGGGCCCGTTCATCGCCGCGATCATCGCGCGGCTGCCCGATCCTCGGTTCAACCTCGCCGCGCACGGAGTCGCGTTTGCGCTGGCCGTGCTGATCGAAGCTCCGGTCATGATGCTCATGAGCGCCGCGACGGCGCTCGTGCGCGACCGCACCAGCTACCTGAGGCTCCGCACGTTCTCCAGGGGCCTCGCTCTGGCCACGACGGGCCTATTAGTCGTCCTGCTGCTCCCCCCGGTCTACGATTTCCTGACGGTGACGGTCATGGGCCTGCCGTCCGAGGTCGCCGACCTCACACATGGAGCGCTCTGGTTCTTCTTGCCCTGGCCGGGAGCCATTGCATACCGCCGCTTTCTCCAGGGCGTGTTGATCCGCTCCGGCCAAACGCGCCTGGTCGCCTATGGCACCGTCATTCGCCTGTTCGGCATGGTCGCCGGCGCTCTGTTCGGATTTCTCGTCTTGGATATCCCGGGCGCATGGGTCGGCGCGTTGTCGCTGGCGTCCGGTGTCACATCGGAGGCGCTTGCGGCGCGGTACATGGCAGCCCCCACGGTGCGGTCCCTGCTCGCCGGAGAGCGAGAGACAGCGGGCCGGGAGATGCCGTACCGCGAGATCGCCGCGTTCTACTTTCCCCTGGCGCTCACGTCGATGATCGGGCTCGCAGTGCATCCCATGCTGACGTTCTTCATGGGCCGCAGCGTATCGCCCCTCGAATCGCTCGCGGTATTTCCGGTCGTGCACGCGCTGTCGTTCTTCTTCAGGTCGTTGGGCCTCGCATACCAGGACGCTTCAATCGCATTGATGGGGGAGCGCTTCGAGCAGCTGCCCGACCTACGCCGGTTCGCGACCGGACTCGGCTTGGCCTCCTCGGCGGGTCTCGCGATCGTAGCGTTCACTCCGCTGTCCCACGTGTACTTCTCGACGATCTCGGGGCTCTCCGCCGAGCTGACTGCCTTCGCCCTCATTCCGGCCCGGCTCATCGTCCCGCTTCCGGCGCTCTCCGTACTCCTCGCCCTCCAGCGGGCGATTCTGGTCGAGGGAAGGCGCACGCAGTTCATCACGGTGGCGAGCGCGATCGAGGTTGGGACGGTAGCGGCGACCTTCGTCGCCTTGGGATGGGGGTTCGGACTGATTGGTGCGACGGCCGCGTTCGCTTCCTTCCTAGGAGGGCGTCTCGCCAGCACCACGTATCTCTTCTTCGGGTGCCTCGGTGTGCTCAACGAAGCGGTCGCCGGCCCGGGTGTGGAGCCAGCCGAGGGCTAGAGGCGCCGAAGGCCCTCGTGGTCGGGACAGACCGCGAAACCGACGCACTCCGGGTCGTCCACGCCCGCCGAAAGAATGAGCCGCATTGCTTCGGCGATGTCGACCGATTTCTCCGGCTCGCTCAAGGCGATGAGTCCAGACCCTGCACCCGAGATCGTAACCGCCCACGCGCCCGCGTCGATCGCTGCCGACATCGCAGCCCCTGCGTTGGGGATCATCGGCAGTCGGTAGGGCACGTGAAGCTCATCCTTCACCCCGATGCGGATGAGCTCCGGGCGGCCTTCAGCGAGCCCGCGTATGAGCGCAGCGACACGCCCCAGCGAACCGGCCGCGACCTTGTGCGGCACCTTGGCAGGCAGCGCGCTGCGGGCGGCATGGGTACGCAGCTTCATAGCGGGCGCGGCGTACGCGAACCCAATGGACTCCGACAGCTCGAGCGGGAAGACGACCGTGCCGTCCGCGGTCGTCGCGACCGCCCTCAAGCCCCCGTAGAGGCTCGGCGCGGCGTTGTCGCCGTGGCCTTCGTGCTTGAGCGCTGCCTTGAACGTTTCGTCGTCGGCCCGAGGCTCGCCTCGGACGGCGCGCGCGAGGTCGAAGCCTGCCAGAACCGCGGCCGACGACGACCCCAACCCGCGGGAGATGGGAATCGCGGACGTGAGGCGAAGCAAACCATGTGGCATGACACCTTCGCGCTTCAAGGCGTCCTGAAAAGTCGTCGCGACGATGTCCGGCCCGTCGTCTTCCGATAGACTCGCGAGTGTCCCTTCGCGCTCCAGGACGAGCCCGTCCTTCGAGCCCGGCTCGAACGTCACGTCGAGGTATCGATCCAACGCGAGCCCGATGGTGTCGTAGCCAGCGCCGAGGTTGGACGTCGAGCAGGGTACCCTCACGTGGGCGGCTATGAGGCCTGCGGCGGTCACGCCTCCATCTTCCCGCTCAATGCGTCCAGCTCGGCGGAGATCTCTTCCATGTGCTCCTCGGCGTCCATGACGGCCTCGATTCCGGCGGGCAGCGGCACCGTTCGGCCGATGGCCTCCTCGACGACTTCGGGAAACTTCGCAGGATGCGCTGTCGCGAGCACTACGCTGGGTACGCCTGGAGGGGCTGGCTTGGCGTGGTGTGCCAAGAACCCGACCGCCGTGTGCGGGTCGAGCACGTAGCCTGTGCGGCGGTAGACCTCCCCGATGCACTTCTGCGTCTGATCATCGCTGATGGAGACGCTCGCGACGTCGCGACGCAGTTGACCCAAGTCGTCCGCGTAGAGCCAACGGATGCGCTCCAGGTTGCTCGGGTCCCCCACATCCATTGCGCTCGAAAACGTCGGAATCGATGGGCGCGCCGCGAACGTGCCTGCAGCCAAGAAGTCACTGAAGCCGCGATTCGCATTGACGGCCGCTAGGAAGCCCGCGCTCGGCATGTCACACCTGTGGGCGAGCAGCCCAGCCGACAGGTTGCCGAGGTTGCCCGACGGAACGACGAAGCGGACCGGCTGCTCCGACCAACCCAAGCGGGCTGCCGCGTACACGTAATAGAAGCTCTGCGGAAGCAGCCTGCCGACGTTGATCGAGTTTGCCGAAGTCAGTCGATGACGCTCTCGAAGCTCGACGTCGTTGAACGCCTCCTTCGCCATGCGTTGGCAGTCGTCGAACGTACCTCGCACAGCGAGAGCCAACACGTTGTCGCCAAGCGTGGTCATCTGCCGGCGTTGCCTGGCGCTGACGCCGTCCCGGGGGAAGAGCACGATGACCCGGTACCCGGCGAGTCCGTGGAACGCGTGTGCCACTGCGCTGCCGGTGTCGCCAGAGGTCGCGACGAGAACCGTGCGCTGACCACCCCCCGGATCGATCTCCGCCATGAGTCTCGCCATGAAACGCGCGCCGATGTCCTTGAACGCATGCGTAGGTCCGTGAAAGAGCTCGAGGACGTGCAGGTTTGTCTCGACTTCGACAATCGGCACCGGAAAGTCGAAGGCTTGGCTGACCACCCGGTCGATGACGTCGGGCGGTGTGTCGGAGAAGAGACTCGGTGCCACCCAGCGACCCACATCGGCGAGGCTGTCCACTCCGTCTGGGCGGGGCGCGAACGGACGCAGTCCAGTCGGCATATAGAGCCCACCATCCGGCGCGAGACCTGAGAAGATCGCGTCGGACAGATCGGTGGGTTCGCCACTGCGGGTGCTGACGAACGAGGTCATGGGCGCGTGAGCTGAGACGTGGAACGGGAGCCGGGATGGGGCTGCCTTCAACCCCGCCCTAGGGGGATTGGTGCCCGAAAAAAAAGCTGGCGCCCTTGGGGGCGCCAGCTTCCTCTCCCAACCGTACCGGTTGGTTAACTTCTACTTCTTCTTCGGAGCAGCCTTTCTCTTCTTGGCTGCCTTCTTCTTCTTCGGAGCAGCCTTTCTCTTCTTGGCCGCCTTCTTCTTCTTCGGAGCAGCCTTTCTCTTCTTGGCTGCCTTCTTCTTCTTAGGCGCGCTCTTGCGAGAGGGCCTCTTCTTCGCGCCTGCGGCCTTCCTGGTCGCCGGCTTCTTCTTGGCTGCCTTCTTCTTGGCCGCCTTCTTCTTGGGAGCTGCCTTCTTCTTTGTCGCCACGGTAATCCTCCGAGCGCTGCGTGGGCCCACGCGTTTCCGCGAGTACGGACGCATTTATGTAGCAGCGTAGGGTTGTTGCGCGCAATAGCCGTGTTGCGCTCTGACACGACATACGGGGTAGCCGTTCCGTCCACCATACGGTATGTAGTATCGACCACCAAATCGCGGCGTAGCCGTGGAGAGCCCGGAACATGTTGACAGCACAGGACTTTCTGGCGGAACTGCAACAGCGAGGAGCGCTGCGGCTAAGCCGCGTCCATCTCCGAGAGAACCGCAGTGTGGTTTGGTCGCTTACACAACAAGCGACCGTTTTGAACGTCCATGCCGCCTATCGTGCCGCGCCGCCAGAGTTACTCGATGCCTTCGCGATCGTCGCGAGAGAGGGCGGAGTGAGCTCCGCGGCGACGCGTCGGGCGGCCTCTGTCATCAGTGCGTGGCCCGACGTTTGGCGAGCGATCGAAGCCACGCGCGCATCTCGCCAACTCCGGTCGGTGACGTCATGCTGCGCCACCAGCGAACAGCGGAGGTACCTGCGGGCGCTCTACCGGTACTTCAACCTCACCCGCTTCGACGGAAAGCTTCCCGACGACATTCCTGTGCGCCTGAGCGGTCGCATGAAGTCCTCACTCGGGCACATGGTGCCTATCGAGGATGCCAACGGTATCCGAGAGGTCGAGGAGATCGCGCTCAACTTGGATCTGATGCTGGAGCGCAACGGAGCGGAGCGGATCGACACGCTTCTGCACGAGATGGCCCACGTCGCGGACTTCTTGGAGTCCGGACACCGGGGGCACGGGCCGTCGTGGCGGAGGTGGGCGTGCCGCGTCGGATGCCGCCCGGAGCGTCTGTACGACCGGCCCGTAGCGCACCGGCGCCGCCGACGCGACCCTGTACAAAGGGTGCCGCTCCTGCCAGATGCGCTCGCGTGCTTGGCGGTCTAGGACCCCACCGAGCGTTTCGTCAGATAGGCCAGAGCCAGCCGAACACGCCGCCGGTGAGCGCCGCGTAGACGAGTCCGTCGAACATCGACTTGAGCGTCGTGCTCCAGCGCTGCTTGTACCAGATAGACCCCTGCATGAGCGCCATCGAGTACGAAGCGAAGGCCACCGTTCCGGTGATGCGGAACACCTGCATATAGTCGGTGCCCGGCGCGAGCATGCGCCCCGCGAGGTACGCCGACACGACGCCGACGAGCAGTGTGAAGGCGAACCACTGCACGAGCTGGGGTCCCATACTGAGCATGCCCCCCGACGGGACGACGGTCATGAAGATGTTGGGGCCCTTCGCGACCTTCTGTTGAAACTCCTCCGACTTCATTGCTTCGAGGCCGTCGCCGTGCGGCAGCACGTAGTCGCCCGGAGGAATGTCGAAGGGGCGGAGCGCGTCCATCACCCCGTCCTCTCCGGGCACCTTCCAGAAATCGTTTCGGTGATAGTTCAGGAACATGTGGATGATCGAGCTCACAGCGAACACGAGGATGCTGCTGATGAGAATGGGCAACCAGAGGGTGGTGATCGGGATGATCATGAGCCCTACCTAAGAGCTAGGGTGACGCCGCACGGGACCTGTTCACCGTAGACGGCCCCTCAGGCGGGGGCAAGCTGCGGTATGGGACCGCGGGGCTGGCCTTGCTTCAGAGCTGGGCGGTCGCCGCCGCAACCAAATCGTCGACCCCGAGCCCGAACTCCTCGAAGAGCTTGGCCGCCGGAGCCGATGCGCCGAAGTGATCCAATCCGATGGCCTTCCCGGTGGCTCCGATCCACCGCTCCCATCCGAACGTGCTGCCGGCTTCCATCGAGACGCGGGCAGTTACGGCAGGCGGTAGGACCTCGTGGCGATATGCTTCGTCCTGTCGACCGAAGAGGAACCAGCTCGGTAGGCTCACGACCCGAGTCGGCGTGCCCACCGCCTCCAGACGCGCACGGGCATCGAGAGCAGGGGAGAGCTCGGTGCCACTCGCGATGAGGATCAAGCTTGGGCTTCCCCCGGACGCTTCCGCGATCACGTAGCCGCCGCGCCTGAGCCCCTCGGCAGACGCCAACTGGTCCGTCCGGTCGAGCAGCGGGACCTTTTGTCGGCTGAGCGCCAGAAACGACGGACCATCGGTTCGCTCGATCGCGACCCTCCATGCAATCTCGGTCTCGGCCGCGTCGCCGGGCCGGAGGTCCAGGAGCTGCGGGATCGCGCGGAGCGATGAGAGCTGCTCGATGGGCTGGTGTGTCGGGCCGTCCTCGCCGAGTCCGATGGAATCGTGCGAAAAGACATAGACGACCGGTTGGCCCATGAGCGCCGCGAGCCGGATCGCCGGACGCATGTAATCCGAGAAGATCAAGAACGTGCCGCCGAACGGTCGCACCCCCCCGTGCAGCGACATCCCGTTCATGACCGACCCCATCGCATGCTCGCGCACGCCGTAGCGCACGTTACGCCCGCCGGGTGTGCCGGCGAGTAGGCTGTCCGACCCCTTGATGTCGGTCTTGTTGGAGCCCGCGAGGTCCGCCGAGCCGCCCAGAAGGTTCGGGAGACCCACCGCCAGCCCCTGGATGACCTTGCCGGACCATCCCCGGGTGGCGTCAGCCGACTCGGCCTTGGAGAGGTCGGGTACACGCGCGTCCCATGCCTCGGGTAGCTCCCCTGACATGGTGCGTAGGAAGTCCGCAGCGACTTTGGGATGCTCGGATCGGTACGACGCAAAACGCGCCTGCCAGTCCGCCTGGAGCGACTTCCCGCGTCCGACGCATTCGGCCCAGTGCGCACGCGCACCCTCGTCGACGTAGAAGGGCTCCAGCGATGGGTAACCGAGAGCCTTCTTAGTCGCCTGGATCTCGTCGGTGCCGAGCGGCGAGCCGTGCGCGCCTGATGTGCCCGCCTTGCCCGGGCTTCCCCAAGCGATCGTGGTTCGCAGCACGATGAGGCTCGGCCGTGCGGTTTCAGACTTCGCCTCGGCGATGGCCCGGTCGATTGCCTCGAGGTCGTTGCCGTCGTCGACGCGCGAAACGTGCCACCCGTAGCTCTCGAAGCGAGCGCCCTCGTCTGTCGATGTCGCCAGGTCCGTATCGCCGTCGATCGTGATACGATTGTCGTCGAAGATCCAGATGAGCTTCCCGAGCTTCTGATGGCCCGCCAGCGCAGCGGCTTCGTGGGAGACCCCCTCCATGATGTCGCCGTCCGAGCAGAGCGCGATCGTGTGGTGATCGACGATCGAGTGGCCGGGCCGGTTGTACCGGTCCGCGAGCCAACGCTCCGCCATGGCCATGCCGACTGAGTTGGCGATGCCCTGTCCAAGGGGGCCGGTCGTGGTCTCTACGCCGGGGATGTGCCCGTACTCGGGGTGACCCGCGGTCGGCGATCCCCACTGACGGAAGTCGCGGATGTCCTGATCGGACACTTCGTAACCGCTCAGGTGAAGCGCGGAGTACAAGAGCATTGACGCATGACCACAGGAGAGCACGAACCTGTCGCGGTCGAGCCACTCGGGATCACGCGGGTCGTGGCGGAGGTGCCGGTGGAACAGCACATAGGCGACGGGCGCGAGCGCCATTGGCGTCCCCGGGTGGCCCGAGTTGGCCGCCTGCACCGAGTCCATGGAAAGGACGCGGATCGCGTCGACCGAGAGGCGCTCGAGGTCGTTCATCCGATCACGAAATTCACGAGGCGTTCCTTCACGTAAATCACTCTTCGCTCCTGGGCGCCGTCTAGATGGCGTTGGACGTTGTCTTCCGCCCGGGCGGCCGCGACGACGACCTCCTCGGATGCGTCTTTCTGAATTTCGATGGAGGCCCGCAGCTTTCCGTTCACCTGGATTGCGATCGTCACCGAGTTCTCGGCGGCTTTGGCTTCGTCGAACGAAGGCCAGTACGCGTCCTCGAAGAGGCCGCCCTCATGTCCGAGACGCTCCCACAGCTCTTCGGCGATGTGCGGTGCGAACGGGGCGACCAGCGGAACGAGCGGCTCGACCTCGGCGCGCACGGCGGTGCGGCCTCCGGCACGGACAACGTTGAGGCACTCCATGACGGCGGCGATGGCCGTGTTGTATTGGAGCGACGGAATCTGCTCCGTCACCTGACGGATCGTCTGGTGGACCTTTCGCTCGACGTCTTCGTCGGGCGCTCCTTCCTCGGCGGAGATCACGGAGTCCCACAGGCGATGCAGGAATCCGTAGGGACCCTGGATGCCCTCCGCGCGATAGTCTCCACCCTCCTCGAAAGGGCCCATGAACATGAGGTAGAGGCGCAGCGTGTCCGAGCCGAACTCGTCGATGACCGGGTCTGGTAGTATCACGTTCCCCTTGGACTTCGACATCTTCGCGCCTTCGGCGATGATGAGTCCGTGCGCGCGAAAGACGTCGTAGGGCTCTTCGAAGTCGAGGTGTCCGAGGTCGTGCAGCACCATGGTCAGGAAGCGCGAGTACAGCAGATGCATGACGGCGTGTTCTTGGCCTCCGATATACATGTCGACGGGCAGCCAGCGCTTCGTCATGTCCGGGTCGAACGGACGGTCGTCGAAGTCCGTGGACGGGTAGCGGAGGAAGTACCAGCCAGAATCCAGGAACGTGTCGGAGACGTCGGTCTCACGACGGGCTGATGCGCCACAGCTAGGGCATGTCGTCTCGTACCACTCGGCGACCCGAGCGAGCGGGCTCACCCCGGAGTCATCGGGTTTGAAGTCCTCGATGCGGGGCAGGACGACCGGCAGGTCCGCTTCGGGCACGGGAACCGCACCGCATGCGTCGCAGTGGATGATCGGGATCGGTGGGCCCCAGTACCGCTGCCGTGACACGCACCAGTCGTGCAGACGGAAGTTGACCTTCGCTTCGCCCCAGCCACCCTCGGCCGCCCACTCGGTCAGCGCGCGCACCGAGTCTGCAACGTCGGTGCCGTCGAACTGGCCGGAGTTGACGAGCTGGCCCGGGCCCATATAGGCCTCCTCGAGCGGCGTGTCCGCGTCGTCCCCGGGTCCCGCGACGACACGCACAATGGGAAGCTCGAACTGGGTGGCGAAGTCGAAGTCGCGTTGGTCGTGGGCTGGCACAGCCATGATGGCGCCGGTGCCGTAGTCCATGAGCACGTAGTCGGCGATCCAAATGGGGATCGCCTCGCCCGTCGCCGGGTTGCGGCAATAACCTCCGGTGGAGACGCCGGACTTGGTCTTGTCGACCTTCTGCCGAGCGACCAGGTCCTTGTGTCTCGCTTTGTCGCGGTAGGCGTAGACCGGGGCGCTCAGGCCGGGATTGGTGACAGTGTCCACCAGCGGATGCTCTGGCGACAGGACCATGTAGGTCGCGCCGAACGCGGTGTCAGGCCGTGTCGTGTAGACCTCGATGACTGTGCCGGTCGCGTTGCCGTCATCGTCGATGACCGGGAAGTCGAGTCGTGCTCCCTTGCTCCGTCCGATCCAATTCACCTGCGACTTCTTCGTTTTCTCCGACCAGTCGATGTGCTCGAGGTTGTCCAGGAGCCGTTGCGCGTAGTCGGTGATCTTGAAGAACCACTGTGCGATCCGGCGCTGCTCGACGGGCGTGCCACACCGCTCGCACTCCCCGCCCACGACCTGTTCGTTGGCCAGAACGGTCTTGCAGGAGGGGCACCAGTTGACCGGGGCCTCCTTCTGCTCCGCGAGCCCGGCCTTGAGGAGCTGGAGAAAGACCCACTGGGTCCACTTGTAGTAGTCGGGCTGCGTGGTATCGACCGAATGGTCCCAGTCGAACATCCCGCCGATGCGCCTGAGCTGCCGCGTGAAGTTGGCCACGTTCGACGGGATGAGGTCCATCGGATTCTTGCCGACCTTCAGGGCGAAGTTCTCCGAATGGATCCCGAACGCGTCGAAGCCCATGGGCTCGAAGACAGTCCGACCCCGCAGGCGCTGATAGCGGCCGTGCACGTCGGCGCCAGTGAAGGCGTAGATATTCCCGATGTGGAGCCCCTCGGCGGAGGGGTACGGGAACATCATCAGATTATAGTACGGGTCCTTGGCGGAACGGAGTTCTTCAAGCGTATAGGAGTTGACGCCGCGCTCTTCCCAGCGGCGCTGCCACTTCTCCTCAACGGCGGGCGGCTCGTAGCCGTCCCTCTCTTCGTTTACCATTCCTGGGCGACTTCTCGGGTCGGCGGGCCGGGCCGGGACGCTTATAGCAAAAGACTGGCTAACCTACACGGCAGAGCATAGGGACCCAAGTGGCCAAGACGAATTCGAAGAAGATCTCGGGCGCGAGCCTACGACACGCGTTCGAGGAGATCATCTGGCCTCGCAAGAAGCTGCTTGGCATAGGCCTCGTGCTGATCATGATCCGGTCCCTCTCCGGGCTCGTGCTGCCGGCGTCGACTCAATACCTGTTCGACGATGTGATCGCGAACGGCAACATGGCCCTCTTTCGCACGCTGCTGCTCGTGGTGGGCGCGGCGGTCGCTCTACAGGCGGCGACCTCCTACGCGTTGGTGCTCCTGCTCAGTGTCGAGGCCCAACATCTCATCGCCAACCTCCGCACGCAGGTCCAGCAGCACGTCCTTCACCTCCCGGTCCGTATCTTCGACAACACCAAGACGGGCGAGCTGGTCACGCGCATCATGGACGACGTCGAGGGCGTGAGGAACTTGGTGGGCACCGGTCTGGTCCAGCTCGTCGGAGGGACCGTGACGGCGATCGTGGCGTTCGTCTATCTGGTTCGGATCGACGTAACCATGACCGCGCTCGCGTTGGTTCCTGTTGCCGGCTTCGCGTTCATCTCGACCAAGGCGTTCGCCACGCTGAGGCCCGCGTTCAGGGAGCGAGGCCGGATCCGAGCCGAGGTGGTCGGGCGGCTTACCGAGGCCCTTGGAGGGATCCGCGTGATCAAGGGCTTCCATGCCTTGGAGAAGGAAAGCGAGATCTTCCATGCCGGCGTGATGCGGATTTTCGACAACGTGAAGACGACGCTCACGACCTCGAGCCTGGTGACCAGCCTCGGGACGTTCTTCATGGGGTCGGCAAGCGTGATGATCCTGGGCTACGGCGGCTATCTCATCATCCAGGGCAATCTCACGGTCGGCGAGTTGGTCTCGTTCACGCTCTTCCTCGGTTTTCTGATTGCGCCGGTCGTGCAGATGGCGAACATCGGCACCCAGATGACCGAAGCGTTCGCCGGGCTCGACCGAACAGAAGAGGTCCTCTCCTGGGCACAGGAAGACGACGATCCGCTGCGCACGGAGACCATGCCTGCTATCGAGGGGCATCTCGTCTTCGAGGATGTGCACTTCGCGTACGAGGAGGACAAGCCGGTCCTGAAGGGAGTCAGCTTCGACGCACCACCCGGCACGGTCATCGCGCTCGTCGGTAGCTCGGGGTCTGGCAAGTCGACCATCGCGGGATTGGCTGCGACGTTCCTGGAGCCCGACGAAGGGCGCGTCCTCGTGGACGGAATCGACCTGCGGAAGATCTTGCTCGCCACCTACCGCGCGCAGCTGGGCCTCGTGTTCCAGGACGACTTCCTGTTCGACGGCACCATCCGCGAGAACCTTCGATTTGCCCGCCCGCCTGCTACGGACCAAGAGATCGTGGATGCCGCGGAGAAGGCCTACGTCACGGAGTTCACGGACCGGTTTCCAGAGGGTCTGGATACGATCATCGGCGAGCGCGGTGTGAAGCTCTCCGGGGGGCAGCGGCAGCGCGTGACGATCGCGCGCGCGATCCTGGCCAATCCGCGAATCCTGCTGCTCGACGAGGCGACGTCCAGTCTCGATACGGAAAGTGAAGCCCTCATCCAGAAGAGCCTGAGCGATCTACTCCGCGGCCGCACGACGGTCGTAATCGCGCACAGGCTATCGACGATTCAGCGCGCAGACCTCATTCTGGTCATTGAGGACGGCCGCATCGTCGAGCGGGGACGACACGACGAGCTGATCGCTAAGCAGGGTCGGTACCATGAACTCTACACGGTGCAGGCGAGGATCTAAGGCAGCAGAGCCGCACCACGCGGAATCAGGTCCCAAGGATCGTCGACCTCAGTGACTCCTCGACGCAGCGCCTCCATGGTCGACGTCAGATTGCCCTCGTGGGCGTCGAGCAGGGCCTGGAAGTCGGGCAGTCGGTTGTAATAGCGCACCCGCCCCATGAGCGTGGCGTTGTTGAGGGGCGTGGTGATGAAGCTCGAGAACGTGATGGACTCGAAGGTCGGCATGACCTCGTTTTCGAAACGAGACAACGCCTCGGCGAAGATGGGCTCTCGGCGCACGACCTTCTCCTCGACCGACACGTTCTGGTCGAAGTACAGCCGCTCCAAGACCGCCGTGAACTCGTCCATGAAGACGCTGAAGCGCTGAAAGTCACGCCAGCGGGCCTGGGCACGCAGGCACTTCACGGTGTCGGGGCCGCCGCCCTCGCGCGTGCAGAAGAACTGGATGGTCGCGACGCGGCCGACGAAGTTCGCGAACGCTTCGTTGAAGCCGACGTGGCCAGGGACGAACATGTAGCGGTGCGCGAGTTCGTGGAGCACGGTCTGCACGACCTCGATGTCGTCGGTACGCAACATCGTGGACAGCACCGGATCATTGAACCAGCCCAGGGTGCTGAAGGCTGCCGTCGGGCGGACGTAGGTGTCGTAGCCCTCCTCTGCCAGGTCCGCCGCGGCCTTCATCGCGTCGTCCTCCGAGAAGTATCCCCGATAGGGGACGCGGCCGACGATGGGGAACCACCACGTCACCGGCGCCATCTGGTCCTTGGGCGCCGCCGATACGACCAAGGCGAGTGTATCGCGATTAAGCTGGGTGAACATCGTGTAGGCGTCGCCTACGTCGATGTCCAGCTCCTCGGCAGCGAAGCGGCGCGCATAGACGATGTACGTGAGCTTGGCCCGTGTATCCTCGTCAGTGAGCGGGTCGCTCAAGACCTCTGGGATCGGACGCCGCGCCCTCAGGATGTCGACCTCGGCGATGCCTGCCTTCACCACGTAGACCGGTGAGCAAGCTAGGCAACTCGCCGCGAGGCTGAGGACGCTGAGCGCGAGTACAGCACGTACCCAGCGCCTGGGGAAGCGCGGCGTCACGGCGTCCCGCCACCACCCAGTTGCCGCATCAACGGGATGCCGCCTTCCGTGGGGACGTACACGACCGAGCCGGCCGGCAACGTCCCGAGCTGCTCGATGTAATGGTAGGTGAGGTACGCGGGTGTTAGGCCCGAGGAGATGATTATCTGCGCCTCTGCGATCCCCCGTGCCTCTTCGACCGCTTGCTGCGCACGCTCCTGGATAATTTCGGTCTGGAAGCGTTCCTGCTCGACCTCCTGCTCACGCTCCGTTCTTGCCTGGATGGCTTCTTGCACTCGGGCCGGGGCCTGAACGTCGCGTACGAAGACCTCCACGACCTCGATTCGGTCGCCTGCCTTCTCCTGGATCTCGCGAAGCATCTCGCCCGCGATCTCTCGCCGCTCCGGCGAGAAGATCTCGTTGATCGACTTGGTCGCGATCGCGCTGCGGACACCATCGCGTACTGCGTTCAAGACGATGCTGCTCTTGATCGTAGACTCACTGCCGAGGCGCCTGTACAGGTCCGGAGCATTCTCGCGGTCCAACTTGAAAAGGATCGCAATCTCGAGTGTCACGTTGAGCTGTTCGCTGGTCTGCGCTTCGATGACTTCCACGCCGCCGCCTGCCGGGAAGCTCTGCTCCTGCACCGACATCTTCTCAATGCTCGCGAGCGGGTTCACGAAGTGCACACCCTCGTTGAGCGGTGTCTCGTCGACCGTTCCCAGGAAGTGCAGAATGCCGACCTGGCCGACGCCGATCACCGTGATCGCGTTACTGACGATGATCAGGATGCCGGCCGCCATGGCGCCATACCCGGCGAGCCTTACTGCCCCCTCACCGCCGCGTTGCGCCGCTGCAGGCGCACCTGAGCGGATGATGGCTCCGATGACGACAACGATTATGCCTAGGATGACCGTGGTCATGATTCACTCCCGATTTGTGCACGTGCGTGGTCTACACCGATGGATACGGAACTGCCCGCCCGCTTCTTCCACCGGCTACTCGTCCACGTAGCTTCGCTCGTCCGGATCCACGGACACCCTCACTTCCACGAGGTCCGCCTCGCGTGAAATGTCGTTCGGCATCTGTTCTGATGCGACCCGAAGGGCCTCTCCCGCGTCGGCGGCCTCGACAACATATGTATGGTAGCGCTGCCGCTGCGCTCCATGGCGTACCGTGACTTGATACTTCATGGCGTAATCTACCGGGCGTCTCAGTCGGGACCTATGCTCCCCGGCATGACTTCCGTGCCGTTGCTCTATCGCGTGGCCGTGCGAGCCCTGCGGCGTTCCGCGCCCCTGCTCGCGCTAGGCGGCTCGAAGGTCGCGCGCGGCATCCGCGGTCGTCGCGAGACGGCGGATGCACTCGTCCGGTGGGGGAGACGCGAGCGCGACACAGAGCGCCCGACGGTTTGGTTCCACGCACCAAGCGTGGGCGAGGGGCTGCAGGCAGGAGCCGTCTTCGGAGAGCTGGTCCGGCTGCGGCCGGGTCTCCAGGTCGCGTTCACGCACTTCTCACCGTCCGCGGAGGGCCTGGGCGACCGTCTGGGCGCTGACGTATCGGGCTACTTGCCCTGGGACATCGGGGAGTCGGTCGGTCCCGTGCTCGACGCGCTTGTTCCCCGGCTCCTCGCCTTCACGAAGACGGAGGTGTGGCCGGTCCTGGTCGATGAAGCGAGTCGGCGCGGCATCCCCGTCGCCATTGTCGGTGCCACGGTTCCCCACGGAGCGGGGCGTATGAAGTGGCCCGCGCGCGCGACCCTGCGCCACACGTGGGGCCAGCTGTCAGCAGCATGCGCGAACACACCAGAAGATGGCGACCGTCTGGTCGAGTTGGGCGTCGACCGGTCGGCGGTCCACATCACCGGCGATCCTGGCATCGACTCCGCAGCGCTGCGCGTGCGGGAAGCGGATCCGACGTCGCCTTATGTTGCTCCGTTTCTCGCCAGCGGGAGACCCACGGTGGTAGCGGGCTCAACCTGGCCCGCGGACGAGGACGTCTTGTTGCCTGCGTGGAGCGCCGTGCGACGGACCGCTCCCGCCGCCCTTTTGGTAGTCGCCCCGCACGAGCCCGACTCAGCGAGCGTAGCGGCGCTGCTCGAGCGGCTGCGCGGACTCGGCTTGCGCGCAGTGACCCTTGGCACCGTGGAGCGCCGGGCTTCCGTCGATGCGGTGGACGCCGTCGTGGTCGACCGGGTCGGCGTGCTCGCGCACCTCTATACTGTGGCCGAAGCGGCCTACGTGGGCGGAGGCTTCGGGTATGACGGCCTGCATCAGGTGCTCGAGCCGGCCGCTGCGGGCGTGCCGGTGGTCTTTGGTCCCCGACACGAAAGCGCCCGCGCCGCAGCGCATTTGATGGAACTCGGCGCGGGACTTGCAGTTGCCGACGTGGTATCTCTTGAGGTGGCCCTTAGGGACTGGCTGATCCGCCCGGAACGCAGAAGTCGGGCTAAGGAGCGTGCGTTGGAGTATATTGGCACCCACCTCGGCGCGGCCCGGCGAACGGCTCGGGTGCTCGACGATCTCCTCGTAACGGCAGGTCTGGCATGAGTGACGAGGACGTACCTGAAATTTCCGTGACCGACCTCAAAGCCCGCATGGACGCCGAGGACGTTCCGGTCCTGGTGGACGTGCGCGAGTACTACGAGGCCGATATCGCCGATCTGCCCGAAATCGGGCAGCTGCGTATCCCCATGGCCGAGCTCACTGAGCGCATCGAAGAGATGGACCGAGATGCCGAGCTCGTGTTGTACTGCCGCAGCGGATCTCGGAGCGACCGAGCCGTGCGCTTCCTCTTGCGCCAGGGCTACTCGAAGGTCTTCAACCTGAAGGGTGGCATGCTGGCTTGGCGCAACGAGGTCGATCCCGACATTCCGGCGTACTGAAGCTCCGCTTCATGTTGCGTCGCTGCTCCCACCGCCTGGTCTTCGCGTCCCTGCTCGCCGGCGTGGTTGTAGGCGCGTGGACACCTCGGACGGTCGCAGCGATGCAGTTGGCGGAACCGGTGGAGGCGGTCTTGGCCGCGCCAGTGTCCGCTG
>Ga0224497_10000745_pt1 | contig 22083 bp, 22 predicted proteins | sample SF_Jul11_sed_USG_4_FD_167970 | JGI IMG/M metagenome (GOLD analysis project Ga0224497, IMG submission 167970) | Sediment microbial communities from San Francisco Bay, California, United States - SF_Jul11_sed_USGS_13 | ecosystem: Environmental > Aquatic > Marine > Sediment | place: USA...
TGAGCCGAACTTCCATGCGCCAGTGTCATCCAAAATCCCTCATGTGGCAAGGAGTCCCCCGCTTCCAGCGGGGAGCGCTTTCACCCACGGGCTTACGCCACGTGGTCCTCCGCGCTGGCTTTGATAGATACGCCAGAACATCCTGTATGTGTTGGTCGGATAAATCCCCCTTCCAGGCCGGCATGGGGGCTCCCGGCTTTCCCTCTAGAATAATCCTTAACAATTCTTTCTCCGGTTTTTTCTGTACCATCTCAGAGGTCAGGTCAGCAGGCCGTGGGGTAAGACTATCCGCCACCGGGCCATCACCCTGTCCTTTGGCCCCATGACAATTCAAACAATTGTTTCGATACACACGTTCTCCACTCTCGGCATTCCCTTTAGGTCCATCTGCCAACACCGCTCCCCCGGACAACATAGCAATCACAACAGCCATCCCAACTTGCAACCGAGCCTTCACCAATCCTCCATTCAGACTTTCAGTCTGGTTTATTCTGGTAACTTTGGAAACTCAAACGGAATCGGTTCGCCGGTCAAGGCTTTCAAGAAGGCAAGCAGATCAGTTTTTTCTTGAGGTGCCAATCCCAGTGGTTTCATCAAGGGACTCAACTGGGGATTCGCATTCCCGCCTTTATCAAAAAAGTCGATAACTTCCTCTAATGTTTTGAAAGCTCCGTCATGCATATACGGGGCGGTTTCGGTAAGGCTTCGAAGCGTTGGAGTTTTAAAGGCTCCTTTATCGCTTTCTCGAAGCGTCACATAATACCGGCCTAAATCTTCTTCCATCGGTCCCACTTGCGGTACGCCGAGGTTGTGGAACTGATTATCCGTAAAATTAGAATCGTTGTGACACAGGATGCACCGGCCTTTTCCTTTAAACACGGCCATCCCACGTTGCGCGTCTTCGCCCATCGCTTTTTGATCACCTAATACAAACTTGTCGAAGGCCGAATTGGTGGAAATGATTGTCCGTTCATAGGCAGCAATGGCTTCCGCGATTCCTTGAATATTCACGCCCGTTCCCAGGGCAGATTGGAATTGCTCGCGATAGCCTTTGATCTTGCCGAGTTTCACCACCACATTTTCATGGGTTTCCGCCATTTCAATGGGATTGTGAATGGGACCGATGGCCTGTTCTTCCAAGGACCCAGCTCTCCCGTCCCAAAATTGGAAGGGATTAAAGGCCGTATTGTAGACTGTCGGCGATTGTCGGCCACCCCGTTTCCCCCCCACGCCCACCGAGGTTTGATTGGGATCGGCAAATCCCGAAACGGGGTTATGACAAAAGGCACAAGAGATCGCATTGTTTTGAGATAACCGCCCATCAAAATAGAGCTGTTTGCCCAACGAAACTTTAGCGACATAATTCAAATTGCTTGGTGGCGTCGGCACCGCCGTCGGAAGCGGGCCAATATCCGGAACCGTACGGCCATCCACCGTTACCATGCCTGAGGCGGATGCAAGCCCCGACTCACTCCCCATCCCGGTTGAGGCCATCATGAACAGTCCCATCATTCCGCAAACCACTGCGCCAACTTTTCCCTTGATGTTTGTGTTCATTCCTTCATCTCCTCCTGATCTGGTTGGTCGAAATATGTTCATCCGGTTAGGACTCCAGGATTCCGTACAGCCGCCAAGCAAGAACCATCTGTTTGAATGGTCCAGTGTACCTCGAATGTTAGTATCATGGTAAGACCATTCATCCAAATGTGAAAGAGGTGCTCCCCCGTGGTCTTTTCAGGTAAATTTCCTATCCAACATTAGAGCAGAATCTTGCTACTTGCTGAGAAACGATCATTCACTCCCGCTTTCGCCTAATCCCGCATGAAGAACCAATCGTATCCCATTGATGCCATTATTCCCCGGCTACAACAGACGCTGAGGCAACACCGCATTGTGCTCCTCACTGCGCAGCCGGGCGCCGGCAAAACCACACAGGTCCCGCTGGTTCTTCTCCAGGAGTCCTGGTTGACTCCAAAGACCATCATCATGCTGGAGCCACGACGGTTGGCCGCGCGCGCGGCTGCACGCCGCATGTCCGACCTCCTGGGTGAAGCCGTCGGCACCACCGTCGGGTACCGAACACGGTTGGATAGCAAAATCGGCTCGAACACAAAACTGGAAGTGGTGACTGAAGGCATTCTCACGAGAATACTTCAACACGATCCATCGTTACAGCACTATGGTCTGGTCATCTTTGATGAATTCCACGAACGCAGCCTGCAAGCCGATCTGGGTCTGGCCTTATGCCTGGAAACCCAAAAGGTGTTCCGAGAAGACCTTCGGCTCTTGATCATGTCCGCCACACTGGACACTGCAGCCATTTCGCAACAATTGAAACAGGCTCCGGTGATCACCTGCGAGGGAAACATGTTTCCCGTCGAAACCCGCTATGTCGGGAAACCGGAGCTCAAAGATTTCGCCCGGCAGGTGGCACAGACCATTCACCGTCTGCTGAAGACCGAACAGGGCAACCTCCTGGTCTTTCTACCGGGAGCCGGAGAAATCCGGAGAGTGGAGCGGCTCTTGGCGGACCTTCCGCTTGGCCCACACACACTTATCGCTCCGCTGTATGGTGATCTGTCCGCTCAATCCCAGGACCAGGCCATTCTGCCACCGCCTGCCGGATGGCGCAAAGTCGTCTTATCCACCAACATTGCCGAAACCAGCCTGACCATCGAAGGCATTCGTCTCGTCGTCGACACCGGGCTTATGCGGGTTCCACGCTTTGATTCACGCAGCGGCATGAGTCGGCTGTCCACCATCACGGTCTCACAACAATCGGCCGAACAACGTCGCGGTCGGGCCGGACGCCTGGAACCAGGCCTGTGCATACGGTTCTGGTCCGAGGCCGAGCAGCGGACCTTCACGCCGCGTACCGCACCGGAAATTTTAGATGCCGACCTGACCTCTCTTGCGTTGGAATTGGCTCAATGGGGCATTCACCATCCACAGGAATTGCTCTGGCTGGATCTTCCTCCTTCCGGGGCTATGTCTCAGGCGCGGCAGCTCCTTCAATCCCTTGGCGCATTTGACTCCCAAGGCCACATCACCGATCATGGCCGGTGCATGGCCGAACTCCCCATGCACCCACGGCTCGCGCATATGGTCCTGAAGGGACAAGCGTTGGGGGTGGGAGCCTTGGCATGTGATCTCGCTGCAGCCTTAAGCGAACGAGACCTGTTCAAGGGATCAATCGCACGAGAGCATGCCGATCTTCGCACCCGGTTTGATGTTCTCTATGGTGGCTCCCATGGGCGGAAAGACCAAGGATCTCTTGATAAGGGAACCATCCAACGCATTCGCCAAGCCTCGCAAGCCTGGCAACGCACGCTTCACATCACCACTCCACCACATCTCCCCAAACAGCAGATTGATCAGATGGGGGTGCTCCTGGCACTAGCCTACCCTGATCGAATTGCTCAACGACAATCAGATGAGGCTAGACGATACCGGCTGGCCAATGGACGGAGCGCAAGATTCCATCACCCTGATCCATTAGAGCATGAAGAATGGCTCGTCATCGCAGATCTTAACGGCGCGCCATCGACGGCACTCATCTATATGGCTGCCCCGATTAAACGTGAGGATCTGATCACCCATTGCGCGGATCTCATCCAGTCAACGGAGTCTGTGATGTGGGATGAATCGGCCCAAGCTGTCCTGGCACGCCGCCAACGACAACTGGGAGAACTCATTCTTGAAGAGAGCCGCCTTCCCGATCCCGATCCTGAATTGGTGTTGACCGCGCTGCTCGAAGGCCTTCGAAACACGGGCCTCTCCTGTTTGCCCTGGACTCCTACTCTCAGAAACTGGCAGGCGCGCGTACAATTTCTGCGCCGCGTTACGAAATCGGAGTCCGGCTGGCCGGATGTCTCGGACGACACACTTCTTCACACATTGGACCAGTGGCTTGGCCCCTATCTCACCAATCTTTCTAGTCTCAATCAGCTGAAACGGATCGATCTTGCCTGGCCCCTTCAGGCGCTTCTCTCTCCGGAACAACGGCGCAGGCTCGACACCCTGGCACCCACCCATCTCACCGTGCCGACAGGATCGCATATTCCTTTGGATTATCTGTCAGGAGAGATTCCCGTTCTGGCTGTCCGTCTTCAGGAATTATTCGGACAATGCGACACGCCCCGCCTGGTCAACGGCAGAGTCCCTGTTCTCATTCATCTGCTCTCTCCGGCCAGACGCCCCGTCCAGGTCACCCAGGATCTTCCCAGTTTTTGGACCACCGGTTATCAAGCGGTCAAAAAAGAATTAAAAGGCCGGTATCCCAAACATGCCTGGCCCGACGATCCCCTCCAAGCCCCACCCACCCGCGGCATTAAAAAGCAATAATTCATCTAATGGAGGTTACACCCCTGAACCTGGCAAACCAAATCCGATCAAGAAATATTAGCCATCGCTACCCCTGTCACGGACAACCTCATGAAAGGATCAACGGAGATTAACCATGCTAAGCACACGAGAGATTTCACAGAACGGCTGAAGGGAATCGTTACCAAAAAACATTTGAAACAGATTTGCAGACGCTACCAAGCTGAATGAGGATATTTTTCAAGGAGTGAATGTATCGGAGTCTTTCGTCGTCCTTCTTCGGTCGCAATCATTTGGAGACAAAAGTGCACCAACCAGGAAGGCGAATTTGTCGCTGAGATGGTCCTTGTCGAAGAAGGTTCCAGATATTTGGTGGACCACGTGATGGTGTTCTAGATCTATACCAATGAATAAGCCCTTTCATTCAATCATCGAACCGAAGCCCATAGTCATTGTTCATGCACAAGGAATTGGTCTCAGGCCTACCTTCCAAGCTCATTTGACTTCATTAAGATTCCAATTATAGTCCAAGTAACTCATTCTGAATGTGTCGTTTTTCAAATACGCAGAAAGCCGTTCGGGGACATACTTGGCTAAAAACTGACGCACGCCTCCTTTGGCTTCAAAATCCTCCGCAAACCATTTAAAGATAGATGAGAGGTACAGCCGCTGTTTGGATTCATCCACCTGCAAGCCTTTTTGCGGATTCGCTAAGAACGCCTTCATCTGATCATCCAGTTGCTCATGCAATCGCTCTGGCGTATAGGCTTCCGGCCGTATGTCAGGACAACTCAACGAGGCGCAGACGATCGCCACGTGAATCCGGGGTTCCCCCATTTTCCGTAAAATGTCATGTTCAATTTCATTGAGCGTTCGTTCCTTCCCGCCAACCGTTCCCACGTTGAGTTTCCAAACAGAAGACAACAATCCCCCGGCATCTTTGATGCTCTTGACCGGATAATGATCCAACACCATTTTGACAGCCATGATGTTGTAGGCATTGATCCAAAAGGCCAACTTCTCTTCCTGCGTTTTGAAAACCGACACCGAAGCCTTCTCCAGATCCGCAATGACTGTCTTGTACAACGGATCTTTGCCTAGGGCCTGGTAATTCAATGCATACAGAGGTATCCCTTCGATGGTCTTAGGGGCCACATACATCTTGAGTAAGACATCCCAATTTGAAAATTCGTTGGCCAGGACCGTCTGTCCACATCCCAAAAATCCACACATGAGAAACACCGTTAACAGAAACCATATCATTCGTATATGCATATCAACGCTCTCCTTGTATTCGTACCTATAGGTGGGAACTCCCTTATAACTCAAGGGCTCAACCAGCATGTTCAATGAAGTCATGTTGGTTCGGTTTTCATTACAACTCTATCCAAGTCCCATCAACGTCTCGAACCATTTTGTTGACACCTTCCGGTGGATCATCTTGTCTCTCTTGCTTTTATTCGGCAGAATTTTTAAGGTAAGTCCTGCTCAATATTTGTTGACACAGGTCTTTTCATTCTCGACCAAGGAGCCGGCCTCATGAATCCGAAATTGACTTCTCATATCTTGGTGAAAACAGGTTGGGTCCTTGGCAGCTTTTTCCTGGGATGTTCCAGTGTGGAACTAACAAAGATTCCCAAAAAGCCCCTCCCCGCTCAGCCTCCTCAGTTGACTGAATTACTGTTGGAGTTGCCACCAGAGGGCGGCCCGCGACGCCCCGTCGATGGCATGTCCTCCACGACCCTATCCAGTCAGGGACCGGAGATTATCATTGTCGAACGAGATCAGCCCGCCTTGCGTGCCACAGCAGAACAAGACCCCGCCGTGAAGACCCAATTGGGTGACCGCTTTACCTTTATTACTACCGAGGAAGTCCCTGCCGACCGATGTCTGGTGACCGTACAAGTAGACGACACAGCTAACTCTCGTGCGACAGAACGGGTATCGGCTTCCGATGCCTCAGCATATCGGCTTACCTATTATAGTTACACCCACAATGTGGCCGTGCATGTCTGCATGGAAAATAACCGAATGTCTTCTGTACAGCGGGATCCGCGTGAAGGCTATCAGCCCGAAGAAGGTGACGAAGAAATCACCGCTGCCATTGAACTGGCAAGAGCAGATCAACGGATTGCCCGGGACGTACAGAATCTGCACGGACATGCCATTCTCACCTCACCTGAGGAATACCGGTATTTTTGGGTGAGCGACGAAGCGGGATTTGGCGACCGCGTGTTGTGGGTGACATTTTCGGAAATGCCGGAGAGTCTGGCTCTATACTTTGCCAGAGTGGACCTTACCTCTCAGACGGTCCTGGAGGCAGGGAAGGAGGCGGGACCCCAATGACTATTCCCAACCAAGGAGCGCGTCGTATGGCATCACTTCGATATTTCATCGCCGGTGTCGCATTGACCAGTGTTTTGGTTGTCAGCCAAGCTTTGGCCGACTGGGAATCCAAACCGTTTACGTGGGGGCCATGGGACTTACACCTTGAGATGAAAGATGCCGCTGGCCTAGGGCTACGCAATGTGTCTTATCAAGGCAAGCAGGTATTAGGTAAAGCCGATCTGCCGGTGATCCGGGTCAAGTATGTTCGGGAGTGGCCGGCCTGGCATCCGTTTAGTTGGTTTGGACTGGGGCGATCCAGTGGCCGATGCGGACCCTTCGAAGACCGGATCAGCCCACCACGCCTCAAAAAAAACCCCAACTGCGATGGCAAAAAGCTTTGTCAGGCCGAGCATACCATCCAAGGCGTCAAGTGGTTGGAATTAGGTGTTTATGCCAAAATCGGTCAATACCATCTGTATCAAGCCTGGTATCTGAGCGAAGACGGTCGTTTGTATCCCAGTGTTCAGAGCTGGAATCTCTCATGTAATACCGACCACGACCACCATGCCTACTGGCGGCTGGATTTTGATATTGGCGGATCCGATCAGGATCAGGTTTTTGTCATGGACCGGAATTCTGCAAAAGACAACGGGTGGGGGCCAGGGTGGGAAAAGTATCTGGTGGAGGAGGATGACAAGAAGCCCGATACCAATAGTCAGGATCGCGTCTGGTTTGTGCGCGATTATCCCACCGGGCATGGTGTCTGGATTATTCCAGGTCCCTTTGATGGTCGATCGAAGAAGTTTTCAGATCGCGATGTCTCGATTCGAAAATTTTACCGGGATGAAGATGCCGGCTGGCCATTCGGCGCACGTGGGGATTTGGAATTTAAAAGTGATGAAAGCGTCCAAGAGACCAATGTGGTCTTTTGGTATGTGGCCCATCTTCCTCATAAGGCGGCGGAAGGGGACCGGCCCATGCGCTATTGGATGGGGCCACTCCTCCAGGTTCATCAGGAAACTCCGTAAGACAACTCGAGGCAGTCTTCATCAAGACCCTGCCATCGAAAAAGCCTGATTCCTCACCGCTTTGGCTTCGCTGAGAGGAGCCTCCATAAAGAGTATGACCAATCTCTCGTTCAAGCTTCACGCACTGATCCGTGATTAGCATTCGAAATTCCGCCAGGAGGAGGAATCGCATGGCATGTGGCGAAATCTCGGCTGGTCGTATTCCCTACTCCGTCAATCGAAGAGAGACTATCTGAGAAAGTCTAGATTCTCCCAATCAATTCCATACCCGTCACATTTCTCTATTGACCTCACAGCCCCCGCTCAATAACTACTTTTCTGAGTACCAAAGATACGGCTATTCCCTGAATCTTTTGCCCTTCCTGCAGTCTATCATCGCGTTCTTCAGGAAAGGTTTGGTATGGTGAAACACTCATGCAGAATAGCCTTCATCACCAGATGAGTCTCTTTTGCTTCATTCCTCTATCTCCAAAAATAAGGAACCTCGAGTCATGAAATTACCTTCAGGCATCCGACGCATGCGAACCTGTTCTCTCATCGCCTGTGCTTCCATCGTCCTGTCGGGTGCCCTGGGGTTGGCAGAGCCCGGAATTGATGGCTTCCGCGAATTGAAATTTGGCATGACAGAACAAGACGTATCCGCCTTACCAGACTGCAACAGCTCTACGGAATGCCTCTATGAACTCACCGATAAAAATCGATATTTGGAAGTGACCTATTTACCCGACAACGTCCCTGGCACGCCTGAACCAGCCGGGAAACTAGCAAAAATTACCATCGATATGGGGCAATACACAGATGAATGGTACGAACAGTTGCAGGTCATCCTGGCAGCAAGCTATCACCTCACACACGATCTAACCGAGGCGAACAAACAATCGTTTCTTGCTCAACAACAAAACGAACTGAACTTGGGCTATGAAGATGGGCAGGTGTTACTGAAGGTCGTGCGTCGCCCGTTCGGAAATATGGCGTTGAAAGTCGTGTATCAAAATGCCGCCCTTGCGAAAGCGTTCATTCAACAGAGACAAGCCGCGCCATCCTCCCCCAACTAAATTTCTTGCTGACAGACCAAGCGCCACACACCATTTTAGGTGGAGCGGCTGCTTACCCCTGGCCCTCATCCTCTCTTGATGTCGAGAGTTAGGAGGCTTCCTTGGGCACAGAAGGCATTATAGGGACCAGCAAGCGGGGTCGGAGAGTTTCTTCTCTCACGAAGAAGGAAAGAGGCAGTGTCACCACCCCCGTTTTCCGTTGCTGATGCATCAATTTCCGCCAACACCGGCGGCACAGATCATGATCCTTCAAAGAGACAGCACGACCCAATTTACTAGAATGCGGGTTTCGCCTAGGAGAAACAAAGACCTTGACCTCGCTACCACATTTGGCACAACAGGTCACTCCGGTCGCGCTACCCCTTGACGCCCGGTGTGTCACCAGGCCAATGCTTTCAGCCACATTTTTTCGTTTTGGATTCCATGCCTGTCCATGTGAAGCGACGGATTCAGGTATATCCCATGTGAGCATTCGTCTCATGGCCCCCTCCTTGAAAAGAATGGTAGGTGATCTAGTATCTCTTACACGGAGCAAGGGATATGCCTGAGATTTCACAGAATGGCATAGAGGAGAGAAAAGCCAGTGGAAACAAAAGAAAGAGATCGAAGGGACAGAAGGCGGCGATCAGGAAGATAGGCATGTTATACGGTGGACGGGCACATCTTTCCCGTGTGAGGTCACTGGAATGTTGACACCTGTTGGAACCTTTGACATGCAGAAAGAGATCGGAGACATTCAACACCCGTGAGGAGGGTGCTCAATGTACGAGACTAGGAAAGACTGAGACGTCCCACGGAACCTCGCAAGGCAGCCGTACGTCCCCCACTGAGGTTGGCAATCGGACCCGACTTAACGTATCACACCCTCTCCGGTGCCGATTCATTTAAAATGAGCCAATAGAGCCCCAGATTTTGAACCGCCTGAGAGAACTCTTGAAAGTCCACTGGCTTCCGAACATAACTATTGGCCCCTAATTGATAGCTCTTCACAATGTCCTGCTCTTCCTTGGACGACGTGAGAACAACCACCGGCAGGAACTTCGTTCGGTCATCGGCTCGCAACCGTCGAAGCACTTCCAGCCCATCGATCTTTGGAAGCTTGAGATCCAACAAAATGATTTGAGGCATTTGTGTTAAATCACGACCGGCATGAGCTCCGGTTCCAAATAAATATTCTAACGCCTCTACGCCATCACGGGCCACCACGACTTCATTTTTAATATTGTTTTTCTTGAGCGCCCGCATCGTCAGCTCTTCATCATCGGGATGATCTTCCACTAACAGAATGGCTTTGTTGGTCATCTTCTCCTCCTTGGTTTGCCTTACAACGTAAAATGAAAGGTGGCGCCTTTGCCCACCGCTCCCTCTGCCCAAATTTGCCCGCCATGCCGTTGAATAATACGATGCACCGTCGCCAGCCCTACTCCCACTCCTGGATATTCCGTATAGGCATGAAGCCGTTGAAAGGCGCCGAAGAGTTTATGTACATACGTCATATCAAAACCCGCCCCATTGTCGGTGACAAAGTAGGCTGACTGCCCTTTGTATTGTCCATGACCAAATTCAATACGAGGGTGAGTTTGATGCCGGGTAAACTTCCAGGCGTTGCCTAATAAATTTTCCAACACGGCTCGAAGCAATTGCGGGTCAGCGGTGGCAAATACGTTATTGGCTACGAGGCATTCCACCTTCCGGTCTGGTTCCATCTTTTGAAAGTCATCAAGGACAGCCCTGACCACGGCACTCATATCAAAGGTCTGCGTATGGATTTCAGCTCGAGTTAACCGTGCCAGGTTAAGCATGGCATCGATAAGCTGGGACATTCGTTGACTCGCTGTCCGCACCCTGCACAAATAACTTCGCCCTGACTCATCAAGTTTCTCCCCATAGTCTTCCAGCACGGCCTGGCTAAACCCATCGATCCCGCGCAACGGGGCACGTAAGTCATGCGAAACCGAATAACTAAACGCTTCAAGTTCTTTATTACTAGCCTCGAGTTGCGCTGAGCGCTGGACCAGTTGGGAATTGAGTTTGCGTATGTCGTCCTCCGCCCGCTTCCGCTCTGCCACTTCTCGAATGAGTTCCGCATTGGACGCAGCCAACTTCCCCGTTCGCTCCTGGACACGTTTTTCCAGAGTATCTTTCGCCTGGCGAAGCGTCTCTTCGGCCAACTGGCGATCATGAATTTCCAATTCCAAGTGTTTATTGGCGTCTTGCAGCGCGCCGGTTCGTTCTCGAACCTGCTCTTCCAATTCGCTCGCCACCCGTCCGAGCTTTAACACGACTAACCCGAATCCTCCCATCCAAATGAAGACCAACAGTCCCATCAACCCATAGGTCCCCTGCCAACTCATGCCCATGATCGTCTCTAACGAATCAACGGGATAGACGACCTCCAACATGCCGCCCACTTCCCCAATCTGCCAATCACGCTTCGGACTGTCTGGATGTCCGTTATGGCACTCCACGCATTCCCCCAGCATCCGATCGGCCTTCACGAAACGGAGGGACTCACGCCCATCGACTTGTTCAAACCGATAAAACGGCTCATTAGTTTCAAGATGTTGCATGAAAAATTCCCAGGCCTCTTCCTGGAAGCCATCCATACGTCCCCCTGAACCTCCTCCTTGAAGAAAGGGATACGGGCTTAGTAACCGCAATCGTTCGCCTGGTCGCCCCGCGACCAATCGACTGCCCAGGTCCCGGCTTAGGGTCGCAGGGAGAGGGATTTCGCCCTGATGGTCTCGATACCCTGCCGAGGCTTCGATTCCCTGACCATGAAGGCGTTGAACAACTTCGACGGTGTACCATATCCGCATTTCATTCAGCGCTCTGGTATAAATCTCGGATCCCCGAAAGGCCATGGCCGTCACCATTTCCGTTTTCAATTGGGAAATATGCAAATAAATCACGATGAGACAGAGCCCAAAGAGCACGGTTAACACCAAAATCGTATGCTTGTGTAGGAGCTCCAGGCCTCCCAGGATCCCATGCACGCACGTTCGCCATAGTCCCAAGACCGACAACGGCAATTCTTTACGAGGCGTCAACTCTGATACAGGCAAAGGTCTTTCCTATTCCCAATTCAGGCCCTTCAAACCCCTCCGTCTTCGAGGGTAGTCCTCTGACATACGCTATCGGATCATTACCAACAAAATTGAGCATCGCTCCCATGAGAGTACTCATCCCAATATCCTGAAGATTTTCGCGCACGCCTTTCTCCATGGGGGTGGGGTCTAAAACTGCCCCAGTATCCGGCTGCCTCTCTTCAGATCATCATGGTTACGCATCCGCTCAAAGATTTTACGCTGAGACCCTCAACGTGAGAGCGGAGAGGAGGCCAAGCACATCGGAGGCCATCGGTGAGTGTCACCTGACCTGTTACGTCAGGCTCGTTCTCCCCAATACACGAGGAATGGCATCCTCATTGTTCCATGCGAAACTTTCCCCATCGCACAGGCCAACCTTGACCGGCACATCTAATAATCAAGTCTGGTTAATTCTGGAAGTGAGTCAGAAGGAAAAAGAAAAAACAAACGGGTCATCACGGCCCACAATAGCATCGAGCTCTGTGAGCCAATTCTCGTGGCAAACAAAGCCCCACACCCTGAAAGCAGACAGCCTGTTAGAGGACATCCTGCCACCCAAGCTGCAAAAAATCAGCTCATTCCTCGTCAGGATGATATCCCAGACCCAATACGGGAAGGTACCTCCCAGCTGGCACGCTCAGTCACATGGGAGCTTGATTTTGTAAGGCGACAGCCATTAAGCATTCTTCCGACTCTGATAGACTTCCGGAATCTGAGTCATCAGCCATCGTGGGTTCCAATTCCTGATCCTCATCATACGTTTGCCGCACATCAAGAATTTCAATGTCTAATTGAGCATCCGGATACAATCTTCGCAAGTCCCATTCCGTAATCCACCCACGCACATACTCGCGCATCCGTGTACTGGATAATTTTTCGACAGCTGAAACGGGCGGCGGTGTCCAACTATACGCCGATCCATGAAGCGACCGAAGCCGCTCGTATAAGGCATCCACCATTGTTTCATACGGACGAATTAATGGTTCACCCTCCTCTTCGATGAGCCGGATACCCTGGACCGCGTGTAAGGCTTGAATATGGGCTTCATCCGTCGATTCCTCCTGACACATCTGTTCTATTTTCTGAGAATCCTGTTTTTCTTCCAAAACCACGCTTTGAAAATCATCGGTCAAAGCCACAATGGCCCCAATAGCCGGACAGGCATGGTCGGCTAACACCCCCATCCACCGTGCCACTTCCATATAGGACTTGGTCCGTTGTTTAAAGGAATACCGCCCGATGATCTCGGCTTCATCAATAAGCAAGATCCACCCTTTGTAGCCAGCGGCCACCATCAAGCGCGAGACAAATTGAAACCGATGGAAGGCCAAATCCTGACTGGAGACTTTATTGAACACATAGGGAGCCTCCGGCGGACACCCCTGGAGATATTTGTTGAGTTGGCTATTACTCAACGGATCTCCTGCCCAATACCGGATCATGCGATGACTCAGCTCTGGATCATTGATCATCCGCTCATAGAGATACAGGCTCGCAGCAAATCGGGAATCGCACCCTTGGGCCTCCCGATGCACCCAATCATACAAATCGGCATAGTGCGGGCTCTGGAAATTCAGCTCACCGGCTATTTCGGTCAGGGCATCGCCATGTTTACCTGGAACAATGGCATTGTTAATGGCTGCACGAAATAGGGGCACACCATTGTACAATGGCGTTTCCTTACTGATCACAATAGGACTGCAGACAAAGTTATTCTCCAGCGCCACCTGTTGCAACGCTTGAAGAAGATGGGACTTCCCACTGCCAAACCCTCCTTCAATCACGAGGCCTTTAGTGGGCGTGCCATGAGGAACGTGCGCCTCCATCTGTTGAAGCAGCCGTCTGAATTTTCCTTCCAGGTCCGGTTGGTGACTTCCAAGCACCTGCACCACATCACGATTCGGCACCCCGGATCGCAAGGCTTCCATGGCACGTTGATGTCCAACATCTCCATTGGCCATTGCCGGCCGATCAGTATATTCCATTTTTCCGGTATCGTGGTCATCCCCGACCTGTTGAGATCCAAGACGAATTAATGCCCCTAATGGATTTTGATATTGGCGGTCACGGACTTCATCCCAAATGCGTAATTTCAACGCCTCATACCGATTGAGACCTCGACGCCCATCTGTCAAAAATTCCGGCGGCACATGGACCACCAGCAAGAAACTTTCCAATTCATCTGTCCCATCAATAAACTGGCGAAGCATTTCGTAGGCATCTAACGTGGCAGAGACACCATAATACAAGCCTTCAGGAGAGTCCGGTTTTTTACTGACCAAACATCGACTCAAGTCCAAGGAAACCACTAATCCTGTTTTCCCTACTAACCGTAACCAACGGGATAACGAGACAAACATATACCGGGCATTGGTCCGGCTAATTTTCTGAAAAATAAGGGCTTCTTTGAGAGCTGAAATCTGACGAATCTCCCCGCACAGCCAGGCCTTGACCGGCTCAGTCATAAAGGGGACTTCTGAACCGGAGTCCATTTGCCCCAAACACAATCGAATCATGGCCATACGAAATTCCTGGCACATCTGAGTATCTCGATAGATGGCTCGCTCCAACCAACTATTTAAATCTCGTCGCAATAACGGTTCCGCCCGTTCATTCATCCGGGCAACTCCAGCCATGCAAAACTCTTCTTTCTTCTCCGGGATCTGGTACCCATTTTCTTGAAGGAGTCGACGAACGAATTGTGAGGCCAGGTCATCCCATGGAATTCGGCGAGCAATCTGATGAAAAAACTTATCCATCATATGAATTTTGGTGTCTTTGGCATCAACCGAGATGCACGCATATCCTTCCTGCTGAGCCAACGTGGCCAATTGGGTCTGAACACCCGCTCTACCCGTGTCAGAGTCTGTCACCACAAACTTGACCGATGAGCCTCCTTGCCCAACAAATCGTTGAAGGTATTCTTGCCGAAGCGTGTGAAACCATTCTTGAGGCCGTAAATCCATTGCTCGTATCCTTCACAGGTTAGAAAGTCGCATGCATACGCGAATTGGTTTTTACAGACTGACGAGAAGACAGAGATCTATGCACAAACCACGACACGCGATACAGGAGCGCGTTTGTGCCCTTGCTGAGGAAACGTGTTGCCCCGTCCTCGAAAGGTTGATTCCGATCTTTTGATTGCCATGTTTAAAATTTCTGAGGACGGCCATTTTTGTCAACGCCCAGACTAAATGGACTCGGAGAGTGCCGGTTGAAGCGTGTCTTCCTGATCACCCTCTAATTCACGATCTTCAGAATAATCTTGTCGAATTTCCGTTAATTCAATTTCGACTTTTTGTGTTGGGTCAAGACGTGTCAAATCCCATTCGGTAATCCAGCCTTTGACATATTCACGCATCCGAGTGCTGGATAAGCGCTCAATCGTGGGAACCTGAGGTGGTTCCCACCCATACGCCGCGCCATGAATGGCACGAATTTTATGGTAAATTTCTTCCACAAGCTGGTCATAGGGACCGACTAAAGGTATGCGCTCGCATTCAATGAGTCGCATTCCCTGTTCCGCTTGTCTGGACAGCACCAAATCGGTTTCTGATCCGGTTTCACGCAACTTTTCTGGCACTTTTTCCCGATCACCTTTTTCATCAAGAATGGCACTTTGAAAATCATCCGTTAGCGCCATGACCGCAGCCAACCCTGATTTATAGCCAAGATCTGCAAAGCTGGAAGCCTCAAGGCGGCCCAGCCACCTGGCTAATTCCGCATAGGATTGGGCTCGTTGCTTAAAGGAATACCGGCCAACAATTTCCGCCTCATCGATCAGTAAAATCCAACCGGAATATCCCGCCGCAATCATGAGTCGTGAGACAAATTTAAACCGTTGCAACGCCATCTCCATGGGGGAGACTCGTTCAAATCGATAGGAGACATTGGCATCACAGGATTTGAGATATCGCTTGATTTCGGCATCGGTCAACGGATCCCCTGCCCAAAAACGAATGATCCGATGACTTAATTCCGGGTCATTCACCATGCGTTCATACAGAAACACCGTGGCCGCAAAGCGCCCATCAATTTCCCCACCTTGGCGATGCACCCATTCATAAAAATCAGCGTATTGGGGACTCTTGAAATTCAATTCTGCTGCCACCTCTGCCAGGGCATCGCCTCGCTTTTGCGGGATATCAGCAGACCCAATTGCGGCTCGAAACATCAGCGCGGGGCTATAAAGAGGAGTTTCCTTACTAATCACCACCTTGCTACACACAAATCTTGATTCCAATGCCATGTGTCTGAGGGATTCCAGTAAATGCGATTTCCCCGTCCCAAATCCTCCTTCAATTAACATCCCTTTTGTGGTCCAACCTTTATGAATACTAGCCTGGGCATCCTGTAACATCTGTTGAAATTTGGATTTGACAGTCGGCTGTGGACATCCCAAGGCTTTGACAACCGCCGGGCTCGGCACGCCCGCCCGCAAGGATTCAATGACCCGTTGATGCTGCACATCTTCCTTTCGGGTTCCCACTCTTGCCAACAGACTGCTCTCGGCAAAGGTTTCGATCTGGTCGGTCAGTCTGACCATCGGGGCAAAAGGATTTTGGCGCGTCTTATCCCGAACATCATCCCAAATGCGAAGCTTTAGGGCCTCATAACGATTCAGCCCCAATCGCTGATCCGAGAGAAAGGCTTGTGCGGTCACAACCACCACCAATAACCCTTCGATTTCATCGCATCCATCAATAAATTGCCTCAGCATCTCATACGCATCCATGACGGCCGAGGGGGAATAGCTCAGGGATGTTGCCCCGGCTTCCTTGCTGCCCGTAAAGGCTGAAATATCGATGGTCAGCACCACGCCGGGCTTCCCCGACAGGCGGGTCCAATGAGCCAAGGACGCAATGAGGTCGCGCGCATTACTGCGGGTGACCTTTTCGAAAATCAATAATTTTTTGAGAGTGGCCATTTGTTTCAGCTCGCCTCGAAGCCAGGCCTTGATCGCTGCCGGTTCTTTAGACTGGCTGTCAGGTGATTCCAACTGGGCTATACACAACTGGATCATAGCCAACCGAAATTCCCGACTCATGTGAAAATCCTGGAACAACGTGCCTTCCAACCATGCATTGATTTCCCGCTGCATCGTGGCTTCATCGCAACGATTGAGCGAGGCCAGAGAAGACCAGCAACATTCCTCCCGTCGTTCAGGAATCTGCCATTGATGTTCGCGAAAGAGTTTCTTGACATACTCAAACGCCAGGGCATCCCAATCGATTTGCTTGGCCATTTCCTTAAACAGGAGGTCAATGAGTTGCACCTTCGTCCGATGAGAGTCCGCGTGAATCGTGACAAAACCTTGCTCTCGTGACAGCTCCCCCACTCCCACGCTCACAAGCTTGGTATTCTGAGCCTCCTCCACGACCGCAAACTTGACGGCCGATCCTCCCCGACGAATAAATCCTTGGAGATAGGCGGCTTTGAGAACATTCAACCATTCCTGTGGAGACATAAATTTTCCCTCAATATCCTATTAATCTAGTTCGTCTTCTCGGCTCCCCCTAGGGAAACTTAAATACCATCCTGGTCCGCTTATCCCGCCTGGACAAAGGAAATTCCATAATAGGTTTTCTCCCGTCCCCCTTGCGCAATCACTGTTAACGTTTTCGTGGCATCCCGCACACCGGTACTGGCATGAAAGTTTGCCCGATGATTATTTTTGGTGGTAATGGTTCCGCTTTTATCCAGCAAATAGATATCCCGGCCAAACTCCTGCCTGGTGTATTCACTGGCCTGCCACGGAAGGAGCGTAAGGAGTTGATACAGTTCCAAGAGGGGAATCACCGTTCCTTTTCCAATCAGGTGCTTCCCTCGACCCGCCACCACAATGGAATAGGCCGTAAAGACCATTTCGAGGAACGTGTGCGGTTTAAATCGAAGGGGTTTATTTTGAACTTCCTTTAATCGTTTGACCAGGACCGACGGACGGAGCCGGTTTTCTCGCATTCGATCAATGGCGACCGCGCGTTCTTTGTGAAGAATGCGCAATAAGACTGGATAGGAAAACAAATAGCCATCATGTTCATAGAGATTGACACCCATCTGCTGGGCAGTGGTCAGGAGTTCCTGGCGAAAGGCTTTGCCCTCCAAGTACCCGGCTTCATCAAAATTCAGACGTTCTTGGGTTTTCACAAAGTCACAACCCAAACTCAACGTCACCTCTTTTCCTTCCTCTAATAATTTCCGGAGATTGACCAAATCACCCACTTTCGCTGCATCTTTAATCTTTTTAAACGACGCCATCACCTGCTTCGTCGTTTTCACCAATCCCCCGGCTTGCTCTTCAATGTCAGCCAGGGCCTGCTCCAAATTGACGTTTTTCGAGGCAGCCTTGGAAGGTAGCGAGGCATCCGGTAACTCAAGCACACCAGTTGCCGAGGTCGAATTACCGGCTTCTAACGTCTTGTCAATTCCTTCGGCACTCATGGTCTGTTATCGAGTCCTCTGGTTTGTAGTGAATCCAGGCAATCGGCTTCAAGAACCGACTGATCGGCGCATACATGGTCCATTCGGCACCTGGCGGGTAATTCTTTATAATTTCTGCCTTTTTTCATGATGATGACTCAGTAAAAACACACAACAGCTTTATTGGTAAGCACTTCTTGTTTAGCCCGTAGTTGACCTGCAGGATGAGAGCCTTTTATGGTTGAACTATTTATTCAGACTGTATTCATGGAACATATAGCGCCATTTGCTGTCATCACGGGAGCTTCACGAGGAATTGGAGCGGAATATGCGAGAGCTTTAGCGGTTCAAGGCTATGACCTCCTTTTGGTCGCCCGTGACCAAACCCGTCTGAATCAATTAGCCAGGGAAATTCAACAGACCTCTTCTGTTCAAGTCTGGACGGAACCGCTGGATCTGGCCAGGCCTAACGCGGCTGCAACCCTCTACCGTTTGGCTCAATCGTATCGGCCTCATGTGTCGTTGCTCGTCAACAATGCCGGATTTGGCCTATATGGCTTGTTTACGGACATGCCGCTCTCAACCATCCAAGACATGTTACAGGTCCATATTCATGTGACCACAGAAAGCACCAGACTGTTCCTGCCTGATATGATGAATCAACGGCAGGGTGCGATTATCAATGTTGCCTCGGTGGCTGGTTTTTTCCCAATTCCCTATATGGCCGAATACGCGGCAACCAAAGCCTTTATCATATCTTTCTCTGAAGCCGTGGCGATGGAGGCCCGGGAAAGTGAGGTGACCATCCAGGTGTGCTGTCCCGGGTACACCAAAACCGATTTCCATCAGACGGCAGGGCACAGTCCACGTCATGTTTCTCCCCCTCATTCTCCCCACGACGTCGTGCAAACATCACTGAATGCACTGAAGTCCCATCAAACCCTCGTGACGATTGGGTGGCAGGGACTGGCAACTCAATGGATAACTCGCTTCATGCCTAAAAAGTGGCTCACGCGTCTAACCAGCCGATTTGTTCGGCCAAACTACCCCTCTCATTGAACGCACAACCTCCCATATTAAAGGAGCACAGCATGTCCCATTCCTATTTTCAGCCATTTCTTTTCCCTCTGAGCATCTGTAGCGTCTTCCTCTTAGCCTTGGGGTGCTCAGGCCCTCGCCCGGTTCTCTATCCCAACGACCATCTTCAACGGGTTGGCCCCGATCAAGCCGAACAGGACGTTGAGGAATGCCAACAGCTTGCAGAGGATTATGTCCCAGAACACGATGTGTCGACGGTGGCCGGGAGTACTGCTGTTGGAGCTGGATCTGGGGGTGCCGTCGGTGCTGTCAGTGGTGCCATTCGAGGAGGAGCTGGTATTGGAGCAGCCATAGGAGCCGCGACAGGTGCCACCGTGGGATTTATCCACGGCTTATTCCAGGCCTCACAACCAACACCCGCCCACCAGGCGTTCGTCAATCGATGTCTTTCAGAACGCGGCTACGATTCGATTGGTTGGGATTAGATCAGGGAAAAAACATTTTGCAGGTAGAGTGGAGTGACACTTCGAGGCACGGTTCGTGTCAGTCCTCATCTCGAACAAATCCGTATTTAGAATGATGGACTTTCGGCACGACGGAGCGCACGCATCAGCACTGGATCTTGATATGCTACTTCACTTAAGGCGTCCAACAGATGAAGTTCTTTTTCCTTGGCTAAGGCTTTGGCTTTGCTGAATTGCCGTGAGTTAAAACGGGCTACGGATGGCTGGCTATTGATGATCTGACACGCCAAGGCTCCCCCATCTTTGAGCGCAAGAGTTCCCCCGTGATCAAACAACGTTTGGGTCTCATCTACGCTGATCCCATGCAGTTCCGCAAAATCATGGAGCCCACTGGTCTCAATTAATCGCCCGTCTGGCATAACGCATTTTCGTTTAAAATGCGGAGACCAATCTTTTCGGAAATCGATAAATTGAATATCTCCACCACACGAGATACCCGAATCGACTTTTGTCAAATCAATCCCTAAATTTTTTTGCCGCAACCGATCCTGCAATTCCTGAGGAAGTCCTCGATAAAAAACCCGCTCCATGGCTTCTTCCAACGTCACGCCATAACTTTGACGCATGCGTTCGGCCGCCGCATACTGCTCAAGATCCATGACCCAAGTGTGCTTCGGATCTTTACCATTAGGGTCAACACGACAGACGAAGGCCCCTTTTGTGACAAGTGTGCCTTCATGCGGATAGAGATAGACCCCTCCGTCTTGAAGCACCCTTGTCATGGTTTCCACAGGAATATCATAACTTTCAGACAACACTTGGGCATGCATCGCCAGGTCTTCCGGTACCGTCATTCCGCAAACCATCACATTCCCAGGGGGATCATGATCGGTATAGTTCTCAAGAATGTTATAGAGAACTGGGGGCCTCTCTTTTTTTAATGAACGTTTTTTCACTTTGTACATTCTGCACTCTCCTTCCCTCTGAATTTCTCATTGCCCTTTAGACTCGCCCACTTCAAAGAAGGTCCGGGGTTTTTTGGGCACACCGCCATTCCGGTTACTCACTGGAATTCTCCTCCCATTACACATGATCTTTTCCGTGCCTTGTTGCAGTGCAGGAAGTCGTAATGGTAGAAGGAATTCCCTTAAGGCTTAGAAATTATTTTTCTTGAACTTCACATGGCTAAAAATGCACTCATTCAGGCTTTCCATCAATTAGAGGCCTTCAAGTGGAATCACCAAGAAGGCTTTCGTCTCGCCTCAGGAAAAACCAGTCCCTATTATGTGGACTGTCGTATTGTATTGGCTCACCCCCACTCACGTCACCTTGTGGCTCAATTAGCCTATCACCTGCTCAAATCTTTCAATTTCACCCTCATCGGAGGGTTAGAGATTGGGGCAATTCCCCTGGCCACCTGCATTTCCGATTTCGGCTACACGGCCAATCCGCAGCGGGAATGGCGAACCTTCGTCGTCCGCAAACAACCGAAGGATCATGGGTTGGGCAAATTAATTGAAGGCACCATTCATTCCGGAGAAACAGCAGTCGTGGTTGACGACGTCTTAACAACGGGCGGCTCGTTGTTAAAAGCCGCTGAAACAGCTCGGGGGCAGGGATTAACCGTGACTCATGGGTTAGTGGTTGTGGATCGATCTGAAGATGAGGGGAAAAATCATCTGGCGCACATGGGCATTGAATTGCTCCCTCTCCTCACCTTGGCCGACTTAATCCAGGCGACTCCCTCTTCACTGTAAGTCCTGGGGAAACTTTCTCAACACCGCTTCAAGCCCTACCCCGTTCTTACGGCGTCATCCAGGCGGCATCCTCTTTCCCTGCACCAGCTCCTATTCCTATCAGCGACTGTTGAAAAAAGCGGTGTGCTGCCTCCGGTGAGACGATGATGGCCAAAACGATCTCGTCAAAGGTCTTCGAGGAACTCGTCCTCGCTATGCACTCCCCGTAGGATGCTCCTGAGTTGGTATCTGTGAGGGGCGGGTCCCCCCTTGAGGCGAGGTCCGTGGACCTCCCCCTGCGTTTAGGCGGCCACCAGATCTGCGTCGAGGATCAGCAAGCCCCTGAGGGTAAACGTCAGGGCCTGCCAGAAGGCCGCAAATTGATTCTTGGCGATACCCCGATAGCGCACGCGCTTGGGGCGCTGCGAGAAGACGCGCTCATAGGGTGCCCGCAGATGGGTCTACCAGCGATCACGGTCCCGGCTTTTGGTTTTCTATTGCGTTGGATCGCGGCGAGATGACAGCCCCGCTGGGCCGCCGCCTGCCGCGCGGGGGCCGTGCAATAGCCTTTATCTCCCTAGATCGCTCCCTGCGTAGGACAG
>Ga0224497_10000747_pt1 | contig 22054 bp, 19 predicted proteins | sample SF_Jul11_sed_USG_4_FD_167970 | JGI IMG/M metagenome (GOLD analysis project Ga0224497, IMG submission 167970) | Sediment microbial communities from San Francisco Bay, California, United States - SF_Jul11_sed_USGS_13 | ecosystem: Environmental > Aquatic > Marine > Sediment | place: USA...
TCACCAGCATTCCAGGCAAAAAAAGGTCTCAAACCGTGGTAGGAGACCTTCTTTTTTTGCTTAGATTGGTCGGGGCGAGAGGATTTGAACCTCCGACCCCCTCGTCCCGAACGAGGTGCGCTACCAGGCTGCGCCACGCCCCGACTGCAAAGAGCCGACATTCTAGGTGATTTGGCGACGGGGCTCAATCGCGATTTGAGTCCGGGTGTCAGTTGTTGCCGTAATATATCCGGTCGAAAGTTGCCACGTCGAAACCGTTCATACGCTGTTCGCCGATCAGAATGATCGGCACGCCGCGGCCCCTGAGCTTTTTGTACTCGTTTGCTGCCTTCGCCGATTTCTCGATATCGTAGTCGGTATACGGGATTTTATTTTTCTTGAAATGACGCGCCGCTTGCTTGCAGTATCCGCACCAGCTGGTTGAATACATGACGACGGTTTTGGAGGTTCTTTGCCGGGTGATGTTTTTGGGGTCGAAAACAAAAGGTTCGACGCTGACGGAGCTGAAGCTGCTGACGTTACCGGTAATCTTTCTTAGACTGGCCTGTTCCGGCGGGGTGTCGCCATAATGAACCTTGCCCTTGTCGTCGATCCACTTGTAGAGATCGCCCTGGATTACCGGGCTTGCGATCGACAGGACCAGCAACAGGCTGGTGATCAGCAGTGGCAGTTTTTTCATGGACAGTCGCTTAACTGGTATAGATCGAGTATAGCAACTAGTGGAAAAATAACGGTTTTCCGAAACATTCCTCATCGGGCATCCGATCATTGTTTGTAATCTGCCGATGATTGGTTAGGATCCGGCGCTACCTGCCCTAAGCCCATGCTCGCGATTAGTCGAGGCAAAAAAAAGGGGTGCCAATCAATCAGGTCCGGTTTCTCGCATCGTTGCCAGTGTTGCCGGGTAAATTCAATCAATCTTGATTGCCGCCGAACGACTCATGCGGTTACACTGAAGCAGGAAAATCAGTTACTCGACCTTGTCATTCATACCACGAGATTTTAACTTTCGATGGCTACAAATTCTGAACCGACAGTTGCCGTGCATACCCTCGAGCTACGACGACTCGGCATAGACACTTATCGTGAAAACGTCGTCTACCTGCACCGGGAGTGTGAATTGTACCGTGCTGAAGGATTCCAGGCCTTGTCGAAGGTGAAAGTGTGCGCGGACAATCGGCGCATACTCGCCGTACTCAACGTTGTCGACGATGAAAGCATCGTCATGCCCACGCAACTCGGCCTGTCAGAAGAAGCTTTCGGCAAGCTCGGCCTCGCACAAGGCAGCCTGGTCAGCATCGAGCATGCGGAACGGCCCCAGTCGATGGGGGCGGTGCGGCGCAAGATAGCCGGCGAAAGACTGAGCCAGCAGGATTTTCGCGACATTATCGGCGACATAACGGACAAGCGTTACTCGAAAACCGAGATCTCGGCATTCCTGGTCGCGACCGGGCAATCCGATATGGATCGCGACGAAGTCTATTACCTGACCCGGGCGATGGTGGAGTCCGGGGAGCAATTGTCGTGGAACGAGCCCCTGGTGGTTGACAAACACTGCATCGGCGGTATTCCGGGCAACCGTACTTCGATGCTGGTGGTGCCGATCGTCGCCGCGCACGGCATGTTGATCCCCAAGACCTCGAGCCGCGCGATTACGTCCCCCGCGGGCACCGCGGACACAATGGAAGTACTGGCAAACGTCGAGCTAGATATCGGTAAGCTGCACGATATCGTACGTAAGCATCGGGCTTGCCTGGCCTGGGGCGGCACCGCCGAGTTATCGCCTGCCGACGACATCATGATCACCGTGGAGAGACCACTCGGGATCGATTCTCTGGGGCAGATGGTTTCGTCCATCCTGTCCAAGAAACTGTCGGCCGGGTCGACACACCTGCTGATCGATATCCCGGTCGGGCCCAGTGCAAAGATTCGCCATATGCGACAGGCGCAGCGCCTGCGCAAGCTGTTCGAATTTGTCGGCGATCAGTTTGGCATACAGCTCGAGGTCATTATTACCGATGGCCGACAGCCGATCGGTTTCGGCATAGGTCCGGTGCTGGAGGCGCGCGACGTGATGCAGGTGTTGCAAAACCTGCCGGAGGCACCGAACGATTTGCGTCAGAAAGCGCTGCGTCTCGCCGGCCGGGTGCTCGAATTCGATCCGGACGTCCGCGGCGGGCGCGGTTACACGATCGCCCGCGATATCCTGGATTCGGGGCGCGCGCTGGAAATGATGAACCGGATTATCGGCGCGCAGGGGGAGCAGCAGGTCAAGTTTGAGGCGGGGAAGCTAACCTACGACCTGCTGTCGCCAGCCGACGGCGTGGTTGTCAACATCGACAACCTGAGACTGTCGCAAATTGCGAGCTTTGCTGGCGCACCCAGGGATAAAGGCGCTGGCGTCGATCTGTTCAAGAAGCTGGGCAGCCGGGTAGAACAGGGAGAGCCCTTGTATCGTGTACATGCCGAGTTTAGCTCCGACTTCGATTTTGCGCTCAGGTTATGCCAGGACGACAGTGGCTACGCAATTGGCGATCAGAGCCAGATCCCTGCGGCTTTCGTGGAATTTTGATGCTGCTCGCATTCGATGACTACGCGCTGCAGTCTCGCAAGCTGGCCGACGCGCTGGAAATGCCCCTGCACATTATTCAGCGTCACCGGTTTCCGGACGACGAGTACAGGATTACGTTGCCGCCGGCACTGTCCGGGCAAGTAGTAATCTGCCAGAGTCTAAATCACCCGAACGAGAAACTCGTAGAGCTGCTGCTGGTCGCGAAAACGGCGCGGGAACTCGGTGCAGAAAACCTGACCCTGGTTGCTCCTTACCTTTGTTACATGCGACAGGACAAGGCATTTCATCCGGGCGAAGCCGTGAGTCAGACCATTATCGGTGGATTTCTGGCCGACCTGTTCGATACCATCATTACCGTAGACCCTCATTTGCATCGCATTCGCCATCTCCACCAGGCAGTTCCAGCGACTAACGCGCTGGCGCTGACGGCCACACCGTTGATGGCGGAGTTTCTGCGAGGGCGGGTGGACAAACCGATACTACTGGGGCCGGACAAGGAAGCCGAGCAATGGGTAAGCTCCGTTGCAGCCCCTAACCATTGGCCTTACGGCGTCTGCAGTAAAACCAGGCTCGGGGACGAGCAGGTCGAGATCGAGTTACCAGAGATTAGTTTGCAGGGGCGCAACGTCGTACTGGTCGACGATGTTGCCAGCAGCGGGCAGACCTTGATGACCGCCGCGAGAAAATGCCTGGCGCGGCAGGCCGGGCAGGTCGATGTGCTGGTCACCCACGCGCTGTTTTTCAACGACGCAGAGCAACGCATGAAGGAGGCGGGTGTGCGGCATGTCTGGAGCACGGACAGCGTCATGCATGACAGCAACGTGATCCCGCTTGTCAATTTGCTGAAGGACGCTGTTTCGAACCTCGCCAGGGGCAGGCGCCGGATCCGATAACAGAAATCAATCTCGGGACATCACAGCAATGCATATCGAATTTCACGGCGCAGCGGGAGAAGTCACCGGCTCCTGTCATTTGATCGAGGTCGGAAATCACCGAATACTGCTGGATTGTGGAATGATTCAGGGCGGACGCGAGGCCGAGGCGCGCAACGCCCGGCCCTTCGCCTTTGATCCTGGCGCCATCGACGCCGTGGTACTCAGTCACGCGCATATCGACCATTCGGGTCGTATACCATTTCTCGTCAAATCGGGCTTCGGCGGCCCGATTTACACGCAAAAGGCCAGCCGCGACCTTTGTCGTATCATGCTCAGGGATTCCGCGTTCCTGAACGAGAAGGACGCGGAGTGGGCAAACCGCAAGCGCGAGCGCAAGGGAATGAAACCGGTCGAGCCTCTTTATACGGTTGCGGATGCACGTGCGGCGATGCGCCAGTTTAGAGGGATCGACTACGGCGTGAAGAAAAAAATACTGCCAGGTATCACGCTGCGTCTGGCCGATGCCGGGCATATTCTGGGTTCAGCAATCGTCGAACTCTGGCTCGAAGAAAGCGGCGTGCAACGCAAGCTCGTGTTTAGCGGAGACCTGGGTGCCCGTGATAGACCCATTCTGCGTGACCCGGCATATATCAAAAGCGCCGATTTTGTGCTGATGGAGAGCACCTACGGCGATCGCCTGCATCGCTCACCAGAGGACACCCGCAACGAGGTCATCGAAATCGTCCGGGAGGCGGAGAAGGCCCGGGGAAATATACTAATACCGGCATTCGCCGTTGGCCGTACCCAGCACATACTTTACGAGTTTGCCAAGCACTACCGTGATTGGGGACTCGGCAGGTGGCAGATTTTCCTGGACAGCCCGATGGCAATCGAGGCCACGGAAGTCTATACCCTGCACAACGATCTATACGATACCGAGTCGGCCGAGCTCTGGCGTAAGAACAGCCATCGAGCCCTGCTGCCCAACCTGCACTTGTGTCGCACCTCCAACCAGTCGATGAACCTCAACCGGATTCGCGCCGGCGCCATTATCATCGCGGGTAGCGGTATGTGTACCGGCGGACGCATAATGCATCATCTCAAACATAACGCCTGGCGCAGCGATTGTCATATCGTCATCACTGGCTACCAGGCCGATGGCACCCTGGGGCGTAAGCTGGTCGACGGCGCAACGCAAATCAGCCTGTGGGGAGAGAAGATCACCGTCAAGGCTCATGTGCACACGATAGGTGGGTTGTCGGCGCACGCAGATCAGGCGGGACTGCTGGACTGGTATCGGAATTTCGAACGGCGACCACCGCTCGCGCTGGTGCACGGCGAGCCTGATTCGATAGATGCGCTGGCCGAACGCATATGCGATAAGTTCAGTATTCGGGTTATCAGGCCCCGGCCGGGTAAGCGCATCGATCTACGGCACCCGGATAAATCAGTATGAACGGTAGCGAGCGCTGATCTGGACGCTCATGCTTTGACGGATCGACTGACGACGTAGACCCCGATCACGCACAGCAGCATGCCGCCAATCGATAGCGGACCCAGGGTCTCGCCAAACAGGAAATGCGCCTCGATTACGACCAGCGGCGGAACCAGGTAGAACATGCTGGATACGCGGCCGGCTTCGCCGTTCCTGATAATGTACATTAGCAGCACCACGGCGCCAATCGACAGGCCGAGCACCTGCCAGGTCAGCGCAATGGCGAAGGTCGGCGTCCAGTTTATCGTCCAGGACTCGCCCCATAGCAGTGCGAAACCCGCGGTCGCCAGCGCGCCGGCGACGTACTGCATCAGCGTACCCGGCAACAGCCTGGACTGATCGCAAAACTTCTTCTGATAAAACACGCCGACCGCCATCGACAACAGGCTGACCAGGCACATGCCGAAATCGATCAGGGTGAGGCCACCGCCGAGCCCGAGGGTGATACCGTACTTGCCGATGATGACAACGCTGATACCGACGAAGCCGATCAGCAGGCCCGCGGCCTTGCGAAAATCGAGATGCTCGCCGATATAAAGCGTCGCCAGCGTCATCGTCAGTATCGGCTGTATGCCGATGATGATCGCGACTATCCCGGACGGGACACCGTTCTTGATCGGCCAGAACAGGTAACCGAGGTAGCCGCAGTGCAATAGCACGCCGGTGATCATGTCGTGTCGAAACGACCAGATACGGCGCGGCAGCGCCGCGCCGACAAGCAGCAGAATCGGCACCAGCGCGAGCGCTGTGATGCTGAAACGCAGGCACAGGAACACGAACGGGTCGGCGTTTTGCATGCTGTACTTCGCCGCAACGAAGCCCGTGCTCCACAGCGAGACGAACAGCAGCGGCGCCACGCGCAGCAACAGTGCCTGGCTGGGCATGTCCTCGTTACCCCATCGCGGGGTAATGGTTACCCGGTCAGGATCCGATTTCGATCAGCTCGACTTCGAAGATAAGGGTTTCGAACGGGCCGATCGATCCGCCAGCGCCACGTTCACCATAGGCGAGTTCGGAGGGTACGACAAAGCGGTACTTGCTGCCGACGCTCATCAGCTGTACGCCTTCGGTCCAGCCGGGAATGACCTGGTCGAGGGTGAAGCTCGTCGGCGAACCCCTGGAGTAGGAACTGTCGAACTCGGTGCCGTCGATCAGGGTGCCGCGATAATGCACGGTGACCTGGTCGGTGGCCTTGGGTTTGGCGCCATCGGCAGCCGTGATGACCGAGTATTGCAACCCTGACTCGGTGACCTGCACGCCTTCTTTCTCGGCATTGGCCTTGAGGTAATCCTCGCCGCGTTTCCTGTTGCTCGCCGATTCCTCGGCAAACTGCTTCTCCATGTAGGCGTTGAGCGCGTTGCCGGCCTCTTCGAGCGTAATCAGCGTGTCCTCGCTCTTGTGCTGCGCCTTCATGCCGGCCAGCACCAGGTCATAGTCCACGTCGCCGTACTGCTTGAGTACGCGCTCGCCGACGAGCATGCCCAGCCCGTAGCTGAACCGATCTTCGTCGGTTGCGAGGGTAATTTCCGTCGGCATCGATTCTTTCTTTTCACATGCGGTCAGCGCAACGATTAGCGCAGGCAGCAGCAGTACTTTAAATTTCATTAAGTTTTCCTTCAGGGTTTAGTTTATTCCTCGACAATCCGGGCGATGACATTCATGAAATCGCCGATCTTGATCAGGGATGGAAAGTGACGTCCCAATATTATACCGTCACTTGCGGCATTATATTCGATCGGTTTTTCGCCGGTTCGTTCGGTCGCATAAACGCGCGCGATCAGGTCGCCTTCCTGCACCGCGTCTCCGAGGCTGACGCAGGGCTCCAGCAAGCCATTGTGCCTGGAAAAAACGTAGGCGTTGTCCTGCTGCATGTCGAGCTTGACGCTGCCGTCCGCGGATCGAATCGGTGCTGCATCGAGAATGCCGGCGTGGACCAGGAAATTATGCACGCCGCGCCTGGCGATTTCGACGGTGCGCGCGGTGCTGGTGCCACCGCCGCCGAGCTCGGTCGATACGAAAATCTTGCCCATCGCTTCCGCCTGTGTGTCGTACATGCCGCCGGCATCGATCTCGAGCAGGCTCAGGTAGTAGGGTGCGGAGAAGGCGTGGGTAGCGGCCTCGCAGGCCTGCTGCTGGGTCTTGTCCTCCAGTTCATGGTAGGCGGCGAAAGGCAGAAACTCGAGCGTCTTGCCGCCGGAATGGATATCGAGCACATAATCGCACATGGGCAGCAGCACGCGGGTGATGTAGTCAGCGATGAGCCGGGAAACGGTACCGCTTTCGCTGCCCGGAAATATCCGGTTCATGTTGAGCTGATCGATCGGCGACACCCGCGTGGCGGCCTGAAAGGCCGGGTAATTCATCGCCGGTATGATAATGACCCGGCCGCTGATCTTGTCGACCTCGATATTATTGGCGAGCTGCTGCAGCGCGATCGGCCCTTCGTACTCGTCGCCATGGTTGGCGCCGGTGAGTATTGCGCCCGGCCCCTGCCCGTTCCTGGCCACCGTGATCGGCAGCATGATCGAACCCCAGGCCGAATCGTTGCGCGAATAGGGGATTTGCAGAAAGCCGTGCTGCAGTCCGTCACGGTCGAAGTCGATGGTGGCGCTTATCGGATTTGCCATGTCTATTTCACCAGCAGTCGTTGCTCGACATTGGCCAGGCTCTCATAGCCGCTGTCGGTGATAACGACCGACTCGGTAATCTCGAGGCCGCCGTCGTCGAGCCACAGCGCCGGCATGAAATGAAAGGTCATGTTGGGCACGAACTCGGTCTTGTCGCCGCGGCGCAGGCTCATCGTGCGCTCGCCCCAGTCCGGTGGATAGGACAGGCCGATCGAGTAACCGGTACGATTTTCCTTCTTGAAACCGTGTTGTTCGAGCCTGTCGAAAAACGCGATTGCGACGTCCTCGCACAGCTTGCCCGGTTTCGCATTTTCGAGGCCGGCATGCATCGCGTCGAGCACGGCCTTTTCGGCGTCGAGGTATTTCTGGGGCGGTGGCCCCAGCGATATCGTACGCGACAGCGGGCAGTGGTAGCGCCTGTGGCAGCCGGCGATTTCGAAGAAGGTGATATCACCGGGTTTCAGTTTCGAATCGTCCCAGGTCAGGTGCGCCGCGGTGGCATCCATCCCGGTCGGCAGCAACGGCATGATCGCCGGGTAGTCACCCCAGTGCTCGTCCTTGCCGGCGATCCCGGCGCGGAATATCTCCGCGGCCAGCTGGTTCTTGGCCAGGCCGGGTTCGATGATTTCGTAAATGCGCGCGTGCATGTTCTCGACGATGCGCGCTGCGCTGCGCATATAGTCCAGCTCCTGTTGCGATTTGACGATGCGTTGCCAATTTACCAGCGCGGTAGCGTCGATAAAGGTCGCCTCGGGCAAGTGCGCCTGCAGCGAGTGGAACGCCGCCGCGGAGAAATAGAAGTTTTCCATTTCGACGCCGATCGAACCGTGGTCGAGTTTCATTTCATGCAGCAGTTCGGACAGGTGATCCATCGGATGACAGCTGTCGGATTGCACGAAATGATCCGGGTATTTCAGGATGTTATCCGTGTCGAGGTAGGTGGTGCGAACCGCGCCCGGCGCATCGATGCCGCGACCCCACCAGATCGGTTCGGCGTCGTGCTGCACGATGACGCACTGATGAGTATAAAACGACCAGCCGTCGTAGCCGGTGAGCCAGGCCATGTTGGACGGATCGACCACGATAAGACAATCGATGTTCTGCCGCGCCATCGCGGCCCGGGTCCTGCCGAGCCGCTGGTCGTACTCCGCCAGTGTGAAGTTGAGTTTTGCGTCTTTGGGCATTTTACGTTTTCTCTAGGTGACGATACTGGTACCGGCCTGGTGCTGCTGGCAACGATGAAAGGCCAGCGTGGCGATCGCCGTATCCTGGATGCCGGTGCCGGTCAGGTCGCACAGGGTAATGTCTGTGCTGTCCCTGCGCCCCGGCAGTTGTTGCGCGATTACCTGGCCCAGTTCGGGAAACTCGGCCGACGGCGCCACCAGCTGTTTTTCGATGGCATGATGCAATTCGCCGAGTACCCGTACCTGTGACAGGCGATCGCAAAAATATTGCGCTGTGCGCGCGACAATTTCGGGATCGATCTCGTTCTTGTGCTCCGAATCCGAACCCATCGCCGTTACATGTTGCCCGCTGGTGACGTGTTGTGCCATCAGTATAGGCCGGGTCGACGGCGTCGTGGTGACGATGATATCGGCGTTCGCGGTCGCCGACGCAACGTCGGCACAGGCGGTTACCTCCATGCCGAGTCGCGTGCTCAATTTTTTCGCGGCCGCGTCGGCCTTGTCGAAGTCGCGCGCCCAGATCGCCGCGGAATCGATATCGCGCACCAGGGTCAGGGCCTCCAGCTGCAGGCCCGCCTGCACCCCGGCGCCGAGGATGGCGGCGCGTCTGCTGTCGGCGCGCGCGAGGTATTTGGCCGCAACCGCGCCCGCGGCGGCGGTGCGGATGTCGGTTAAATACCCGTTATCCAGCAGTAGCCCCTCGACCATGCCGGTACGCGTGCTGAACAGCACCATCAACCCGTTGACGCTGGGCAGTCCCAGGCTGGGATTGTCGAAGAACCCGGGGCTTATCTTGATGGCCAGGCTGTCGACGCCCGGTATATACGCGGTCTTGACATCGATCTCGCCGTTATTCTCGATGATGTCGAGACGCATGATTGGCGGCATTACGACCGCCTTGGTGGCGAGCGCCTCGAACGCGTTTTCGACGCATTCGATCGCGCCGAGATCGAGTTGTACCTGGCTGCGCAGCTCGGATTCGGTCAGTATTCGAATGTCTGGCATTAAAGTCGGTACTCCTCGCGGTTGATGATTTGTCGGTGCAGGCCCATGTCGATGTTCTTGCCGCTCAGCAACACGACAGTCCTGTCGCCTGGAGTTACCTTGCCGGCCAGCAGAGCCGCGATGCCAACCGCACCACCACCCTCGAGGATAACCTGCTCCCTGCAATAGGCATAGCGGATTCCCTCGGCAATTTCATCCTCCGAGAGCAATACCAGTTCGTCGACGTAATCGTGCACGATATCGAAGGTGAGCCGGTTATCGAGGCCGATGCCGCCGCCGAGGGAGTCGGCGAGGGTCGGCAGCTCTTCGACTTCGACGGGCTTGCCGGCCTGCTGCGAGGCGTACATCGCACAACCACGCTCCATCGAAATACCGATGACGCGCACCCCGGGTTTTTGCGACTTTATCGCCAGCGCGATCCCCGATATCAGACCGCCGCCGGAAAGTTGCACCAGCACCGTGTCGAGATCGGGCAACTGCTCGAGCATTTCCAGGCCCAGCGTTCCCTGTCCCGCAATAACATGGGGATGCTCGAAGGGCGGGATCATGGTAAAGCCTTCCTCGGCCACCAGTCGCCTGGCCTCGATCTCCGCCTCGTCCTGTGACTTGCCGACGATGCGCGTTTCGGCGCCGAGCGCACGAATCGCCTCGAGTTTGTTTTGCGGCACCAGTTCGGACATGCAGATGATGCAGGGCACACCTGCCTGACGCGCGGAGTAGGCGAGGGCTCGCCCGTGATTGCCGGTGGATACCGCGGTAACGCCAGTGGTAGCGGCGTCGAGCTGCAGCACCGAGTTCATCGCACCGCGCAGTTTGAATGCGCCGGTGGTTTGCAGGTATTCGTGCGCCAGCATAATGTCCTTACCGAAGTGTTGCGACAGTGACGATGACGGCGCGATATGCAGCGGCACGATATGGGGCGCGATGCGCGCCCATGCCGCCCGGATGTCGCTCAAGCTGATCTCTTTCCGGCTCATGACGCGTGGCACGAATCGTAAAGAATGCGCGCGCACATCAGGTCGAGGTGACCACCGCCGCCGTTCTTGAATACCGTGATTTCGTCGTCGGACTGCCGTCCCGGGTGGCGTTGCTGGCACAGGTCGGATAAATCCGCGAGCACATCGCTTTCGCCGATGACACCGGTCGCCAGCGGAATCATCAATTCGCCGATGTGATGGATCGTGGTTTCGCGGGCATCGACGAACAGGCTGCCACGTTTGAGTACCTCATCGTCGGCCTCGCGCATATCGGGGGTAAAGGCGCCGATCAGGTCGACGTGGACGCCAGGTTTCAACCACGCACCCTCGATGAGCGGATCCTTGCAGCCCACCGCGGAGCAAATCAGGTCGGCCGACCTGGCGCTGGGTTCGATCTCGGAAACGGGGATGAACGAAATCTGCGGAAACTTCGGAGCCAGGCTTGCGCACAATCGTTTCGCCTTTTCGGGGGCACGGTTCCAGATTAGGACCTGTCTTAGAGATGTGCGCAGCTCACAATGGGCGCTCACCAGGTGCGGCGCCATCTGCCCGGCGCCGATCATCAGCATCGACTCGACATTTTCGCGCGACAGCAGCTTGCTGCCCAGCGCCGAATCGGTCGCGGTCTTGATCCAGGTCAGCGCGGTTCCGTCAAGGCACGCGATCGGGGTGCCGTTGACGCCCTCGAATAAAACGTAAACCGCCTGGATCGACGGCCAGTCGTGTTTCAGGTTGTTGCGCGGGAACACAGTGATTACCTTGGCGCCGACCGCTTTCTCTGGCTGCCAGCCGGTGCGAATGAAAAAGTGGCTGACATTATCGGCGGCGTCTTTCGACTCCATCAGCATTTCGTCGACCAGGCCGATCGGCTCGCGATGCATTGACGCGAGTTCGTCGACAAGCGTCGGAAAGGGCATACAGCCCAGCAATCTGTCGGCATCGAGCATCAACATACGCGTGTTCCCCAAAGGCACAACTGGTTGTAGACTTGAAATCCTGCATCAGGGTGGTGGAGTTTACTGAAATCGCGCTGGCATTAACAATCCAATTTCGGCGGGAGCCGCGATGGCGGAATATATCAACGATCTAGGTCAGCCCATCGGATTTCCGACCACCGACTGGAAGCCCTGCCCGCATCCGCGCGGCGCTCAGATGCAGGGTCGCCTGTGCTCCCTGAAGCCTATCGATATCGACGAGCATGCCGCGCAGCTCTTCGACGCATTCAGCCGGGACCGGGACCAGTGCAACTGGACCTATTTGCCCTATGGCCCATTTGCGAACGAAGAAGAATTGCGCACCTGGATATTTTCGACCTGCCTCAGCGACGATCCCTGTTTTTTTAGCGTTATCGATAATGCCACCGGCGCCGCGGTCGGTGTCGCCAGCTACCTGCGCATCGAGCCCGGTGTGGGCGTCATCGAGGTAGGGCATATTCATTTTTCGCCGTTGATGCAGGGCAAACCGATTTCGACCGAGGCGATGTACCTGATGATGCGCCAGGTCTTCGATATCTGGAAATATCGTCGCTATGAATGGAAGTGCGATGCGCTGAACCAGCCCTCGCGCGACGCTGCGCTGCGCTTGGGTTTCATGTTCGAGGGGATGTTCCGCCAGGCCACGATGTACAAACAGCGCAACCGCGATACCGCCTGGTACTCGATCCTGGATCGCGAATGGCCGACTGCGAAAAGCGCGTTCGAAGGCTGGCTGGATGCCGGCAATTTTGCCGTCGACGGCGAGCAGAAAACCAGCCTGTCCGAAACGATGCGCGAGGCACTCGCGCCGCTGCGTCAGGTCTGTACCTAGCGCAGGTTTTGCGCGAGCGCTTCGCAGTCGAGCAACCTGCGCAGGCTGCGCCGCACCTCGATCCAGCGAAAGCGGATCGAATTCCTGACGATGGCCTCGTCCTGTTCCTTCAATTCGTCGGCGATCGGCGACCAGTAGTAAAGCGCTTCGGGGCTTGCGCTGAAGACCGCGTCGTCGTCGCGCTCGTGCTCCCAGTCGCAGGTTTTGATGCGTTGCACGATTTTTTCCCGTGCGGCGACGAAATCCTGGCCGGCCTCGTCGGGTTCCCCGGTTTCATCCAGCACCTGTTGCAACGCGGCGGGAACGAGCTGCTGAATTTTGTCCAGTTCGACGCTACCGGACTTGTACAGGCACTGGCCCGCGAAAATGCTGAGATCGGAAACGCAGGCCAGCCAGATGTGCCACTTGGCAATATTGATCGAGGTGACGATGTCGGGATTCTCGAACATCGCCGGGAAGCGCGTGCCGGCGCGGGTGCGCAGGTAGCCGTAGAGCGAAGTCTGCGCGACGTGGCTGGCGCGGCTGGCGATGAATTCGGCGAGCGCATCCTGGTTTGCGATGGGTTTTACTTTTTTGTTTTTACCGATGCCGACATAGTCGCCGAGCATCTGCCAGTAGCTACGGGTGAAAAGAGGATTGACATAGGTTTTGACGAAATCGAGTGCTTTCACGTTAAATCTTGATAATTTGTTACCAATCGTAACAGTAGATTGATCGAATCACGAAAATATGCACTAAATCGGTTGGACAGGGCGCTAATACTAGGGTTTTTGTCTGGCAAATGCCACGCATTCTGTGCATATTGATGACGCGAAAAATCATAAATCATACGCACAAAAAAAAGTTAACGTTGTTTAACCCAATAACTAGGGGGACTGTAATCATGGATACTTCCACACGGGAGGACCATTGGCGCAGAACGAAGTCGCTGATGATCGTTACTCTCACGATATGGTTTATCTTCTCATTTGTCGTTCACTGGTTCGCTTCAAGCCTCAACTCGGTAACATTTTTTGGATGGCCCCTGGGCTTCTATATGGCCGCGCAGGGTTCTGAGATCGTATTCGTGATCACGCTGTTCTGGTTCGTCAAGGCCCAGGACAAGATCGACCGCGACTGCGGCGTAGCCGAGGAGGATTAGACCATGGCTGGAAAATTTGCTGGCAGCACTTTCATAGAGAACCTGCCGAAGATATACGGCATGTATACCGGGGGTTTCCTGGTATTCGTCCTTTTAATGGCAATCCTCGAGCAGATGGGGGTCGGCGCCGATACCATCGGTATCCTGTTCGTTGCCTTCACCATCGTCATCTACGCCGGTATCGGGGTACTGTCGAGAACCATGGCCGTAGACGCCTATTACGTCGCCGGTCGCCAGGTTCCCGCGGTATTCAACGGCATGGCGACGGCGGCAGACTGGATGTCGGGCGCGTCCTTCGTGGCGATGGCCGGCGGTATCTACTTCGGTGGACACGGCTACCTCGCGTTCGTGGTGGGCTGGACCGGGGGGTATATCCTGGTGGCCTCGCTGATGGCGCCTTACCTGCGCAAGTTCGGCTGTTACACTGTACCTGACTTCATCGGTACCCGCTACGGCGGTAACCTGCCGCGTTTTCTCGGTGTGGTCGTGCTCGCGGTCGCGTCGTTTACCTACGTAACCGCGCAGATCAACGCTACCGGCACCATCGCGTCGCGGGCGCTGCAGATTCCGTTCGAAGTCGGCGTCTGGTTCGGGCTGCTCGGTATCCTGCTGTGCTCGATGCTCGGCGGCATGCGCGCGGTTACCTGGACCCAGGTGGCGCAGTACATCGTGCTGATCATCGCGTACCTGGTGCCGGTGTTCTGGATGTCCAACAAGCAGGGTTTCGGCCTGATTCCGCAGTTCGTGTACGGCGACGCGGTACAACGCATCGGCGAACTCGAAACATTGCACGGCCTCGGCACGCTGCCCGCGGTAACCGGTGCGGTGGGCGGCCTCTCGGCGCTGTCCAAGCCTTTTGCCGCGGCCAGTGGCACGGCGCTCGAAAGCTGGAAATTCGTGACCCTGGTGGCCTGCATGATGCTGGGTACGGCATCGCTGCCGCATATCCTGATGCGCTACTTCACCACGCCTTCGGTGCGCGCGGCGCGCCAGTCGGTCGCCTGGTCGCTGATGTTCATCTTCCTGCTGTACTTCACCGCGCCTGCGCTGGCGACCTTCACCAAGCTGCAGATTCTCGATCCCAACCTCGCGACCGGCATCATCGGCAAGTCCATCGCCGACGTGCAGGCGCTGGAATGGATACAGAAGTGGAGTAACGTGGGCTTTGCGCAGATCATCGATGCGAACGCCGACGGCATACTGCAACTCAACGAGTTCTTCATGCGCGGCGATATCGTGGTGCTGGCGACGCCGGAAATCGCGGGCCTGCCTTACGTCATCTCCGGCCTGGTGGCCGCGGGTGGTATGGCCGCTGCGATGTCGACGGCCGACGGACTGCTGCTCGCGATCGCCAATGCCCTGTCGCACGATCTTTACTACAAGATCATCGATCCCCAGGCGGAAACCAAGAAGCGTCTGCTGGTCGCGCGGGTACTGCTGCTCGCTATCGGTGCCGCCGGTGCCTTCGTGGCCTCCCTCAAGTTAACCAGTATTCTGGGCGCGGTCGCCTGGGCATTCGATTTCGCATGCTCCGGGCTGTTCTTCCCGATCGTACTGGGTATCTGGTGGAAACGCGCGAACCGTCAGGGCGCCATCGCCGGCATGATCGGCGGTTTGGTCGCCGGCACCTGGTACCTTTACATGGTGCGCTGGGGCGGCATGGAGCCGTGGATCGGCATCGACCACCTGCGCTTCGGCATGATCGGCATGCCGGTCAGCCTGGTGCTGATGGTGGTCGTATCGCTGATGACCCCGGAACCCGATGCCGAAACCCAGGCCATGGTAGACGAGATTCGTATACCGTCTGGCGACACCGTGCTTGGATCTACACACTAATAATAAAGCAGTACCGATTGAAGCCGGGACCTCGTGTCCCGGCTTTTTTATTTGGTGCTAAGGCGCCTGGAATTATGGGGACAGTTTACTTAATTCCGACCTGGCGTCGCTTTTTACGTGCGAAGCCAGAGGAAATAAGTAAACTGTCCCCGCAATTCAAATAAGAATTAAGTAAACTGTCCCCGCAATTGTTGGATGATTACAGTGATTTGATAATGGTGGAAGCTTTCCCAATCTGGGTGATTATTTCCGACTACCTGCTTGGCGTGGTGATGTGGACGCTAATCGGCCGCTTTGCGATGGGTATCTTCCTGCCCGAGGACAGCACTTTTTTCTTCATGAAGTTTTTCGTCCGCTCGACCAACCCGATTATCAGGGTATTCAAGCCGGTGACGCCATCCTTCCTGATACAGCCGATGGTGCCGCTCTACGTCGCGTGGTTCTTTTTCATGGTCCGCTTCTACCTGATGCCCTGGTTACTCGGTTACTCGGTCATGGGCATGCTGTCGTTTCCGCTCGAAAGCGAGTTCGCGCGCGGTGCCGCCAACCTGGTCGGATTCTTCGCCAATTAACCTCGTCATGCTGGATTCAGGCAAGCTTCGATTTTTATGTCGACTGCGTTTCGAGGATGCCCCGAGATCCCGCAGATTCAATCCACGGAGAATTCTACTTGATGACTTTCCAGCTGCCGTCGGCCTGGCGGCAGGCGGTGCCGTATATCTGTTCTGTTTTACCCCCGATCTGGGCATCCATCGTGAATTCACGGCAAGGACCCTCGGCGACCTCGTAGGTCCGGGTCGGGGTAACGGTATAGGTGTTCCGGGTATCGGGATTGACCCACGTGGTGGCGGTATTGGTTCGTTTCGTTTCCAGAATCTGGGCGGTTTTGAGTCGATCCTGCTCATCCATGTACTTGCCGATGGTCGAACCGATGCTCGCACCGACCACAGCGCCAAGCCAGATGCCCAGTGCCCTCCCGCGACCCTCGCCGAGAGTCGATCCGAGCACGGCGCCCACGGCGGCGCCCGTTAGCGCACCGGATTCCTCGCGAGAGGAAGCGCAGCCCGCAGCCAGGAAAATGATGAGCGTCATTGCTATCGAGAGATTAATTCGTTGTTTCATGGCAGATCTCGTCAGTTATTTATTGAAGAAGGTCAAACCTGGCCGTCTGGCTCCCTGGCTGATAATACAGTTCGATAGATATCGAGATATATTCGATGAATTAAAACACTTAACTCATTGATGTTATTGACGCAAATCAAAACGGAGCAGTTAGACAACTGAATCGCGCCTTATCGACAGGGATACCCTGATCGATTTCGCTAGATATTCTTGCCCAGGTAAAAGTAAACGGCGTTGTTATTACCTTCGGCAGCGCCGATCGCAAGCGCGATCGGACCCAGCTTGGTGTCGGTTCCAACAAAAATACTGCCCGCTGTAATCAGGTCGCTGAACCTTACCGACTGGGTTGTGAGCCAGACATTACCCACCTCGATGCTGGCGCCAACGTACAATGGAAAGCCTTTCAGGCCCAGCAGGCTTTTGCCGAGGTCGAACTGGTAGGAGAGCGCGCCGAAGGCCTTGTGATTACCCACCAGGGCATTCTTGTGATAGCCCGACAGGTTTAGAAACCCGCCCAGCTGCGCATAAAATACGCTTTGATCTGCCTCGCTGTCGAGGTAGGCGAAAGATGCTTTACCGACCAGGCCGTGGTTGCCCCGGCTGACCGCGCCTTTCCAGTCGGCCAGGTACTGGGTACTGCGATATGGCTCGGATGTCGAAGTCGTGCCGTTGATCAGTTCGCCAAAGGCGTCCTCGTCACGGTAGAAAATACTCAGGTTAAAACGATTACCCCGCGTCGGAAAACTTAGACGATCTAGCGTGTCGTAGCCCAGTTTCAGGTAAAGTCCGCCGCTGTCGTAGAGAAGATCTTCCTTCACCAGCAAGCGGTCGCTAATATCGCCGGATTCGTAGGTTATTCCGGTCTCTATCACGCCCGAATGAGCAAACCTGTAGCCGAGGCCAAGATCCACCCGGTGCGTTAAAACCTCGTAGATAACCGAAAGCTGGTTTTCGATAAAGGAATCCTGACTTTCGCGGCGGAACCGATACCGTGTCGAATGGTAAAACAGTTGCGCCGTATCGAGCGGCAGGTAGACCTCGCTGGCAAAAGTTTTGTTGGTCCCCATCCCAATTTCGTTGCGCCACTCACCGTTATTGTCGGTGATGTTGCCCATGCTGTAGGCGAAGTCGATATTGATTACCGAATCCAGCGTAAAATCGTCCTCCCAGCCAAGTCCCATCTCGAAATGATTGGGTCCCCAGGATTTTTCCCGGGCCTCGATAATTAGTGTCCTGCCAGCCTGGCGCTGGACGAACTCGGCATCGACGCGCTCGAAACGGTCCAGCGCGTAAAGCCGTTTTACGGCGGCCAGGAGTTCTTCGGTGGTCACCGTCTTGCCACGGGACAACCCCAGCGTGTCGAGCAGAAACCTGTCATCAAGACTCGACCTGTTCAGTAGCACGATTTCGACGACCGGCTGCAATTCACGAGCTCTGAGTGCCACCTGGCGGTTCTTTTTCTCCCTCTGATATCGCAGGTAATCATCTGCGTCTACACTCAGCGCCATGAGTTCCGTCAACCGGTTTGCGGCCGCAATCCTGCCCGCCTCGTAGGCTTTTGGCAGATCCGTAAAATCAGTGGTGCTGAGTTGATCGACATCGGGGCGGATATAAACGTCGTTCTCGCCGAGCAGCTCTCTTTGGTACTCTTCGTCGCGCACTGTCAGGAAGCGTGACAGCTGACGCATCACCGCGAGCGCGTTGTCGAGTTCGCTGCGTTCGAGCAGCGGGGAGGTGATATCGACCGCGATGACGATTTCGGCGCCCATCTGCTGCACCTGAGAAATCGGGATGTTCTGGGTCAGGCCGCCATCTACCAGGTACCTGCCGTTCAATTCGACCGGCACCAGTGCCCCCGGCACCGTCGCCGAGGCCTGCAGGGCCTTGATCAGGTTGCCGCTGTCGAGAACCACGCTTTCTCCCGTGCTCAGGTCGGTTGCGAGGGCCCTGAAGGGGATCGGAAGGTCGTCGAAGCTGTCCAGGTTTGCGATGTTGCCGATCGATCGGCGATAGATAGCCGACATGGTCTGGCCGTACAACAGCCCGCCCGGAAAGCGGGCCTGCCTGTCGCGATACCCGATATCCACCGGGACATTAAACTTGTCTTTCTGCCGCTTTATCCGATAGGGCAGATCTTCTCTGTCGATTGCATCCGAGTATCCACGGCTTAACTCGGCCTCGAACATGATCTTGCGGATTTCGGCAGCCTTGTAACCGAGCGCATAAAGTCCGCCAACGTAGGCGCCGATGCTGGTACCGGCGATATAGTCGACAGGGATGTTATTGGCCTCGAGCAACTCGATGACCGCTATGTGGGCGGCGCCCTTGGCGCCCCCACCGGCAAGCGCGAGACCGATCCGGGGACGTTCAGCGAGTGCTGGAAGGGCATGCAGGAGCAGGGCCAGCATCAACACAATTTGGCAAATACTGCCGTTGACCGATTGCAAGGCGGTGTCTAGTGAGTCATATTTCCGCTCCGCAGAGAACATGATCCAGTCTGGAAGTCGTGTACGGACGTGGATGTAGCGCAGGGCGTTCAACTCGATAAGTCCCCGATATGAAACTTTTGCCGAATTTCATCGATGCCATATTTGCGGCGCAGCTCGTTGGGCCAAAGCCCGCGCCGGAGTTTTATCAGGACGCGGTTTTTAAGATAGCGTCTCATCGATTTGAAATCTCGCATGCTGGGCCTTGCGAAGGCTTCGCCTTCGCGGTTGGTGATATTCCTGTCGTGAATGACCCGCAGCCAGTATGGCTGGTCGACGATCTGTCGGACCGGTGCGATGCTGCTGATTTTCCCGTGAGCCGTGGCGAATATGGTCCTGTATTCGCCATTTTCAGGAAACTCGATCATCGAGCTGAACGGGTTGTACCTGTGGGAAATCACCTCGGCCTCGTTGCCCTTCAGCTCGAGGCCGAAACGCAGGTTTACGCAGAGATTGCTGCGGGTATTTTGTACCTGCTCACGGATCACCTGCAGGGCGTCTTCGTGAAACGCGTCATCGTTATCCAGGCGGGTGGTAATCAATACATCGGTATCGGGATCGACCAGATCCATAAGGTGGCCATGTATGTGGGTCCCCTTGATATAGAAAATCCGAATCTGGGGACAGACGGCGCTGTCGGCCTCGATGCGATTACGAAATCGCTCGGGCGTCGATTCATCGAAAAACAGTAACCATTGGAAGTCCCGGTTCTTCTGCGCGGTCATCGACGGCAAACAGTAGCGCTCGAACAGGCCGAAGCGGTGCGTCAGCCACTCGTCGCGATCGATTTTCCTGCCCGTCTTGTCCGTACTGAGGTCCTGCGACAGCTCTTCCAGGCGCAAATTGAACCGGGTCAATACGAAGTGCTGAATTTTTTTCATTTCGAGGAGCGAGCCTGCAGGGAGGTGTTTCTCCGACGCCCCTCGACGGTCAGGACCTGCTGTGCCGGTTCAGGGTTGTCTGCCAATGGATCGATCCTCGGTGAGTGTATAAATAATGAAATCGGGCACTCTTTCATGTTTTTCCATCTCCGAGATGCCGCATTCGCTGTTTTTTTCCTGTTGACGGGATGGCACTGACCGAGCATCCGCATAGGATATTTGGTCATCGCCTGTCGAATCAGTTCCCTGATGCTAACCGCATCGTAATGCCGGTAAAAGTAAAACTTCTTTTCGTCGTGGCGGCAATAAGGGATCGACAGTGCTGGAACCGGCGCACGATCATAGCCCGGTTCGGTGGAGGGTGAAAGAGCCGGGCCGGACACCCTTGTAAATAAAGGCGCGACGCCGGTTGATTAACTGGATTTCTGAGGTAGAATACCCGGCCTGATTTAATTGACGTACGATAGTCGCGTAGCTCAGTTGGTTAGAGCACCACCTTGACATGGTGGGGGTCGGTGGTTCGAATCCACTCGCGACTACCAACTTTATCAAGTGGCCTTTGGTAGGGGTCACCACTGGAGAAAAGAAATGCCTCAGATTACCCTTCCCGATGGTACCGCACGCGAATTCGAAAAACCGGTATCGGTCATGGATATTGCAGCCGATATAGGTCCCGGGCTCGCCAGGGCGACGCTTGCCGGCAAGGTCAACGGGACCCTCGTTGACGCCGCCTACCTGGTCGAGGACGATGCCGAGGTTGCCATCGTCACCAGTCGCGACCAGGACGCCCTCGAGTTGCTCAGACACGATGCCGCGCATGTCATGGCGCAGGCGGTGCAGGAACTCTATCCCGGAACGCAGGTCACGATCGGCCCGGCAATAGAGGATGGCTTTTACTACGATTTCGCGCGCGAAGAACCGTTCACGCCCGACGACCTGGTCGAAATCGAGAATCGCATGCACGAAATCGTCAAGCGCGACCTGCCGATAGTGCGTGAAGTCATGGATCGGGATAGCGCAAAAAAGACATTTGCGGATATTGGCGAAACCTATAAGGTCGAAATCATCGAAGACATCATCCCGGCAGGCGAAGAGGTCTCGATTTACCGGCAAGGAGACTGGTTCGACGTCTGCCGAGGACCACACCTGCCGTCTACCGGCAAGCTGGGCGATGGTTTCAAGGTCATGAAAGTGGCCGGTGCCTACTGGCGCGGCGATTCGAAGAACGAAATGCTGCAGCGGATTTACGGCACCGCGTGGCCGGACAAGAAGCAGCTCAAGGCCTATTTGCACCGTCTCGAGGAGGCCGAGAAGCGCGACCATCGCAAGCTCGGGCGCCAGCTCGACCTGTTCCATCTGCACGAGGAGGCGCCGGGTTCGGTGTTCTGGCATCCGAAGGGATGGATGCTGTTCAACAAGCTGATCGATTACATGCGCAGGCGCCAGGAAGATGCCGGTTACATCGAGGTCAACACGCCGGACGTCATGGACCGCAGCCTGTGGGAAACCTCCGGCCACTGGGAAAATTACCGCGAGCACATGTTTACCACGCAGACCGAGGACGAGCGCGTGTTCGCGTTGAAACCGATGAACTGCCCGGGCTCGGTGCTGATGTTCGCGCAGGGGCTGAAGAGTTACCGCGATCTGCCGCTGCGCATGGCTGAATTCGGCAAGGTGCATCGTTACGAACCGTCGGGCGCCCTGCATGGCCTCATGCGGGTCAGGCATTTTACCCAGGACGATGCGCATATCTACTGCACCGAGGCGCAAATGGAGCAGGAATGCATCGACGTAATCGCGCTGGTGCTGGACATATACAGGGATTTTGGTTTCGAGGATGTCGTCATCAAGCTTTCCACGCGTCCCGAAAACCGTATCGGCTCGGACGAAATCTGGGACCGGCTCGAAGGCGCCCTGATTAACGCGCTGGGCAGCATGGATCTACCCTATGATTTATTCCCGGGCGAGGGCGCATTCTACGGCCCCAAGCTCGAATTCGTGTTGCGCGACGCGATCGGACGCGACTGGCAGTGCGGCACCCTGCAGG
>Ga0224497_10000750_pt1 | contig 21964 bp, 19 predicted proteins | sample SF_Jul11_sed_USG_4_FD_167970 | JGI IMG/M metagenome (GOLD analysis project Ga0224497, IMG submission 167970) | Sediment microbial communities from San Francisco Bay, California, United States - SF_Jul11_sed_USGS_13 | ecosystem: Environmental > Aquatic > Marine > Sediment | place: USA...
CTTCGCCCTGACCAAAAGGCTCCACCACCGTCTCCACGGCGAACTCGGAGACGAGGGAACACTCGGCGCGGCCGAGCGCCGACACTACGAAAAGATCACGCAGGACAACCTGGCGTCACTGCTTGCGGAGGTAAAGCCGGGTGATGTGGTCGTGCTGCACGATCCACAGACCGCCGGGCTTGCGCCGCGACTGCGCGCGACGGGCGCCATGGTCCTGTGGCGCAGCCATATCGGTATCGACCGAATGAACTCGACCGCCGAGGAGGCTTGGCAGTTCCTTAAGCCTTACGTCGAGACAGCCGCCAGCCGTATCTTCTCCCGCGCCGCTTACATCCCGCCGTCCATGGTCTCGCTGCCGGTGTCGGTGATTCCCCCGGCTATCGATGCCCTGTCGCCAAAGAATCAGCCGCTCAATGCGACAACGGTGCGCGTGATGCTGCGCCATATCGGGCTGCTCGCGGGCGCCGTGAACGGCCAGCGCCGCCGGTTGCCGGAATCCTTCTTTACGGTGAAGGGCGTCGACGACGGCGTTCGTATTGTGCAGACCCAGCCTCTGCCCTCCCCGGACACGCCGCTGGTGGTGCAGGTATCCCGCTGGGATCCTCTGAAGGACATGACTGGCGTGATGCGCGGTTTTGCCAACCGGCTCCCTCAGCTGGGGTCGGCGCATCTCGCGCTGGTCGGTCCCGATCCCAGTGGCGTGACCGATGACCCCGAGGGCGCGCGTGTTTACGCGGAATGCGTCGCGGAATGGCATGCGCTTCCACCCGATGCGCGCGAGCGCATTCATCTGGTTTGCCTGCAGATGGCCAACGTTGAGGAAAACGCCCTCATGGTCAATGCGATCCAGCGTTTCGCCACGGTCGTGGTGCAAAAGAGTTTGCATGAAGGCTTCGGTCTGACGGTGACGGAGGCGATGGTGAAAGGGAGGCCGGTGGTGGCCAGCCGCGTCGGCGGGATTCAGGATCAGATCACGGACGGCATCCACGGACTGTTGCTCGATGACCCGACCGATACGCACGCCTTTGGCGACGCCGTCGCCCGATTGCTCGGGGATCCGGTTTTGGCCAAGCAGCTGGGGAATAATGCTCGCCGCCGCGCCATCGCAGAATTCTTAAGCCCACGGCAAATGATGCAGATGTTCGATCTCATTCATGGCTTGAGCTGACGAAAAACCGGAATTCGATACAGTATCTGCTAGTACACCTGTTCAGCATTCACTTCAATTTACTCGCGGTTCAGATCACAGTTTCCGCTAATTCACCTGTTCAAGATGGAAAAAGGGTGAGGAGGGTTCGAAGTTTACCCCGCCACGACTAATTCAGAAAAACAACGCGACAGAAAGCAACAAGCTGTGCAGCAAGGCCGCAGCAATGGTGCGCCGAATTGCCACCGTGAGCGCGCGCGGCTGGGCCGCATAGCGGAACAAATCAACTGCGGCTTGAGTACTGGGGATAGCGGCCACCAGAGCAATCAGTGCCAGCGATGGCAGCGCGCCGGTAAACACCGCGCCGATTAACCAGGCATAGGCGGCTACCGCGAGCATGACGTAGCCCCAACGCGCCTGTTCCGGCGCAAGCCGCACCACCCAATGGCGTTTGCCGGCGGCGGCATCGGCTTGGCGGTCGGGAAACTGATTCATATAGAGAATATTAGTAACGAGCAACGCATACGACACGGAAGCGAAGACCGGCGTCAATGCGAATGCATGTCGTTGGACATAATCGGTGCCAATCACAATCAGCGCGAACCCGATCATGACACAAAGCTCCCCGGCCCCGCGGCTGTTGAGTTTGAGTGGCGTGGCCGAATAGCCCCAACCGATCACGAGCCCCGCCAAGCCGATGACCAGCAAACCGTATCCGGAGACCGCGGTTAACCAGATACCAGCAAGCATTACCGTCGCAAAGAGGGCTACGCCAAATCGCCCCGTCTGCGCGAGCGTGAGCACGCCGTTCTGAATAAAGCGGCTGCCACCGGTGTAGGGAAACACACGTTCGGTATTCATTGCATCCGTGCCATTCAAGGCATCGTAATAGTCATTCAAGACATTCACCCCCGCGTGTGCCAGCAGGGCGAAGACCACGGTCACGAATGCCGTCAGCCAGACAATCTGAACGCCGCTGGCCTGCGCGGCTCCAAGGCCGATCAGAGTGCCGAACAAGGTGACACTCAGAAACATCGGACGGGTTGCCAGGAAGTAGCGTTGCACCGTGTTGGGCAGGGCCGCTAAAGTGGGTTCGGCTGGTTGCATGGTTCAAGTCACTGTTTCGTGCTTATCCGGATAGAAACCGAGTCTAGTCATAGTTTTCGGTAATACACCTGTTCAGCTTTTACTTCAATCTAATTCCGGACCCAGTTTCCGGATAATCAATCCGGTCATTGTGACGAGCCCTTCACTGATGCGGAACGTCGGCAGCGGCGAGCGGCGGGTCCGGTGAGGTTGTTGAAAAGATGGACATGTGAGTAAATGCCTGCGTTTCTTCATATCCCGAAGTTTCTGACCTCTCAACCACGGGGCGCGATTATTAGCAACAAACCACATTCCGTTTCATACCCATGCCGGTAGCTTTCTGGTTACTGCGCATGACGATTCGCTTGGCGGGACTGGTCTCGCCAGCGCTGGCCGGGCGCTGGGTCTATCGCTTGTGGTTTCAACCGTTGCGTTATCCGGAACCGACGCGAGAGAAGGAATGGCGCCGCACAGCCCAACCGTTGGACGTGGAATTTCACGGCCAGCAGCTCGCGGTCGATTCCTGGGGCGCAGGGCCCGTGGTGTTGATGGTGCATGGCTGGAACGGGCGTGGCGCACAGCTCGGTGCGTTCGCACCGGAGCTGGTCCGCGCCGGATTCCGTGTGGTGGCATTCGATACACCGGCACACGGTCGCTCGCCGGGACGTGCCACCAACCTGCCGGAAATCAGCGAGGCCCTTCAGGCCGTGGCCCAGGCCTGCGGGCCGGTGCATGCGGTCATCGGACATTCCTTTGGTGTTGCTTGTGCGATTTACGCCGTGCAACATGGGCTCAAGGTAAACCGCATCGTCGCCATCAGTCCGCCCAGCAGCGTGCGTGGGCTCACACAGAAGTTTTTCACCGCCCTGAATGTCGCGCCGCGGGTGCAGGAAATATTTATCCGGAATTTCGAGAAGGATTTCGGCGCCGATCTCTGGCAGCGCTTTTCACCCGAGGACTTGGCGCGCGGGCTCGATTTGCCAGGCCTGGTTATTCACGACCAGGACGACAGTGGTGTCCCCTGGCACGAAGGTGCCGCGGTAGCGAAGGCCTGGCCCGGCGCGCAATTCATCCGCACCACCGGCCTCGGCCACCACCGCATCCTGCGCGACCCGGCAGTGATCGCACGCGCCGTGGCGTTTATCGCCTCCTGATCACATGCAACAGAAAGAGCAAGAGTAAAACCCCGCGTCAAATGAACGCGGAGACAGATCACGGATTCCGCGAATACATCTTATGCCTTCGCTTCAGTTCGATTGCTGCCCCAGTTTCCGGATCAGCAACCCGGTCGTCGAGACGCGCACTTCGTATTGTGTGGGGCCGTCAGCTGCAGCAAAGGTCGCCGAGCCGTATTCGGCATCGAGCAGCGGGCTGAGCAGCGCATAACGCCGACGTAACTTGAACAAATCCACTTCCCGCTCGGGCGCGAGCGACAGCACGGTGCGCGGCTGCTGCTGTTCCTGGGCGAGATCCTGATAGCGTCCGGCAACGCGATCCAGCTCATAAACCGTGTGCAGGCCAAGCACGTTGGCCATGGGGTGCCATTTCAGGATGCGCGCATCCACGTACAGCTGATCGCCGCTCAAGCTGTACGAAACTTCACGCCCGTCGGGAAACCGGAATTGCGCCTGGAAGCGGTTCGGGCCAAGGGGCTCGGTGCGCACCACGGCGGCGACCGCCTCGTGCGTCAATGCACGGTATCCTTGAACGCCTAACGCAACGACGCCGCACGCCGCCCCGGCCGCGAGAAACACGAGCGCCAGCAGGAGACGAATACTCATGCGCAGCGGGCGACGGCGCCGCAGCGCCGCTCCCGCCGCGACGATCATGACCACGCCCAGTATGGCGAACAGTACGGCAACCCACCACAACGTTTCCGGCATAGATTCTCCCGATTCGCTTCTGCCCGCCAATTAACGCAGTTTAGTAAATATACGATAAATAACGGGAACTGACCTCAACTATGGTGGAAACAGCCGCCGAAGGTTCGGACACCCGTCGCAATGCCGTGACATAATACGAGATTACTTCATTAAGGGAGGGCGCAACGGTGGCAAAACCCAACTATCAGTTCCAGAAGCGCCAGAAAGAGCTTAAAAAGAAGCGGAAAATGGAAGCAAAGCAGCAGCGCAAGCTTGAGAAAAGCCTTACTCAATCCGGTGAGCATCCGAATCAGGTCCCGGATCAGGGTGAGAAAACTGATAAAGACGTGTAGCTCGTGCTAAGCAATGCAAACCACGCCATCCGGACAATAAATAGAGGACTCACTCTACTTCCGAAGAGGATGAAATAATGGCCTATTCAATTAGCAGTCGCACTCTGCATCGTCGCTGTTCGAAATTCCTGCCTACGGTGTCGGTGACATCCAGTGGAATCCTATCCATGCTACTGGTTCTGATCTTTGCTTCGGCTGAACCGACCTTCGCAGCGCCGTCTATCAATCCGGGCGATTGGGAATACACCATGAAGATGAAGATTGAAGGACTGGGTATCCCCTTGTCGCAGATACCCGTTACCTTCACAGGCTGTATCACGCAGAGCAATCCCACCGTCGAAACCCCGGAAATGAAGAAGGCGGGCTGCAAGATCATGAATCAGAAAATTTCGGGCAACAATGTGACCTATACCGGGCGTTGCGCCAGCGGGGACAGCGTGACGGACACTAACTTTAAAATGAGCTTCCAGGGAAACTCGATGACCGGGACCTTCGATCAGGTCAGTAAGTTCCGTGGCAAGGTACAAAGCACGTCCACGGGCACCATCAGCGCCAAACGGCTGGGGCCGTGTACAAAGAAGGATAAATAGCGTTTCCGTGTTAAAGGAGTCGGGGTGATTCGGGTTTAGACCCCGACCCCCCCTCGCACGACCGGGCACCCCAGGCCCGGCCCATCCCCCGGCGGCCGGGCTTTTCCCTCCCATGATAGGAAGGTTTATGCTGGGCGCCTGAAACAGCCAAAGGAGTCCCGCCATGGAGCAGCCATTTTTCAATATCGGATCAGCCGCGGACGCCTCCGGGGTTTCGGCCAAGATGATCCGGCACTACGAGGAAATCGGGCTGATCCCGAAGGCAAAACGCGCCGACTCGGGCTACCGCGTATACTCCGGGCACGAAGTCCACGAACTGCGCTTCATCCGCCAGGCGCGCGCCCTTGGTTTTTCCACCAAGCAGATCGCGGAACTGTTAAAGCTCTGGCGTGACCAACGCCGCCCCAGCGCCAGAGTCAAGCAGCTTGCGCTCGAACACGTGCGTGAGCTGGACGAAAAAATTGCAGAACTGCGTGCCATGAAGGCAACACTCGAGCACCTCGCCAAGCACTGCCATGGTGACGAGCGCCCTGACTGTCCGATCCTCGACGAGCTGGCCGCGCCCAAGTCCACGCACTCCCGACATCATCATACTGACACCGCCAAGCCGCGGCGGCCTTCGGTCTTAAGCCGCAAACCAAAGCGAACTTTCTAAATGGTTGTCTCTAAAATGAGAATTCCTGGCTCGAACAAGGTGAGGATGATGTTATCATCGCGCGGATGGTGAAGACCGCCACGCTCACCATTCGCGCCGCGCTCTGCGGCATCTTGATCACCCTGGTCGCGTGCACCCGGGAGGTGCCGCCCATCCCCCGATTGCACTGGTATGTTTTCGATGAGCCCTCGGGTGCTTTTGCGGAGGCGGCGCAGAACTGCACGCGGGAATCGAACGGCCGCTATGACATAGTGCTCGCGCTGCTGCCGAGCGATGCTGACCAGCAGCGCGAGCAAGTTGTGCGGCGCCTCGCGGCACGCGATGCCGGCGTCGATATTATCGCGATGGACGTGATTTGGACCGCCGAGTTTGCTGAAGCCAGCTGGATACGGCCTTGGGAAGGTGAGCACGCGCGACGCGCGCAAGCGGGCCGCCTTGGCAGTGCCATCGAAAGTGCTAGCTACCGGCAGCAACTCTGGGCCGCACCGTTCACGACCAACGCCCAACTCCTTTGGTATCGCACCGACCGCATACGGATTCCACCCGCCACCTGGGACGAGATGATTCAGATGGCCGAAAGACTCGGCGAACGCGGCACCATCGTGACACAAGGGGAGCGCTACGAGGGGCTGACCGTTTTCTTTGTGGCACTGCTGGCTTCGGCCGGCGGGTCGGTGCTGAGCCCCGACTCCCGGTCGGTGTCACTGGAGGCCGAGCCTACGCGGCGCGCGCTTGAAATCATGCGGCGGCTTGCGACTTCCCCGGCCGCGGATCCGGCGCTCTCCACCGCACGTGAGGATCAGGCGCGCCGCGGCTTTGAGTCGGGCCATGCCAGTTTCATGCTGAACTATACCTATGTCTGGCCGAGCGCGCGGGCCAACGCCCCCGAGATTGCGAAACACATGAGCTGGGCGCGCTGGCCGGCCGTGATCCGAGGTAAGCCGAGCCGCGTCACGATCGGCGGTGTCAATCTTGGCATCGGCGCGTACAGCCGCCATCCCGCGCTCGCCTTCGAGGCCGCCGCCTGCCTTGCCTCCGCACCCCACCAGCGCCTGGCGGCCGCGCGCGGCGGACTGCCTCCGACCATCGCCGCGCTTTACGACGATGAGGCGATCCGCAAAACTTTCCCCTTTGCCGAAGCACTGCGCGCGAGCCTACGTGACGCTGTGCAGCGTCCACAAACGCCACTGTACGCCGATGTCTCGCTCGCCATCGCGCACACCTTGCACCCGATGCGCGCGATTGATCCCGTGAAGGACACCGAGCGCCTGCGCAAGGCGGTGGGACGGGCGCTGCGCTCAGAGGGACTGCTATGAGCCGCGGGTCAATCGCCGAGCGCAGGCTGGCGTGGTTACTCTGCGCCCCGGCGGTGATGGCAATGCTCGTCGTCACCGCGTACCCCATGGTTTATGCCTTGTGGTTATCGCTGTTCCGATACGATCTACGGTTTCCGGGTGAGCGCCATTTCGTGGGGCTCGCGAACTACGCGAGCGTGCTCGGCTCCGAAGTCTGGTGGCAGGCGCTGTTCAACACCCTGCTGATCACAGCCGGTTCTGTAGTGGTAGAACTCGTGCTCGGCCTTGCCTTCGCGCTTGTCATGCACCGCGCGTTCTTCGGGCGCGTGGCGGTGCGAACTGCGCTGCTTGTGCCCTACGGCATCATCACCGTGGTCGCCGCCATGAGCTGGCGCTTTGCCTTCGACCCCACCACGGGGTTTGTCGATGCCTTATTGGGACTGGAACGGGCCTGGCTCGCAGAGCGCTGGTCGGCTTTCTTCGTGATCATCCAGACCGAGATATGGAAGACCACGCCGTTCATGGCGCTGCTTCTGTTGGCTGGCCTTACGCTCGTTCCCGTGGACCTGCTGCGCGCTGCGCGCGTTGACGGGGCCAACGCGGTTCAGCGCTTCTTCAAGATCACGCTGCCCCTGATGAAGCCGGTGATGTTGGTGGCGCTGCTATTCCGCACGCTTGATGCTTTTCGTGTCTTCGACACCGTGTTCGTGCAGACGCGCGGGGCGCAGGGCACCGAGACGGTGTCGATCGTGGGCTATGACGCCCTCATCACGCGGCTTAATCTCGGTCTCGGCTCGGCAGTTTCGGTGCTGATCTTTGTGTGCGTGGTCGCGATCGCCGTGCTCTACATCAAGGGCTTTGGCATCGACTTCACACGTCGGGAGGAGCGATGATGGAAAGCGGCGGGAAAGGAAGCTTGGAACGCCTGTTCTGGGGCGCGGGTAGCATTGTGGTGGTGGCCTATGCGCTGATCCCGGTCGCCTGGATTATCTCGCTTTCACTCAAGCGTACCGCTGACTTGAGTGATCAACGCTTTCTGCCGAGTGTCGTAAGTTTCGAGAACTACGGGGTTGTATTTCACGATCCGCAATTTCCACCCGCGTTGTGGAACTCGATGAGTATCGCCGGCCTCTCGACCCTGATCGCGGTGTTGCTGGCGATGTTCGTGGCCTATGCCGTCGTGCGGCTGGAGTTCCCCGGCCGCCGTCTGATCATGGCGGCCGCACTCGCCATCGCCATGTTTCCGCCGGTTTCCATTATCGGGCCGCTGTTCAATCTGTGGCGAAGTGTGGGCCTCTACGACACCTGGGCCGGACTCATCTTGCCCTACATTACTTTTGCCTTGCCGCTCGCCATTTGGGTGCTCGCGGCATTTTTTCGCCAAATTCCCTGGGACCTGGAGAAGGCCGCGCGGGTCGATGGCGCTACCCCGCTGCAGGCCTTCGCTCGCGTGATTGTCCCACTGGCTGCCCCGGGCGTGTTTACCGCCTCGATTCTGGTGTTTATCTTTGCGTGGAACGATTTCCTGTTCGCCATTACGCTCACCTCATCAAACGACGCGCGCACGGTGCCCGCAGCCATTGCCTTCTTCACCGGGAGCTCGCGCTTCGAGCAACCGACGGGCGCCATCGCTGCCGCCTCGGTGGTCGTGACCGTGCCGATCATTTTATTGGTGCTCATGTTCCAGCGCCGTATCGTGGCCGGGCTCACGGCCGGCGCGGTCAAGGGATAGCCATGGCGAAAATCGAACTACGCGGCGTGACTAAACGTTTTCACGGCAGTGAAGCCGTCAAGGAGGCAAGCTTCACCATCCACGATGGAGAGTTTTTCATCCTGGTCGGGCCTTCGGGCTGCGGCAAGTCAACGTTGCTCAACATGATCGTGGGGCTGGAAGAGATCACGGAAGGTGAGATCCGCCTCGATGGCGTGCGGATCAACGATGTCGATCCCAAGGACCGCAACATGGCCATGGTGTTCCAGAGTTACGCGCTCTACCCGCATCTGTCGGTGCGCGAGAACATGGCCTTTCCCTTAAAGCTCGCGAAACTTCCACGCGCGGAGATCGACCGGCGCGTTGCTCAGGCGGCCGAGATTCTGGAGCTTGCGGAGTTTCTCGCGCGCAAACCCGCGGTCCTGTCCGGTGGTCAGCGTCAACGCGTGGCCATGGGACGGGCCATCGTGCGTGAGCCGAAAGTATTTTTGCTCGATGAGCCACTGTCCAATCTCGATGCCAAGCTACGCGGGCAGATGCGCACCGAGATCGCACGTCTGCAGCGCCGTCTCGGCACCACCACGATTTACGTCACGCATGATCAGACCGAGGCCATGACGCTCGGCGATCGCATCGCCGTGCTGCGCCGGGGCGAGGTACAGCAGATCGGCACGCCGCAGGAGCTGTACATGCAGCCACGCAATCTTTTTGTTGCCGGCTTCATCGGTTCGCCCGCGATGAATTTCCTGCCTGCCCGCATGATCGACAACCGTCTGGAGCTTCCGATAGGGTCGCTCGAAATATCCGAACCGATGTGCCGCCGACTCGAGGCGACGCCAGGCCCGCTGGCCGCAGGTTTTCGTCCCGATCACCTGCAGATTGTGCTAAGCGACAGCCGACAGGAGGGCGGGTTGCACATCCGGGGCAAAGCCGAGGTCGTTGAATGGTTGGGCGCGGATCTCTTCATCCATTCTGATATCACGCTGGGTGAATTTCAGGAGATCGCTCTGCCGGAAGAACTTGGCCTTGCGCCAGAAAAGCAACATCGGCGCACGCTCGTTGCACGCGTTGACCCGGCCACCCGGGTACGTGAAGGCGATACAGTGAGTTTGTGCCTCGACCCCCGCCACGTGCTGGTTTTTGACGCCGTGAGCGGCGAGAACATGAGCTTGGAGCTGACCCATTGATCTTTCCCAGCCATAGAATGGCGTCCTGTTACAAATGAGAGCCAACATGAACGAAAAACCAAACAGCCCTGCATCCAAATCCGGAGTAAAGGAATTTGTTATCTCTCGTACCTACGATGTACCGCGTGACTTCATGTTCAAGTTGTGGACCGAGCCCCAGCACATGCAACGCTGGTGGGGCCCGAAAGGCGTCACGGTGATTCACAGTCAGATGGATCTGCGCCCGGGCGGCATTTATCACTATGGGATGAAAACCTCCGACGGCCACGAAATGTGGGGCATATTTGTTTTTCGTGAGATCGTGAAAACCGAGCGGCTCGTTTTCGTCAATTCTTTTTCCGATAAAAAAGGCGGCATTACCCGCCACCCGATGAGCCCCACTTGGCCGCTGGAAATGCTGAGCACGATTATCTTCACCGAGCAGAGCGGCAAGACGACCGTCACCGTAAGCTGGCTCCCCCTCAATCCGACTGGGGAAGAGCGCCAGACCTTTGAGGGTGGCTTCGAGTCGATGCAGAAGGGTTGGGGCGGAACTTTCGACCGGCTCGGCGAATACCTGTCGAAAGCCAAATAAAAAGAAACAGAGAATTTATTTTTGGTGTGGCGGGTGAGATTGATTTCCGTCCCGGACAGCGCGGGCGCGCTCCATTAAATAGGCCTTGACCCTCGTGTTTGTCTGCGAGTCCGCAATTTGGGAATAGTGCAAAAAGATGCGGGAGCGAAGGCTCTCGTTCCAGGGAGCGAGCGCCAACGCCGCGTCGTATTGACGAAAGATCTCCGTCGCCGACACCGGCCCCAGGCTGAGGCGATAGCCGGTGAGGTAGGCCTGCTCGGCGGCCAGCGCGCGCTCGAGCTTCACCGCTTCGTCCGGTTCGCGCACCTTGATAGTCGCCAGAAAGTGAGATGCAGCGGCACGCTTCAGACCCGCAATGAATTCGATGTTTGCGGCTACCCTTTGCCTGATCGGGACTGCATAGTCCCGTGGCGAGAAGAATTCGTAGCGCGGATGGACCAGCGTATTCTCCGGCGCGTCCCGGACCGCCCGGCGGATGACCTCGCCGTCGGCGACGAACTGCGCCAGCACCGCCTCTGGCGTCGTTAGACCGTAGCGTGCGAGCCCGGCGAGGACTAGGCGCTCGGCGCGCATGACCCGCTCGATGCGGGTGCTGTCGAGGGAAATCTTCTCCTCCGAGCCGATAAGAATCGTGTTGTAGCCGCTTTCTTTGAGCGCGGGCATGAAAAAACCCATCAGTACATGGGGGAAGCTGTCGGCGAAAGTCTTCAGGACCATGGTGTATTGGCTCGGCGGCAAGTTCGCCGGCATCCACTGAATCAAAATGCCGCCGGGTGCCAGGCGTTGCCGAAGCAAGTGGTAGTATTCCCGGGAGTAAGAGAACCCGTTGGACGCATAGTCGAGCGACGTCTTCTCATCGGCGGAGATCACGTGGTAGCGATCGGACGTGGTCCGCAGGTAGTTCGCAATGTCGTCGATCACCACACGCACTCGCGGGTTGGACAGGACGTGGTGGTTTTCGTCGGCGAAAAATGCCGCACCCGCGACCACGCTCGGCTCGATCTCCACGCTGGTGATCGTTTGCACCCGGTCATGGCGAATACTTTCGCCTACTAACATGCCGGAACCGAGCCCGATCGACAATTCGGTCGAGACGTCGTCTTTCAGAAATTTGGGTAAGTGGGCCAGCAACAGTTGCTTGTACTCGGTGAAGGTATTGCCGCCGATGATGATGCCGTCGATGGCCATTACCTTCTCGCCCGTATTCGGGTCGAGCGTCACCTTGGTCGTGGCTGATGGCCCGTCACGGTAGAACAGAACCTGGTGCATCGGACGTTCGTTCTCGGAGGGAAATTGAAAATCGAGCGGTACGCGTGCGAGCACCAGCAACGCGCCCACGGCCGCGGCGGGCACGGCCCAGCGTAAATGCCGTGCGCCGACCAAGCGCAGCGCCAGGAACGTGAAACCGATACCGGCGTTCAATACCGCCATCAGCAGGATGCCGCGCTGAATGCCGAGCCAGTTCAGGAGCACGAAGCCGGGCAGCAGGGCGCCGGCGACATTCCCGAGAGTATTGCTCGCGTAGATCAATCCGATGCGCCGGCCCGTGTGCTGAAGATCGACAATGCCGACGCGTCCCACCAACGGAAAGGTCGCGCCTATCAGTGTCGCCGGTACCAGCATCACGAGCAGTGCGATGCCAAAGCGCGCGAGCGTGAGCTTCCCGACCTCGCCAGTCGATTCGCCCAGCAATAAACGGATCGCCTGCGGCTCGAGGAATGCAAACAACACCGGCAGTGCCACAGCCGAGGACACGGCAATAAGTATCTGAATCCAGCCAAACAGCGCCAACCGGTCCACGACCCGGTCCACGACCAGGCGGGCCAGGTAACCGCCGAGCGCGATACCAGAAATAAACGCCGTGAGCATGGTGGTGAGCGCGTAAGTCGAATTCCCCAGGACAAACACGAGCGAGCGCGTCCAGTAGATCTCGTAGGCAAAAGATGTCAGGCCGGATATACCCAGGGCGAACAGAAGCAACGTATAGGTTCCACGCGAAAGCGCCTCCCCGATCGGCGCTTCCGGTAGTGGCCCGGCATTGCGTCGGGGCGCCGTGGCGACTGGTCCCGGTGTCACGCGGCCGGACGCGCCCCACGCGATCAGGCCCAGACCTAAATTGCCCACGACCGCGACATAAACAGTCACGTGGATACCCAAGGTTCCGATAAGGTAGAAGCCGGTCGCCATGGCGCCCGCGACCGCGCCAACGGTGTTGATGGCATAGAGGGTGCTAAGATCGGCGCCCGCCGCCGCGAGCCGTCGTACCACAAATCGCGCGAGCACCGGCAGTGTCGCCCCCATGAGGAAGGTCGGAACCATAACCAGACCAAAAGCCAGAATGAAACGCGCTGCTGCAAGTGTTGCTTCGGATTGGCCTGAGATCTCGTAGAGCGCGAGATATACGGGCGTAATCCGCTCCAACAGCAAGTGCGCGGCGAGCGCCGCGAGACCAATCCCGATCTCGAGGATGGCATAGAAGCGAAGCGGATTATGATGGCGGTCCGCGACTTTTCCGAGGAGCCAGCTCCCCAGCGCCAACCCCGACATGAATGCCGCCAGCACCACGCCCACGGCAGCGGCCGTTGTTCCGAACACATGCGTGAGCATTCGGACCCAGACGATCTGATAGACGAGCCCGCAGGCACCGGAGAAGAAAAACAGGGTTAATACGAGTAGCCGCATGCCATGCCTATTGTTACTGATTGTGGGGCACGACGACAGAAACCCGATTCACGGTCTGCGTGCCAGGATTGCTATGGCCGTTGTCGCCCGCGTTCAGGATACCAGAAGGGCAGGAAATTCAACCTTATTTAGCCCCACTACTATAGAGTGGCGTCTGAGCCTGATATCTCCGGCTATGTCGGGCTTATTATTTTCTCTGACGCTCCGAGCCACCTCACACGGACCCTGGCAACTTTCGAAATCGGTTTGGGGGCGTAGAAGTTATTTCATAGGCAGATCACCTGCGCTAATCTTGAACCATCTCCAAGCCTCGGCGGACATCCCATGACCCAAACCATAATAGACGGAAGCTGTCTTTGCGGTGCCGTGCAATACGAAGTCAGCGGTGACCCGCAATGGTTTTATCACTGCCACTGCTCGCGCTGCCGCAAGGCCACGGGCACGGGGCATGCCTCGAACCTGCTCATCCCGCACGGATCACTCAAATGGGTCCGGGGTGAAGGCCTGGTCAAATCGTACAAGATCCCCGAAGCCAAGCGCTTCACCAATTGTTTTTGCAGCAATTGTGGTGCCCGGTTGCCTCGCTATGTGAGGGAATCGGGAATGGTTGTTATCCCGGCCGGTTCCATTGACAGCGAGCTGGACTTTAAACCGCAATTCCGCATTTTCTGGGACTCGCGCGTGAAATGGTCTTGTGGCGGCGACAAAATACCGGTGCATGCGGAATACCCACCCGAAAGTTAAAGCCCCCGGAATTCCGTGAATCCGGTCTTCCTAAAATCCTGAACGCGTGTCGACCCGCTCCACCCTCGCCGTCATCGTCCTCGCCGAGCTTCTCGGCACCTCGCTGTGGTTCAGCGCCAATGCGGTCGCCGACGCGCTGCACCTTGCCTGGGGTCTGACGCCGGCCGATATCGGTCATCTTACCAGTGCGGTGCAGCTCGGGTTCATCAGTGGCACGCTCGGCATCGGCCTGTCGGGACTCGCGGACCGCTACTCCGCCAGCCGGATTTTCGCGGTCTGCGCCGTCCTCGGCGCCGTCGCCAACGCCGCGTTCGCCATGTCCGGCGGATTGTCGGTCGCGCTCTTGTTCCGCTTCGTCACCGGCCTCGCGCTCGCGGGGATATATCCAATTGGTATGAAACTGGTTGTGAGCTGGGCGCCCAATAAGGCCGGCAACGTACTGGGTTGGCTGGTCGGCATGCTGGTGATCGGGAGTGGCGTGCCGCATTTCGTGCGTGGACTGGATGTATCGTCCTCGTGGCAGGGCGTGATCTACACTTCCTCCCTGTTGGCCGTGGTTGCGGCCGTGATGGTCGGATGGCTGGGTGATGGCCCGCACCACGGTTCGGTACGCCGGCTGGAATGGGGTGGGGTGTTGCAGTCGTATCGTCTCCCCGCGTTTCGCGCCGCTTCTTTCGGTTACTTCGGGCACATGTGGGAGCTGTACGCGTTCTGGGCGGTGGTGCCGCTGCTGATCGCGCACCTGGGCCTGGGCAGCGACACGCATCGTGTTTACCTCGTGGTGGCGGGCGTGTTCGCCGCCGGCGGTATCGGTTGCATTCTCGGCGGCGCGATCAGTCATCGCATCGGCAGCGGCAAAGTCGCGATCATCGCACTCGCTGGCTCAGCGCTGAGCTGCTTGCTCTATCCGCTGGTTCAGGACTTGCCTGGATTCTTTCTCATGGCGCTGCTGTTCGCTTGGGGATTTTTTGTCGTCGCCGATTCACCACAGTTCTCAGCACTCGCGTCCCAGGCCTGTCCACCGGAGCGCGTCGGTAGCGCGCTTGCCTTCATGAACAGTGTTGGCTTTGCCATCACCATCGCCTCCATCGAGCTGGCCACCGCACTCTGGGGAACCCTGGCGCAACACGTCGCCTGGCTGCTGCTCCCGGGCCCGCTGCTGGGCTTGATCGCCATGCGGCGGTTGTGGCGTGTCTCCGCGCCCGCGGAGTGACACAGCCAATCCCGCCAACCTTGGAGTAGTGATCATTTTGCCGGACAGGGAAAAAGGTCGACCGGCGCGCCGAGACTTCCTTTATCATCTAGCCACGAATCTAGCGTCCGGCAGTCGTCTTCGGCACACAGCCGGTAATCTTCGGTAAACGCGGAATTGGCCAGGGTAATGTGCGCCTGTGGTGCGAGGTCAGGCCGGTATTCCCACCAGGCCCCGCGGCGCACGCCGCCCCGGCCCGGCTCCATGCCGGCACCACTGCCCTGCACACGCGCCGTGGTCAGCACCAAGCGCTTGTCGCGGATAATGTATTCCTCCTCCCAGCGGGTTTTCTCGACGGAATGGTTCCAGGACAGCGTGATGGTTTCGGAGGGAATCGTCGCGTACACGACCGTGAACGCAATACCTAAGCAGAAGCCACTCATGCGGTTCTCCGCGCACGGCGCCAGCGCCATCCCTGCCAGAGGAGAAAGACGGCCGCGAGCGCAAAGCCGATTTCGTCGGTGACCGGCAGGGCCACGACCAGGAAAAATGCTGCCACGGCCCCCAGCAGGCGCTCCGGCCAACTCAGGCGCGAATGGAAAAAGCCGATCGCCGCCGCACCCCACAAGCCGATCGACAGCAACGCCTTGAAGATGATGTAAACGATCGCAACCACGTCGGTCGATTGCAGCATCAATTCCGGCGCGTACACGCCCATGAATGGCACCACGAACCCGGCCACGGCGATGCGCATGCAGTTGAGCCCAATACGCATGGCCGAGGTCTTGGCGATGGACGAGGCCGCGAACGCGGCCAGCGCCACGGGTGGTGTGAGGTCCGCCATGATGCCGAAGTAAAAAACAAACATGTGTGAGACCAGCAGTGGAACGCCGAGCATGAGCAGGGCGGGTCCGGCGATCGAGCTGGTGATGATGTAATTGGGGATGGTGGGTATGCCCATGCCGAGGATGAGGCAGATGATCATGGTGACGAAGAGCGACAGAAACAAACTGTCTTTGGCCATGTCGACAATGAGGCCGGCGACACTGCTGGCCAACCCAGTTAGGGTTAACACGCCGACGATGACACCCACGATCGCGCAAGCAATGCCAACACTAAGTGCCGATTTCGCGCCTTCGACGAGGCCAAGATGCATGATATGCAAAGTCGGCCGCCCGCCCTTCTGCACGATATTGACGGCGAGCAGTACGGCGATGACGCCGAGCACCGGCACGATGCCGAATTTGAAGAACGCTGAGGCGGCGACGCCGATGACGATCCAGAAAATTATCCGCAGGATTGTCTGGTTGAACACTCGCGAGGCACTGCCGCCGAGGATCATGATGGCGGTGAATGACAGCGCGGCGATGGCGGCGAACAGCGGTGTAAAGCCGGCCATGATGAGATACACCAGCACCACCAGTGGCAGCAGCAAGTAGCCACGACCGAACAACGCCGCGCGCCAGTTGGGACAATCTTCGGGCGGAAGGCCCGCGAGTCGCATACGCCCGGCCTCAAGATGCACCATCCACAGCACGGTCACGAAATACAGAATTGCTGGGATGATCGCGGCCTTGACGACTGTTAGGTAGGAGACATCCAGGGTTTCGGCCATGATGAAGGCCACTGCGCCCATGACCGGTGGCATGATCTGGCCACCCATGCTGGCGGTGGCTTCCACGGCACCGGCGAAGGGAGCGCGGAAGCCAAAGCGTTTCATGAGCGGGATCGTGAATTGCCCGGTGGTCAGGACGTTGGCCACGCCGGAGCCGTTGATCGTTCCCATGAAGGCAGAGGTGACCACGGCCACCTTGCCCGGGCCGCCGCGGGTGCGTCCTACCAGCCCAAGCGCGACATCGGTGAAGAGTTTCGCCATGCCGGCTTGTTCCAGGAATGCCCCGAACAGGATGAACAGGAAGATGTACGTCGAAGATACCAGGGTCGCGATGCCGAATATCCCTTCCGTGCCGAGGCTGAGCTGATTGACCACTTGATCAAAGCCGTAACCGCGATGACTCAGGCCGGCAGGCAGATACTGGCCCAACAGCCCGTACGCGAGAAACAGCCCGCACATGATCGGCAGCGCCCAGCCCATGATGCGCCGGCAAGCATCGAACACCAGGATGACGATAATACTGCCGACCACGAGATCAGCCGGGGAAGGATCGCCGGAGCGCAAAATGAGCTCGGTTTCGAACACCCAGTGGTAAAGGCCGAGTGTAAAAGCGGTGGCCCCGAGCAGCCAATCGAACCACGGAACGCGTTCACGCCTGCCCTCTCGCCATCCAGGGTAGAGGGCAAAAGCCAAAAGCACCAGAAAGCCGACATGAATCGAGCGCGTTACGAGGCTCGAGAGCGGACTGAAGGCCGCGGTGTACATTTGGAAAATGGAAAATGCTAAGGCGATGGCCGCGACCAGGCGCGCGTCACCGCCCCGCAGGTTGCGCTGGCCGACGTCGTGATGCGGTGGCGCCGCATCGAGGTCAATCTTTGGTTCTGACATGGAAAACAATCAGGGAACGTCGCCGCTCCCTGATCTCCTGTCGGTAAGTGACTACTTAATCAAACCGACTTCGCGATAATATTTTTCGGCACCCGGGTGCAGCGGGATCGGCATCGAGGCCACGGCGTTTTCCAGCTTGATGCCCTTGGCCGCGGCATGCGCTGCCACCAACTGATCCAGATTTTCGAACATCGCCTTGGTCATGCGATAGACCTGATCGGCTTTCACGCCCTCGTGGGTGACGAGGAAATTCTGGATGGCTGCGGTTGGCACGTCCGCGGTCTGACCCTTATAGGTGTTGGCAGGAATTTTCCCATTCTGGTAGGCCTTGTCACCAATCTTAGCGATGACCTCCGGTGGCACCGGCACGAACACAACGTCTATGCTTGTGGCCAGATCGCGCAGTGCCGGGTTGCCGAGACCGGCCGATTGCAGAGTGATGTCAATCTGGCGGTTCTTGAGCAGCTCCACTGACTCGGAATAGGGTAGGTACTCGACCTTGGCGAAGTCCGAGTACTGGATCCCGGCTGCGCCCAGAACGGCGCGGGCATTGAGCTCAGTGCCAGACTTGACAGCGCCAACCGAGATACGCTTGCCCTTGAAGTCGGCCAACGATTTTATTCCGGTGTCGGCGCGCGCCACGATCTGCACGTAATTCGAGTACATGGCGGAGATACCGCGCAGCTTGTTCAACGGCTTCTTGAAGCCGACCTCTTCGTTGCCGGCCCAGGCCTGGCTGAGAGAATCGCCGAGTGTGAGCGCCACCTCGCCGCGGCCGGTCTGCAACAGGTTGAGGTTCTCGACCGAAGCCTTGGTGGCCTGCACCGACGACTTGGCCTCAGGGATGGCCTTGCCATACAGGGTTGATAGTCCCACACCGATCGGATAGTAGATTCCGCTCGTGCCGCCGGTCAGGATATTAATGAATGATTCAGCGGCTGTGGCCGGCAAGGACATAAGCGCGAATACCATTGCCACTATCAAATTGTTCTTAAGGCTTTGCATAGTTGTCCTCCTGTGGTGAATTGCGTATGAAGGTGCAGAATGTAGTTTAATGTAGTTTTTTGAACGGAACGCCACTGCCACTATATACCTGCGGCACGGCGGCGTGTACCGATTGCACATTGCGAAAAAAACCGACCCATCATCTACGGGGTTTATCAATAACCAAAACGCCAGCTTGGGAATGGCTGCTGAGCAGATTCCCATGCATGTGCAGGATACCTGGATTCAAGCTGACCGGAGTGAGGCAGTCAGTTTCCAAATAAGGTAATGTTTGTTCTCTCCCTCCGCAGCAGGAGAAAACCATGCGTCTCGGTTTTATCGGCCTCGGCAATATGGGCAGCGAGTTGGCGCGGCATTTGCTCGCCGCCGGCCATACGCTCAGTACTTTTGCGCGCGGCGAGCGCTCGCATGCCCACGCCAAGCGTCTTGGCCTGAGTGTGCTTCCCTCGCCCGCCGAAGTCGCACGGGCGAGCGAGGTGGTATTCACCATGGTTACCGCCGGCAGCGATGTCGAATCGATCGCGCTGGGGCCGGAAGGGATCGTGCACGGAGATGTGCCCGGCTCGATCCACGTGGATCTGAGCACGATCTCACCCACGATCACGCGGGAGGTGGGCCGACGCCTTAACGAGCGCGGCATCGCCATGCTGGATGCCCCGGTTTCGGGTGGCGTGGCGGGTGCGAAGGCGGCCGCGCTGACTTTCTTTGTTGGCGGTGACAAGACTGTTTTTGAACGGGCCCGGCCACTGCTGGAATGCTTAGGGAAAACGATCTTTTACATGGGTCCCTTGGGATCCGGTCAGGTGACCAAACTCGCCAACCAGATCGCCCTGCTCGCCAACCTGCAAGGCGCGGCCGAGGCGCTGCTGTTCGCGCGCGAGCAGGGTGCGGACGCGGGCAAGGTGCGCGAGGCGGTGATGACCGGATTTGGCGCGAGCCGCATGCTCGATGTGCTGGGCAAGAAAATGGTCGAGCGTGACTTCGCCGCCGGCATCGTGGCCGCGCTGCACCACAAGGACCTCGGTGTGGCGCTGGAGCTGGCGCACGACACCGGCTTGCCACTGCCTGTCACTGCACAAGTGATGCAGCAGCTCAATGCGCTCATGGGAAGCGGTTACGGTGAGCAGGACACGAGCTCGCTGTTGCTGGTGTTGGAGCAGATGCGGGGACAAAAGATATCGGGGCGTTGAATTATCTTAATTGTCTGTATTCGGGAATTCGCACATATACACACCTTTGCAGTGGTTTAAACCTGATCCATACTTCGACAGCATTTGATCCAAATCACCTTCGAGTGATTAAATGATCCTGAAGCAAATTGGTTTTGAGCCCGCCCACCATAAACAGAAAAGCAGGCACCCGTCTCGGTCTGGATGCCGGAGGTAGGAAAGTGAACCAGCGAGCTGAAATTCCCCTCCCGATAACCGTCAAGTTACCGACGGAGCCACCGCCCCCGCCACTCCCGGAGAAGGAACGCGCGCGTTTGCAAGAACGCATCAAGCGCCTGCTCAAGGAACGGAACGCCGTGTTGGTCGCGCATTACTACGTGGATGAGGATCTTCAGCGCCTGGCCGAGGAGACCGGTGGTTGCGTGTCGGATTCGCTCGAGATGGCGCGCTTCGGCCATGATCATCCGGCGCGCACGCTTATCGTCGCCGGGGTGCGGTTCATGGGCGAGACCGCGAAAATCTTAAACCCCGAGAAACGCGTGCTCATGCCGACTCTGCAAGCCGAATGCTCGCTCGATCTCGGCTGCCCGGCGAATCTGTTTATTCCCTTTTGCGACGCGCATCCCGACCGCCAGGTGGTCGTGTATTCCAACACCAGTGCCGAGGTGAAAGCGCGCGCCGATTGGGTCGTGACCTCGAGCATTGCCGTCAAGCTCATTGAACATTTGAAATCCCGCGGCGAGAAAATCCTGTGGGCACCGGACAAGCATCTCGGCAAATACATACAAAGCGTCACCGGCGCGGACATGCTGCTGTGGAACGCCACTTGCGTGGTGCACGATGAATTCAAGGGTGAGCTGCTCGCCGCACTCAAGCGCCAGCATCCCGACGCGGCGATCATCGCCCATCCCGAGTCACCGACGGCGGTGCTCGAGCAGGCCGAAGTCATCGGCTCGACCAGCCAGCTGATCGCGGCCGCCAAGCGCTTGCCGAATAAGCAGCTGATCGTCGCCACTGACCGCGGCATTTTTTACAAGATGCAGCAGGCAGCACCGGGCAAGATACTTATGGCCGCACCCACCGCGGGTGAGGGCGCCACGTGCGAGAGTTGTGCACACTGTCCGTGGATGGCGATGAATTCGCTTACCAACCTTGCGGAAGTGCTGGAGACCGGCGCGAACGAGGTGCACGTCGAGGAAGCGGTGCGAGTGAAGGCGCTGCGCGCGACGCAACGCATGCTCGACTTCGCCGCCTCAATTCGGGAAAAAAACCACGGCGATTGACGGCACCGTTTCAAGGATCGGGCTGATTCAGCCCTGATCGGTTATTACCACCGTATTCCCCACCGCCAGCCGACCTCTGGCGACAACACGCAGTCAAACGCCGCTGTGGTGGCCCAAAGCATGACATGTGCCTTCAATCGCCCGCATCTCAAATCGGGAGATGACATAGTATGCAGGATACAATTTATCCGCCGGAGTGACATGCCCACGACCCGGACACAGCGTCTTCTGATTTTTCTGCTCGCGACAATCTATCTCGTGCTCAGCGGCTGCGCTCATGTCGCGCTCCCGGCACGCGGTGAGGTCGCCGGACAAGTCGTTGATACGACGCTCGATGCACCGGTGGCGCGCTATTACCTCGAGCATTATTTGCGCGGCACGCGACACGATGCATCGTTGGATGCCGAACTCGATGCGTTGCATCGCATACCTGCCAACCACTTGCCAACGCGCGAGTATCTTCAAGAACTCTCGCAGCGCTATTCGACCGATTTTTCCTCACTTTATATTGCCGACCGTCTCGCCCGGGAACCACGGAGCATTCCCTGGCAGCTTGATTTCTACGACCGGCTCGCACGCCTGCGCCTATCGGGAGATCGCCTTGCTCCAAGCGCGGAATTTTCCAAGTACCTGATCCTGTTCGTCCCCGGTTGGGATTATGAAAAGAGCGGGCATTTCACCGGCGCGGATTTTGCGCGCCCGCGCGCGCGTCTGGAGTCGAGTGGCCTAAAGACGCGGTTGATTGAAATTCCTTCCACGGGATCGGTGGAGCAGAATGCCTCCGCAATCGCCGATGTCCTGCGCCGATTTCAATCCCCTCTGCCCCGGATCATTCTGGTCAGCGCCAGTTCCGGCGGGCCCGCCGCGGCGCAGGCACTCGGAAAACTTCTCACAGCTGCCGAATCCTGTCGGGTGCACGCCTGGGG
>Ga0224497_10000752_pt1 | contig 21910 bp, 15 predicted proteins | sample SF_Jul11_sed_USG_4_FD_167970 | JGI IMG/M metagenome (GOLD analysis project Ga0224497, IMG submission 167970) | Sediment microbial communities from San Francisco Bay, California, United States - SF_Jul11_sed_USGS_13 | ecosystem: Environmental > Aquatic > Marine > Sediment | place: USA...
TGGTAGAAATCGATCATGACCTGCTCGAGTTCACGTTCTGGCATTTGCCCATGACCGACGCGAATGCTGGCTTCGGGTACCAGTTTTGCGAGCCGCTCCGCAATGCGGCCAATGTCTTCGACGCGGTTATGAATGAAATAGACCTGGCCGCCGCGCTTGATTTCACGCAGACACGCTTCTCGTATGATGACGTCGTTCCACTCGGAGACGAAAGTCTTGACGGCCAGGCGTTCAGCCGGCGGCGTGGTTATGAGGGACATTTCGCGCAGGCCCCCAAGCGCCATGTTGAGCGTTCGCGGAATCGGCGTCGCCGTCAGTGTCAGTATGTCGACTGCGCTGCGCAGGGACTTGATAACCTCCTTGTGGCGCACGCCGAAACGGTGTTCTTCGTCAACGATCACGAGGCCGATATCGCGAAAATCTTTTGTGTGCTGCAGCAAACGGTGCGTGCCGATCACGACATCGACGGTGCCTGATCGAAGGCCCGCAACGATATCCCTGACCTGTTTGGCCGATTGAAATCGTGACAGCACCTCGACACGTATCGGCCAGTCGGCAAACCGGTCTCTGAAGGTTTGGCCATGCTGCTGCGCCAGCAGCGTGGTCGGAACCAGCACGGCAACCTGCTTGCCACCGTGGATCGCCGCAAAAGTCGCCCGCAGGGCCACTTCCGTCTTGCCGAAACCGACGTCGCCGCAGACGATGCGGTCCATGGCCTGGTGGGACGCAAGGTCCTCCAGTACATCGTCTATCGTGTCGGCCTGGTCTTCGGTCAGTTCGAAAGGAAAGCCGGACTCGAATGTCCGGTATTCGACTTCGGGCCAGTGAAAGCTGAATCCCGGTCGCGCCGCTCGTCGCGCATAAACATCGAGCAGCTCTGCAGCGACGTCCCGAATTTTCTTGATTGCGCGGCGCTTGGCTTTTGCCCATTGGTCGCTACCGAGCCGGTGCAGCGGCGCAGTATCGGGCGACGCGCCCGTGTAGCGGGAAATCAGGTCGAGGGCATGGACCGGGACGTAGAGCTTGTCGCCGTCGGCATATTCGAGGTGCAGGAACTCTGCGCTGATCCCGCCGACTTCCAGCGTTTCGAGCCCCAGGTAGCGGCCCACACCGTATTCTTCGTGGACCACGGGAGAACCGGGTTCGAGGTCGTTGAGCTGCCGGATGATGGTCTCGGGGTCCCGGTCGGACGGCCGTTTGCGCCGGCGCGTCCTGGTGCGCTCTCCGAACAACTGCTGCTCGCTGATAACGGCGAAACCGGCGCCGGGCAGCAGGACGCCGCTGTCGATTGGCGCCACGGCAACGCCGACGCGCCGCGCGAGCCCGGTAAACGCCCGCCAATCGTCAATACGCGCGAGGTCGAGGCCGCGCCCGACCAGCAGATCCAGCAGCTGCTCGCGGCGGCCCGGTGAGTCGGTTGAAAACAGTACGCGCCCGTCGAAGGTCTGCAGGAACTGCATCAGCGACGCCGCGGCATCCTCGTATCGGGCTTCGATTTTCATCGCAGGCGGCAGCCGCGTGTCGAAGTTGATGACTCCCGCCGCTTCGGCGAGCGACTGGGCGGAGTAACGTATGTGCGCGAAGCTCTTGAGCCGCTGCGGTACGGAGTCCGGCGCAAGGAAGGTCTCTTCCACGTTCAGAATCGGACGTTCGACGTCGAGACTGCAAAGCTCGAAACGCTCGCCGGCCTCGGCCCAGAACTGCTGCAAAAGCGACTCGAGTGCCGCTGGTGCCAGGATCACGCAGTCGTCCGGCACATAGTCCAGGAGCGTTGCGGTCGAATCGAAAAAAAGCGGCAGGTAATACTCGATGCCGCCGTGCGCAATACCGTCCGAAATATCGCGATACACGCGCGATTTTCCGGGTTGCCCCTCGAAGCGCTCGCGGTAGCGATCACGAAAGCCGTGAACGGCATCCGCGTCAAGCGGCACTTCGCGGGCCGGCAGGACCCGGATTGAAGCGACTTTTTCGCCGGACAACTGGGTTACTTCCGAGAAGTGGCGCAGCGATTCGATTTCGTCACCAAAGAAATCGATGCGAACCGGCGTGTGCGTCCCCATCGGGAACAGATCGATCAGCGAACCTCGGACCGCGAACTCACCGTGTTCCGAGACCTGGGGAACCCGATAGTACCCGGCTGCGATGAGTGCATCTGTGAATTCCTCGCGGTCCAGGGTTTGCCCCGTCGATAAAGACAAAGAGCGGGCGGCCACGTAGTCCAGGGGAGGAAGGCGCTGCTGCAGCACGCTGGCTGCCGCAACGACGATGCCCTTTCGCATGTTCGGCAACGCAGCCAGCACGCTCAACCGTTGCGAGATGATGTCCTGGTGCGGCGAGAAGCTGTCCCAGGGCAGCGTCTCCCACTCGACGAAGTGCAGAACGGGCAAATCAGGTCCGGCGAAGAATCGGATTTCCGCTTCGAGCTGATCCGCGTGCCGCGGATCGTCGGCCAGCATCAGTACCGGCCGGTCGACGTTCTGTGCAAGTTCGGCCGCGGCGAGGGAGGCACTGGCGCCAATCAGCCGCCCCCAGCCGGCGGCCGCGCCAGTCGCAGGCACCGCGATTGGCGCCGGAATCAGGAATGATGTGCTCAACGGTTTGCTTGCCCGCCCAGGGTCGTCGCTTCGAGGGTTAAAAAACGCGGGACGCGATTATTACACAGAGGTCATCAAACGGGTGTGCCTCACTTGGACACGAAAAAGCCCGGGTCGTTTCCGGCCCGGGCGTCTCGATATAGTGTCGGCAGGGTGTTAGCGTTTGACGACGGCGTGTATGACGCGGTCGTATTCGAAAAACACGACGAAGTCCCTGTACTCCCAGCGCGTAATCGGTGGATCGCCGACCGGTGCACGCACCGAAACCGGACTGCCGAACCTGGACTCGACCCGGGCCTGCGTCATGCCACGAGTCGGACGCACATCGCCGGATCCGGCGGAAATGCCTTCCATCTGCAGCGTGTCGGCCTGTGCCGCGCCGAACAGGGTCAGGAACAGGGCGATCAGTGTCGCGATGCGAAGTCTGGCCATAGGTCGTACTCCCAAGGTCGATCCGGAGACTATAGCATTGCTCGCCGGACCAAAAAACAATTGATCTTTAAGGTTTTTACACGGGTCCGGGCCCCGTATATGCGAACTGTGTCACAAACCACCGGTGCCCTGTCCCGCAGGCACTGAATCCGCACGAACTTGCGGGACAGGATACGACCGCCGAAACGGAAAGTCGCCGCGCCATGAATGTGGTTTAATGCGAGCCGATGACCAACCCTGTCGAACTGTTCGTCGGGCTGCGCTACCTCCGGGCCAAGCGGCGCACCCGATTCGTATCCTTTATTACGTTGATATCCCTCCTCGGGATCGCGCTCGGCGTTGCCGCGCTCATCGTCATACTTTCGGTCATGAACGGCTTCGAAGGCGAACTGCGCGGCCGACTCCTGAGCATGTCCGCACACGGTTCGATAACCGGGGCCGATGGCGTTACGGAGGACTGGCGGACGCTCGTCGACGAGGTCAGTGCGGAACCGGGTGTAGCGGCAGCCGCGCCGATCGTGCAGATGGAAGGCATGATCCAGTCAGGACTCGAGCTGTACGCGGTCATCGTACACGGCGTCGACTCGCTGTACGAAAAGCCGCTGTCGGGTGCGATGATCAACATGGTCGAGGGGGGGCTCGACGCCCTCAAGGCTGGCAGTCGCAGCATTATTCTCGGGAGAATTCTGGCCTACGACCTGGGCGCCCGGATCGGCGATGGCGTGGTGCTCCTGATTCCGCGTCCTGTCGGCGACGGAACCCTGGAACCCGTACTCGAGCGATTCGTTTTGCGTGGCGTCTTCGAAGCAGGACTGCAGGACCACGATGCGGTACTCGCGCTCGTCCATATCAATGATGCAGCGGCGATTCAGGATATGGGTACGGCTGTTAGCGCCGTTCGTTTCCGAGCCGACGATGTCATGCAGGCGCCCGCGATCTCGCGTGCACTGCAGACGCGACTCGGCGATAAGGTCCACAGCAGCGACTGGACGATCGAGAACGGCAGCTACTTTCGCGCAATTCGCCTCGAAAAGATGATGATGTCGCTCATTCTGTCCCTGATCATCGGCGTTGCCGCTTTCAATATCGTGGCAAGCCTCGTCATGGTCGTAACCGACAAAACGACGGACATTGCGGTGCTCCGAACACTGGGCATGGGGCCGAATGGCGTCGTACGCATTTTCTTTGTGCAAGGCGCCATGATTGGCTGGGCGGGTGTGCTGATCGGTGTGTTCCTCGGCATTGCGCTCGCCTTCAATGTGCCGGTCATCGTGCCTTTCTTGGAGCAGTCCCTGGGTTTCCAGATCATGCCGGGTGACGTTTACTACGTGACGCGCATACCGTCCGAACTCGAATGGCAGGACGTCGCGATTATTTCGGTATCGGCGTTTGTACTTACATCGCTGGCGACGTTGTATCCGGCGCGCCGAGCGGCGCTCGTGAATCCGGCCGCGGCGCTGCGGTACGAATAGGTCGCATGGGTAGACGATTCGAAACCTGGATTGGCGGCCGCTACGTGCGTTCACGCAGCAGCAACAAGTTCGTCTCAATCATCTCGGCCATATCGATGCTGGGCATTGCAATTGCCGTCACCGTATTGATCGTCGTGATGTCGGTAGTGAACGGATTCGAGCGCGAGCTGAAGGACAGGCTGCTCGCGATGACGGCGCATGCCAGCATCGAAGGCGTTGACGGTGAGCTTGCAGGTTCGACCGCCTTGATCGAAACGGCCCGGAAAAATCCGCGGGTTCGAGCGGTCGCTCCCTACGTCAACGGCCAGGCGCTGCTGGTTTTCGAGAATGAACTCAGCGGGGCTGAGCTGCGTGGCATAGAGCCGCGGCTGGAGGACGCCGTCTCCGGTGTGGGCGGCGTCATGCGAGCAGGACATCTGGACGACCTCAGGCCGGGAACATTTAATATCGTACTCGGCGTCGAGCTGGCCAATTCGCTGCGGGTCAACCTGGGCGACAAAGTTACCGTGACGCTGGCACAGGGCAGGGTGACGCCGGCCGGCGTTATTCCGAGAACGAAGCGCTTCACGGTCAGCGGGCTCTATCGTGTGGGCATGTATGAGTTCGACCGACGCCTGGCATTTATCAATATCAGCGATGCACAAAAGCTGTATCGCAAGAGGGGAACGGTAACCGGCGTGCGACTCGCCGTTACCGAAATTTATGAGGCACCGGCCATTGTGCGCGAAGTCGCGCTTGCGCACGGGGCACTCGTGCTCGTGAGCGACTGGACCCGACGGCACGTCAATTTTTTTCGCTCGATCCAGATTACGAAGTCGATACTGTTCGTGATCCTGCTGATGGTCATAGCTGTCGCGGCCTTCAATATCGTCTCGACACTCGTCATGGTCGTGAAGGACAAGCAGTCGGATATCGCGATTCTGCGCACGATCGGTGCCCGGCCATCGAGCATACTGCGGATATTTGTCACGCAGGGCAGTATCGTCGGTGTACTCGGTACGGCGGCCGGTGTCTTGCTCGGCGTCCTGCTGGCCCTGAACCTGGAAACGATCGTCGGGTTTCTGGAGTCCGCATTCGGTATCAAGTTTCTCGCTGCCGACGTGTACTTCATCAGCGACCTGCCGTCCGAGCTGCGCTATGGGGACGTATCGAGGATTGCCGCGATGGCGCTGGTCCTGGCATTGATTTCCACCCTGTATCCGGCCTGGGTTGCCGCCAGGACGGCCCCGGCGGAGGCATTGAGATATGACTGAACCTGCGATCGGCCCTGAGCACGCGGTCCTTGAGTGCCGCGGCGTTGTGCGACGTTTCCGGGAGGGCACGTCGACCCTGGAAGTGCTGCGTGGGGTGAACCTGGCGGTGCAGCCGGCAGAGCGATTGGCCATCGTTGGTGCCTCGGGCTCGGGCAAGACGACGCTGCTGCAAATCATGGGCGGTCTCGACGAGCCGAGCGAAGGCGAAGTGCTGGTCAACGGCGAGCGAATGCAGGGCATCGACGAGGCAGCGAAAGGCGACCTTCGCAATCGCTATATCGGTTTCATCTATCAGTTTCACCACCTGCTGCCCGAGTTCACGGCGGCAGAGAATGTTGCGATGCCGCTCCTGATACGTCGCGTAGCCAAGACTGCGGCTTTGCAGCAGGCCGGCGAGCTCCTGGGGCGAGTTGGCCTTGGCGAGCGCCTGACGCACAAGCCGGGCGAACTCTCGGGTGGCGAACGTCAACGCGCCGCGGTCGCGCGCGCACTCATAACCCGGCCGCAGCTCGTGCTGGCGGACGAGCCGACGGGAAACCTGGACTCCGGGAACGGCGAACACGTTCTCAAGCTGATGCTGGAACTCAACGAGGAACTGAAGACGAGCCTCGTGATCGTCACGCATGATCATTCAATCGCGGAACGCATGGATCGAATTCTCGTCCTCGAAGACGGCGTGCTGCGCGAGTCAGTCTGATTCCTTGTCGCGCCGCAGCATTTGTTTGCGTGTCTTGTAATTGCTGAGCGACAGCCGCCAGAGAAGATCCAGCACGACATAGCCGACGAGCGCGGCCATGCTTCCCAGCAGCACGCTCCCCAGGAGCATCGGCTGCCAGATGTTGACAAACGTGTGCGTCATCCAGTCGAGGGATAGCTCCATCTCGAATGGCTGCGGCGGCGTATTCAGGATATTGACGCCCAGGCGATAGGCGAAGTAATACATCGGCCCGATGGTCAGCGGGTTACTGGCCCACGTCGACAAGGCCGCGACGGGGATGTTAACGCGCAGCGCCAGCGCGCTCAGTGCGCCGATCAACATATGTCCGGGAAACGGCAGGAACGCGACAAACAGCCCCGTCGCGAACGCGGGCACGACCCAGCGCCGTCGAATGCCCCACAGGCGCGTATCGTGCAGCAGGTGACGGAACGGCGTCATGAACCACTGCTCGCTCATGTGATGGCGTTTGAAGGCAAATTTCCGAAAAAAGCGTCTTGGCATCGAGCGGCGATCCGGTTTCCATAGTGACTGCCAATAAGTGACTACAACCACTCATGATCAGGGCCTGCCTCCTGATGATTGCCGGTGGCTATGCGGCGCAGCTTAGCAGGTTGCCGATAAGCTCCGACCTCTGCAAGCTGTTGTTGGTTGCATCTATCGCGGCAATCGCCGGCCGACGCATCCGGTATGCGGGGTACGCCTGCCTCGGATTCACGCTATTCATGCTGGCAGGGCAGGAAATCGTCGACGGTCGGCTCGAGGCCCGATTCGCAAACGACAGCCTGCTGACCCGGGTGCGAATCGTCGATTTCCCAAAAGTGACGGGCAGTGCGGTCGTGCTGCTGATCGAGCCGCTCGGCGACCAGCGACTGCCGGCCCGTTCGAAAGTGAGCTGGTTCGAGCCGCCGCTCGTGCCGGGCATCGGTGAGGTCTGGGAATTTGAGCTGCGCCTGCGGCCGCCACGCGGCTTCAGCAACCCTGGCGGGTTTGATGCCGAGGCGTGGCTGTTTCGGCAGAAGATACAGGCGACGGGCTACGTGGTGAACGGCAAACGTAATCGCCGCCTTGAGACGGGCAGAGAAAGCGCGGTCGACTCGTATCGACGCGAGTTTCTTGCCCGCGCAGACGGGGCGGCCGGGTCACCCGAAGCGGCGGCCGTGCTGGCCGCCGTTGGCGTTGGGGCGCGGCATCGGATTTCGCGCGTACAGTGGGATAACTACGCCGCAACAGGCACGAGCCATCTCATGGCAATTTCGGGCCTGCATATCGGCCTGGCCGCAACGGTTGCATTTCTTTTTCTAAGGATTCTGCTCGGCGTGCTGCGAATGACGCGCAACGCCCATGTCGCTGCAATAGCGTTTGCTGTTCTCGCTGCCGCGGCTTATGCCGTCGTGTCCGGGCTGGCGGTGCCTGCCGAACGCGCGTTGTTAATGCTGCTCGTTGCGGCCCTCGCGGTTGTCCGTCGCCGACAGATCGATCCTTTTGCAACCATCGCGACTGCGGCGCTCGGCATCTTTATCCTGGACCCGGTAGCCACCATGACGCCTGGTTTCAATCTGTCGTTCTCGGCCGTCGTCGTGCTGCTCTGGCTTGCCCGGAGCCGCAGGAGCATTTCGACGACGCGATCTGTCGTTCGCCGGATAGCGAATGCGATTCGTCAGCTCTTCACGATGCAGGTATTCCTGCTGTTTGGACTAATGCCGCTGACAGTGATGCTGTTTGACCGCATCGCTTTTCTTGCAGTGCCGGTCAACCTCGTCGCCGTGCCGATTTTCAGTTTCGTTACCGTACCGCTCACGCTGACCGGGCTGGCGTTCGGAGCCGGCGATGGAATGCTCGGGCACGGCGCACTACAAATTGCAGCAAAGAGCATCGAGTGGCTGCTGGCGTTAATCGAGCATGCCGCGCGTTTGCCCGTTGCCGACACGACCATCGCCGGCATTCGGGGTGTCGCGTGGCTGCTTGTGTTGCTGCCGTCTTTGTTCGTGCTGCTACCCAGGGGCTGGCCGGGTCGCGGTGCAGCCCTGCTTGCCGTGGTCGCGCTGCTGTTGCAGGTTCCCGAGCGGCCTGGCGCCGGCTGCGCGGACATCGATATTCTCGACGTGGGGCAGGGACTGGCCACCGTTGTTCAGACTGCGCGAAGTACCGTGATATTCGACACCGGTGCATCTTATCGTGACGGCGGATCGGTAGCGGACCACGTCATCGTGCCATTTCTCAAGTCACGGCGCATCACCCGCATCGACCGGCTGATCGTGTCTCATACGGATATCGACCACAGCGGTGGCGTCCGTGCGATTCATGACTTCGCGAATGTTTCCTTGGTGTTGGTCGGCGAATCACTGCGCGAAACCGAGCTGTCAACGTCAGCGTGCGTGGCGGGGCAGCATTGGGAGGCAGACGACATCAGCTTTCGCATCCTGCATCCGGGCGCGGCCACGCCACGTGAGGGCAACAATTCATCCTGCGTTTTGCTCATCGAGACGGGTCCGCATAGCCTGCTGCTCACCGGCGATATCGAGGCAGCGGCTGAGCGCGAGATTATAGCGAGGGCGAAATTGACGGCGATGGATGCCGTGGTCGTGCCCCACCACGGCAGCCTGACGTCCTCCAGCCAGTCGTTCGTTGATGCGGTGTCGCCAGCGCTCGCCGTTGTATCGGCCGGGTACGGCAATCGCTGGGGCTTTCCGAAAAAGCCGGTCGTACTGCGCTGGCAGGCCGTCGGCGCCAGGGTGCTGGTCACGGCGGCGGCAGGTGCCGTCAGCTTCCGCCTGTGCGCAGCCGATGGTCTTCAGGATCTGCGGATGGATCGTCACGAGCGCCGCCGATTCTGGCGCGACAGCGCTGACTGACGGTCAAAAAGCGCGCGGTATCGCGGGAATTTCTGGCGCGGTCGCTGTATATTTCATTTTTCCTCCTTGGGTCGGGCCTCTATGGTTGAGATCGTAAAATCCGGCGGCTATCTGATGGCGCCAATTATCATCTGCGCGATTCTCGCGATGGGTATCATTCTCGAGCGATTCTGGACCCTGCAACAGAAACGGGTGATTCCCGAGGACCTGACCAGCAAGGTCTGGGGCTGGGTCAAGAAGGACCAGCTGGATCAAAAGCAAATCCAGAGCTTGCACCAGGGCTCTGCGCTGGGACAGATCCTCGCAGCGGGACTGATCAATCGAAACAGGGACCGGGCCGTGCTCAAAGATGCCATCGAGGACACCGGGCGGCACGTCGTGCATGAACTCGAACGCTATCTCGAAACGCTGGGCACGGTGGCGGCGATTACTCCGCTGCTGGGTTTGCTGGGCACCGTGATCGGTATGGTCAAGGTATTCACGGCCATCACGACGCACGGGGTCGGCAATCCTACGGTCCTGGCGGGCGGTATTGCGGAAGCGCTCATCACCACTGCGGCGGGCCTGACCGTGGCAATTCCCGCCCTGATCGGCTATCGCTACTACCGCAGTCGGGTCGACACGCTGGTCGTCGACATGGAAAAAGAGGCGATCAAGCTGGTAGAAGCATTGCACCGGCGAAACGAGCAAGGGCAGTAATGAAACTCAATCTGCGGCCACGCGCGCAGCCGGAGGTCAACCTGACGTCGCTGATCGACGTCGTGCTGCTGTTGCTGATCTTCTTCATGGTCTCAACGAGCTTCGTGAAACAATCGCAAATCGCGATTCGGCTGCCGGAAGCGGATAGCGCGTCTATCGCTGAACAGCCTCCGCAAAAGATCGACATCATGATTACGGAGACCGGCACCTACCTCATCAACGGTCGTGAACTGATCAACAACCGGCCGCAGACGATTCGAAATGCGTTGCGCAAAGTCTCGGCCGGCGACACCAAACTGCCGCTGACAATCAGTGCCGATGCCAATGCAAGGCACCAGCACGTAGTGACTGCAATGGATGTTGCGGGTCGGCTGGGTTTCACGCAGATCAGTATTGCCACCGTCAACGATCCCGTCGAGTAAATGAGTTGACGTCGTGGCTGTAACAAAGCGTATCGATCCCGAAGTTCGCGTCATCTATGCGCGGCTGTGGCGCTACGTGACCCCACACAAGCTCATCGGCTTCATTGCCGTGCTCGGAATGGCGACTACAGCCATCGTCGAGGCCGGGCTCGTGGCGCTGCTCGCACCGCTTACCGACCAGGCGCTCGTTGCAAAGCAGCTCGAAACCGTTAATTGGATTCCGTACGCATTCATGGTGATCTTTATCCTGCGCGGCGTCTCCGGGTTTGCCACCGAGGCCTCATTGGGCTGGATTGGACGGCAGGTCATAAGCGATCTGCGGCGCCAGGTGTTCAGCAAGTTCCTCACCTTACCGGCCAGCTATTTCGACTCCCAGACCACGGGTCCGCTGCTGTCGCGGATGACCTACAACGTGGAAATGGTGGCAGAGTCCGTGACCAGTGTGGTCACGATCGCCGTGCGTGACATTTTGACGGTAATCGCGGCGTTTTGCGTAATGCTTTACTACAGCCCGGTATTGACAATCTTCGTGTTAATACTTTTTCCGATCGTTGCATTGATTGTGCGTGTACTCGGCATTGCATTTCGCCGTTACAGCGATCGTATTCAGGCATCGGTCGGCGAAGTCACACAGGTAACGGATGAAGTCATTCGCGGCAACCAGGTCGTCAAGGCGTTTGGGGGCTACGATTACGAGCTCGCAAGGCTAGTTGATGCCGACGGTCGCAATCGCAGTCAGAACCTCAAGCTCATTCGCGTCAGGTCGCTGGGTGTTGCGATAACCCAGGTTGTGTTCGGATTCGGCATCGCACTCGTGATTTACGTGGCTGCCCGAGAGTCGCTTAAAGGGGCATTGACAGCGGGCGAATTCATCGCGTTTTTCTCTGCGATGATGTTGATGCTGCAGCCTGTGCGACGGATTACCAATCTCAACGCAACGCTGCAGCGAGGAGTAGCGGGTGCGGACAGCCTGTTCATGGTGCTGGATGAGCAGGACGAGGAAGACAACGGCACTGTCGAGATCGATCGCGTCAAGGGTGACGTTCGCTTCGTCGACGTTTGTTTTTCATATGGCGGAAATAACGGACTCGTTCTCGAAAACATCAACATCGACCTGGAGGCGGGCAAAACGCTTGCGATTGTCGGACATTCGGGCGGCGGCAAGTCCACGCTGGCAAGCCTGTTGCCGCGGTTCTACGAGCTGGACTCGGGCGATATTTTTATCGATGGAACCTCGATCCACGACCTGACGTTGGCGAGCCTGCGCAATAATATCAGCCTTGTCACCCAGGACGTCGTGCTCTTCAACGACACGATCGCCAACAATCTCGCTTACGGCCAACTGCGATCGCATTCCGACGAGGAGCTGCTGCGTGCTGCCGAGGCGGCTTACGTCCTCGAGTTTGCGAACGAATTGCCGAATAAGCTGGAGACTATTGTTGGGGATCGTGGTGTGCTCTTGTCCGGCGGGCAGCGGCAGCGAATTGCAATCGGTCGGGCGTTACTTAAGAACGCACCGATTCTGATTCTGGATGAAGCGACCTCGTCGCTGGATACGCAATCTGAACGGCGTATCCAGGATGCGCTTAATGTGCTGATGCGGGATCGCACGACCCTCGTAATCGCACATCGGCTGTCCACCGTCGAAAAAGCCGATCACATAATAGTTCTCGATTCGGGCCGCATCGTCGAATCGGGAACGCACAGCGAACTCATTGCGCAAGAGGGCCACTACGCGGCCCTATATCGCATGCAGTTCAGTGCGGAGACGGACGGCGAGTGAGGGCGACGGCGACCTACGAATGGATTCATCGTGTCTGGTACGAAGGCGCGCGCTTCGGCTGGCTACTGCTGCCGTTGAGCGGTGTTTACTGGGCCGTTTCAGTGAGCAGGCGGTTTCTGTATCACAGCGGTTTGTTGAAGGTCTACCGCGTACCCGTGCCGGTTATTGTGGTTGGAAACATCACGGCAGGGGGCACCGGCAAGACGCCGGCAGCTGTATGGCTTGCCCGCGAGCTTCGCGCGCGGGGCTTCTCGCCCGGCATCGTCAGCCGAGGTTACGGCGGCACCAAGTCGAATTCACCGATGCGCGTCGATGCCGATAGCGATGCAAGACTGGTTGGCGATGAGCCTGTTCTGCTCGCGCGGCGCAGTGACTGTCCTGTAGCCGTCGACGCGAACCGAGTACGCGCCGCGACCATGCTGGTCGATGACGGCGTCGATATTATTGTCACTGATGATGGTCTGCAGCATTACCGGCTCGGCCGTGACTACGAGATTTGCGTGATAGACGGCGCGCGCGGACTCGGCAATCGCCGGCTGCTGCCCGCCGGCCCCCTGCGCGAATTGCCCGAGCGTCTCGAGGACGTAGATGAGCTGCTGGTCAACGGCGCTATGCGACCGAGCAACGACATGTCGGTCGCCGAGCTGAACGCCATTGAGTTTGACCTGGTCGCTACCGAAGCTTGCCGCCTCAACGGATCGCTGGTCCGGCGGATCGAGCGATTTGCGGGTACGACGGTGCACGCCGTTGCCGGCATCGGGAATCCATCGCGATTCTTCGAGCTGTTACGTGCGCTGGACATACAGGTTATAGAACACTCGTTCGTTGATCATGCGGTCCTCGACGTAAAAGCGCTCGAATTCGGCGACGATTTCGAGGTCTTCATGACGGAGAAAGACGCCGTTAAACTCGGGCGGCGTATCGAGGACAAGTTCTGGTACGTCCCCGTTACACTGCAAATGGATCCGGTCCTGGCACTACCGCTGATCGAACAGATCGAGTCACGCCTGCGCGGTCGGGAGGGCGAACAATGACGGATTTCGTTGTTGTCATTCCCGCTCGCTATGCATCGACGCGCTTGCCCGGCAAAGCCCTGCGCAACCTGGGCGGCAAGCCGATGTTGCAGCACGTATACGAGCGAGGCTCTGAAAGTGACGCGAGCGATGTGGTTATTGCCACCGACGACGATCGTATTGCGGACGCGGCGGCGGCTTTCGGGGCGACGGTCTGCATGACGGGTAATCAGCACCGGTCCGGAACGGAGCGCATTGCCGAAGTCGCAGGTTTGCTCGACTGGGACGACGGCCAGACTGTGGTCAATTTGCAGGGCGACGAACCGGCGATGCCGGCGATATTGATCAACCAGTGCGCCGCTTTGCTGGGCGACGCGAGCGCCGATATTGCAACCCTGGCTTCGCCGCTCGTGAACGATGAGGATTTCGACGACCCAAATGTAGTCAAGGTCATCCGCGATGCGCACGACCATGCAATCTATTTCAGTCGCGCCCCGATCCCGCATGCCCGCGACGCGCAGAACAGAAAGCGGGCAATAGCGTCGGCCCTGCACCACCATGGAATTTACGCCTATCGCTGCGGCGTGCTGCGACGTTTCGTTGCTGCAGAGCCTTCCGATCTCGAAGTGTGCGAACAACTCGAGCAGCTGCGTGCGCTGTCACTGGGCATGACCATTGCGGTTGGCGTTCCGTCGGTGCGACCAGGCACCGGCGTCGACACAGAAGAGGATCTGCGGCGTGCCGAACGCGAATTCTCAACATGATCGTAAAAAAAACGTCACGTTTTTCAATTAGCTAGGTACAAGCCCGCATTGATTTCCGTGTTCTGCGGCCGCATAACCACCTGTATTTCTTGTGAGGCGACACAGCCAGGGAATGCGACGGCATGGATTATCCATTATGGGATAGATGCGGATTCGACGAGAATACAATTGTCGATCGTTTGCGCCTCATCGAGCTGGACCAGGAGGAAATCGCAGCCAATGGCCGACAACTCCACGATCACGTGGTTATGCCGAATGTTGACGCCATTGCTGAGCGCTTTTTCAGCTCGTTACGTCGAATTGATGAATTCAACCGAATCGTTGAGGGGTCGTCGACCGCTGCGCGGCTGAAGGAGAGCCAAAAACGCTACCTGTTGAGCCTGGGCATCGATATTCACAAGCGCGAATACTTCGAGGAGCGGCTGCGGATTGGTGCTGTACATCAACGCGTCGGAGTGACATATAGCCTTTACCAAAGCATGTTTCAGGGTCTACAAAGCCTGCTGATCGAGTACGTTCCGCCGGGAATACGTGACGATGGGCCAGCGTTCGCCGAGCTGCTCCGGTTTATCCTCAAGATCACGGCGCTCGATATGTCGCTGGCCATCGAAAGCTACTCCTCGGGCAAGATATCCGACCTTGTGAAGACACTCGAGGACGAGCGCGACGAGACTGTTCGCCTGCGGGAACTCGCGACGACCGACTGGTTGACCAATCTTCGTAATCACTCGTATTCCAAGCGGTGCCTCGGTGCTGCGCTGGAGCGAACAAGGATTGATAAGTCACTGTTGTGCGTGATCATGGCCGATCTCGATCATTTCAAGGAAATTAACGATGCTCACGGACACCTGGTCGGCGACGAAATACTTCAAATTGTCGCGCGCAGGATGCTTTCGAGCGCACGTGCCCATGATGAAATCTGCCGCTACGGTGGCGAAGAGTTTCTGTTCATACTGAATGACACCACTATCATGGACGGCGAAGAAGTCGCCGAGCGCATGCGATTGCACATCAAGCGCAATGCGATGAACAGTCGCGACACAAAGCTGACGGTCACCATGAGCCTTGGCGTTGCCCAGGCGCGTAATGGCGACACGGTAGATACCTTAATAGAGAGAGCCGACCAGGCGCTTTATGCCGCCAAGCGGGCCGGGCGCGACTGCGTCCGAGCGGTTGCCTAGATGCTGCCGCGACGAGCCTCGAGCTGCAGACGCACTTCATGCGCCTTCTCCTCGGTGATCGAGTAGCTCGCAATCACCCAAATCGCTATCGCTGACGCGACGATCGGTATAAGAATGTCGAAAATGCGAATCAATATTATGGTCCGCTCGGATTGATCACCTTCCAGAGCGACGTCGAAGCCGGTCGCGGTCAGAAGGAAACCGCCGACTGCCAGCGCTACAGCCTGACCGAGCTTGACGACCCACCAGAATATTGAACCGTACATGCCTTCCCTTCGCTCATGCGACACCAATTCATCCTCGTCAACTACGTCGGCAACCATCGATGGCATCAGAGTGAAAAGACTGGCAAAGCCAAACGAGATAAAGGGTGCGGGAATGAGTATGAGCCATGGAATGTCAGGGTTGTAACACACCCATTTGATCGCATAGCCAAAAATGGAAATTCCGGTCGCAACGAAGAACGTGCGTCGTTTGCCGATTTTGGTGCCCAACCAGATGACGAACGGAATGATCAGAAAGCCCGATGCGATTCTTACCGTTCCCTCGTAGCCGGCGAACTCCGAGCCAAGACCGACATCGCCGCCGAACAAAAAGTAGATGATCACATAGAACTGAAATGCTGCGATCGTGATGAAACCGTTAAATACGAGAAACGTTGCAATGCAAAGCTTCTGGAAGGGCTTGAATTTAAGGCTCATCGCAAAGCCCTTCAGAAAGTCAGCCGTGCTTTCTAATAGCGTGCGCTGCTGCGATTCCTGCACGACATCGCTGGCCGAGAATCGTTCGCGAAGAAATATGGCGGGCAGTATGCCGATCGCGACAACGACAATACCGATCGCAAACGCGAGCCCGGCTGCGCCTTCTCGCATGTCATCGAACAGCAGCTCATTCTGCATAATCCAAAGAAACCATGGCGCGATCAGGTAGGGTGTTTGGCCGATAAAGTTTTGCACGCCCATCAGTCGTGTGCGTTCGTGGTAATCCGGTGTTAATTCGTATCCCAGCGCCACCCAGGGCGTGACGAAAATCGTGTACGACAGAAAGAAGATCAGCGACCCGGCCAGAAAGTACCAGAAATAGTAGGACTCGCTGGCGTCCGACGGTAACTGCCAGAGCAGCATATAGACCAGACCCGCTAAGATTGCGCCAACGAATATATATGGGCGGCGTCTGCCCCAGCGTGAGCGTGTGTGGTCCGAAATGTAACCCATCAGGGGATCGGTCAACGCGTCGGTCAGTCGTGGCAGCGACCCCAGCAATCCGACTAGCACCGGACTCATACCAAAACCAAGGTTCAACACGATAACCATGCCGCCGATCGCGGAGGCAAGCAGGTTGTTAGTGAAGGCACCGAATCCGTAAATGACTTTGTGGTGGAACGGAATCCGGTCTTCTGGCGCGGTTTCGTAGTGCGTGGCTCTTGTCATTATGATTTCCAGCCCCGATTTCAAAGCGCTCTTGGCATTCTTGCATCGTCCACCAAATTGACAGCGCTGTCAAATCTTACTAGGCTTGGCATAAAGGAGTGTCGGAACAACATGCCCAATCGCCACGCCAGCTTGACGGCCATTCTCTGTGCCCTGTTACTGACAACAAATATGAGCGTCTCCACCGCAAATTCATCGACTGATCCTGCAATGATCGAGCAGCGCATCGAGGCGCTACTTGCACAGATGACGCTTGCTGAGAAGATCGGCCAGATGAACCAGGTCAATGCATCCGATGATGATATGTCGGACAGCCTGAGAGAGGCCATCGAAGCCGGGCGCGTCGGGTCGGTACTCAACCAGGTTGACGTCGATGCCGTCAACGAACTGCAGCGGATCGCGGTGCAGGAGAGTCGGCTCGGCATTCCACTCTTGGCAGGGCGGGATGTCATTCACGGATTCAAGACCGTGATGCCGATTCCGCTCGGGCAGGCGGCTTCGTGGAACCCGAACATAGTCCGAGAGGGTGCGAGGGTTGCTGCGCTTGAAGCCGCGACGGCCGGCATCAACTGGACCTTTGCTCCGATGATCGATATCTCGCGCGATCCCCGCTGGGGGCGTATTGCCGAGAGCCTCGGGGAGGATCCTTTCCTTACCAGCAAGCTCGCCGTAGCGATGGTCGAAGGTTTCCAGGGTGACGATCTGGCCGAAACAGGCACGATCGCGGCGACGGCCAAACACTTTGCCGGCTATGGTGCGTCTGAAAGCGGGCGCGACTACGCAGCCGTGAATATTCCCGAGAACGAGTTACGCAACGTGCACTTGCCGCCGTTCAAAGCCGCGGTTGACGCGGGCGTTGTTTCAGTCATGTCCGCATTCAGCGACCTCGATGGCGTGCCCGCCACCGGCAACGAATTCCTGTTGCGCAAGATCTTGCGCGAGGAGTGGGGGTTCCAGGGTTTCGTCGTCAGCGACTGGGACTCGGTTCGTCAGCTTGCCATTCATGGCCTGACCGAGAACGACAGGGAATCGGTTTACCAGGCAGTGACCGCCGGCGTCGACATGGAAATGGCGGGTCAGTCTTATATTAATAAGCTGGAATCATTGATTGAGGAAGGACGCATCGATGTCGCGATGATTGATGCGATGGTTGCCAACATCCTGCGGGCGAAGTTCCGGCTCGGGCTATTCGAGAATCCTTACACCGATACGAGCGCACTGCCTGCCATTGCCAACAAACAGGCGCTCGAGACGGCGAGGAAAGCGGCATTGCAGAGCGTTGTGCTGCTGAAGAACGATCAGGGTGTGCTGCCGCTGTCGGCGGAGAAGCTCACCTCCGTTGCCGTCATCGGACCGCTGGCCGATGCGCCTTATGAACAGCTGGGCACGTGGATTTTCGACGGTGACCGGGAGCTCAGCGTCACGCCGATGCACGCGATCCAGAGCCTCGTTGGTCATGATGTCGACGTTCGTTATTTGCGCGCAATGGACAATTCGCGCAGCCAGGCCAGCGAGGCATTTGACGAAGCCGCGGAGATGGCACGCGACTCGGACGCTGTGTTGCTTTTCCTCGGCGAGGAATCGATTCTGTCGGGCGAGGCGCATTCGCGCGCCGACATCAACCTGCCGGGCGACCAGGCGGAGCTGGTCCGGCGCGTCAGGACGGCGGGTAAGCCGGTCATTGCGATTATTCAGGCGGGTCGCCCGCTCACGTTGACCAATATCATCGATCACGTCGACGGACTGTTGTTCGCGTGGCATCCGGGGACCATGGGCGGGGCCGCGATCGCGGACCTTCTGTTTGGCATCGAATCACCATCCGGTAAATTGCCGGTGACCTTTCCGCGCATGGTCGGCCAGATTCCCATTTACTACAGCCGGAAAAATACGGGTAAACCGCCGTCACCGGATACCGTCGTTTTGATTGACGAAATAGACGCGCACGCGCCGCAGCTTTCCACGGGAATGACGGCCTATCATCTCGATGCGGGCTACACCCCGTTATTCGCATTCGGTTACGGACTTTCCTATGCCGAGTTCGATTACGAGCACATTCGTGCCAGCGCGCGAGAGATCAGGCTTGGCGAAACGGTGACGATCAGCGCGGAGTTGACGAACAACGGCGATGTCGCCGCCGACGAAGTCGCACAGCTTTACGTACGTGATCTGGTTGGCAACGTAACGCGGCCGGTCAAGGAGCTCAAAGGCTTCAAGCGCCTGCGCCTCGAACCCGGTCAAAGCGTGACGGTCGACTTTGAACTACACACCGACGACCTCGCTTTCTTCGGTCGTAACATGCAGCTCATCACCGAGCCGGGTGACTTCCACGCCTGGATCGGGGGCAGCTCGGAAACAGAGCTACGGACGCAATTCCGAATCATCGATAGCGACTGATTCCGGGGACAACAAGCATGAAACAAAGTACGCGATTTACAACAAAGGTGGCGCTGATCGTCGCGCTCGGCGGATTCCTGATGGGATTCGACGCGTCGGTGATCTCCGGCGTCGTCGGATTTATTGAGACCGAATTTGATCTGACAAAGATAGAGCTCGGCTTTTCTGTCTCGTCGCTGGCGCTGACGGCAACGCTTGCCATGATGCTGGCCGGCCCACTGAGTGATCGCATCGGTCGCCGCCCGGTACTGAAAATCGCAGCGGTACTGTTCGCGCTGTCTGCGCTGGCTTCGGCAATTGCGCCGAATTTCATCGCGCTGGTTGCGGCACGCATGGTCGGTGGCCTCGGTGTTGGTGCCGCGCTGATCATTGCACCGATGTATATCGCCGAAATTGCGCCGCCTGCAATCCGCGGCCGCATGGTGTCATTCAACCAGCTCAATATCGTCATCGGCATCTCGGCCGCGTTTTTCACAAACTACCTGATATTGACGATCGGCCAGTCGGACATCGCCTGGGCCGAGTTGCTGCGATTGGGCGAGTGGAACTGGCGCTGGATGCTCGGCATCGAAACTCTGCCGGCTGTACTGTATTTCTTTGCACTGCTGATCGTGCCGGAAAGCCCACGCTGGCTCGCTATGCAGCAACGGGATGATGAGGCGCGAGAGGTACTCGAACGCGTCAGCGGCGCCGAGCAGGCCGCAATCGATCTGCAGGCCGTCAAGGAAAGCATCGCGGCCGAAGCCGAGTTAGGGGGCGTATCGCTGAAAGCCCTGTTTCATCCGTCCATGAAGCTCGTGCTAACGATCGGCATATCGGTCGGCATCCTGCAGCAGATCACGGGCATCAATTCCGTGTTCTTTTACTCGCCGATGATATTCGAGCAGTCGGGAATAGGAACCAACGCGGCGTTTATGCAGGCCGTGCTGGTCGGTCTCGTCAACCTTGCCTTTACGATCGCCGCGATGGCGCTGATCGACAAACTGGGTCGGCGACCGCTGCTGGGATTCGGCATGACCGGAATTGCCGTTTGCATGCTGACATTGGCCTACGGATTCGGCGCGGCGACGTACACGCTGGACCAGGATGCGATCGACAGGTTACCGGCAGAGATTGAGCGGGCGAAAATTGTGACTGTCGTCGACACCACCTTTGACAGTGACATCGATTTTCGCGAGGCGGTATCTAGAGCGGTCGGCGCAAACGTTTACAAGCAGCACGAATCGGCGCTCGTTAGTAACGCGATTGACATGAATCCGCTGCTCATCCTGTTCGCCATACTCGGTTTTGTGGCGAGCTTCGCGATTTCGATCGGGCCGATCATGTGGGTGCTGTTCTCAGAGCTGTTCCCCAACAACGTCCGCGGCATGGCAATTTCCTTTGTCGGGCTGATCAACTCGACCGTTGCGTTTCTCGTCACCTTCATTTTTCCCTGGGAGCTGCAGAACATCGGCAACGCCGGCACGTTCCTCATTTATGGCATGTTTGCCGTTGTCGGTCTTGTCTTCGTGATGCGCATCCTGCCGGAGACCAAGGGTCGTTCGCTGGAAGAACTCGAACAAATACTCGTAAGGCACTGATATGAGATTGTCGTTAATGGCGATGCTGAGCTGGATTGCGATTGCTGGCTGCTCATCCGAAACGGAAAAATTGTCGGGTCCGGTGAAAGTCGAAATCGTTCGAACGGAAGACGGGTTCCAGCTGATGCGCGGTGGCGAGCCGTATCACATCAAGGGCGCCGGCATGGCCATTGACGATATCGAAGCGTTCGCAGCGCACGGCGGCAACTCGATCAGGAATTGGACCACTGCTGACACATACCAGAACACACAAGACTTGCTGGATTCAGCTCACGCGAACGGGGTGACTGTGGCACTTTGTCTGCCGATGCAGGCCGAGCGTTGGGGGTTCGATTACGACGACGCCGATGCTGTGGCCGAGCAGCTGGATGAATTCCGGGAGGTGATCATGAAATACCGCGATCATCCTGCCTTGCTCGTTTGGATCATCGGCAATGAATTGAATCATGACTATAGCAATTCTCGAGTCTACGATGCCGTTAATGATGTCGCGACCATGATTCATGAGCTGGACCCAAACCATCCAACGACAACAACCGTTTCGGGTTTCAGCGAAAACGTCATAGCGGATATCCGGAGCAGGGCGCCCGAGATCGATTTCATCAGTTTCCAGCTATATGGCGGTCTTTTCGTACTGCCCGACAGGCTTGCCGACTCGGGTTTCGATGAACCATTCATGGTTACGGAGTGGGGCACGTTGGGATACTGGGACATGGAGCAAACTGCCTGGGGTGCACCAACCGAATTGACGAGTTCCGAAAAGGCGGACGTGATTATGCGCGCCCATCGCGACGTTATCGCAACGCTCGAAAAACAGTTGATCGGCTCGTACGTCTTTTTCTGGGGGCAGAAACAGGAGCGCACGCCGACCTGGTTCGGGTTGCTGACCGTAGATGGCGAGACGACCGAGGCCGTGGATGTCATGCACTCCATCTGGAACGGCACCTGGCCGACGAATCGCGCACCACGCGTCGAGTCAATCGAGCTCGATGGTAAGGGCTACAAGGAGAGCGTCAAACTCGCGGCCGGCGAAACATACGAGGCGATATTTAATGTATCCGATCACGAAAACGATCCGCTTCAGTATCGCTGGGAGATAAAGCCGGAAAGCGCGGCAACGCAAACCGGCGGCGACTTCGAGGAGTCTATTGCCAGTTTCGAGGGGCTCGTCGCAAATGCCACGGCTGCGACGACAACGATTACCGCACCAGGGCCTGGCCCGTATCGCCTGTTCGCGTATGCCTACGACGGTCAGGGACATGCCGCGCACGCGAACATTCCATTTATTGTCAGCACCGATATTGCGCAGGCGCCTGACGATTT
>Ga0224497_10000753_pt1 | contig 21863 bp, 20 predicted proteins | sample SF_Jul11_sed_USG_4_FD_167970 | JGI IMG/M metagenome (GOLD analysis project Ga0224497, IMG submission 167970) | Sediment microbial communities from San Francisco Bay, California, United States - SF_Jul11_sed_USGS_13 | ecosystem: Environmental > Aquatic > Marine > Sediment | place: USA...
GGGAGCGATAGACCGCGGCTATCGTGTGAGCCGCGGCAATGACCGCAGCGCCTTGTTGGTCAAAAAACGTGTGGATGATCGCCTGGCAGTCTTGGGATTTTTGTTGCACCGACCGCAGCAAGTCTGTATCCGAGATGCTGGTGTGTTGGGAGGACGGCTGCAAAAATGGGTACAGAGAGGATAAAGCCTTCTGGGACGACATGGTGCGTTCCTTTACGACGTATTGGTTTGGCGTATCGTCTCAAGCTCCGCTTGCACGTCGCCCAATTCGGCCAGGAGGTCAAGCGTGCGTTGGGCCTCTGTTTCATTAATCCGGCTCATGGCAAATCCCACATGGATTAAGACCCAATCGCCAAGACAGGCTTCCGGTGGATGGTCTTCGTCCACAATGCAGGCAATGTTTACTGCGCGGCGAACTCCACCGACATCCACAATGGCCAGGCTGGGCTCTTCAGGGGACAGTTCGACAATTTGCCCCGGGATGCCTAGGCACATGAAGAATGTCCTCCGTTGAAAGGGTTGAGGGTGCGAGCAGCGGCCACCATGGCTTGGCCAAGTGCCAGCCCGCCATCGTTGGTCGGAACCTGCCGGTGGGATAACACCGTGAATCCTGCATGATCTAATTTCGGCTTGAGCAGTTCGAACAGGACGCGATTCTGAAAGACGCCTCCGGACAGCGCGACGGTCTGAAACGAGGACGGGGTGTTGGTCGATTGCGAGAGATGGATCACCATGGCCGCAATCGCCTGGGCCAATCCTTTGTGGAACCGCGCAGCCATAATTGGGATCGATGTCCGGCATCGCAGGTCGTTCAAGAGCGCATGCCACATGGGTAGGGGATCAATGGCCGGGAGGTGTGAATCCGGCAATGGCGAAATGGCGAAAGGGTACGCCAGGGTTGCATCTTCATGAAACAGGGTCGAGGCATTAACCAGAGCTTCCATTTCCATGGCCGCCTGTCCTTCGTAGGCGGCTGCGTCGGGACAAATACCCATGGCTGCCGCCACCGCATCGAACAAACGTCCGCAAGAACTGGTCATCGGGCTGTTGACCCCTTTGGTGAGCATCTGATCCAGGAGCTCTCTGGGTTTCTGTTCCAAATAATGAAATACCGATGTGTGATGATAGGAGTGGACCATTCGGTCCCATCCCATTCCCGTTTTCAAATGCGCATACGTGTTTCTCCAGGGCTCTTTGATGGCCTGGATTCCACCTGGCATCGGCACGGGTTTGAACGTGCCAATTCTTGTGGTTCGTTCATAAGTTCCTAAGAGAAATTCCCCTCCCCACAGGGTACCGTCATCGCCGTAGCCCAAGCCGTCCAGGATGATTCCCAGTACGGGTGTCGTTTCGAAGGGCACATGGTTGTCCGCCAAACAGGCAGCAAAATGTGAATGATGGTGTTGGACCTCTATCAAGGGAAGTTTTCGGGAAGCCGCGTATTCCCTTCCCAGGGCGGAGGAGAGGTAGTGCGGGTGTCGGTCAATCACAATGGTTTCTGTGGAATGCGAAAAGATTTCCTGATAATAAGCCAGAGCCTGTTGGTAGTCCGTGTAGGTCAAGGCGTCTTCCAGATCGCCAATATGGTGCGATATGAGAGCGTGTCCTTCTTGGAGCAAACAAAACGTATTTTTCAGTTCCCCTCCCATGGCCAGAAGTACAGGTGCCTGCTCAAATCCCTTGGGCAACGGGAGCGGGGCTGGCGCATAGCCACGACTTCGGCGCAGCATGCGTGGTTCCCCATGCATTACCCTGACTACTGAGTCGTCGATCCGCCTGGCAATGTCCCGATTATGGAGAAGGAAACAATCGGCCATCCCGCGCAATTGGTCCATGGCCTCTGCATTATCAATCCATTGCGGTTCGCCAGCCATGTTGCCGCTAGTCAGAACGATCGGACGTGGCATTCGCCGAAGCAGCAGATGATGCAGCGGTGTATGCGGCAGCATGAATCCGTACGTGTTCATTCCGGGTGCCACGCTGGGGGCAAGTGCGTGGGCGTGATGACGGCTCAGGATAACAATGGGAGCCGAGGGGCTCTGCAGCAATTCGGATTCGTGGTCGGCTGCCTCGCAATACTCACGAATCACATTGAGATCTCGAGCCATCAGCGCGAAAGGTTTGCCTTCGCGTCGTTTGAGATGCCGGAGTCGCTCGACTACCTGCTCCTGTGTGGCATCGCAAGCCAATTGGAATCCACCCAAGCCCTTGAGGGCCAGAATATATCCCTGTTCGAGTAGCGTACAACAGGCATCGACGTCATCCAGCGTCGTAGAGGCGTGAATGGCCACCCGCTTGCCGTCTTCCTGTTCAATCCACGCCTTGGGGCCGCAGGCAGGGCACGCAATCGATTGTGCGTGAAACCGGCGATCATCCGGGTCTTTATATTCCTTGAGGCAGTCGTAGCACAGCGGAAAGGATTGCATGGTGGTATGAGGACGGTCGAAGGGAATGTGTTCCTGGATCGTGAGACGGGGACCACAATGGGTACACGTGGTAAAGGGATAGCGGAAGCGACGGGAAAAGGGATCGAAAATGTCCTTGAGGCATTCGTGGCAGGTTGCGGCGTCGGGGACAATCCCCGTATGGCCCTCGGTATCCGCGCTGTCGGCGATCAAGAAGACCGGTTCGCCGACTTCGTGGAGGGGAATGGCACGCACAGAAACGCCTGTGATCCGCGCCAGGGGTGGGGGATGATTGGTCAGGTCCGAGACGAACTGTTCAATGGCCTGTTTGGAGCCTGCCGCGAGGATTTGCATGCCCCCACTGGTATTCAAGACGCGGCCGCGAAGGTGATACCGTTGTGCCAGATTCCAAGCGGTCGGTCGAAATCCTACTCCTTGAACGAGGCCCTCGACATGGATCATGAAGGCTTCTTCTTGAGCTCGTCCAATGGATTCGGTATCAATCATAGAGGGCGCCTATGGTGTAGGGAGTTGAGTCGGTTCTGGGGCGAGGGGCCAGAACCATTCCCATCATTTGGAAAGTCCTTATGAAGAACGACATGAGATATATAGCATATTCCTATTAGCAAGCAGAATAAAGCCGGTTAGGGAGTCTGGGATTGTTGAGTCGGAACAGGCGTGTGAGCTGACTCATGAATGAGGGATGTAATCATGGCGCAAACCTTATCAACCGATGCGGCGACAGCCGGGCTCAGGCTTTCCCCAAACGTGGTATCCGAGACTTCTATGAGAAAGACGGTGATGTCTTGAGGAAACTCATCTCGAAAGATGATTTGTCCGGCATGTAAGGCATGATCCCAACGAAAATTATGTGGGCTGAAACCGGGGGGAGGTTGGTTGATCAGAGCAAGGCCAGGGATTTGAAAAATGGCTCCCGGTTCTGAGCCGCTGGAGCAGGCATCGATCATGGTGACCTTGCGGGCCCCATGGGCCTGAAGCATCACATCAATCCCATTGGTGCCCGCCTCAACAATCTGCAGGTCGGGATGGGGATGTTGTGAAAAAAATGACTGGAGTCGGTGGGCCACAACGACACCAATCCCATCATCCTTTCGATAGAGATTCCCACATCCAATAATCATATGCATCTATGAAGTGTAGGATCATGTTGAGGTCTTCGGCAATGGTGTGCTGGATCGCACCGTCATGGCAGGAAAGGGAAAAGAACATGGAAGGGGATACACGCTTCGTTACTTACCTAATGCTCGGTCGAGATTGAAGGCGGCGCTGATGAGGGCGAGGTGAGTAAAGGCTTGAGGGAAATTGCCGAGCGCTTCTCCATGATGACCGGTTTCTTCGGCAAAAAGTCCCAGGTGATTGGCGTACCCGAGCATTTGCTCAAACAGGAGACGGGCTTCATCTAATCGCTCCCGATCCCCTTGCCCTGCGCGGGTCATGGCTTCCACGAGCCAGAAGGTGCAGATGTTGAAGGTGCCCTCTTCTCCATCCAGACCGTCGTGTGCTTCCGTTAAATTATACCGATACACCAGTCCATTGGAGACCAGGCCCCCGTCTTCCGGTGTACGGTTGATGGCATCCAGGGTCTTGAGCATTCGGGGGTCGGTAGGGGAGACAAAAAACACCAGAGGCATCATTAAATTGGCCGCATCCAACGTGGTGCTTCCATATCGCTGGACAAAAGCCTTTCGCTGCGGATCCCATCCCTTGGCCATGATCTCTTCATAGATCGTATCCCTGGTTTTCAGCCATCGGTCCCGGTCGGCCGGGAAGGATCGTTTGTCCGCCAGGCGAAGTCCACGGTCTACAGCCACCCAACACATCAATTTAGAATACACAAAATGCTGCTGCCCGCCACGAACTTCCCACACGCCTTCGTCCGTGCGGTGCCAATTGTCGCAGACCCAGTTGATCATCCGCCGAAGATGTTTCCACAGGTCGTACGAAATCGGGGTGCCATATTTATTATAGAGATAGACGGAATCCAATAATTCTCCGTAAATATCGAGTTGGAGTTGGTTGTAGGCGCCATTCCCCACTCGGACCGGTTGCGATCCCCGATAGCCCTCAAGATGATCCAGCGTTTCTTCGGTAAGTTGGTGGCGCCCATCGATGCCATACATGATCTGAAGCGATCCATCAGGGTTCAATTCATGACAACGGGCTTCCAGCCAATGCATGAAGGCGGAGGCTTCCTCGGTAAAGCCGATACGTAACAGGCCATATAAGGTAAAGGCGGCGTCACGAATCCAGGTATAGCGGTAATCCCAGTTGCGAACCCCGCCGATTTCCTCAGGTAGACTGCACGTCGGCGCGGCCACAATTGCGCCAGTGGGTTGGAACGTCAAGAGTTTAAGAACCAGCGCGGAGCGGTAGACCATTTCCCGCCATCGGCCGGTGTAGGTGCATTTCGACAGCCATCGACGCCAATAGTCGACCGTCTGTTTAAATAAGTCTTCCGCGTGATCTTCCGGGCAGGAAGAAGAGTCATGGGTGTGCCTGGATTCGATTTCCTGTAAACAGAAATCGACTTCTTCACCTTCTTGCAGTGTGAATTCGGTGACGATCATGTTGTCGTCTTGCGTGAGAGGAAGAGTGGCTCCAAGCCGGAGGGCGAGGGCGGGAGATTGAAAGTCTGCCCCGTCTTTGGTGAGGGTCAGTGTATGGGCATCACGACCGTAATTAAAGGCTGGACGGCATTCCATGCGAAATGTCATTGATCCGCGAAGGGCTTGGACTCGTCTCACGATGCCATGTCCCGTGGAATCAGCCGTGTGCAACCCGACCGGCATGAAATCAATCACTCGGCCGACGCCGTCAGGAGTATGAAACCGGGTGACGAGGACGTTGGTGTCGGGCCAATAGTATTGTTTGGATTTGACACTGTTGGGAACGGGAGCGATCTTGAACCGGCCCCCCTTGGCATCATCCAGGATCGCGCAGAACACACTGGGAGAGTCGAAATGGGGAAAGCAGAACCAATCGATGGATCCATTCATGCCGACCAGCGCGGTCGTCTGCATGTTCCCGATCAATCCGTAGTTTTCGATGGGTTGATACGGCATGTTCTACTTTTCGGCTCGAGAAGCCTGAACATTGATAGGCAATCAAAGGGGCACAACATGCTGATCGAGGGCAAACAACCCGAGGCAAAAGGGCTTCGTAAACGCTCTTACGTGATATGACCAGATGTTTTGTTTACTTTATACCTTGAGAACCGGAATAAGGCTAGTCCAGACCATCATGGTTCGAGTCTGATCAGGATGGCCCGTTAGTTTATGCAGAACGAGCAAGGCCCTGGTGTCGTGCCTCATCAATCCATGGCCATACTCCGTTCCCCCGAGCCTGTTAAAGAGTTCACCACGGATGGCGTGGAAAGGGATAAATGAGACACTTCACGAGAACGAATAGTGAAAGCCTCTATCCGGTTCCTGTGATGTGGGACAAGCGTTCTGTCGGTTCTTGTGTATCAAAAAGATGAAAATGACGGACATTTGAGGTACATTGTCTCGGTCTTGACCTGTCGGCCTTCAACTTCAAGCAAGTGGTGGAATTCGATTTCGGTGCGGAGAGTCTGATGCCTGTCTATCCACCCCACGTCATCATTGAAGGGCAAGCCTATGCCTTTCATCGCATTCTGAAAGATGACTTCTTTTCCCTCAACCTCCTCTATAAGAATCAGGCGAATGAAGGGTACGTCCTCAAGCTGAGCGACTTTCGATTTGTGCTGGGCTGGCTATTTCGTCCGCTGGCCGGATGGATTTCCAGACGGGAATATTCCATCTATCGAATGGTTTCTGATATTCCTGGCATACCGGCCTTAGGGCCGCGATATGGGAAGCGAGGCTATTTTCATCGGTTTATTGAGGGAAAGACCCTTCATGAAATAGAGCGGCGTATCGTTGAACAATTCAACGTGGTGGTGGGCCATCCGGCCTTGGCCAACTATGAAACATCACTGGCACCAGACTTTTTCGATCAATTGATGTCCACGGTGCAGCGAGTCCATCAGCGGCGAATCTTTTATGCAGACTTGAATAAGCGAGGGAATATTATTTGTTCCACGGAGGGGAAGCCCTATTTGATTGATTTTCAAATTTGTCTGCACATTCCTGTTCGCCAAGGATGGCTGGGTGCGCTCACCGAAAAGATATTCCAACGGTTGCGTCGAGAAGATCTCTATCATCTGTTTAAACACAAACGCACCTTCCAACCACAATTGATGAAGGCGAAGGAGCAGCAGTTGGCTCAACGAACAAATTTAAATAGGCGATACCGGCGATATCTGTGGCGGCCCTACATTGTCCTGAAACGATTGATTTACCCGCATGGCAGCAATGAAACGATCTGGTATAAGTGGAAACATGAACAAGACCAATCCCCCAGAATGCCTTAGAGCGGTGGGTGCGTGTCCCTCGAATAGTCCCCATTAGAGTTGTCATTCTGAGCCCACGGCAAAGAATCTGTGCCCAGCTTCAAGAGGCCACGCCTCAGCAAGATCCTCCGTGTGTCCCCCAGGCAGTTCCCACCAGACTTGTCATTCTGAGTCCACGGCGAAGAATCTGTGCCCAGCTTGAAGAGGCCACGACTCAGTGGAGCCTCCGTGTCCACCGGCAATTCCCACCCAGACTTGTCATTCTGAGCCCATGGCGAAGAATCTGTGCCCAGCTTGAAGAGGCCACGACTCAGTGGAGCCTCCGTGTCCACCGGCAATTCCCACCCAGACTTGTCATTCTGAGCCCATGGCGAAGAATCTGTGCCCAGCCAGAAGATACCCGCATTTTCCTGAACGTCTTTTTTTCGTTGACGGCTCACCATTAGCAAAGACTTCCCCTCCGTCATCCCCGACATCTGTTGTTATCGAGGATCCATCCCTATTGTATGTCATCCTCGCTGCCTTTTGAGGAGAGGGTCCTGACCTGTTTTTGGTAGTGAGCCAACAATAGGTCACCGCGCCAGTCGCAGGCCATTCCGAGGAGCACACTTGTTTCGCGTTGTATGAGCCACGTTTCTAGCTGAAGCATGCGGCATGTCTGAGCCCGTGTTGCCCATATGGAGTATTGATCGTCGCGTGCCATCCTGGGTGGCCAGAATGAGGGATTCGTGGCGATAGGCCCTGGTTAAAAAATGGTACCTCAAAACTTGTCTCTATACATGCCCAGGCTCTCATTCAGAATGTTTTGAGCAACCTTTTTCTCTAAAAACTCCTCCACCACCACCGCTTTGTTTTCAAGGGTCTTGTACTCTTCAAAGAAATGGCGCAATTCGGAAATAAAGTGCTGTGGTAATTCTGAAATATCTTTGATGTGACTGACACTGGGATCGCCTTCCGCAACTGCGATGATTTTGTCATCGGCTTCTCCGTTATCAAGCATGCGCATGACCCCGATCACTTTGGCCGGCACGATACACATCGGGACCACATCAATTTGTGAAATCACGAGAATATCTAAGGGGTCTTTGTCTTCACAATACGTTTGCGGAATGAACCCGTAATTGGCGGGGTAATACACGGAAGAATATAACACCCTGTCGAGTCTCAGCAGGCCACTCTCTTTGTCTAATTCATATTTGGCTCTTGTGCCTTTTGGAATCTCAATGATTCCATTCACAAACTCGGGAATTTTGTCGCCAGGGCTGGCATGATGCCAGGGGTTGAAAAAATGGTTCTTGGGTAATGTATCCATCATGTGTATCCTGATATGAAGTGGGTGGTGAATGTGGTTATTTCTCTAGATACGCGTTTCTAATCTTGTTTCATCAGATGAATGTCGCGTCAGTTGGTCCCGCACATGGGATCTGGTTTCCAATTGTTTCTCCGTCTAGTTCTCTCCATGTTCAAAATACATTCAATGAGTTTGTCTTTCCACGTGATCGGGTGCATCGCGTCGTTTCTCGCGTGGGTTTTCCCTGATACCCATTCAATCATCTCACCTCGTGTGGTTTCCGACCGCGAGGGAGTAAGCGGGAAGGAAACTCACAACCATTCGAAATGTACGGATTGCCGCCCGATGGAGCCCGCTATCCTTGTGAGGGGAAGATCCCGGAGGAGCCGTGGCTCTGGCCTGAAGACCAAAGGCCGGGCTTCAAAGCCCGAGGTTGCACCATGACGATCTTTTTTTTGATGGATTGTTCCCTGAACAGGTATCGAGAAGGTCTCATCAGACCTTGGCAAGAATAGCGTACCCTCACTGTCCTGTAAAGCACAGATGAGCTGTTTGGCCTGGAATAAATCCTTGACGGTGGCACACAGGTGAGACGCCTCTAAAGGATGGATTCCGGATGACAAGTATCGTGGATGACGGAGCTGTCATCGTTGTCAAAAGCTCTCAGAGGTGGAGTGGCTTGTCATGGATGTTCGATTCGCCCGGTCGCGTCAACGAGCGATCGAAACATGATGAGGGCATCCTGGTAGGTCCCGTCGTGCATTCGCACGGCCTGGGGAAGAGTCGCAAGCTCCCAAAAGCCCAATTGCGTCCATAGATGGTGCGCCACGCGATTCTCCGCAAACACCAGATTAAAAATCACGCTGCGAAAGGCGAGTGCTCGGGCATGATTCAGCATGGTTTCTCCGAGAAGGCGGCCTAATCCTTTTCCGCGCCATTCCGGCGCCACCATGAACCCGGCGTTGGCGACATGACTTGCCCGGCCGGGCCAATTGGCTTTCAGATAATAGGCCCCGGCTAATGCCAGTGGCCCTTTTCTGGTCTGGACAGAAGCCAACACGGTGCCACAGCCTCCAAACCAATAGGCCTGAAAATCTTCATTGGGCGGCATCTGCTCATGCGGAAAGGATGTCCCCTCATCGACAATCACCTCGTACAAGCGGCGAAGCGGTTCGACATCCTCGGGTTTGGCCAGCGCCAATCGCACGGCTGAGCCATCCTTCAATAATGTGTCGATGGGAAATTTAATCGGCATCGTGTGTAACAACCTCGACATGACCTCTCAGACAGTGTTTGATGAAGGTTGAACGTGGTGCGTGGTGACAAGAAAAGTCCCTTTCCGTCCTATCCGTGTCAATAACGATCTCTCATCCTGGCGGTTTCTGATGGGTCATGTGCTCTCTGTCGGTTGGAAAGCGTTTTCCAGTACCCGGTTTGTCCTACCTTCCAAGAGTGGATCTAAAGCGAATATCGATCAATCAGACTATCCAGTGCGGGCATGCTCGAAGACCGACAAGTCTTCTCCAGTCAGTGTGTACGCTTTGCCAACCCCCATCACAAATTGCCCACTCAGCGGTTGCAGCTGAAACAGGACAAAGTCCGGCAGCTGCCGTAACAATCCGGCCATCTTGCCATGCCGTTGCTGATAGTCGTCCAGCACCAATGTGTAATCGGGATTATCGGGTGCGAGACGTTTGGCCTCACACAAGTAATTCACCCTCGTCCTGGCGAAAATCTGTGACGTCGACTGTTCATCGGCAATGATCATAATCGCGACAGTCCCGTTTGCCAGTAGATTCCGTGTATGCGCTGCCAGCTGACTGACAAAGATGTAAAAGCTGCCAGGAGCCCGGTGCAAGTAAGGCGTATAGCCGCACTGGGGAACGCCGTCCACCCCGACTGTGGATAGCTGGAGACTGCGCATATCCTCTATGAGACTGGCGCAGACCTTAGCCGGCTGCTCATCGTTCATGGGAATCGACTACCTCCATTTTTACGGTCTAGGTCGAAAGTCGGAAAGCGAATGATGTCCCGCGCGCTTCCCCTTGAAATCCGGTTCTGTGGTCAATACTCATAGAGACGAAAAGATTTCAATTGATTGATTGCCTGCCCTATGCGGCAAGGGCAGAGAACAGCTCTGCCATGGTGTTCTCGTATCCCGATAGTAAGGGAACGGGCTTAAATGTCAAGGCACAGACAGGCAGAACTAAGCGAATAGGTCAGAGAGGGAAAGGGCGAAGCCGGAGAGGAGAGGCGTGGTAAGGGTGGCTGGCGGTTGTTCCAGCGTCAGTTCTTGTTGTAGGGCTTGATCGTCCGAGTGACCAGTCGCGTGCTCTCCATTTGAACGACCGAGGAATCCATAGGAGTTGTCGATCGACATCCCGGAAAACCATCTCTGTAAGGGCAGATGGAAAAAATATCAATTGGAGCGAGATAGGGGTAGAGCTGAGCTGGATGGAGAAATGTACGACTCCCCTCAATGGGTCGTCGGCTTCAAAACGCCCCCATAAATAGAGCAAGGATCTGAGGCTCGGAAGTTCCGATCGACACAATATAATCGATGACCTCGGTAGCTCGTGGCCCCCCCCCCAGGCCGACACGGCAAATCCACTGATCAGCGCAAAAGCCTCTACCAGACCATGCATTCTGGCTGTTTCAAAGTGGGATAGAACGTCAGTTAACGCTTGTTGGAGGATGCGCGTTGGAGAGCGGCAGCCGCATCGGATAGTTCAAGGGCGAAGAGCAGCCGCTGTTCAGGAGTGAGTTTCCGGGCTTCGTCAATTTTGTGTTTCGCGAGCCTATCACCAAGTTGACGGGGACGTCGTGAACCACTCAAAACGGGATCGGAGGTTTTCAATGTCATGAAAATATCTTACCTGGAAACATCCGATCCGTCACGAGAACCTTTTTCGAATCTGTTGCACTCTATTCACAATGTTGCCGTGCAAGAGTTACCAGGAGGCATGGGGGCAGCGCGGCGCAGGCCTGACGCGACTCTTCAAAGTCCATCGTCTGCAGGCTCTGCAGCTCTGTCAGCTTCCTGCATCACTTCCATTGAAATGCTTCCTTGAAAAAAGGAGTCGGGGGATGTAACTGCGTCCCCCCATTTTTTAATGGCACACGACCTTTCATTCTCCTACACGCTTGTCTTGCCATTCCACATTGCCCAAGTTACGATCATTCCTGGACTGTGTGAGGTTTGTGCCTCAGGAGGAAATCACTCATGAAATTCACGCGCATCACCGTCAATCCTCGCCAAATGGATGGAGTGCCCTGCATTCGTGGCCTTCGCATTCCGATCTCTACTATCGTAGGAATGGTGGCAGACGGCATGACCACAAAAGACATACTGGCAGCGTATCCTGACCTCCGTGCAGAGGACATTCGTGAGGCCTTACAATATGCCGCCGAGGCTGTCCGGGAGCGTGAGTTGCCACTGACCACACCGGCATGAAGTTCCTGGTCGATAATGCCTTGTCTCCAATAATTGCTGAGGGGTTGCAGAGGGCCGGTTATGATGCCGTCCATGTCCGGGAGTACGGACTTCAAGCCTCGGAGGACGAGGTAATTTTCGAACGGGCGGCTAGTGAGGATCGAATCATTATCTCTGCCGATACTGATTTCGGGACATTGCTCGCATTGCGTCACGAAAAGAAACCATCCGTCATTCTCCTGTGACGGCTCGTTCAGCGAAGGCCTGACCGTCAACTCTCACTCCTCCTCTCCAACCTCGGCCAGGTTGCTGAAGCGTTGAGAGAAGGGGCCCTAGTTGTTGTTGAGGAGACGCGCCTCCGTCTTCGCCCATTGCCCATCGACATCGCAATAGAATCGACCGACGCTTAAGGCTTGCCTGTCCCGGCCATTCACTTTCAAAGAATACGAGCTAGTTCAGTACCCCCGCCCGCTCTTGCCGTGTTTCATGCTACCCAGCGGGAGTGCCTCATACCGTTGCTTCAGGTCCGGATGCCCGCTGAGATATCCCTTCACGGCTGCGTCATCGGTAAACACCTCAGGACTGCGCTGCTGATACTCTTGGACCGTCATGTCATATTTCGCCAACAGCGTGCCGAGTTTTGCGTTGATATCCGCGCCCATTTCCTTCATCGCTTCTGGTGACGGCCGCTGCCCCTCTCCGTACCCTTTGCCACCCTTGAAGTAATTCGTCATCATCTCGCCGATCTCAATACGAGCCTTCACAAATTTCTCCACCTCAGCCGGTTCTGTGGCAAACCCGATCCCTGCGAAGAGCACGAAACTCAAAGAAACTCCGATCATAATACGTGTCAGATTCATTGCCATGATGTCCTCTCAGAACGTGAAAATAAAAAATTGGTACAGTCGAGCCAAATCCATCATAGCATCGCCGTCCAAGGTGATGCGTGTCAATCGTGGCAGGCAGCGTTTGCAGGTGTCCGTGATCATCTTAGATGGTGTTCGCAGAGGAGGTGCATGACGATGCGCACCAATACGTCTTTTTCTTCTGGACGGCTTTCCGCGATCATCAGAGTCATGGCCACCAGTGCGGCATCTGAAATCAGGTGCGCTCCGGTGGCATTGGTCAGGACGCTGTTGCGTTCCAGAAACCAAAGAAATAAGGCCGCTGCGATACGCTTGTTGCCATCCACAAAGGAGTGGTTTTTCACCAGAAAATACAGTAAGTGGGCCGCTTTCTCTTCTAAGCTCGGATAGAGATCTTGTCCACCGAACGTTTGCATGATCGCTTGGAGGCTGCTGTGCAGGCTTTCATCTTTTTCCTGGCCGAAGAGGGTCGAGCCCCCAAATCGCTCTCGCAGGCGATTCACAATGCCAATGGCTTCTTTATAGGTTAAGGCGTAGCGTGTCTGGCTCCCGGCCCTGGGGGCGGGCACCCGTTGGTGGTCATAATCGTCAAGCAGATCCAGCGCCCGGCTGTACTCGCCCACCACGCGGAGAAGTGCGGTGGCCTCATCGCCGGAAAGGTCCCGGCGTTCCGCCATGGTCGCCACCAGCCGGACCGTCTGCTTGAGCTCCGCGAGCCGGCGCTGGTTGACGGAGTAGCCTTTCACCAGATGATCACGCAATATCTGTGTCGCCCAGATGCGGAACTGGGTTCCGCGCTTGGAATTAACACGGTAGCCGACGGAGATAATGGCGTCGAGGTTGAAGTACTCGATCTCCCGCACAACTTCGCGGTCGCCCTCGTGCTGAACTGTTGCATTTTTTGCAACAGTTGCCTCTCGCTCCAGCTCCCGTGTAGTGAAAATATTGCGTAAATGCCGTGAAATCACGGACTTATCGCGTCCGAACAGCTCCGCCAACTGGGTCAGTGAAAGCCAGACCGTGTCCTGTTCCAGCCGCACGTCCACCCGGATTTCGCCGTCCGGTGCTTCAAAAACGACAATTTCTCCGCCTGCCGTGCTCATTGCGTAGAGCCTCTCAAAATGTAGTTAAAAAAATAGATCAGTAGAGCCGTCTTCATAATGGCATCCCGACCGGATGTCGTGCGAGTCAGCTCCATTCCATATGACACGCCTTCCTCAACCAGAATAGCGAGGGCACATGCTCCACTCTGCAGCAGTGAAGTAAAATGCCCACAGCTGTCGTTTCAGTAATCCCAATGTTCATGCCGAACCGGCAGCTGGTTGAGCGCCTCACGATAGAACTGCCACTTGGGCATGAATCGGTCCATGAGCGAAACGAAACGGGCGTTGTGCGTCGGTTCAAGTAAGTGGACCATCTCGTGAACCACGATGTATTCAAGGCACTCTTGGGGTTTTTGGGCCAGGTCGGTGTTGAGACGAATACTGTGTGCGACCGCGTTACAGCTACCCCATTTGGTCTTCATGCGTTGCACAAAAAACTGCTTCACCTTCACGCCGATGAGCAGTTCCCATTTCGCGATCAAGGGCGCCACGGCTTGCTTGAGCTGGGCACGATACCATTCCTCAACAATGGCCTTCCTCTTGTGCTCCTCGGTGCCCGGGCGAACGCGCAGACGCATCCGGTTGTGCGTCAATTCGACGGACGGTGATTGGTCGCTCTCGGCGACCGTCAGCAGGTAGCGCGTTCCCCACACATAATGACTTTCGCGATTGAGATACTCGCGTGGAGTGTCACGGGCTTGTTCGCACAGCTTGTGTTGCTGGCTCTTGATCCAGCCCAGCTTGGTAATGGCAAATACGCGGATGTTGTCGAGATCCATTCGGAGTGGCGCGGAGATCCGCACGTGGCCCGTTGGCGGGTAGACACTCAGGTGGATGTTCTTGATGCCTTTCTTGACTACATCCACGGTGATGTCACCTAGCGTAATCTGCGTGACCATCAGTATTCCTTCTGCTGCTTGATGATAAGGAAAATGCGTTCGACCTCGGCCTCGCTCTGCAAGATTCCATACAAGGCCGATTTGATCACGCGCTCGCGGGCTTGCACGCCCCGCCAGCCGTCGGGTCGGGTGCGTTTGACGGTGTCATCGATCTTGACCGCCAGTTCCAGCACAGCATCGTTCGGGGCGTTCTTATAGGATGCCATGGGATCTGCCGCAACGTTCGCCTTGCCGACAGAGGCCCCCCGACTGAGATTATTATAGAGAGCCCGGCGTCCCGGCGTATTCAATTGCACAGGCAAATCCTCCGCTTGCCCGGCCTCCACGTTCTTCGCCAACGCGGCTATGCGCTTCAGATACTCTTCATATTCGATGGCCTTCGCCTTGCGCGCCGCAATGATCTCGTTCAGCAATGCGGACATCTTGTCGTAATATGCCGGATCGTTCAGGTGCTCTTTAATGATTTTACGGCGGACGTTGTTCTCAATGGTTTCGGCAATGGCGTTTTTGTTGCCCTTCAATCCGCCAAGCTGAGTAGCGATGGCGTTGGCAATGCCAGTCTTTACGATCAGTTCCAGGAGGCCCATGTTATCGAAGGGTGAAATCTTTCGAGGTTCGTCCGCTTCGATGTAAGTGTCGATGAGATGTCGCATGTCGGCCTCATAGGCTTTGAGGTCGAGAGTCTCGCCGCTGGCTTTGCGGATGATGTCACGAAGGTCTAGGTATTGCTTAAGCTGCTGTTTGATTCGGGTAATGCCGGCCGCACTATATCCAGCAGCGTCCAATTCATCGGCAATGTTTGCATAGGCACGCACCAGCGCTACCGTCGCTTTGTAAAGTGCGGCGCGTTGCGGCTCCCGTTTCTTTAAGTCAGAAGCGATCTCCGTGTTTCCACAAAAGTATCGGATGTGTTCGAATTCGCCCTTCGGCGGCTCCACGGATTCACACAACAGGGGCAGAGCCTCTAGCGCCTGGTCGAGCCGTTCTTTCCCTTTCTTGAGGCGATCCTGTAGCAGTACCTCAGGATCGACCCCTCCCGCGCTGTGATCCAACTCAGAGGTATAGACGGCGATGGCGTTCTCTACCTTCTTAAACAGGTCCTTATAATCTACGATGTAACCGAAATCCTTGTCCTCGCCATCGAGCCGGTTAACGCGGCAGATGGCCTGAAACAGGCCATGGTCTTGCATGGACTTGTCGATGTAGAGATAGGTACAGGGTGGGGCATCAAAGCCTGTGAGGAGCTTGTCTACTACGACGAGCAGCTTCATATTCGCGGGTTCCTTCGTAAACAATGCTTTGGCCCCATCCTCATAGGTCTCCGTCTTAGTCATGCCAGGCTTTGCTTCAATGTCTTCCAGCAACTCCGAGTAGATGTTGAAAATGAACTGCTTGTCCGTCTCTGTGTTCGCCCCAGTTTCCTCCAGCGTCACATCCTTGGCCAAGGGGTTGTAGGAGGTCACCACCGCGCATTTGCCCTTGAAGGGAGTCTTTTGAAATAGGCTGAAATATTTGCACGCCTCGTAAATACTAGAGGCGACCAGGATGGCGTTGCCGCGCTCGCTGGAAAGGCGCGGCTTCACGCTGAAGTCGAACACGATGTCGCTTATCACCCGATCCATGCGCGACTTGGAGCTGAGCACGTTCTGCATCGTTCCCCACTTCTGCTTCAGCTCAGCCTTCTGCCAGTCGTTGAGGCCCTTGGTCTTGGCCTCGAACCACGCGTCAATCTTGTCTACGGAGCCGAGGCGCTGATCGATGTCCCGCGCCTCATAGACGAGATCCAACACGACCCCATCTTCAACGCCCTCGCTAAACTTGTAGGTGTGGATGTAGCCACCAAAGACTTCAAGACTCGTCTGTTTATCCTCCTTGAGCAGCGGCGTTCCAGTGAAACCGATAAAGACAGCATTGGGCATGAGGGCTTTCATGGTCTTGTGCAACCTGCCGCTCTGCGTGCGATGACACTCGTCAACGAAGACAAATACCTCGCCAACGGCATGTGATGGCTGAGACTTCAGTTCTTCGATGAATTGTTTGAATTCCTCATCCGTCTTCTTGCCCTTCTTGCCAAACTTATGCACCAGCGAACAGAGCAGTCGCGGTGTGGCCTGACTGAGCTGCTGCATGAGATTACGACCGCTGCTGGTGCGCTTGATTGCCTCGCCCGATTCGGTAAAGACCCGTTCGATCTGTTTGTCCAGTTCGTCCCGATCGGTGAGGATAGCGACGCGGGCGTGGGGATTGTTCTCCAGTATCCACTTCGCGAGCAGAACCATCACGATGCTCTTGCCGCTGCCCTGCGTGTGCCAGATGATGCCGCCCTTCTTCTGACGCACATGCTGCTGCGCGGCCTTGACGCCGAAATACTGATGTGCGCGTGGCAGTTTCTTTATGCCTCCGTCGAAGAGCACGAAGTCATGCATCAACTCGATAAGGCGATCCTTGCGGCACATTTCAAGCAGGTACTTGTCTAACTTGAAGCGGGTATTGTCCTCTTCGTCCTCCTTCCACTTCAGGAAGTATTTCTCCGGCGTTCCGATCGTGCCGTATTGCAGTCCCTCGGAGTCGTTACCGGCGAAGATGAACTGCAACGTGCTAAAGAACCACCCGTTAAATTCCGGTTGCTGGTTAGATAGGCTTTGGCGGATGCCGTCGCCAATTGACACGCGGCTGTTCTTTAGCTCCAGCACGCCAATAGCGATGCCGTTGACATACAGCACGAGATCCGGGCGCCGCTCGTGGTTGCCTTTGAGCGTCACTTCCTCCGCAATGGAAAAATCATTCTGCTCCGGCCGCTTCCAGTTGATGAGCTGAACGGTTTCCGTCACTTTGCCTGCTTCGATCTTCACCGGCACGCCATAGCGCAGCAGGTTGTAGACCTTCTGATTATTGCCATAGAGGCCCCGGCTGTGGTTGTCAGCTTCGGTGCGTAAGGTATGAATGGCCTTGCTAATTTGCGCCGGCGTATAGCCGCTCTTGGCCAGGAAAGCCGTGAGCAACCCTTCTTCAAGGTTGCTGTTGTTGTCGCGGTCCGTCCAGTCGTCCAGATAGCGGTAGTGCAACTCATCACGGAACAAGGCAATGACACGGTCCTGCGTAGCACGTTCGGATTGGCCGATGGTGGTCATTTCCTCACCTGTTGATTTCGTCCTCAAGCCTCTTCAGGATTTTCATGATTTGATCAATCTCGGGCATGTCCCCAAAAATCATATTCGCCATGGCCCGATAGTCAGCCTTCACCGCTGCCAAGACGTGGCCTTCTGGAGCAAGGCGAAAGGTGCCAGGCCTGGCCAGGTCGTAACGCGCCCAACTGCGTGGGTAGAAATGTTCTTTGAACTCCACGACGTTGGCCAATAGATCCAGATCAGCCAAGGCGGCATGCTTAACCGGGGAATCGGCCATTTTGGCCATATCGTAATAGTGACGAGAGTAACGGGAGGGTTGTGGATTGCCTGCGGGACGATAAGCCTCATGGTGCAGGATAGTTGCCTTCTCCCAGAAGGTCCGCTCAGCCTTGATGACTCTGACCGAGCATTCCGTTCTTTCAAACACCTGTGGAAAGGCTTCGGCAGCATAGCACCTAATTGTCCGTTCCTCATAGGGCAGCCAGGATGCCAGCGGGCCGATCTCCAGCCGGACCTCAGGCCGCAAATACACATCTGGAAACGCAGCAGGATAGCGGACATTGATGACATGAGGATCGGTGGCTTCTATCTCGCAATGACACATGTCCCCCAACGCCATCGACACATGTCCCAATATCTCACTGCCGATATACGCCTGCGCCTGTTTGTTGATCGCCTCGTTCAGCCGTTCTTGGCTGGTCCTGGAACGCGTGGCCAGCGGATCTTCGCCGCTCAATATCCGCCAATCCAGAATGAGGTCGATGTCCTCCGAAAAGCGTTCGATCAACCGGTAGACCTTGGAAAGGCTGGTGCCGCCCTTGAACATCAGGAGGCGCGCAATTTCAGGTTGCCGGAACAGGTGGTCCAGCACCCAAGTTACCCAAAAATCCTTTTCAATGACGGCTGGGGTGGTGCCCATGCTGGCTGCAGTTTCGGAAAACAAGGCGCTGCGCTCCACAGCAGGCAGCCGAGCCACTCGATCCATCAGTCCTGCTCCCCGCACACCTGCTTAATAATCTGATAAATCCAACCGGTCACTGCACGGGTGTCTTTGAGAATGCATTCACAGATTTTTGGCCCAAGTTGTTGCCGAATGGTCTTTACCACGGATTGGTCCACACGATCCTTGCCTAAGGCTTTGAGCGCCTGCACCACCAGGCCACTTTCCCGATATTTAAAACCAACATCTTTCAGGGCGGAATTCTTGAAGACGAGCATATGCTTACCGATGACGTACTGCCGACTTGGCCCATCGGAGAGATAAACCCATCGCGCAGGGACTTGGGTGGAAAGCCCTAGTAGGTTCAGGGCTGCGTCACCGGAAGGCTGAATGCGCCAGTTGAACTTGCGCGCGAGCGCCTGGGCGACCTGATCGATAGCCGGGCTCAGAGTCTTCCCCAGCAGCTCACTATAACCGGGATAGTCATAGACCCCTCGAGAGACCCGGCGAATCTTGCCCGCCCGAGCCAAGCTGGAAAGCGCCTTATGGATGTTGACGGTGCCAAAATCGGCGACAAAATCAACTTTGGTGAACGCCCACCCCCTCCCGCGCCCATAGATCCTTGAAAGTATTTTATTTTCAATAGGTTGCATGATTATTGCGAGACAATTTTTTCAGGAAAATAGGTATGTTTTACTGAAAATACCATGGCGCGCGATTTGACGCCATGCAGAATCGTATGGAGAGTGGAAAGTTGAAAATGGAGAGTTGAGAATTGAGAATGGGGGGGCGAGAATTCGTGGATGTTTTGTCATGCCTGTTTGAGAGTGTTTCATTTATCATTTTCCACTCTCAACTTTTCACTTTCTTTGAGGATTTCACGATGGCGACCAGAAGCTTGACCAGTTCTTCGCTGTCAGCGCCGATGGATTGATAACTTGGACCATCGATGAATTCGGCCTGATGGAGCAGTTCCAGCCAGTAGAGGGTTTCGTTGGCTTCCTTGAGCGCAATGTTCATCTTGTGGGCGAAGTCGGCCTTACTCTCAGCATGCTCCGCTTCGCGCACCAGCGCACCAATGGCTGTCCCGCTCCGTAACACTTGTTTAGATAACACAAACTCCTTCTTCTCGCCTTGTAAATATTTCGCCAGCTTCACCACCCGAAGCGCAAAAGCAAACGACTTCTCTTTGACAATATTCTCTTTTATTCTCAATTATCCATTCTCAATTTCTAATTCCCCATTCCCATCATTCTCAACTATCAATTTTCCATTCTCAATTAATCAACCGGATTCTTCCGGTGAGGAGTTCCTGCATCATGCCCTGTTTGAGGTGGCGGGTTTTGGTCAGTTTCGTTTCCAGCGCGGCGATCTCCGCGTCCATGTCGCTCAGGATGGCGGCGATGGCGGATTGTTCGGGGAGCGGTGGCAAATTCAAATCTAAGGAAGCATATTCGTTACCGTTAATTCCAGGTTGTCCGCTTCGCATAGACATGATGCGAACCCAGTTCCAATAGCGCCCTGTTTTTGTGAAGGCAGCGAAGAATGCCGGGCACAGTTTGGAACGATCAATTTTTGCACGGATCAAGAATCCTGCAAAAACAATTACGCCATCGGCAGGGTCATAGAGATACGTCTTTCCCACACTGGCTCCAGTGCGTGCGAAGACAATCTCGTTCTCATTGAGAATGTAGGCCATCGATTGAGGATGGTTACGGCAACTCGATTGTTGGCTATGAAGCGTCCGTCGTCATCAATATCTGTGATGCGGAGATAAACTGGGAGTTCGCCTGATGACGGGACACCTGGAGCATTGATCCCGTAGTCCGGATTGGTTAACAGGCAGTCTCTTAGCTGATAGGGCTTCCACTCCCCGCTGAAGCCTGGCAGGCGCGTCTTGCCGGTGAGGAGTTCCTGCATGGCGTCTTGTTTGAGGTGGCGTTTTTTGGTGATGAGTTGCTCCAGGGATTCGATGAGGGCATCCGCATCGCTCAACGCCTCGGCGATGGCTTCTTGTTCGGCTTTGGTGGGGGGAAGTGGAAGTGGAAACTTGCGGAGAGTCGCGATCGAGAACTCGAGTCGCGTGGTTCCCACCACGGACCGCATAATCCTTTCTTGAGTGGCATCTGCCTCAAGCTGATGGGCGATGTATTCAGCGCTCGTATCTTCGCCGATTCGCAACCTCGCCAATTCGCGACTGATGTTTCCCTTAAATCCGTTTGGAACAATGCCGACTCGCCCAATTGTTCCTTTGATTGAGATAAGAACGTCTCCACCTCTCGGTCTGCTCCTCGCGTACGGTTGTTCGAGTCTGGTGGCGGTTCGATGGAGTGGCGCATGCGCAATCTCCTTTACAAATTTAATCGCCACAATCGGAACGCCGCTTTCTGTGTGCTGTCCTACTTGGACGACGCCGTAACAAATCGGTGCTGTCGGCTCCACTAAGTTAGCAACCGCTTCCGTATGCCAATCCTCCGGAATCACCCCGACCTCGGTCTGTTTGTAGCCGGGCGGGGTTAATGGAGAATTGAGAATGGAGAATTGAGAATTATTCTTCTCTTTCATTTTTCATTCTCCACTTTCAATTTTCCACTTAGCGAAAATCCCATTTTCGCTAAATGGCGGTTCACTTTGGCCTCCAGCTCGGCGACCGTGCGCACCTGCTGCGGCATTGGGGTTTCATAGCGCTCGGCCAATTCTTTCACACGCTGGGTGAGGGCCTGGCTTATGCGGTCCATCTCGCCGTGGATGTCGCGGTCCAGCGCGGCGAGCCATTTGTCGTCCACCACCAGCGTCTGAATCTCGGTCTCGCTGAGCTTGGGATATTGGGCATAGGCTTTGGCGTCGAGCGCAGCCTCGGCCTCCTTGATCTTTCGTTTGAGTTCCGTCTCGCGGCTGTTGAGATCGAGCCATTCGTTGAGAATGTCGGCTTCGCCGTCGGCTAATTGAGAGTTGAGAGTTGAAAATTGAGAATGATCCGCGCCCTTCTCTTTCGTTTTCAATTCTCCATTCTCCATTTTCAATTCCTTCAGTCGCGCGACGACTGAAGCCTTATTGACCTTATCCAGCTCGGAGAAGGCGCCTTCCTCGCCACCGTGTTCTTCTTCCAGTTCGGTGATTTGAGCGGTGACGGTTTCCAGCTCAGCCGCGAGCTTGTCGATGGCTTCTTGCTCCTTGGCAAAGTAGCGGGCCACGATGAGGGCCTTGGGCACGAGGTCGCAGGTCCAGCCCTTGTCCTTCTTCTTGCCCTTTTTGTCCTTCTCGACGATGCGAGTGGTCTCGGCCTTCCAGCCGTCGGCAGCAATCAAGTAGCAGTCGTCTTGCATGGTCTCGCCCCAGTAGTCCATGAGGTGTTGATAGACGTCGTAGTGGTTGATGAGCGGTTTGCCGGTGTAGTAGGCGAGC
>Ga0224497_10000754_pt1 | contig 21842 bp, 18 predicted proteins | sample SF_Jul11_sed_USG_4_FD_167970 | JGI IMG/M metagenome (GOLD analysis project Ga0224497, IMG submission 167970) | Sediment microbial communities from San Francisco Bay, California, United States - SF_Jul11_sed_USGS_13 | ecosystem: Environmental > Aquatic > Marine > Sediment | place: USA...
GGCGCCATACGCGCCGCCACCGTGGTGCACGCGCTGCGCCGCCGCGGGTTGAAGTACGGCATGGTGACGATGTGCGTCGGTACGGGGCAGGGTGCGGCGGGAATCTTCGAGCGCGTTTGAACCGAGCACAAGCCCAATCAGCGGTATGAGCGTCAAAACCGCGACGTTCAATGGCGTTGCCACCATCGAGATGGCGCGCCCCGAGAAGAAGAACGCTCTGACCTCCGCCATGTACCAGGCCATGGCCGATGCGCTCGACGTTGCCGTAGCCGACACCAAGGTACGGGCAGTCTTGATCACCGGTCAGCCCGGCATTTTCACTGCGGGCAACGATATCGAGGACTTCATGCAGCGGCCCCCGCAGGGGCCACAGTCGTCGGTCTATGTTTTCATGCGAGCGTTGGCGGGCTGCGGCAAGCCAGTGCTCGCGGCAGTCACCGGCGCGGCCATCGGTATCGGCACCACGATGCTCCTGCACTGCGACTTCGTTTACGTCTGCGACGAAGCACGTTTGGAGATGCCCTTCGTCGCTTTGGGTTTGGTGCCCGAGTTTGCCTCCAGCCTGCTGGTGCCACAGTTGATGGGCCATGTGCGCGCCGCCGAAAAGCTCTTGCTTGGCGAGCCGTTCACCGGTGCCGAGGCGGTAGAACTCGGTATCGCCAACGCTGTGCTGCCGGCAGGCGAGGTAGTCAATCACGCGCGCCGCGTTGCCGAGCGCTTCAACGCCTTACCGCCAGGTGCCGTGCAAGAGAGCAAGCGGCTGTTGCGACGTACGCGTTCCCAAGCCGTACTGGAGGCTATCGCCGCCGAAAGCGAAGTGTTTGTTAAGCGCCTGCGCAGCCCCGAGGCGCAGGAGGCCTTCAGCGCCTTCTTCCAGAAGCGCGCGCCAGATTTTTCGAAGTTCTAAACGTCCTTTAACTAGCCGATGCCTTTGGCTAGATTTTGTAAGCGACCTCGCCGTGGTACGTTGTGTCCAAACCTTCGCGCTCTTCTTCCTCGCTCACGCGCAGGCCGACGATTCGATCGGTGATCTTGAACGCGATATAGGCCACCACGCCAGTCCACAGCACCGTCAAACCGACGGCTTTGGCTTGCGTGATGAGCTGCGCCATGATGGACTCGTAACCGGGCTGCATCTCGAACCAGTTGTTGACGAATCCTGGCCCGCCCAGCGACGGTGAGTTGAATATGCCAGTGAGCAATGCGCCGGCGATTCCCCCGACGGCGTGAACGCCAAACACGTCGAGCGAGTCATCGACGCGCAACAGTTTCTTCAATCCGGTAACACCCCAAAGGCAAATGAAGCCCGCGACTGAACCGATAACGAAAGCGCCGACGATGCCCACGTTGCCCGCGGCTGGTGTGATCGCCACCAGACCGGCAACAGCGCCCGAGGCTGCACCCAGCATGGAAGGCTTGCCTTTGACCATCCATTCGGCAAGTGTCCAGGTCAACACCGCGCACGCGGTGGCTAAAAGGGTGTTGACGAAGGCCAAAGCGGCCGACCCATTGGCTTCAAGTGCAGAACCCGCGTTGAAGCCAAACCAACCGAACCACAGCATCGCCGCGCCGATCATGGTCATTGTCAAGCTGTGTGGGGCCATGGATTCTTTGCCGTAGCCTATGCGCTTACCGAGCATGTAGGCGCCCACCAGAGCGGCCACGCCGGCGTTGATGTGTACGACCGTACCGCCCGCAAAGTCCAGTGCCCCCCATTGCCAGAGCAGACCGGCGGTGGCGTTGATCTTGTCGACATCGGCGGCGCTGGTGTAAGCATCCGGGCCGGCCCAGAACCACACCATGTGCGCAACGGGCAGGTAGGCGAAAGTAAACCACAGCACCATGAAGACCAGCACGGCGGAGAACTTCACGCGCTCGACCAGCGAACCCAGAATCAGACAACAACTGATGCCGGCAAACGTCGCCTGGAATGCCACGAAAACAAGTTCGTACATCGGCGTGGCCTTGCTGAAAGTTGCCGCCAATGAAAACTCGCCTGTGTCGGCGTTGAACGTGCCGCCCAGAAACAAGCGGTCGAGGCCCCCGATGTACGGACTGAGCGCGCCCGAGCCTTGCGTGAACGCCAAGCTGTAGCCATAGACGCACCAAAGCACCGTACTCAGTGAGAACACCACGAAGACTTGCATCAAGACGCTGAGCATGTTCTTGCTGCGTACCAGCCCACCATAGAACAACGCCAAACCTGGGACCGACATGAACAGAACGAGCGCGGTCGAGGTCAGCATCCACGACGTGTCGCCCTTGTCGGGTAAGGTCGCGGCTTGGGCTGGCTCTGCACTTGGTTCAACCTCAACCTCAACCGCAACGTTGACGCTGTCGTCGCTTTGCGCTGTGACTTGTTGCGGCGGTGTAATGTCCTGTGCTGGCGTCGCGCCACTGCTTAGCGTGAGCGTGCAAGCAACGAGCATAAGCACAAAAACGTTTCTCATTTTCGACCTCGTCTGGTTCAAGAGCGCGTTAGCCCAGTTAGAACCTATCCGTGAATAAGACGACCCTGCGCCGGCGCCCCATTGGGCACAGGCGTAGGAGCAAGACGCGCCGTGGTGTGGTTCACCACAAGCGGCTTGCGACACCCGCATGTGCCCAATGAGGCGCCGGCCCGAAGGGTTGTGACGACAATGCGCGTCTGCGTCGTTGCAAGCCTTGCGCAGGGCACCACCCTGGGCTGCGGCTTGCGCCTAGCATCCATCGCATTGTCGTCACAACGCAGGGCCGTCTTATTCACGGATAGGTTCTTAGCCGATGGAAAGCAATCTGCGGCAAAAGATGATTTTTGCACGAACGGCCGGGAACAGCGCAAACTCAGAGAGAATGCACGCTGCCTGCTGAACTGGGCGGCCTTCTGAAATAAACTAAGGTCCGTGCCTCACCAGGCGCACATATGCCTTGGCGCCTGCCCGCATGACCACCCCTGATCCGATCCGCTACGACGTCAAAGCCGTAGAGCAAGCCGCCCAGGCGCATTGGGCAGCGCGCGACGCCTATCGCGTGACCGAAGACACCACCAAACCAAAGTTTTACGCCTGCTCGATGCTGCCTTACCCGAGCGGCAAGCTACACATGGGCCATGTGCGCAACTACACCATCAACGACATGCTCACACGCCAGTTGCGCATGAAGGGAATGAACGTGCTGATGCCCATGGGCTGGGATGCCTTCGGCCTGCCGGCCGAAAACGCGGCCATGAAGAATAAAGTGCCCCCTGCGAAATGGACTTACGAAAACATCGCCCACATGAAGGGCCAGATGCAGGCGATGGGTCTGGCCATTGATTGGAGCCGCGAGTTGGCCACCTGCTCGCCAAGCTACTACAAGTGGAACCAGTGGCTGTTCTTGCGCATGTTGCAGCGCGGCATTGCCGAGCGCCGCACCCAAGTCGTCAACTGGGACCCGGTCGACCAGACCGTGCTCGCCAACGAGCAGGTGATTGACGGGCGCGGCTGGCGCTCGGGCGCACCGATCGAAAAGCGTGAAATACCAGGCTACTACCTGAACATCACCCGTTACGCCGACGAGCTGCTGGACCACGTGCAGCACAAGCTGCCGGGTTGGCCAGAGCGCGTCAAGCTGATGCAAGAGAACTGGATCGGTAAAAGTGAGGGTGTGCGCTTTGCCTTCCCGCACGACATCAAGGGCACCGATGGCCAACTGATACAAGGCGGCAAGCTCTACGTCTTCACCACCCGCGCCGACACCATCATGGGCGTGACGTTTTGCGCCGTGGCGCCAGAACACCCGCTGGCCTTGCACGCCGCTGCAGGCAACCCGCAACTCGCCGCCTTTATTGAGGACTGCCGCGCCGGCGGCAACACCGAAGCCGAACTGGCGACGCGTGACAAGCTGGGCATGCCCACCGGGCTTTTTGTTACCCACCCGCTGAGCCACCAGGCGGTTCCGCTGTGGGTGGGCAACTACGTGCTGATGGCTTATGGCGACGGCGCGGTGATGGGTGTGCCCGCGCACGATGAGAGAGACTTCGCCTTTGCTAAAAAGTACGGCATTCCTATCCTGCAAGTCATTGCGGTCGACCGCGAGCGTTTTAGTTACGACCACTGGCAAGACTGGTACGCCGACAAGCAGCGCGGCGTTACCATCAATTCAGATCTCTACAGCGGGCTGGCTTATCAAGCGGCGGTGGACGCCATCGCGCACGCCTTGGCAGCGCACGGCCTGGGCGGCAAGCAAACAACCTGGCGCCTGCGCGATTGGGGCATCAGCCGTCAGCGTTATTGGGGCACGCCGATACCCATGGTTCATTGCCAGGCTTGCGGGCCCGTGGCGGTGCCCGAGCAAGACCTGCCGGTCGTGTTACCCGAAGACCTGATCCCCGACGGCTCTGGCAACCCACTCGCCAAGTGCGCTGCTTTCGTCAACGTGGCGTGCCCGACATGCGGCAAACCGGCCCGGCGCGAGACCGACACCATGGACACCTTCGTCGACAGCGCGTGGTACTTCATGCGTTATTGCGACCCGCACAACGATCGGTCTATGGTTGGCGAAGGCGCGCGCTACTGGATGCCGATGGACCAATACATCGGCGGTATCGAGCATGCCATCTTGCACCTGCTCTACGCTCGTTTCTGGACCAAGGTCATGCGCGACTTGGGGCTTGTTGCGGTTGACGAGCCCTTCATCAAGCTGTTGACACAAGGCATGGTGCTCAACGAGGCGTACTCGCGCACGCACGACCAAGGTGGCAAAGAATACTTTTGGGAGCGCGACCTCGTCGTCGAGCGCGACGAACACGCCAACGTGATCTCGGCGACTGAGCGCAGCGACGGCGAACCGGTGAGCTACGAAGGTTGGTCGACGATGTCCAAGTCAAAGAACAACGGCGTCGATCCGCAAGACTTGATCGACCGCTACGGCGCAGACACCGCGCGTTTGTTCGTCATGTTCGCCGCACCTCCCGAACAGACGTTGGAATGGAATGACGCCGGCGTCGAGGGCGCGCACCGTTTCTTGAAGCGGCTGTGGGTCTACGCGAACAAGAATGCTACGACTGTGCAAACAGCGGGAGCTGTTGAAAACCCGCTGGGCGCGCAGGCCAAAGCTTTGCGCCGCGAAGTTCACGGCGTGTTGCGTCAGGTCAGCTACGACTACGACCGCATGCAGTACAACACCGTTGTCTCCGGCGCGATGAAGTTGCTCAACGCGCTCGAATCGTTCAAGACCGGCGAGCCTGCTGTGGTGCGCGAGTCCTTGGGCATCTTGCTGCGCGTTCTCTACCCCGCCTGCCCGCACATCACGCACGCGCTGTGGCAAGCGTTGGGCTACGCGGCCGGATACGGCGACTTGCTCGATGCAGCCTGGCCGCAATCCGATGAAGCCGCGTTGGCGCAAGAAGAAGTAGAGCTGATGCTACAGGTCAACGGCAAGCTGCGCGGCGCCATCACCGTACCGGCTGCGGCGAGCAAAGCCGCGATCGAAGCCGCGGCGCTTGCCAGCGCCGACTTCGTCAAGTTCGCACAAGGCAAACCCGCGAAGAAAGTCATCGTGGTTCCAGACCGGTTGGTCAACGTCGTGGTGTGAACCGGGTGATGGATGGGCGGCGAAACAAATAAGCAAGCGCCGCGATCTTCACTTGCGAAGTGTCGGCCTCGAAAGGCCCGGCCGACGACATGTCAGGCCCGCGTCGCCAGTCTTCAAAAACATCGTTACCCAGGCAACACGCCGCTGCTGATGGGCATCCATCGCGCCAATTTGGTTGAAACAAGGTCTGTTGTACACACAGATTGAAAGACCCTCACCCGGCTCCCTTCTGCCGAGGCAGAGATCGGGTCGAAATGCGCCCTCTTGTTATTGATCACTGCGACCCGAGTAAGCGTGCGCGCGATGGTAGCAAGCAAGCCGGTTTGCAAAATTCAATGACGCGCCTTGAAAAGACATTACGACCGGAAACACCAGCCACCCGTGCGCGCCAGTTGGGGCTACGCCGTGTGTGATGCGGCCTTACTCCGCCCGGCAGCGCAGTGTTTCTATTCAGTATTGCGCTGCCGTTTTCCACCCCACCGCGCCGCCGCTGCGATGCGATGGCCGGGGAGGCAAGGGGCCCTGGAGGCCGCTTGCGGCGTCTTGACATATCATGGGCAGCTATGCTCGAACAGCGTATCTTGCAGCAGTTCTTCGACAGCGCCGACCTGATGTACGCGGCCGCCGAGAGCCTCTCGCGCCCCATTGCCGACGCGGTTCACGCTGTGGTGGCTTGCATTACGGCGGGTGGCAAGGTGCTGGCTTGCGGCAACGGCGGTTCCGCCGCCGACGCGCAGCACTTTGCTGCCGAGTTCGTCGGGCGCTTTGAGCGCGAGCGGCCTGGATTGGCCGCCATTGCATTGAACACCGATACTTCGGTGCTGACCGCGCTCGGCAACGACTACGATTTTGACGCCATCTTCGCCAAACAAGTACAGGCGCTCGGCGCGCCGGGCGACGTTTTGCTGGCTATCAGCACCAGCGGCAACTCGGCCAATGTGTTGGCCGCCGTGCAAGCAGCGCATGCCAAAGAGATGACGGTGATAGCGCTGACGGGACGCCAAGGCGGCCAAATAGGCGCAGCGCTCACCGAAACCGATGTCGACATCTGTGTGCCGCATGAACGCACTGCTCGCATTCAAGAAGCACATATCCTCGTCCTTCATTGTTTGTGCGACGCCGTGGATACGCAGTTGTTAGGCGAACAGGAGATCACGTGAAACGCCCTTACCCACGATCCTACGGCTGGCTAGCCGGTGCTGTATTGGCTGCCTGTTTACTTTGCGCATGCGCTCCGTTGTTGCTGGGTGGCGCGGTGGTCGGTGGCTCGCTGGTATTAACCGACCGCCGCACGTCGGGTGCGCAGGTAGAGGACGAGACCATTGAGCTGAGGTCGATCAGCCGCATCAACGAGCTGCTAGGCGGCCGCGCCCACGTTAACACCACCAGCTACAACCGCATGGTCCTCATCACCGGTGAGGTGCCGACACAAGCTGACAAAGACACCGTGGAGCGGATTGTGTCCCGCATTCAGAATGTGCGTGCGATCGTCAACGATCTCGGCGTGGTCGGCAACAGTTCGATCACCAGCCGCTCCAGCGATAGCATCATCACCGGCAAGGTAAAAGCACAGTTGGTCAACGCGCGCGACCTGTTTGCCAACAGCATCAAGGTCGTCACCGAGCGCGGCACGGTTTACCTGATGGGCCGCGTCACCGAACGCGAAGCCAGTCGCGCCTCTGGATTGGCGCGCGCTGTCGGGGGGGTGCAAAAAGTGGTGCAGGTGTTCGAGATATTGACCGAAGCCGAGCTGGCCGCTATGCACAAGAAAAAGGCAAACGGCACCGCGACCAAGCCCTGAGCCGGTGTTTGGCGCAGCACGCAACTCCGTTGCGTGGTGCCGCGCAGGGCCTTCCGGCGAACCCAGCTGCAGTGGCTGCGTCAAGCGATGGTCAGGTGTTCCGTGCCGGCGGCGAGATCGGTGTTGCGGGCGCGCTGGCTGTGCAGCTTGATTTGCAAGCGCAAATCGTTGACCGAGTCGGCATTGCGCAACGCGTCTTCGTACGTCACCGCCTGGCTCTCGTACAGGTCGAAGAGGCTTTGGTCGAAGGTTTGCATGCCAAGTTCGCGCGAACGCTTCATGATGTCCTTGATTTCGGTTACCTCGCCCTTGAAGATCAGCTCGCTGATCAGCGGCGTGTTGAGCAATATTTCAACTGCCGCAATGCGGCCCTTGCCTTCCTGACGCGGCAGCAGCCGCTGCGACACCAGTGACTTCAGGTTCAAGGATAAATCCATCAACAGCTGCGCGCGCCGCTCTTCGGGGAAAAAGTTGATGACACGATCAAGCGCCTGGTTGGCGCTATTGGCGTGCAGAGTTGCCATGCACAGGTGGCCGGTTTCGGCGAAAGCCACCGCATGTTCCATCGTCTCGCGATCTCTGATCTCACCCATCAAGATGACGTCGGGCGCCTGGCGCAAGGTGTTTTTCAACGCCGCCCCCCAGCCTTCGGTATCGATGCCAACTTCTCTTTGCGTGATGATGCAGTTCTTGTGTGCGTGCACAAATTCGACCGGGTCTTCGATCGTGATGATGTGCCCATACGAGTGCTCATTGCGGTAATCGACCATGGACGCCAGGGAAGTGCTCTTGCCCGAGCCGGTTGCCCCCACAAAAATTACCAAGCCGCGCTTGGTCATGGCGACGTCTTTAAGCACATGGGGCAGACCCAAGCCGTCGATGGTGGGCAATTCCCTGGGAATCGTGCGCAGGACCAGCCCGACGTGGCTTTGCTGCACGAAAGCATTGACGCGAAAACGCCCTATACCCTGCGGTGAGATAGCAAAGTTGCACTCTTTCGTGCGCTCGAACTCGGCGGTTTGCTTGTCGTTCATCACCGCTCGCGTCAGCGCCAACGTATGCTGATCGGTCAACGGTTGCGGCGAGACTTTGGTCACTTTGCCATCGACCTTGATGGCAGGGGGGAACTCTGCCGTCAAAAACAAGTCAGACCCATTGCGCGACACCATCAAGCGCAGCAAGTCGTTGATGAATTTGGATGCTTGGTCTCGTTCCATGCTCTCTCCAGTGTACTGGCATCTGCCGTGCCTACTATGCCTCTTCGCGCGCCAACAAGGCATTCAGTCGCGCACTCACCAGCCGCAGCCGCAACGACAGGCGCCGCGCTAGCGATGCCAGTAAGGCCATCCCAACGCGAGGCTCAAGATCGATCATCTCACCCAGCCGTTGCGCGTCCACCACCGCCAGCGTGCAGGGCGTGAGCGTCGTGCAGGTGGAAAAGCGCGCACCAGCGTCGAGCAACGACATCTCGCCTAGCATGTCGCCTGCCTGCGCTTCGGCGAGCCGGGTTCGACCGCCTTTGGGCTGTATCCGGTCGACCGCGATTGTTCCCTCGAGCACCATGAGCATATAGTCGCCTTGCTCGTCTTGGCAAATCACGTCCTGCCCAGCCGGCACCTTGAAAAACTGAAGATAGTGGAGCATGCCTTTACGCTGTTCCGCGTTGAGCGAGGCACCGTGGCGATCAGCTTCCCAAAGCCCGCGGAAAAGTTCTGCGCCTAGTACAGGATCGCAAAGTTGGGCGCCGATGGCTGGTGCACGTTCGGCCCAGGTGGTGAACACTTCTGCTTCGTCAGCGCGTTCGCCGAACTGGGTGGATGACGAAAAAGCCGAGTCACCACCCACAGGCGCGGCGGCGGGCTCGGCCGGCGTGGGTTTCAATCTGGGCAACAAACTCTTTATCAAAGACACGGCTGAGGTCCTGCGGTGCGCCCGTTCCTCAACCTGGGAAGTTATCGGGGAACTTGGCCTTGCTGCGCGCTTCGGCTGGGGAGACGACATTGCGCCGTACCAAGTCGGCAAGGTTTTGATCTAGCGTCTGCATACCTATGTTGCTACCGGTCTGGATCGCCGAGTACATCTGAGCAATTTTGGCCTCGCGTATCAGATTGCGAATCGCGGCTGTGCCCAGCATGATCTCGTGGCCCGCGACCCGGCCTGAGCCGTCCTTGAGCTTGCACAGCGTCTGCGAAATCACCCCCACCAGCGATTCGGACAACATCGCGCGCACCATCTCTTTCTCAGCCGCAGGAAACACATCGACGATGCGGTCGATGGTCTTGGCGGCCGAACTGGTGTGCAGGGTGCCAAAGACCAAGTGACCGGTTTCGGCGGCAGTCAGTGCCAATCGGATTGTTTCAAGATCGCGCATTTCGCCGACCAGTATTGCGTCCGGGTCTTCGCGCAGTGCCGAACGCAGCGCATTGGCAAAACTCATGGTGTGGGGGCCTACTTCGCGTTGGTTGATCAAACACTTCTTAGACTCGTGAACGAACTCTATGGGGTCTTCCACCGTGAGTACGTGACCGTATTCCGTTTCGTTCAAGTGATTGACCATGGCGGCCAAGGTGGTGGACTTGCCGGAACCCGTGGGCCCCGTGACCAGTACCAAGCCGCGCGGCTTCAACGCCAATTCAGCAAACACCTTGGGTGCGTTGAGCTGTTCGAGCGAAAGAATTTTTGAAGGAATGGTACGAAACACCGCGCCTGAACCGCGGTTGTGGTTGAAAGCATTGACCCGAAAACGCGCCAAGCCCTGGATCTCGAACGAGAAGTCGCACTCCAAAATTTCCTCGTACGCTTTGCGTTGCGAGTCGTTCATGATGTCGTAGACCATCTCGTGCACTTGCTTGTGCTCCAGCGGATCGACGTTGATTCGCCGCACGTCGCCATGCACCCGGATCATCGGCGGCAGGCCGGCAGACAAGTGAAGGTCGGAAGCTTTGTTCTTGACCGAGAACGCCAGCAGTTGGGTGATATCCATGAGTGGTGTCTGTTGAGCTTGGTGTTTATGTGCCGGGAATGGGCGTTAACCGGTAAGTTCTTGGCTGTTGTGAGAGGATTTCCGCAATACTGCCCTCGCCAAGTCCTCACCACAGCCCTGTCCGGCTGAACGCGATACTCTCGGCAGATTATGACGACAATTCGCACCCAGTTACAAGCGGTCCACCTTCGCATTGCGCAAGCATGTGCCATTGCGCAACGGCCTGTGCCAGGCATTGCGCTGTTGGCAGTGAGCAAGGCCGTGGCAGCCGACCGTGTGCGCGAGGCTTACGCCTGCGGTCAGCGTTGCTTCGGTGAGAACTATGTGCAAGAAGCGTTGGCCAAAATCGAACTGCTGGGTGACCTGCGGCCCGGCATAGAGTGGCACATGATAGGCCCGCTGCAGAGCAACAAGGCCCGTTTGGTGGCGGAGCACTTCGACTGGGTGCACAGCGTGGACCGGCTGAAGTTGGCTGAGCAATTGAATACACGTCGTCCTGAACGGTTGGCGCCCATGAACGTTTGCCTGCAAGTCAATATCAGCGCCGAAAAGAGCAAGAGCGGGCTGATGCCTGAGGAGGTAAGCGCCGTCGCCCACGCCTTGGACGAGCTGCCCCGGCTGCGTTTGCGCGGATTGATGGCTATTCCACAACCCGCGCAAACCTTTGAGGCACAGCGCGGACCACATCGCGCGCTGCGCGAACTGTTCGAAGCGTTGAAGGCGCAGGGGCTGAGCCTCGACACGCTATCGATGGGGATGAGCGACGACCTGGAGGCCGCCGTCGTCGAAGGTGCTACCGTGGTGCGCGTCGGCAGCGCAATATTCGGCCAGCGTTAGCAGAACCTATCTCATAATCATTCACGTGTGCGACGGTGGCAATTCGGGATGCGATGCGAGAAGGCCGAGCGCACCCATATCGGGCATATGGGTAGCGAGGCCGACGCTGCAGCGCGCCCGCATTGCCCCCGTCCCGAAGGGTTGAGGCCAAAATCGCCGCTGGCGGCGTTGCTTGCCTTGCGCATATTCCCAATATGGGCTTCGGCAAGCGTCTAGCCAACAGCGATTTTGGCCTCAACGCAGCGCGCGAATGATTATGAGATAGGTTCTAGAGCAAGCTTTTGAGCAGCTTGCCCATTTCCGACGGATTGCGCGTCACCGCCAGGCCGCACTCTTGCATGATCGCAAGCTTGGCCTCTGCGGTATCGGCCCCACCCGATATCAGCGCGCCGGCGTGGCCCATGCGCTTGCCGGGTGGCGCGGTCACGCCGGCAATGAATCCGGCGACGGGTTTTTTCATGTGGGCCTTGCACCAAAGTGCAGCTTCGGCCTCGTCGGGGCCGCCGATCTCGCCGATCATGATGACGGCCTCGGTATCGGGGTCGTCGTTGAACAGCCGCATGACATCGATGTGCTTGAGGCCGTTGATCGGGTCGCCACCGATGCCGACCGCGCTCGATTGGCCCAAGCCGATGTCTGTCAACTGCGCGACTGCTTCGTAGGTCAACGTGCCCGAACGCGAGACCACACCGACCCGGCCTTTGCGGTGTATATGCCCCGGCATGATGCCGATCTTGATTTCGTCGGGCGTGATCAGGCCTGGGCAGTTGGGGCCAAGCAGCAGTGTTTGTTTGCCACCAGCGGCTTGCTTGGCTTTCATTCGGTTGCGCACCTCGAGCATGTCGCGCACCGGGATGCCCTCGGTGATGCAGACGACCAGGTCGAGCTCGGCTTCGACCGCTTCCCAAATGGCGGCCGCCGCGCCCGCCGGCGGTACGTAAATCACGCTGACAGTGGCGCCTGTTGCGCTGACGGCATCACGCACGCCGGCAAAAATGGGGATCCCCTCAAAACTTTCGCCCGCCTTTTTGGGGTTGACCCCAGCGACAAAACAGCGCTTGCCGTTGGCATAGTCGCGGCACATGCGGGTGTGCAAAGCCCCGGTCTTTCCGGTGATGCCTTGGGTGATGACCTTGGTGTCTTTGTTGATGAGGATGCTCATGGTCTCTTCTCCAGGGCGGTCATGGCCTTTTGCGCGGCTTCGGCCATGGTGTCAGCGCTGATGATGGGCAGGCCGCTTTCGGCCAGCAACTTCTTGCCCAAGTCTTCGTTGGTGCCGTTCATGCGCACCACCAGCGGAACGTTAAGGTTGACCGCTTTGCAGGCCGCTATCACGCCCTCGGCAATGGTGTCGCAGCGCATGATGCCACCGAAGATGTTGACGAGAATGGCCTGCACCTTGGGGTTGCCGAGCATGATTTTGAAAGCCTCGGTCACCTTCTCGGTGGTAGCACTGCCGCCGACATCGAGAAAGTTGGCGGGCTCGCCGCCGAACAGCTTGATGGTGTCCATGGTGGCCATCGCCAAACCCGCGCCATTGACCAAGCAGCCGATGTTGCCGCCCAGTTGAATGTAGGACAGGTCGAACTTGCTGGCTTGCACTTCCGCCGGGTCTTCTTCGTCGAGGTCACGGTAGGCCACGATCTCGGGGTGGCGGAAAAGGGCATTGGGGTCGAAGTTGAATTTGGCATCAAGCGCCTTAAGGTTGCTGGGCTTGCCGTCGACGCCAGCCTCCAAAATGAGCGGATTGATTTCGGCCAGGCTGCAATCGTTGTCCATATAGCAGGCGCAGAGCTTCTCGAACACTTCGACGGCCTGCGCCTGGCTGCCGGGCGGTACGCCTATGCCCTGCGCCAGCTCCAAGCCTTGCGCATAGGTCATGCCGGTATCTGGGTCGACAAAGACCTTGATGATCTTCTCGGGCGTGCTGTGCGCCACTTCTTCGATGTTCATGCCGCCCTCGCTCGATGCCATCACGACGACGCGTTGTGTCGTGCGGTCGGTCAGCGCTGCGACGTAGTACTCTTTTTGGATGTTGGCGCCTTCTTCGATCAGCAGGCGGCGCACCTTCTGGCCCTGTGGCCCGGTTTGATGGGTGACCAACTGCATGCCCAGAATTTCACCCGCAAACTTTTCCACCTCGGCCAGCGAACGCGCCAGCTTCACGCCGCCGCCCTTGCCGCGCCCTCCGGCGTGAATCTGCGCCTTCACCACCCATACCGACCCACCCAGTTTTTGCGCCGCCTCAAGCGCCTCCTGCACCGTGAAAGCGGGGTAGCCGCGCGGTACCGGTATGCCGGCGCGGCTCAGAACCTCTTTGCCCTGGTACTCGTGAATCTTCATGCTTGGTTTCCTTGATCTCTGACCGACAAGGTCTTGGCGTTAATGGGAAGACTTCCGCGCTACGGCCTTGGGTTGCTCACCCCAACCCTCTCCCGCTGATGCGGGATAGGGTGTGTACTTGCCCCCTCTCCCCGATTTAGCCGGAAGAGGTTGGGGTGACAATCTTCGAGCATTGAGCAGACATGGCCTTAGACAGGGCTATCGCCAATGACGACGCGCGCAGACAAGCAAGCCGGGCAATGTAGCACGCTGCGGCTGCAGCAAACGCGGTGTCGACTCAATCGTCATCGTTGCCACCACACACCACCTGACGGATAAGCTCTGCCGTGAAGCCGCGTGCCGCGAGAAAACGCATTTGCTTGGCGCGCGCAGCAGCATCGCCCGCTGGCGCGTCGAACTTGCGCGACCACACAGCGCGCGCACGCGCGAGCTCGCTGTCCTTGAGCGCCTGCGCTGCATCCGGCGGGAGCTTCAACCCGTGCTGCGCCAACTCGCGTTGGATACGCAGATTGCCGTAGCGTGCGGCGCGCACATGAACGCGGGATTGCACAAACCTGTCTTGTGACAGGTAGTGATGTTCCTCCAGCCAGTCGAGCAAGGCGTTGACCTGCTCGGCAGCCCCGGCCGGGTCGTCGTTGCCTGCGCGTGCGTGGCGTAACAGTTTGCGGCGCAACTCGCTGCGGCTGTGCTCGCGTTGGGCAAGCCACTGAACGGCGCGCGCTTTCAGCGTCGGTGGGGGCACCTCAGGTTCCAGAGCCGCATCTGAGGGGCCGAACTTCAGGCGGGTTGGCCAGTGGTGGGTAGCTGCAAAATGCCCATCGCTGCGCGGACTTTGTTTTCAATTTCTACCGCAAGAACTTTGTTTTCACGCAAAAACTCGCGCGCGTTGTCCTTGCCTTGGCCGATCTTCTCGCCCTTGTAGGCATACCATGCGCCCGCCTTCTCGACCGCCTTGGCTTCGACACCCATATCGATGATTTCGCCTTCCCGGCTGATGCCTTCACCGTACAGGATGTCGAAGGTGGCGGTCTTGAACGGCGGCGCGACTTTGTTCTTCACCACCTTGACCTTGGTTTCGCTGCCTATGACTTCGTCGCCCTTCTTGATCGACCCGATGCGCCGGATGTCCAGTCGTACCGACGCGTAGAACTTGAGCGCGTTGCCGCCAGTGGTGGTTTCTGGCGAGCCAAACATGACACCAATTTTCATGCGTATCTGGTTGATGAAGATGACCATGGTGTTGGTCTTCTGGATCGATCCGGTGAGCTTGCGCAGCGCCTGGCTCATCAGCCGGGCCTGCAAGCCAGGCAGGCTGTCTCCCATATCACCTTCGAGCTCGGCCTTGGGAGTGAGTGCAGCCACAGAATCGATCACGACCAAGTCCACCGCGCCCGAGCGCACCAGCGCATCGACAATCTCCAGCGCCTGCTCACCGGTATCGGGCTGCGAGATCAGCAACTCTTGCAGGTTGACGCCCAGCTTCTCGGCGTACTGCGCGTCCAGCGCGTGCTCGGCATCGATGAACGCACTGACGCCACCTTGTTTTTGCATTTCGGCGATGATTTGCAATGTGAGCGTGGTTTTGCCCGACGACTCGGGGCCATAGATTTCGATCACCCGCCCGCGCGGCAGACCGCCTACGCCCAGCGCGATATCAAGCCCCAGCGAGCCGGTCGAGACGACCTCGATGTCGCGGATGGGCTCACCCTCGCCCAAGCGCATAACCGAGCCCTTGCCGAACTGTTTTTCAATTTGCGCCAGCGCAGCCTGCAAGGCCTTGGCTTTCTCGGGTTTCGTGCTCGACTTGACAGGGGCATCCATGGTGGTCTCCAAGTAGTAGCGTCGATTATCTCAAACGCCAATGCCGCAGCAGACGTCCAAGCTTGAATCACGCAGACTGAAGCCGACTGGGCGGTGCGCCGGCATGCAGGCAACGCGGCTGAAAGCGGCTCACCCTTGCCGCGATCTGTGCAATGTGCTCGGGCGTGGTGCCGCAGCAGCCACCGGCGATGTTCAGAAAGCCGGCCTTGGCGAAGTCCTCCATCAAGCTGCCGGTTACGTCGGGTGTTTCGTCGAAGCCGGTATCGCTCATCGGGTTGGGTAGGCCGGCGTTGGGGTAGCAACTGATGAACGTGTCGCCCGCTACCTTGCTCAACTCCTCAATGTAGGGCCGCATCAATGTGGCACCGAGGGCGCAGTTCAAACCCACCGCCAGCGGGCGCGCATGGCGCACCGAATGCCAAAACGCGCCCACTGTTTGGCCCGACAGAATTCGCCCCGAGGCGTCTGTCACCGTGCCGGAAATGATGACCGGCAGGCGCTCGCCACTGGCCTCCATCCATTCGTCGAGCGCGAAGATGGCCGCCTTGGCGTTGAGCGTATCGAAAATGGTCTCGACCAGAAACAGGTCGCATCCGCCTTCGAACAACCCCTCGACTTGCTCCAAGTAGGCGTCTTTCAACTCGTCGAAACTCACGTTGCGCGCCGCCGGGTCGTTGACGTCGGGGCTGATGCTCGCCGTGCGCGGTGTGGGGCCGATAGCGCCGGCGACAAAGCGCGGCTGGTCCGGCGTCGTGTGCTTGTCGCAGGCGGCGCGTGCGATGCGAGCCGCAGCCACGTTCATCTCGCGAGCGACATGCGCCAAACCATAGTCTTGCTGCGCAATACGGGTAGCGCCGAAGGTGTTGGTCTCGACAATGTCGCTACCCGCGGCCAGGTATTGTTCGTGGATCTCACGAATCACCTCGGGCTGCGTGAGCTGCAGCAATTCATTGTTGCCTTTGAGGTCTGACGGGTGATCGGCAAACTGCGTCCCGCGGAAATCAGCCTCCGAAAGCTTGTGGCGCTGAATCATCGTACCCATGGCGCCATCGAGGATAGCGATGCGCTGCGGCAGAATCCGGGCCAGCGCTGCGCCCCGTGTGTAGCCCACTTTGTTGCTCATGCCACCAATTGTAGGAAACCCCGAAGGTGGGGCTCCCCCGGGGCGATCAAACCTTAGTCGAGTTTGATTTTGTCGATCGTTGGCGCTGGCCCACTCGCTGGCGGTTTTAGCTCGGGCATGATTTCAGTAGGTGTCGTCGTTTCGGAGAAGAGCGAGGCACGAAACTCGTTTTTTGCTGGCATGTCATCCATGGCCCAGATCAAAAGCGCGCGCGCCGACATGGGTTTGGCGAACAAATAGCCTTGGAATTCATCGCAACCTAGTTGGAGAAGAATCTCGCGTTGCTTTTCATTTTCAACGCCCTCTGCCACCACCTTCAGGCCTATGGTGTGTGCCAGCTTCAACACCGCTTCAACCACGGCCCGTGCATCGCTGCTGGTCTCCAGATCCATGACAAAACTACGGTCGATCTTCAGCTCGGCGGCGGGTAGTTTGCGCAGATAGCTCAGGCTCGAGTAACCAGTGCCAAAATCGTCGATGGACAAGTGGACACCGGCGGCGCCAAGCTGCTCGAATGTGCGATGGGTCGCCTGCGTGTCTTCCATCGCCACCGATTCGGTGATCTCGCAGGTCAAGCGCGAAGGGTTGATGCCATAGCGCTTGAGGGCATCCTTGATGCGGTCGGCCAGGTCGTCTTGGCGCATTTGATAAACGGAAAGATTGATTGCGACACGCATCTTCAGACCATGCTCGCGCCACACCCGGGCTTGGCGACAGGCGTCCTCAATGACCCAGTTCCCCAACGCGCCGATCAGACCGTAGCGCTCGGCGAGCGGAACAACAACCGTTGGGCTGATCATGCCCCGCGTCGGATGATTCCAGCGCAACAGTGCCTCGGCGGCCGTGACCTGTCCACTGCGCGCGTCGATCTTCGGTTGGTAGAACAGCTCTAGTTTCTTCTCGTCTATCGCGCAACGTAGATCGCGCAGCAGTTCCTGCTGCGCGCGCGCATCATCCATCATGTGCGGCTCGAAGAACGCAAAGTTCGCGCCGCCTGCCCGCCGGGAAGCCTGCATCGCTGAATCTGCGTGGGACAGCAGCATCTTGGCGGCGCCGCCCTCGGGAAAACACGCCACGCCAATCGATGCCGACAGCGCCACCTCGTGTTGATTGCACACCAAGGGGACTTCCAGCACCTGCTGCAACTGGTTTGCCGCGTAGACAACGCTGCTGCGGTCGAGTTGACCCGTCAAGAGCACTGCGAACTCTGCGCCACCGACTCGACCGACACTGTGTGCAACGATTTGCGGGGCCTTGATCAATTTGCGCGTGTGTTCCACCAAGAGCGCCGCCAGTGTGGTCAGAACCGAGTCACCTAACGAGTGTCCATACGAGTCGTTGACATGTTTGAAACCATCGAAGCCGATGTAGAGCAAAGCGACACGCCCCCCATTTTTCTCGGCGATGGCAGCCGCAGATACCAGTGTCAATTCGACACCGAACCGGTTAGACAGGCCGGTCAGCTGATCAACGGAAGGCTTGCGCTCGAGTTTCGCCTTGGTTTTACGCAGCTGATCGTTCAGCTGCAGGTACCTGTTTTCGAGCAGACGTTCGAGCCGCTGAGTTCTCAGCTCGAGCAGCATGATGATGGCGGCCAGCAGCGCATACAGCAATTCGGGACCGGGCATGATCGATGCCGCAATGGGCGGGGCCAGGGTCAGCGGCAGCACCAGCACCGGCAATGCGGTCGTCGCCACAGGCAACACTGCTAACCGGGCCAATCGCGGCAGCGCCACATGGTTGGGGCTGCGATGTACGCGCGCGAGCTGGAGAACCAAAGCACCTTGGCTGATGAGGCCTGCCAAGGCGAGACTGACAATGATCGACGGCGGGATGGGCAGTTCGAGCGCGTTTGCCCAGCCCACTTGCATGCCCAACCATCCGCCTGCACCGGCCAATACCCCCAGTACAACTTGCCAGCGCGCAGCACTGCAGCCGGCAAACAACGAAAGAGCAGCGATCACGGTGGTCAGGGCAAGAAGCGCTGTGGCCCGCAGTGCCGGCATGGCAATGGTGGCGTCTCCAGCGACCGAGGCGTAGGCGCAAATGAGCGTGGCCCACCAACCGACGCCAACGGCGGTGGAGCCAACCACGAAGCTGCCGAGTCGCCGGCTGCGCGTTGCAACGTCTTTGCGTTGCACGGTCTGCAACGCCACCAGTGAAGCGCACCACAGTAACGCCAGCGCGGCCAAAACCATCACTGACGGGACTTGTATGGCCGCCAAGCTTGTCAAGTCGATCATTTTCGGCATCACCTAGTGTGTTACTTACTGTAGGGCAAGGTCGCCATCGACTTCCGCGCGACACGGAATCGGGAGCCACCGCCAGGGTATCGGCTATGGATGTATCGGCACCCCGCGCTGGTAACTTGAGCGTTGATTCAAAACCAAGTAAAAATGACGCTCCAAAGCGCCAGCGCCGACTAAGAACCTATTCGTGAATAAGACGGCGGTGCGGTCTGATTTGCCTTGGGCGAAGTGGCCGGCCGCAGCATAGCGCGCATGTCCTGCAACGCCACCGTCGTTTCACTTGCCGGGTGGGGGCGAGGCGCGGCCTTGAACGCATGCCCGTAGATAATCTCAAAACTCAAGCGCAGCCGGCCATCGGCGCCGGCCAGAGATTGCAGCTCGCGGCACAGCCTGTCGTGCCAACGTGGCGTGCACAGCCCCGGCCAACGCGCAGACGACGCGTTGCACCCCATGCCGCGCAACTCAGCCAGAAGCGCCTGCGGGCTGCTCCAAGTCAGACTCAGGTGCTCTTGATCCATCACGGGGTCGGCAAAACCCGCGTGCAGCAACATATCGCCCAAGTCGTGCATGTCCACAAACTCTGTCCCCGCGACTGGCCAGCCCAGGCGCTGGTACAGCGCACGCAGTTCACGCACCGTGTCGGGCCCCAAGCATGAAAACATCAAAAACCCATCGGCCGCGAGCAGCCTTTGCCAACGCTGCATCAGGCTCGGCGGGTCGGGCGCGGCGTGCAACATCATGTTGGCCCACAACAACTGTGCCGAAAGAGGCGCGGGTTCACTTTGCGCGACTTCCACCTTCGGCCGCAACCAACGGCGCGGTGACCACCAAGGGCTGACTGTTGCGGCCATGCTGCGTTGCACCAGCGCTGCGCTGGGTTCGACCACCACGCGCCGTGCTTGCGGGTAAGCCTGCGCCAACAAGGCCGCACTGGCGCCCGTGTAACCCCACCAATCCAACACGGTGGCTGGTCGCAACTTGACGACGGCAAGGCGCTGCGCCATGCGCCGCGCCACTTCGGCATGCAGCCACGGGGGCTGTGGCTGACGGGACAGGCGGCGCAAAGCGCTATCGACAGCGTTGGCATCGACTGGCCTGGCGACGGGTGCGGTCTTAGCAGAAGGTGACGGCGGCGCGAGCATGGCATCCCAGTATATTGAGCTGATGTTCACCGGCTTGCTGCAACACTTCGGGCCACCGCTGCGCGGCCTGCCCAGTCAGTGCGCGGTGTGCCATGCCTGGGACTGGCAGCGTTTGTGCGCTGATTGCATCACCCGTTACGTCGCGCCTTGCCCGCGCTGCGAGCGGTGCGCGATCGAGGTGCCCATAGGCGTACGCACCTGCGGCGCATGCCTGAAACAGCCGCCCCCCTTCGAACACGCACTTGCCGCGGTGGACTACAAGTACCCATGGGATGGCTTGATCACGGCACTGAAGTTCCACGCAGGCCTGGACTTGGCCACTGTGCTGGCGCAACGCGTGATCGAGGCGTACGGCAAAGGCGAGCTGCCACGCCCCGGCTGGCTATTGCCAGTGCCTTTGAGCGCTCAGCGCTTGCGCGAGCGTGGCTACAACCAAGCTTGGGAACTGGCGCGCCGGGTGGCGCCCGCGTTGGGGTGCACCACGCATCCGCGCTGGCTGTTGCGCGTGAAAGACTCACCGCAGCAACTGTCGCTGCCGTTGGCCCAACGCGCGGCCAACGTGCGCGGCGCTTTCGCTGTCGCGCCGCGCCGCGCGGACGAACTGCGCGAGCAAACCGTGGCCGTGCTCGACGACGTGATGACCAGCGGCGCAACCGCCGCCGAAATAGCCCGCACTTTACTGGGCGCTGGCGCCAAGTCGGTGCAGGTATGGGTGGTCGCACGCACACCGCGGATCACAGATCTCTGAACTCACATCGGCATGTTCAATATTGTTCTTATTCAGCCCGAAATTCCGCCCAACACGGGCAACGTGATTCGGCTTGCAGCCAATACCGGCTGCGCGCTGCATCTGATAGAACCGCTGGGGTTTTCGATGGACGACAAGCTGCTGCGGCGTGCGGGACTGGACTATCAAGAAACAGCAAACGTCAAGCGCCACGCATCGTGGGCAGACTTTCTGCGTAGCGCGCAGCCCAAGCCCGAGCGAATGTTTGCTTTCACGACCGGCGGCAACGTGACGTTGTCTGACGCGATATGGCGAGCCGGTGATTGGTTTGTTTTCGGCAGTGAAACCGCCGGCTTGCCAGCCGCCGTGCGCAATGCCTTCCCCGAGGTTCAACGTCTGCGCTTACCTATGCGCCCCGGCCAGCGCAGCCTGAACCTGAGCAATGCGGTGGCGGTGGTCGTGTTCGAGGCCTGGCGGCAAAACGGCTACGCTGGCGGCGGCTGAACGCCACCGCGCTCGCTCGCACCGGTGACATAAGCCCAACGGATGAGCCTTGCACACAGCGCGTGCGCAACGCGCACGCTGAGCGCTTCGCCCGCGTGTGCATACGTCACAACTTTGATGCTTCAGATTCACTGTGAAACGACGGGCCCGGCGCTTAACTTGCGGATGTTGGGCGCTGCATATCTCAGCCCCGCAACGAGAAGGTTCATCATCATGATCCGTACATACGCAACAGCCCTCGAATCCGACTCCGTCGGCGAGACGACGCAGTCCGAGCCTTTGCAACCAGCGTACAGCGGCCCAGAGCGGCGCCGTACTGGTTCCCAGATTACGATAGACGTCGTTCGTCGCGACCGTGAACATCGTCGGCACTTGACCCTAGCTGTAGTGCAATGCGATGACACCGACCAACGCCAGTCAGTCGGCGCTAGACTGCCTTCGGACATACCGATCGATAGGCGCTGCACAGGTCGGCGCAGGGGTGATCCCACTTTCCGCAGCTAACCGCCTGTTTCCGCTGGCTAGTGTAGTGTTGCATGCTATGCGGTACTTATAAAACCGATGCGTTTGGGCCTGTAGCTAGGCGCAAACCACAGCAATAGCCAAAGCTATTGCGAGGCTGAGCCCGGACGCAAACAGTCTAGTGGACTGTTTGTGCCTGGCGAAGGACCAAGCCTCTGGCTTGGTGCGGCCTGCAAGGTTTTGCAACAACGCTACGGGGCCAAAGGCGCGGTTTTTAAGTGCTGAATAGCGTGCAAC
>Ga0224497_10000756_pt1 | contig 21831 bp, 14 predicted proteins | sample SF_Jul11_sed_USG_4_FD_167970 | JGI IMG/M metagenome (GOLD analysis project Ga0224497, IMG submission 167970) | Sediment microbial communities from San Francisco Bay, California, United States - SF_Jul11_sed_USGS_13 | ecosystem: Environmental > Aquatic > Marine > Sediment | place: USA...
TTCATGGGCAAGTTCCTGGTGCAGGGTCGCGATGCCGGCGAGTTCCTGGATACCCTCTCGGCGAATGCCGTCAATGGCAAATCGGGCCGCATAACTTACACGCAATGGCTCAACGACGAAGGTAAGCTCGAAGCCGACCTGACCGTGACCAAAATCGACGATGGAAATTTCATGGTTATCGCGTCCGATACGGCTCACCGGCATGTCGAAACCTGGATGAAACGCCACATCCGCGACGATCAGCATGTGTCCGTCACGGATGTCACCAGCGGTTATGGACAGCTGAATGTCCAGGGTCCGAAATCGCGCGATCTGCTGCAATCGCTAACGTCGGTTGACTTGTCTAATGAGGCCTTTCCGTTCCGTGCGGTGAAGGAGATCGACATTGGCCTGGCGCGCCTGATGTGCGTGCGCATAACTTACGCCGGCGAACTGGGCTACGAGCTCAACATCCCTTCCGAGCATGCGCTGCACGTGTATGACAAGATCATTGAGGCCGGCAAGAAATACGGATTGCGCCACGCGGGCCTGAAAGCGCTCGGCAGCCTGCGCATGGAAAAAGGCTATCGCGACTACGGTCACGACATCGACAATACGGACAACCCTTACGAGACCGGGCTGGGCTTTGCCGTCAATCTCGACAAGTCAGTTGACTTTATCGGCAAGAATGCCTGCGCAGCCAAAAAGGCGGCCGCGCCTTACAAGCAACAACTGGTGCAAGTGCTGGTCAAGGATCCCGAGCCACTGATGTTCCATGCGGAAGTGGTGTTGCGCGATGGTGTCGTCGTCGGCGATGTACGTGCGGCGTCTTACGGCCATACGCTAGGTGGTGCAATCGGACTCGCGATGGTTGAAGGTGATCCAGTCGATGCGGAATACCTCTCCAGTGGCGCCTGGGAAGTCGACATTGCCGGCAAGAAATACCCGGCCGAAGTGTCATTGCGACCGATGTACGATCCGGGAATGGAGCGCGTAAGAGCCTAGTGGTGCCGGCAGTCGGTAGCCCAGCGAGCAGTGTGGTCGGATCGTATTGTAGTGGGCTCGCCATTGCTCGACAGGATGGGCCTTCGGCCTGTCCTCGCTTCGCTCGTCGGATGATTCAGATCGCCTAAGGGCGATCTTCACCCCTGCGGGGCGCGCTGCGCGCGTCCAAATTGCTGGCGCAATTTGTCGAACAAAGCTCGATCTTGATGCGACACACCGAATACGAAAACGGGCCCCGCAAGGGGGCCCGTTTTCGTATTTGGCGCGCCCGACAAGATTCGAACTTGTGACCCCTGCCTTCGGAGGGCAGTACTCTATCCAGCTGAGCTACGGGCGCTGTATCTGGCACAAAGACAGGTTGTTGCCGGCATTCTAACCGGTCTGTTGACGGCGGGCAGCGATTTTCCAGGAAGCCGTTTCTCATTAAGCAAGGTAGAATTGTCGTTTCGCGCCCACGCAAGGCGTCGCCAGGGGATCGGTAGCAAACGATGTTTGATGCAGCAGAACTGGGTCAGAAAGTCAGCAAGTCCGAGTTTAAGGAACGTGAGCTCGATCTGCGCTCACGGCTTCTTATCCTGCAGTATCGAACGCTCGAGCTCGCGCGCTTTCCGGTGATTATCGACTTTGCGGGAGTTGACGGCGCCGGCAAAGGCTCGACCGTCAATATGTTGAACAAATGGATGGACCCGCGCTGGCTGCGGTCCATCGGTTATCGGGCACCGACCGAAGAAGAGCGAGCACGACCACGGTTTTGGCGCTATTGGCGAGACCTGCCGCAAAAAGGCCGCATCGGTTTGTATTTGAGCGGCCGCTATTCCCGTCCCCTGCTGGGCAGAGTTTATGGCGGCAGTGACGAGCTCGAATTCGACAGGCGGCTCGCTGAGATCATCCGCTTCGAGAATGCGCTTGTGGATGACGGCGCGTTGATACTCAAATTCTGGATGCATTTGAGCCAGGCGCACCAAAAAAAACGCCTCGACGAGCTTTCGGCTGATCCGTTGCAAAGCTACAAAGTGAGCGACGACGACTGGAAGAATCATGAGAACTACAACGATTTCATCGCGGCGGCCGAGCAGATCATCGCGCGAACCAACAGGGGCGGTGCGCCGTGGAACATCGTCGAGGGCGTAGACCTCAATTATCGGCATCTCCGCGTTGGCGCGATAATCGCGGCCGAACTGGCACGGCATCTGGATACACACGAACGACAGGCAGCATCAGCTCGCAACGCGGAAGCACCGCGCCACGTCGAGCCTGTTGCAATGAATCCAACAACCGTTTTCGACGGCCTGGACCTGTCGCAGAAAGTTGCGAGACGCGAATACCAAAAAAAAATGAAGAAGTATCAGGCGCGGCTCGGTTACCTCGGTCGCAAGGCGTTCGACAAAGGCATATCGACCGTACTCGTTTTCGAAGGCCCCGATGCAAGCGGCAAGGGCGGCGCGATCAGGCGCACGATCTGGAGTCTCGATGCGCGCACCTCGCGCGTGCACCAGTTTGCGGCGCCGACTGACGAGGAACGGGCGCATCACTACTTGTGGCGGTTCTGGCGAAAAATACCGCGTGCGGGCTTTGTGTCAGTGTTCGATCGCAGCTGGTATGGACGCGTGCTCGTCGAGCGCGCCGAAGGATTCGCCACTGAGGACGAATGGCGGCGCGCTTACAACGAGATTAACGACTTCGAGAGTCAAATCGTTGAGCGCGGCATTCTGCTGCTCAAGTTCTGGCTGCATATCAGCGAAGATGAACAACTCGAGCGCTTCAAGAAACGCGAGATGTCACCGTACAAGCACTGGAAGCTCACCGACGAGGATTGGCGAAATCGGGAGCAATGGGACGCGTACGAACAATATGGTCATGACGTCGTGCAGTATACGAGCACGCAAAAAGCACCGTGGATACTCGTCGAAGCCAACAGCAAGCTGCACGCCCGTCTCAGAGTGATAAAGACTGTCACTGACCATCTCGAGGACCGCGTCGAGAGCGATTGAGAACGTGCCTTCGGCGGGCAGCATTCAATCCGTCGGCGCAACTAGTCTGACAATCCCACGACGCGGCGTATCTCTGACATTGCGTTGCTGACGCAGTCCTCGCCTTCCTTCATGGCTTCGCCGGCGCGACTAAACTCCAGAATACCGATGTCGCCGAGCCTCGGTGAGAGCAATACGTCGGCGGGATCTCCAGCAAGTCGGCTCCGCGTAATTCGGTCCTGAAAGATGTTAATAGAACTTGAGACAGCGCTAAACATCCCCGGGGCCTCGTTTTTCTTGCGGTCTGGGGGGAATAGTGAGTCCGAGTATTGTCTGGCTTGCTGCTTCAGGTTACTCAATACACCCTCGTCTTTTTGCTCTTTGACCGCCGGCGCTTTCTTGGTTCTCTTGCGGATGATGTCCGCATTGAGGTTCACACCAATCACGATGTCGGCGCCCAGCGCACGGCATGCCGACACTGGCACCGGATTGACCAGTCCGCCATCCACGAGCCAGCGCTGATCATGGTATACAGCAGGAAACAGCCCCGGCATCGCCATCGATGCTCTGATGGCGTTCGCCAATTCGCCGGTTCTGAACCAATACTCGCGACCGGTCTGCAGCTCTGCGGACACGGCGGCGTATTTCTTCGACAAGTCTTCGATACGCAAGTCTGCGGCAGCGACGTAGTCGTGCAGGAAGCGGTTCATTCTTTCAACGCTGACGAATCCAGCCTGCGAGAACTTGAGATCGAAAAACCGCAGCACGTCGCTTCGGGTCGAACCCAAGACCCAGTTTTCGAGCTTCTCGAGGTTACCGGCTATGTATGCACCACCGACCATCGCGCCGACGGATGTGCCGCAGACGACGTCAGGCTCGACACCTGCTCTTAGCAGTGCTTTGATCACGCCGACATGCGACCAGCCGCGCGACGCACCGGAGCCCAGGGCGAAGCCGATGATTGGTGCAGAAGATGAGTTAGTCAATTGTTCGGTCCGCGGTTTTGCAGCTCAAATGATAGTCAAGCCTTTAACCACGCCTAGTATTACACGCCTTGCACCCGATCGGCGTGCTGTCCCGGGGCGCCAGATGCTGCTCGAAGAACGCGTCAAGAACTCTGGCGCCGTCGTCTCGGACGAAGGGGTGCGGTAGGCTCCCGACACAAAAATATTATTTCGGGAAAAGCCTGGTTCGACCCCAATATTTGCACGATTATGTCAAAACAAGCCGGCTTAGAGCCTCGAATCAGCCGCATATCTGCGGCTTCGCGACCAGCGGTGAGCGGCTGAACATAAGGTAGCGTAAGCGTTTCACGACGTTCGCCCCTTCGGGCCACCCCAATTATCGTGTCGAAGGGCCCCTGGACCAATAAAACCCTTGGTTTTGCTCAGTTTTTTGACGGCGTTCATAGCGGGGAGTGTGAACCCTGTCCACAATCGTACTGATAAGTCCGTTTGGATCTATGGGTGTTCGTATGCTAAGAGCTTCGCTGGCGGTCCTGGCCGCAATCTTGCTGGTGAGCGTGTTGTCCGTCTTAATCGTCGAATCGAGGGCGGTCAAGGAAGACTATTACGCTGCACATGCAGAACGCATGCGCGCGATCGAGTCCAGCAGGAACGACCTCACCGCGATCATTCAGGGCACACAGAGTGCGTTCGAAGACGGCCGCCCGGTCTCGACGTCGACCGATCTCTCATTCTTACGTCTTGCCGAGAACAACGCGATTCTGCAGGCCGCCGACGAACGCCTGCGCGAAAACGTCTCTATCACTACGCAACTCTCGGCATACGATGCCGGGCTGCGTCGCTTCGTGCGCGATGGCGCGGCCTTCGCCGCCCGCCAGAATGCGTTTGCCGAAGCACTGCGTACACTTCAGGAAGAGTCTCCCCTGGTCGTAAAAGACCTGCGACGATTCAATCTACGCCTGCAGTCGCAGAACGCCTTTTCGCTCGCCATCGAAGTCATTGAATACGCGACCGGGGGCGGCAACCAGGACAGCGGACTGCTGGCACAACGAATTGAGGCCCTGCGAAATGATGCAGCAGTCAACTCGCGGATGCCCGGGACGCTGGACGCTTTCGCAAGCGCTGCAAGTGATGTCATCACGCAACGGAACGCGGCCGCAAAAGAGCTGCAAGCTCTCAACATCAATCGTGTCGGTGAAACTCTATGGACATTGTCCAACGAGATCCTCGATGAAAACCGTAGAACCGTAAGCCGTGCCGAGCGCGCCCGCCTGCTCTTGTCGGTCTGCACGGTTCTGTTACTGGTTGGCGCCGGCTACGCGATGTTCCGATTGCAAGCGAGCTATCGGGAGCTCAACAAGAGCAACCGAGAACTTGAAAGTGTCAACGATTCTCTCGAAGAGCGCGTCACGGAACGTACTCAGGAGCTGTCCACGGCCTATGAGGATTTGAAGGAATCGCAGGTGCAGCTCGTGCAGGCGGAGAAAATGTCTTCGCTCGGGGAACTCGTTGCCGGCATCAGCCACGAAATCAACACGCCGCTCTGGTACCTGATCAGCAACTCCACGGTTCTGCAGGAACGCATGGAACAGGTCGGCGAGTTCTGCGACATCGCGGACAAAATGATAACCGAAGTGAAGTCCGGTACCGAAGTAAGGAAAGCCGTGGGCCGTGGTTTGACGGACATGCAGCGAATGCTCAATGACGGCATGAAGGAAGACATTGACGAAGCCAAGGATCTGATTAACGACAGCATCGAGGGACTGGAGGAGCTGACCGAGCTCGCGCAGAGCCTCAAGGACTTCAGTCGACTCGATCGCGCCCGCCAGGGCGAGTTCAATGTTAATGACGGGCTCGACAAGACACTGCTGATCGCGAAGAACCGGCTGAAAGACAAGGTGACCGTGCACAAATACTACGGTGACGTGCCCGATATCCACTGTTCGCCATCGCAGATCAACCAGGTATTCCTCAATTTGCTAACCAATGCGGCCGACGCCATCGAGGACAGCGGCGACGTCGTGTTGCGCACATCCGTCGAGAACAACCGGGTGCGAATCAGTGTCGCCGACACAGGCGGCGGCATAACGTCGGATGTGCTGGAGAAGATTCGCGATCCGTTCTTTACGACCAAGGAAGTTGGCAAGGGCACTGGCCTGGGCCTGTCGATTGTCGACCAGATTGTCTCGTCGCACGGCGGGGAACTCCTGATCGAGTCCGAGTCCGGCAAGGGCACAACCGTGACTGTTGTGCTGCCAGTCATCGCAACAGAGCCCGCTGAAGAAACCGACGCCGGAGAAGCCAACACGGCAAAGAGTAGTGAGCCCGCGGCCAACGATCCGGAAATTGAAGATTCAACGGAACCGCCGGATACGGCTGACGCCGGGGACGATCAGGACAACGAAGACGATGTCCCTGAAGTGGCGTCGGTGTAACGCGCGTAAACAAGGCATGAAATGACCGACAAGGCACGCATATTGTTTGTGGACGATGAGAAGCGAGTTCTCAACGCGATGCGTGGCCTGTTTCGCCGTGAGTACGAACTGTTCCTAACTTGCGACGGCGCTGAAGCAATCCGGATTGCCTCCGAGAACGAGATTGATGTCATCGTTGCGGATCAACGCATGCCGGGCATGACCGGCATCGAGGTGCTGGCCGAGATCAAGGAAAAATCACCGCGAACCGTCAGAATTCTGCTGACGGGCTATGCCGACCCGAGCGCGGTCGAGGGGTCCATCAATATCGGCGAAGTATTCCGCTTTTTGAGCAAGCCGTGCCCCCCCAAAATGCTTCGTGAGACGCTGAGTCTGGCCATTAACGCGTCCCACACCAAGCCTATTACGCCGACTGCGGCATTACCAACGGCGCAAGCGGCGTCTGCGCCGGGACCTGCCGCAGCCGCAACAACGCCAACCGCCGCGCAGCAAGTGCCAAGGCCGGCGCCGCAACCCGCGATCCCTCAAGCTGCATCGCTGCAACCCACGACGCCTCAGGTTACATCGCAGCCTGCGCCGCAAGTTCTACGCGAGCCGGCAACTCAACCGCCGCCAATGGCGCAAGCGGCGGCTCCGCCTATACGCGATTTCGACGAGACACATCCGGCGCTGCCGACACTCGACGAATCCGCAACAGCGACGACAGGCGAACATTCTTCGTCTCACTGGCAGTCGGTAACCAACGTGATCATGTCCGAAGATACTGTCGAAGAGACGCAGGAAAACGTGGCGTTATCGTCATCGACTCTCGGGATGAAGGACATCGGCGTCGTTGTGTTCACCGTCGACTCTGAGTTTGCCGCGACCGCCATTCGCGCCGTATCCGCCGAAAGGACCACGGTCCTCGCAACCACGCTTGTCAAAGTCGCACAGGCGATCGAGCAACAGAGTGCTGGCGTGCTGGTGACCGACTTTACGACCAATAATGCGATCTTGCAGAAGATCATTGGCGCGCTGAAACAGCACATGCCGCAATTGGTAACTATCGTTGTGAGCAGCGGCAGGGATACGAACGATATGATCAATCTGATTAACTATGGCCAGGTGTTCCGCTACGTCCTGAAGCCAATCGAACCTGAGCAACTTCGCAGCGACATCAATGCGGCTGTGATTCGCCACTTGTATCTTTTGAACAACCCGGACTCCGCAATGCGACACCAGGTCATTGATACGCAGCAGACTGCCGATTCATCAACAACCGTAAACCGCTTCCTGGACAGAATTCGCAGTCCGCGGGCTGTCTCGGCCGACCCTACTGACACCGTAACCTGATGTGAAGAGATCTGAAGAAATGACCGAAGCGAAAGACAACAGTTCACTGCCTCTGCTGCTGTCGATCACGGGCGCCATTCTGGTTGTCGCAGTTGGCGGATGGCTCTTTTTGGACCAGGAACCATCGGCGGCTACTCCGATGCAGAGCAGATCGATCGTCGAACCCGCCACGACTGTCGTAACCGATGACCTGATCAAAGCCGCAGAAGCACCGCCAGAGGCCTTGGAACCAGGTGCCGGAGATGCGCCAGAGTTGGACGTCGCTGCCACCGTCAGGGAAGAAGCGTCAACGGATGGCGGCGACGCAGAACTCCGCAAAGCCCGCCTTGCTGCGGACGCTGACATTCTCGTGTTCCCGCCAGCGCAGAGCGCCTTGCATTACTACGGCCGTGTCTTGGCGACTGACCCGCAAAATGAGGTGGCTATAGCCGAACTTGACGCAATACTGACGAAGGTTGGCCAAACCGTCACACAACATCTCGAGGCGGAACAGTTCGATGAGGCTTACGCCATTGCGACGCTGGTCGCGAAGCAGCGGCCAGAGCATTCGCTCGTTGTCGAGACTCAGCAGACGCTGGATGACCGCACCGAGGAACTTGTTGCAGCAGCTATTCAGCAGGCACAAGACGGGAATGATGCAGGGACCGACGAGCTTCTCACCACCGCGGAGGCGCTGCCGGGTCGGGAGTCGGACTACTTCACTGCGATCCGCGAGTCGATCGCCGAAATTCGCGACGTCCGTCTGACAGCCGAGCGTGACCGGACGCAGCGTGCGCGTATGGAAGCAAATCAAGCGAGGGCAGCATGGGTGGACAGCGTTCGGACCGCGATCACACAGGGCAACCTGATTGCGCCTTCCGGTGCAAGCGCACGCGACCTGCTCGCCGAGCGCAATAAATGGACGGCCGAGCGCGCTCAGTTGAGCGGCGAATTATTGTCGGCGCTGGAAGAGACGGCGCAGACCTACATCAACAGTCAGCAGTTGGATGGCGTCGAAGCCCTGTTGACCGCAGCGCTTGAACTCGGCGGCAAAACGGACAGGCTGCAAGAACTTCGCGACTCCCTGGAAAACGCACTCGTTGAAGCGAAAGAAAACCGTATCGCGCAGATGACCGAATTGGTACAGCTCAAGAGCGCGCCTGTCCGCTACCCGCGACGCGCTCAGCGGCTCAATTTGACCGGCTGGGTCGACGTGCTCTTCACCGTAACGCCGAGCGGCGAAACGGCAGATATCGAAGTCAACCGAGCAGACCCGCAAGCCGTATTCGATGACGCAGCAATCGCTGCTGTCCGGGCGTGGAAATTCCAGCCCGTTGAATATCGTGGTCAGCTCATCAGCCAGCGGGCTGGCACGAGAATCGTCTTCCGCCTCGAATAAGGCCTGCCTACAAACGTATTGGCAAGTCCCGAACCCGGGTGCCGGTTGCGGCGAACACGGCGTTACCGACAGCCGGCGGCACTGCGATCAGCGGCGGCTCGCCCAGCCCGGTCGGAAACTCCGTGCTCTCCATGAACTTGATGTCGAGCTCCGGAACGTCGGCCATTCGCAGCGGCGTATAGGTGTTCAGGTTCTGATCCTTGACTTCGCCGTTTTCGAAGGCCGTGCCTTCATGCAGCGCCAGGCTCAGCCCCCAAAGCGTTGCGCCTTCGGCTTGCGCCATTGCGCCATCCGGGTGCACGACCGTTCCGCAGTCGATTGTCTGCCAGATCTTCTTGACGTTGACAGCTTTGGTGTCTGGGTCTACTGCTACATGTGCCACGCACGCAGTCCAGGTCGGCATATTGCGCTCCTGACCATGACTGACCGCAACGCCCATGCCTTCGCCGTCGGGCAGTTCTTTACCCCAGCCGGATCGCTCGGCCACATCTTTGAGTACCGCGGCAAGCCGTGACGCGCCGCCCACCGAACTCGGTGCTGTGCCGGCGTTTTTGCCAGCGGCATCAAGACGCGCCAGACGAAACGCTACCGGGTCTTCACCGGTTATTGCGGCAACTTCGTCCATGAACGACTCGACGCCCCAACCGATCCAGCCGGGCCCGACCGAACGCAGCCAACCAGGCAGAAATGTCCGCTGCGCCAGATCGTTATTGATCGCACGCACACGATGATTGGGCAATGTGTACCAATGATCGGCACCGCTGATCGAAAACGTGTCGAACTTGCCATTGCCGTCAACGCCATCGGCAAGAAAGCCGGGCGCCATGGCCAGCGTCGGCCAGCCGGCCGCCGCCGCGTGTTCGATACCCGTCAGTGCACCATCGCCATCGAATGAGGCGTCGAACTTTGCAACCGACGGTGAGCGGACGCAATCGAAGCGGCTGTCTTCGCTGCGCTGGAAGATCAGTTTGACCGGTCGACCGAGTTCGCGCGCGGCAAGCGCGGCCGGAATCATCTGATCGCCGAACAGGCGCCGACCGAAACCGCCGCCAAGATAGTACTGGTGGATGACAATGTTCGATTCCGGCACTTCGAGCGCTTTCGCGAGAAACGGCAGAATCAGCGACTGCCACTGATTGCCCGAATGGATATGGAACACGCCATCCACGTACTCGACGAGCGCGTTCTGCGGTTCCAACGTGAAATGCAACGCAGTACTCGTACGATACGTCGCCGTGTGCGTCTTCGCGGCACTCGCGCGTGCTTGCACAACGTCGCCGTCATCGACAACTTTGACGCCGCTGGCCGCATCCGCCGTGAGTCTCTCACCTTCAGCCAGAATATTTGCTTCGGTGACAGCCGCTGTCGGTCCTGCCACCCAGTCGACGTTCACGGCGTCGGCAGCTTTCATTGCTGCCGGGAAGTTCTCAGCGATTACGACGGCCCAACCCTGCAGAATCTCGCTCGGGTCGCTGAGCGCAAGCGTGCGCATGTAACCCGGAATGTCTTTCGCCGCCGTGTCGTCGATCGATTTGATCGAGCTGCCATAACGTGTGGGTGGAATCAGCGGGTGCGCATACACCATGTCTGGCAGCTCGGTATCGAGTCCGTACACGGCTTCGCCACGGGTTTTGGCGGGCACGTCCAGCGCACTCGCCGGCTTTCCGATCAGGCGGCGTTCTTCGGCCGGCTTGATCGGCATGGCCGCGAGTTCTTCGTCGGTGAACGTGCGGGTGATGTCGTTCTTTGCGACGATCTCGGCAAACGAGACCTGCTCGTCGGCGCAAATCACGTTACCACCGTGGGCCTTGCAGTCGGCCGCTTCAACCCCGAGCATCCTGGCACCTTCCTCGATCAACACCGTGCGGCCTGCCGCGCCCGCTTGCGACAGCATCGCAAACGTCGTGAATACCGACCACGAACCGCCTGTGACCATGTAACCCCACTTCGGATCGCTGTCGACGTGCTTGATCGTCACCTTGCTCCAGTCGGCCCCGAGCTCATCGGCGACGATGCGCGCCAGCGCCGTGCCGACGTGCTGACCCATCTCGGCCTTCGCGATGTTGATGAGCACGCTGCCGGTGCCGTCGACCACGAACCACACGGCCGGCGAAAACTGTTTGCTGGCACCAGCCGCGAGGTCGCTTGCCGCCTCTTCGCGACTGCAGCCCGGCAACACGGTGCCCAGACCCATGATCAAGGTTGTACCGGCTGTCCCGGCAATGAACGTACGGCGGCTGATCGGTGCTGTCTGTTTTGGCAATACCATGATTACGCCTCCCCGCCATTCGCGGCGCGCTTGATTGCCGTGCGAATGCGCGTATAGGCCATGCAACGGCACACGTTGCCGTTCATGGCTGCGTTGATGTCCGCATCGCTCGGATTCGGGTTGTTCTCGAGCAGATAAGCCGCCTGCATGATCTGACCGGACTGGCAGTAACCACACTGCGGCACCTGCTCCTCGACCCAGGCTGACTGCAACGCTTTGCCTATGGCCGAATCGAGCCCCTCGATCGTCGTTACCGAGCGGTTCGCCGCAACGCTGACCGGCGTGACGCAGGAGCGCAGCGCAGACCCGTCGAGATGCACGACGCAGGCACCGCACATGGCAATACCGCAGGCGAACTTGGTGCCTTTGAGTTTCAGTTCGTCGCGGATGACCCAAAGTAGCGGAGTATCGGGCGGGCTATCGGAGGTAACGGCCTGGCCGTTCAGTTCGAATTCGATCACGATGCACCTCGTATTATTTTCGGCGGCCAAGGTAGTTTAGTACACTGCGTGACCAAATTCAGTCCGGCGAGACGATGATCAAACGGCTTATTGATCAGGTAGCAGACGCCATCGCGTCGAGGACATCCGCCGAGGCGGGCACCGAGGGTCACGAGGCGGCTTTGCGCATGGCCACAGCCGTCCTGATGGTCGAGGTTGCGCGTGCCGACCACGTGTTTGACGAGAGCGAATTCGATCGCCTGCTGAGTCTCATCGAGGCGCATTTCGAACTGTCACCCGAGGAGGCGGCGGAACTCGTCAACGCGGCAAGTGATAAGGCGGAAAATCTGACCTCTGTGCACGATTTCACGCAGCGCCTGCACGAGAGTCTGGACGAAGCCGACAAAGCGCGAATTATCGCGTTGCTTTGGCAGATCGCTTATGCGGACGGGCGGCTCGACAAGTACGAGGACTCACTGGTGCTGAAGATCAGCGACCTGTTGTACGTCAGTCGCGGCCGCGTCATGCGTCTTAAGCACGACGCCCAGCACGCGGCGCGCCAGGCCCGGTAGCGAATCCTGTGCATGTTCTCGTACTTGGCGCCGGCGTCGTTGGCGTAACCACCGCTTACTACCTGTCGCAGCAGGGCTGCGATGTAACCGTCATCGACCGCGAGCACAATGTTGCCTGCGGGGCAAGTTATGCGAACGCGGGGCAATTGTCTTACAGCTTCACCGATTCACTGGCGAAGCCGGATTTTTTCGCCCAATTGCCCGGCCTGCTGCTGGGGCGCGAACCGGGATCACGTCTGCGGATCGACCCACGATTAATAGCCTGGGGCCTGCGGTTTCTTACCCAGTGCACGCCGCGGCGCGCGGCGAACAACACGATCGGCCTGCTCTCCATCGCGATGCGCTCTGCCGAGCTTATGCAGGACTTCATGCAAACTGTGCCGATCGAGTTCTCGCATCGTGTTGCGGGAAAACTGATACTGCTAACCGACAAGAATCAATTGCGGTCGGCACGGAAGTCCTGCGCTCTCAAACGTGCGAACGGCTGTATTACGGACGTGCTGAGTCGCGAAGAGTCCATCTCGATCGAACCGGCACTTGCAGAGATCAATGAGGATTTTATCGCGGCCGTTTATTCAAAGAACGACGCCATTGCGGACTCTCTCCAGTTCACGAATGGTTTGCGTGATTATCTCGAGTCGTCCGCGCGGGTGACGTTTCGGCACAGTGCACAAGTTCGTGCCATTGAAACGGAGCAGCGTCGTTTCAAAAACGTCGCACTGGAATGCGAGACTGTCTCGGCTGATGCCGTCGTGGTATGCGCCGGCGTGGGGAGCGCCGAGCTGTTGCGGCCACTGGGAATTCGCCTGCCGATTTACCCGGTTCGCGGTTACAGCGTTACGCTGCCGGTTGCTGACGCGTCGCCGTCGGCAAGCTTCACGGCACTGCGCCGCAGGATGGTGATCGGGCGGCTTGGCGACAGTGTCAGGATCGCCGGTTTCGCCGACTTTGTTGGCAACAGAACCGATGGCGATAAGCAGCGCATCCAGTCGCTATTGCGGCTCGCCAGAGACATTGCGCCCGGGGCGGCCGATTACAGCGTGCCCGACCATCGGCCGTGGGCCGGTAACCGCCCGATGACACCGGACGGACGACCGTTCGTCGGCGCGAGCACGATCGGCGGGCTTTACCTGAATACCGGGCATGGCATGCTCGGCTGGACGCTGGCACATGCCTGTGCCGCCGACGTCGCCGCCGCTGTTATGCGCTAGCATCACCCGACCATTTTTGGGAGAGGATAATATGAAGACGACATTGATCCAGGCTGGAATCGCCGTTGCCTGTTGCATCGGCCTCGCCGCCTGTAATCCCGATCCTCTGAACACCGAGAAGGCAAAGACGATTTCGCTGCAGGGAACGGTCGAGCAATTCGAGGATGACGATATGGACATTGCAAGGCTCGCCGCCGAGACGCTGGCCGGGGAACTCAACATTTCGATCGACAAGATCGAAGTCGACACGGTGCGCGCCGTCGAGTGGCGTGACACCAGCATTGGTTGCCCGCAACCCGATCAGGCGTATGGGCAGGTCATTACGCCAGGGCACAAGATTACGCTTCGCGTTGACGGCAAATTCTATTTTGTGCACGAGTCCAAAGGGCATGCCTTCGTCTGCAAGCGGCAAAAACAGAAAGCCGTGGCGGGCGTCACCCAAAAACTTGAGCTGGAATGGGGTGCAATGGCGATGTCAGCCCGAAAAGATCTCGCAGCTCGTCTCGGCGTAGAAGAGCCTCTGGTGATGGTCACTTCGGCCGAAGGCACGACCTGGTCCGACGCGAGCCTCGGCTGCCCGGAACCCGGTGTCCAGTACGATAGGAAAGACAAGCCTGGCTACGTTATCACGCTCCGTTATGGCTCGCGCGACTACACTTACCACACAGACCTCGACCGCGTGATTGCCTGCCCTGCTTATTCCCAAGATTGAACCGAGCTTCCTGTTTAGGCGGCCAAAATTCAGAAAAGGCCGCCCGGATTGCCCGGGCGGCCTTTTTGTCACAGCAAACAATAAGCAGCGACTATGGAGGCGGAGGAGCGCAGAGGCCGAAGCTACAAATGCTCCCGTCAATATCGTTGTCGATGCTGATCAACGTCAGTCCCTGAATGCCGTTCGCATCGCTGTGCGAAATTGCACCGAGCTGCCTTTCCGCCGGACCAACTGCCAACCCGTTCCACTCAACCGTAATGGTCTCGGTCGCGCCGACGGTTGCACTGCCAGGCGCTGATAGAGTCAGGTTGCCGGCATCGTCCACCAACCCGAATTCCCACTGGAACATGACGATGTCGGTCGTCGGGTTTTCTGTTTCGAAGGCATGCGCGAGCACAAGATACGGATCAGTAATCGCCGGATCGTTAGCTGGCAACAGCACGTTGACTTCCTCGTTCGAGCTAGCGTTAGCGCTGGAATCTACGAGTGTGCACAGAAAATTCGGGCAGTAGTACAGGTACAGGTCAATATCGTCGTTGCCCGCTGTGTACTCGTCGAAAGTCGAGAAGCGCGCGAAGGCCGATCCTTCGGGCAACTCTTCCAGGAACGCGATAGCAACGCCATCACCAAGAAACACGAAGCTGTCGTTCGGGTCATCTGGCAGGCCGATAACGCCGTAGTAATCCGGACCGTTCAGTCCATGCACGCCCGCGGTGTAATCGCCGGTGTAGCCAAACGTGATGTCGAAACTGGTCGATCCATCTGCACCCATTCCGGAAACCTCGTCGGGAGCAACAATGGCAACACCGTTCACGGCGATCGGGCTTCTGACTTCATGCCCACTCGAATCCACCCAGGTAATCGCGCCAAACCGCCATTCGCCAGGAGGTGACGTCTCATTGGTGATCGTCAGCTCGTAGCTGGCTGAATCGCCAGGTCTGAGATACAAGCTGCTCGGCGAAACTTGGACATCGAATCCTTCCGGTGCTTCGACAACGGCGTGGTAGTTGTTCGGCCGGTTCGAGCCGTAGAAACCATGCGGCCCTTTGAATCCGCGAACGGCTGTTACGGTGCGTGTCACGGTCTGCGAACCTGGTAATGCACCAATACCGATCGACGGTAGGTTCAGGTCAGCTGGCTCGATGGAAAGACCCCAAACATCCTGGACGAATTCACAGTCTTCGGCACTGAGCAGGGGCGTCACCGTTCCACAGCTGGCAACGAGGTAGTCCAGTAGTCCCGCGTCATAGGTCAGGCCCGGATCTACCGCGCCGTTCGGATCCACATGACCGGCCCCGAAGTCGAATGGATCGGCTGGTGTCACCCCGTCTTCCTTGACGACGTCTTGTCGGGCGGTTGTCATTAACGCCGATTTGATCTGCGCGGGACTCCAGTCCGGGTGCGCTTCTTTGACCAAAGCACCAAGTCCGGCAATGTGCGGGCTGGACATTGACGTGCCCTGGAGATAACCAAAAACGTCACCAGCTGAGCCGTCTGCCTGATCCGGCGAATATGCGGCCAAAATACGAACACCCGGTGCCGTGATATCCGGCTTTATCCAGTCGCTCTCGGTCGCGTAGGGACCGCGCGACGAAAAGTCCGCCATGATATTGCCCTCGAGCTCTTCTGTCGTGAAGATGTTGGCCGCAAGCGTGGCGTTAACCGTGTTTCCGCCCTGCAGCTCCGCGAGCAAAGCAAGACCCGGCGCGTTGTCGATCATGACGCCCGGAATCGTGCTGCTAAGAGGCGTTGGGGTGATGCCCATTACCGTTTTTGGACGATCGTCGGTATACATCAGTACGCCGATAGCGCCCGCGATGACAGCATTGTCGACCTTTGTCGTGAACGCGCATGTACCACGTGCGATAAGCGCGATCTTACCGGCCATCGAGTTCATCGTGATGTCTGAATTACTGAGCGGCGCGCAAGCATCGATCGGCTCGGCAGCAACGACATCCTCAGTGATTGGCCCGCTCTCTGTCAGTGGTTTCGTAATAGATCCCTCCAACGCAGCGTAGCTTCCTGCGACCGACGCCGGAGAGTTCACAATTGCAGCCAGCGCGAACGCGGTGCCAGACAGCGTTGATGCGGCGACCGACGTCACCCAGGGCTCGCCGGCATTCGTGCTCCCGGCGCCCGGGCCGTCATTACCAGCGGAGCGGGCCACAAACACACCTGCAGAGCTGGCCCTGAGAAACGCCAGATCCTGCGTATCAACAAACGACTGCGCCGTGCCGACCGAGAAGTTCAGCACGTCAACACCGTCTTCGATAGCCTGATCGGTCGCGGCCGCGCTGTCCGAGAAGAAACAGCTGAAATTTGTAGCGCCGGGTGACAGCCAACAGACCTTATACGCTGCAATACGGGCACGCGGCGCCATGCCGCTGATGCGCGCCAGCGGCGTGCCGTTCAGCGACGCAGTGACGTGATTGCCGCCCGCCGTGCCGGCAGTGTGGCTGCCGTGACCTGACGAGTCGCGAGGCGACAGGAACTCGTCCTCGACGACACTGCCACGCCCGGCGATGAAACCGTCGACGTACCAGCGCGCACCGATCAGTTTGTTATTGCAGTCGTCTTCAGAAAAGGCCTCGCCTTCTTCGCATGCGCCCTGCCAGTGTGCGGGCGGGGCATCGTAGACAACTTGATTCCTGAAATCTTCCAGTCTGGAGCAGACGCGTTCGAGGATGGGGCTGCGCGGATTGTCACAGAATGGCGGCAGGTCAAATGTCCGCGTGTCGGCAAAACTGGGATGTTCCTGGACTATGCCGGTATCAAGCACACCAACGATGACGTCCTCGCCTTTCAGACGCAGCCTTTCACGCAGGCCTTTGCGCCGATCGTTGAGTCCGAGAAAGTCCGGGCTGTTGTTCGTGTCGATGTCCATCGAAAAATCCTCGAAGACATTAACAACAGACTTGTCGCCCTTCAGCCTGGCCACCTCTGCAGGTGTCAGCATCGCGGCAAAACCGTTCATCGTATGACAGTAGCTGTAGGTCTTCTGGCCTGCAGCGCCGATCGAAGCGAGCTTGTCGTCATGCCCGGAGATCAAGTGGCTCGTATACTGCCGGACGTGGCTGGCTTTGGCGTTGTATCGCACCCCCTTTTCCGGCGCCGTCGCAGCAAATCCGTCGACACCACCTTCGTAGCTGATGCCCGGCTCACCAGCCATTTGCACGACGTACATTCTCCGGTCGCTTCGGCCCTTTGTGTCGGATTGGTCGAAAAGTTCCAACTGTGCAGCCGGCGCATCTGCTTTTTGAAGCTGCAATTGCTGCGCAAGTAACGGTGTGGAAATGACAAGAAGTAGGACGGTGCTAATTACCGTGAATAGCTTACGCATGATCAGTTTCCCCTGATTTTTCTAGGCATCGAATTGAACCGATGCTGTTATTCCGCAGCGAGTAGGGCCTTGCTGGTTATTGTTCGGTGCTTCTTATTATGTCGCGGCTAAATTGTGACAGATATGCGTCAGAAGTTACAGAGCGAACTATTTTCGATTTAACATAAACAACAAACGTGCAAACAAGTTATTGAAATCACGCAGCGCGCCCGACATGAGCTGGGCCGGGACAGAGTAGCAACGCGGAGTATCCGATGCTGGGCCCCCGCAACCTGATCAATTGCGATCATGCGGCAATCGATACACGCGCCTGACAGCCGTCAGACATCGCGCTGGATTCAGAGTGTCTCGAGTACCCGCTCGAGCTTGGCCTTCACCTCGTCCGCCAGCGGGTCGACATCCGGGTTGTCGACCAGCGACAGTACGCTCTTCGGATCCATGAAACTGACCGATACCGCGCCGGCTTCGTCTTCACGGACCAGCACATTGCACGGTAACAGGAGGCCGATGTCGGGCACGGCTTTAATCGCCCGATGCGCCAGCGCCGGATTGCACGCGCCGAGAATGCGATAGCGCGGCATGTCTTCGCCAAGCTTTTCTTTCATCTTCGCGGCGACGTCGATGTCCGACAGCACCCCGAAGCCTTCCATCTGTAAATCGGCCGTTACTTTTTCGATTGCGGCGTCGAAGTCCATGTCAACGATCTTGCCAAAACCAAATCCAGTTTCCATTAGTGTGCCTCCGTTGCAGCGGGCAGTTCGGTTCCACAGTAAATGTCGTGCAGCAAGTGAATGATCCGGTCCGCCGGCCCTTTGGCCAGTGCGTAATAGATCGTCTGCGACTCGCGTCGCGTTCGAACGAGGCCTTGCTGCCGCAGCCGGGCGAGCTGTTGGGAGAGAGCCGACTGACTCAGGGGGATCATTGCATTTAATTCGCCGACCGAGCATTCGCTCTCGGCCAGCGTACACAGAATCATCAGCCGGCTCTCATTGCCCAAGGCTTTCATGAGCCCCGCCGCTTGCGGGGCATGCTCGCGCATCAGTTCGATACGTTTATCGATAACTGTTTGTTTATCATGTGTTTTCTGCGCCTGTCCCATAACATGATCCGCTGCCGCAAGTGTGATCTGGCAATATTATAGACGATACTAATTTAGAATACGATAATTTATGATTTGCTAATTTACTGGAATATTGTATATTAGCAATCACTAAAGTAACTCAGCGCCGCACAGGGACCTTGCCCGATGAAACACTCTGTCATCCAGGTCGCGACACAACGACCCAGGACGGTCTACGCCGTCATTGTGCTGCTCGTTGTGCTTTTTGGAGCATTGCTAACGCGCATCCAGATCGACACCGATCCGGAAAATATGTTGCCGACGATGCAGAGCGACCGAGTATTTCACAATGCGATCGAGCAACGATTCTCCTACCACGACACGATCGTCGTCGGCATCATTAACGAAACGCATCCGAACGGTGTCTATAACGTGGCGTCGCTAACGGCGCTGCACAAACTCAGCCAATCAATACTGGAACTCGACGGCGTCATCACTCCCGATCTCGCGTCACTTGCCAGCGTGGACAACATCGACCAGGAAGGTCCCGGCACGATTCGATTCGAATGGTTGATGCGGGAAGCTCCGGTTACCGCGGAACAGGCGCTCGCACTTCGTGAGAAGGTTGATCGCCTGCCACTATTGAAAGACACACTCGTATCCGGCGACGGCAAAGCCGCTACGATTTACGTGCCGATCGCGAGCAAGGACCTGAGTTATCCACTGTCACGCGAAATTCAGTCGCTCATAGACAACCTCGACACGGACGATGCGTACCACATCACCGGCCTACCCGTCGCCGAGGACACATTCGGTCACGACATGTTCGTACAAATGGGCATATCGGCGCCGCTTGCCGGCCTGATGATCTTCGTGCTGATGCTGTATTTCTTCCGCAGCGTTCCGCTCGTGATCGCACCCATGCTGGTCGCCGTGGCAACCGTCATCATCAGTATGGGCCTGCTGATCGGCATGGGCTTCACGGTCCACATCATGAGCTCGATGATTCCGATCTTCCTGATGCCGATCGCCGTAGTCGACTCCGTGCACATCATGTCGGAGTTTGCCGATGCCTATCGGCCCGGTGTTGATGCAAATGCCACCATCTCACGCGTAATCGAACACCTGTTTACGCCGATGCTGTTTACCTCGCTGACATCCGCCGTGGGCTTTCTCTCGTTGATGCTGACGCCGATTCCGCCCGTGCAAATTTTCGGCGCATTCGTCGCTTTCGGTATACTGCTTGCGTTCGCCGTGACAATCGTACTGATTCCTGCCTATGTCGTGCGCATGAATCCCGCGGCGCTCGAAAAGCTTGCATCACGCAGCAAAACTCCGCATACCGACACGATGCTTGCACGCACGCTGCGTCGCAGCGGCCGGTTTGCAGTACGGCGGGGCAAACGGATTACCGCTGTCGCGGTGCTCGTGGTGGCAATCAGCATCGCCGGAATCTACCGTATCGATATCAACGATAATCCCGTTCGCTGGTTCAAGGCCAGCCATTCGATTCGGGTTGCGGACGTCGAATTGAATCAGCGCTTCGCTGGCACTTACGACGCATTTATCGTGCTGACACACAGCGACGACAGCGCGCAACCTGAATTCCTCACCGCCGCAAATGATCTATTGGCAGGCGTCGATGACCTCTACGCAGCCGGAATTCGCGAACAGCTAGGCGCCGATACGGACGACACGGGCGCTTGGTATGGCGGCCTGATTGCGACAATTGATGATGCGCTGTTTGATGCACAAGATCCCGCATCGGTCGAATATCTCGAACAGCTGATGGCGCTTGCGGAGCATGCCCAGACCAACTCCAGGTACTTCCTGCGTCCGGATATGCTAGGGCAGATCAGTGACATGCAGCGCGCTTTGCATGACTCGGGCTATGTCGGCAAATCCAATGCCGTGACGGATGTCGTCAAAGTCGTCAATCGGGAATTGCGCGGCGGAGCCGACGCCGACTATCGGATCCCGGCGACAGCAAACGCGGTCGCGCAAACGTTAATGCAGTACCAGTCGTCACACAGACCACATGACTTGTGGCACAACGTCACACCTGATTTCACCTCGACGGCCATTTGGCTGCAGCTCAAGAGCGGCGATAACCAGGACATGAACCAGGTTATCGACTTCCTCGACGACTACCTTGAAGCAAACCCGCTGCCTGACAACGTCGAGATGCGCTGGGCCGGCAAGACGTTCATTAACGTCGTCTGGCAGGACGTCATGGTCACCGGGATGCTCAAGAGCCTCATGGGTGCGTTCGTCGTTGTGTTTCTTATGATGACGTTTCTGTTCCGCAGCCCGCGCCTCGGTTTGCTCGCGATGGTGCCGCTTTCCGTTACGATTCTCGGTGTTTACGGAATAATCGGCTGGATCGGCAAAGACTACGACATGCCGATCGCGGTCCTGTCATCACTGACTCTCGGTTTGTCGGTGGACTTCGCTATTCATTTTATTGAACGACTGCGGGCACTGCTAAGAAGCACAGGCTCGTTCACGGCGGCAATACAAAAGATTTTCGAAGAGCCGGCGCGAGCGATAGCGCGTAATGCGATCATCATCGCTATAGGATTCACGCCGCTGTTCTTCGCGCCGCTCGTGCCTTACATCACCGTTGGCGCCTTCATGGCTGCGATCATGGCACTGTCCGGTGTCACGACACTGATCTTGCTGCCTGCCCTGATCTCATGGGCAGGCCCCTGGTTGTTCCCGAAAATGAACAAACGGGGCGCGTTCGCGGTCGCAACGGCACAACCGGCAACAGCACAAGGAGGAAGCAAAGGATGAGCATAAGATTTTTTCTGGCACTGGCCACCGTGACGATGGGCATTAGTGTGCATGCCCAGGCGTTGACAGACGCCGACGAAATCGTCGCGCGTGCGAATCTGGCCGCATACTACGCGGGAAAGGACGGGCGTTCCGAAATTCGCATGATCATTCGTGATGCGCAGGACCGCCAGCAACGGCGACAATTCACGGTCCTTCGCCGCGACATCGATGACGGCGGCGACCAGCAGTTTCTCGTTGTCTTCAGCCAGCCCTCGGATGTGCGCAATACCGTATTCCTCGTCGACAAGCACATCGATCGCGACGACGACCGCTGGCTCTATCTGCCCGGGCTTGATCTGGTCAAACGGATTTCCGCCAGTGACAA
>Ga0224497_10000757_pt1 | contig 21780 bp, 16 predicted proteins | sample SF_Jul11_sed_USG_4_FD_167970 | JGI IMG/M metagenome (GOLD analysis project Ga0224497, IMG submission 167970) | Sediment microbial communities from San Francisco Bay, California, United States - SF_Jul11_sed_USGS_13 | ecosystem: Environmental > Aquatic > Marine > Sediment | place: USA...
GATTCGTGGAGGGCAAGTCCGAACTTTACCATTAACTTTGGAATGCGCGTTTCGAAGCAGTGGAATCCGGAGCCCGAAACAGGGAACACGGCGTTGATCGACGTAATGCGAAATGCAAGCTTCCCGCTGTTGGGCGGCGCTGGATTTGATCCGACAGTTATCCCGGACAGCCCTTGGCAGTATGATCCTCGTATCGGATTTGCTTATGACCCGAAAGGCGACGGCAAAAGCGTGTTCCGTGGATTTATAGGAGTGTTTCATTCCCGGACCCCACTATTGCTTTTTGCCGGCGCAATGAACAACTACCGAACGATTCCGGGTGACTTGCAGTCGACTTTTTCGTTCCTGGACGGCAGCTTCGATCAGGCTGCGTTTGACGCCGCCAACCCGCAGTACGTTGCAATTGTTGGGATGGGTGTCAGGCCGACAACGGTTTACCGTCTGTTTGCTGTCGCCGGAATCGATCTGAACACTTTCCCGCTGGACAACCTTCCGGTACTTACAGTAGCGCAGCTGAACTCTGTAAATGCGGCGTTGGAGGCTGCGTCTCCGGGTGCTACTCCTAGTACGCTTGGTGCATTTACGAACTCATTCCCATTCGGAATTGCCAGCGATTATAAAAATCCGGGGTCGTTACAGTGGGGTATGGGATATGAAATCGAATTTGCCAAGAACTTTTACATTGGCTTTGACTTTGCGAGTGTAAAAGCTTTTAACCGCCAGAGAAACGTAAATATCAACCTGATGCCGGCTACGGCTGTCACGCCGATAGCGCGGCGACCCGATTACCAGTTCAATCAGGTGATCGACAGCCTCGGCAGTATCCAGCTGCGGCAGTCATCCGCAAAGTCCAGTTACCAGTCGGGTACGATTCGGTCGCGATATTCCAATGATTGGGTACGGTTTCAAGCCAGCTATACGCTCTCGAAAAACCAGTCGGATGACGACAACGAAAGGAGCGCCACTGGATTTCAGGATTCTGAGGATCAATATAACCGTAAACAGGATTATAACTACTCGGAACTTGACCGCCGTCACCGGTTTACCGCGAGTCCGATCTTTTTCCTTCCAGGTGGGATCGAGTTTTCGACAACCATGAGACTTCGTTCGGGTCGTCCATTGGATGCTGAGATCTTTAACGACGTGAATAACGATGGAATTACGGGCTTTCTTGGTGGTCCGGATCGGCCTTATATTGCTCCCGGGGTTCCAATGAAACGCAACTCCTTTAGAAATCGGGCCGTTTACGACATCGATATGAGAGTCCAAAAAGGATTCAGATTCGGTGAGCGGAAGCGTTTGATTTTGACGGCTGAATTTTTCAATATATTTAATTTTGAAAATATCCAGTATGGTGACCGGCAGTTCTGTACGTCGCGAACTGAGACTTGCGGATTGAACGGAGCAACAAATACCCGCTTTATGTCGCTACGGAATTCAAACGGTGACTACGAGCTTAGGAACTCGCTGGGTTCGGAGATCTTCCAGACCCAGATCGGGGCCAGATTCGAATTCTAACCTCTAGTGTTAGAAAAGCCTGAGGCACGTTTTCTCCGGAAAGCGTGCCTTTTTTATTGCCTCAATCCCAATTCAGCTACCTTCGAATGCGCAATCCTCCGATCCGGACCCCTGCGTTCTCTTGGCCGCTGTGGTACAACCAATCCGTGGGAAACAAACTTTTAGAGTTCAAACTTGACGATACCGAAGTAGGCGTCCGCCTGGATGCGTTCCTGGCCGAGCACATCGAGGGCTGGTCGCGCTCCCGCCTGAAAAAGCTGATTGACGAAGGCGATGTCCTGGTCAACGGCGGAGCGGTCAAATCGTCCTACAAACTGCGGGATGGTGATTCTGTCACGGCCGAACTGTCGGAAACGCCGGATGAGCGCTTCGAGCCGGAAGACATTCCTCTCGATATCGTATTCGAAGACGATTATCTGGCGGTCATCAACAAGCCCGCCGGTATGATCGTCCATCCGGGAGCAGGGGTTTCCAGTGGAACGCTGGCAAATGCAATCGCATACCATTTCCGGCTGGAGACGGAGTCCGGCGCCGTCAAGAGCGGCAAAACAAACCGGGTCGGGATCGTACACCGCCTGGACAAAGACACTTCCGGTTTGCTTATCGTCGGCAAAAACGAACTCACCGCTGAAAAGCTTTCGGCCCAGTTTCATGACAGGAAGGTGACAAAATCATATGTCGCTTTGGCACACGGGTTCGTCAGAAAGCTGACCGGCAAGATCGACCAGCCGATCGCGAGGGACCGCAACAATCGTACAAAGATGGCTGTCGATAAGAACGGGCGGAACGCGGTTTCATTTTATAAGGTGAGAAAACGCTTCGACCGTTTTACACTCCTCGATGTCGATATCAAAACCGGAAGGACCCACCAGATACGCGTTCATCTCGCCCACATCAACCACCCGATTGTCGGCGACGAAACATACAACGCCGGCCGCGACAAAACTATCCAGGATGCAAAGCTGCGGAGTGCGGTTTCCAGAATGGGACGTTTTTTCCTGCATGCCGAAAAACTGAGCTTTGCACACCCGGTTACAAAACAACCGTTGGAGTTTGTTCAGCCGCTTCCCGACGAACTGGTGGATTTGCTGTCGTTGATCTCGGCGGCATCTTCCTAGCGGAAACCGAGTTATCAATATCAACGATCAGCTTCGAAGCAATGCGCGGTATCAGATGGTTGGCTGGCACGAATATATTGGACAAGCTTGATCTCCGATGCCTGTTCGCGATTTATCCACAGAGAATTCACGCGCATTTCTCGAATTCGTTATTCCTTGAAAAACATAAAAAGGATTCGATTGAAATCTCGGATATCGCATTTCGAATCTTGCTCCTTCATTTTGCATTTTCCAATATCCATTCCCCATTCCCTGTGGTCGCATTATTTGACTTTTTACTTCTGACTTTTTACCTGTTCTGATACCTTCTATTCATGCCCAAAATCAGAACCTTTTTATTAAGGCTTACCGCGTACTGCTTGCCGCTCACCGTCTTGCTGCTCACCGCTTACGGCTCAACGCACACGGCATCTGACTACACCCGTTGGGTAGACCCTTTCATCGGCACCGGCGGACACGGACACACCTTTCCCGGTGCGACGACGCCGTTCGGAATGGTCCAGCTTTCGCCCGACACTCGCATCGATAACTGGGACGGCAGCAGCGGCTATCACTACTCCGACGATGTCATCTACGGTTTTTCACACACGCACCTGAGCGGGACCGGGATACCGGATTATTGCGACATCCTGGTCGCTCCATATGTGCATGAAAAGTTTTTGCTGGCACAGGCACCTGAAAACACGAAAATTGGATATGCATCCAAATTTTCTCATGCCAGCGAGACGGCGGAGCCCGGCTACTACGCGGTAAGACTCGATGACGAGAATATTTACGCGGAGATGACGAGCACCCCTCGCGTCGGCCTTCACCGCTACACATTCCCAGAGGCAACAAAAGACGCAAAGATCGCAATCGATTTGAAGTGGCGGGATCCCGTGCTTGAGTCGAGGGTAAACATCGTCAACGACAGAAGGATCGAGGGTATGAGGAGGTCTTCCTCATGGGCGAAGGATCAGGTCGTCTATTTCGTCGCCGAGTTTTCAAAGCCTTTCGTCGAAAAAAGGACCGCTAGATTCGAAGGCGACAGGGTCTTTTCCTACAACGATAAAAATGAACTGCAAACAAAGGACGGAGCTGGAGCGAAGGCCTTCTTTCGGTTCGAGGTAGAAGAAAAGGAACAGATCCTCGTAAGGGTCGCGCTTTCGCCCGTCAGCATCGAGGGCGCCAGGAAGAATCTCGAAGCCGAACTGGACCACTGGGATTTCGAAAAAGTAAGGAGCGATGCAAAGGATTCGTGGAACAGGGAGCTTTCGAAGATCGAGGTCAAAGGCGGCACCGATGCACAGATGACCAACTTCTACACGGCGCTCTATCACACGATGATCCAGCCGAATATCTTTCAGGATGTCGATGGAACGTACCGCGGGATGGACTGGAAGATTCGGACACTTAAGTCCGAATCGTTCCAAGTTCCAGGTTCCAGGTTTCAGGTTCGTAAGATTGATGCAAATATCAACGGTCGGGATTCGAGCAACCAAACTCGAAACCTGGAACTTGGAACTCGAAACTCGTCGGCGCGCGTTGACGCGCATTACACCGTCTTCTCGCTCTGGGACACCTTCCGCGCGACCCATCCGCTCTACACGATCATCGACGAGAAACGCACAGTCGAGTTTATAAACACATTCATACGGCAGTACGAGCAGGGCGGAAAACTTCCGGTTTGGGAACTGGCGGGGAACGAGACCGATACGATGATCGGTTACAACGCAGTCTCGGTAATCGCCGACGCGATGGCCAAGGGCATCGAGGGATTTGATTACGATAAGGCATACGAGGCGGCCAAGCATTCTTCTGAACTCGATATCGAAGGGCTCGATGCATTTAGGCGTCGCGGATATATCTCGATGGAGGACGAACAGGAATCGGTCGCGCGCACGCTCGAGTATGCGTATAACAGTTATTGCCTCGCAGTGATGGCGGCGATGATGGAAGAAAGGGGCGGGGGAAAAGAGAAATCGGCCGGGTTTGATACCGATTTTAGGCAGCACATTTACCGGGCCCAGTACTACAAAAACCTCTTCGACAAACAAACCGGGTTTATGCGGCCCAAGCAAAACGGCAACTGGATCTCGCCGTTCGCGCCGAACGAGGTAACATTTCATTTCACCGAAGCGAACTCCTGGCAATACACTTTTTTTGTCCCCCATGACGTCAACGGCCTCATCGATCTTTACGGCGGGAAGAAACCTTTCGCCGGTAAGCTCGATGGGCTGTTTACAGCTGATTCCAAGACGATCGGCCGCGATCAGCCCGATATCACCGGTCTGATCGGTCAATACGCGCACGGGAACGAACCTTCGCATCACATCGCCTATCTCTACAACTTCGCCGATCAGCCGTGGAAGACGCAATTTTATGTCCGAAAGATCATGGATGAGTTTTACAAACCGGAACCCGACGGGCTGATCGGTAACGAGGACTGCGGGCAGATGTCGGCGTGGTACGTCCTGAGCGCGCTCGGGTTTTATCAGGTCAATCCTTCGGTGCCGGAGTATTCGATCGGTACGCCGCTGTTTCAGGAGGCGAAAATCAATCTTGAGAATGGCAGGATTTTTACGATCTCACGTACCGGCGAGGGGCAGTATGTAAAGTCTCTAAAGCTCAACGGCAAATCGCATCGCGAGTCTTCATTCCTCCACAAGAACATCATGAAAGGCGGCGCGCTGGAATTTGAGATGACGGGCGAAGCCGTCAAAGGCTGGTTCCGAAGTTCGCCCACGAGCCAGATTTCGAATGAGTTTCCCGTTGTGCCAACGATTGAAGCGTCACGGGTTTTCGAAAACAAAACTGAGGTCCGGATTTCCAAACCGCTTACAGGGAATGTCTATTACACGCTGGAAGGCACAGAGCCGACGGAAAAATCGACGCTTTACAAAGGCCCGTTCGAGATCGACCGGACGACGGTCGTCAAGGCCGTCAACATAACCAACCCCGCCTCAAAAAGTTTGACCGCCGAATCGAAGCTGAACAAAATGCCGCATGACTGGGACGTTTCGCTCAAGTCGTCATACAGCCGCCAATACACCGGCGGCGGACCTAAAGGACTGGTCGACGGCCTCCGCGGAACAACCAATTTCGCATCGGGCGAATGGCAGGGCTATCAGGGACAGGATTTTGAAGCGGTTATCGATCTCCAACGCGAGACCGAGATCAAGAAACTCGGCGCCGGTTTTCTGCAGGTCGCGCGAAGCTGGATCTGGATGCCGACAAAGGTCGAGTTTGAAACCTCGCTCGACGGCACGACTTACGCTCAAGCCGCCGCCATCGAAACGAACTTTCCGGAACGAGAGATGGAGCATACGATCCGGGATTACGTAAAAGAGATCTCGCCGGTCCGTGCTCGCTACATTCGGGTGAGGGCTACAAATCTTGGTGTGATTCCTGACTGGCACCCCGGTGCGGGCTACGCGGCTTATATCTTTATCGATGAGATCTTTGTGAACTAGTTCAGTCATTTATCATTTACCATTTATCATTTATCATTGGCGAAACGTCGTGCATTGATTTCTGAATTGTGTTGTAAAAGGATCATGGGACAAAGCTCTCGTGCATCCGTATGGCATTGGATAAATGACAAATGGTAAACGATAAATGAAGACTAAATTCTCCGCCGTCCTTATTACGCTGCTCCTTCTTTCAACCGCCGTTTTTGCGCAAGCCGAACTCGACGCGAAGCTTGCCGCCGTCGACGCCTACGCCCGGAAGGCACAAGCTGACTGGAACATACCGGGCATGGCGTTAGCGATCGTCAAAGACGACAAAGTGGTCTTTGCAAAGGGTTATGGAATACAGAAGCTGGGCGGCGGCGACAAGGTAGATGCCGACACGCTTTTTGCTATTGCATCTAATTCGAAGGCATTCACGACCGCTTCACTTGCAATCCTGATCGACGAGGGTAAGATCGGCGGTTGGGACGATAAAGTCTCCAAATACCTGCCAGGATTCGAGTTATACGATCCCTATGTAACCGAAGCGCTTACTATTCGCGATCTCGTTTCACATCGTGTCGGACTCGATACCTTCAGCGGCGACCTGCTCTGGTATGAAACGAACTATTCGACCGAAGAGATCCTAAAACGCCTCAAACACCTGAAACCGACGCGCGGCTTTCGAAGCGGATTCGGTTACCAGAACCTCATGTTTACCGCAGCGGGCGTGATCGTCGAACGAGTCTCCGGTAAATCCTGGGGCGAGTTTGTAAAAGAGAGAATACTCAACCCTGTGAAGATGAACCGGACAACGACAACCGTCAAGGACATCGGGAACAACGCAGCCTGGCCGCACAACGAGTCGGGTGGGCAGGGCCTCAGGGCGGTCCTCCACCGCGGCAATGTTGACGGCGCGGCGCCGGCAGCCGGGTTGAACTCCTCGGTAAACGACGTCGCAAATTGGTTGAGAATGCAGCTCGCCGACGGCAAGTTTGACGGAAAACAGATCGTGAGCGAAAAGAATATTTGGGAAATGCACCAGCCGGCTGTGATCCTTCCGGTGAGCAAGGGTTCAGCCAATTTTTACGGTTCAAAGCATTTCGACACTTACGGTCTCGGCTGGAACGTCTGGGACTACCGGGGACGAAAGGTCGTCTCGCACGGCGGTGGTCTGGACGGGATGATCTCGCGAACATCGATGATGCCGGAAGAAAAACTTGGTTTGGTTGTTCTGACAAACAGTGAAAACTCTGTGCCGACCGCGCTTCAATTCAAGATCTTCGATGTTTTCACGAACGCGCCTGAACGCGACTGGTCGGCACAGTTCAAGGGCTTTTCCGATGGTGCAAGGAAGCGCGGCGAGGATGCCTGGATAAAGCTGCAGGAAGATCGAAAGCAGGGGACTTCGCCGACGATCCCTCCGGATAATTTCGCCGGAACCTATTCCGGACCGATGTATGGTGACGCGACGATTTCCAACGAAGACGGGAAGCTTGTTTTGCGGTTCGTTCCGGCACCTAACTTTGTCGCCGACCTCGAACACTGGCACTACAACACTTACCGCATCAGGTGGCGTCCGAGTGTCGCCTACAACTTCCCGCCGGGTTTTGTGGTTTTTAAGATCGACAAGAATGGTTCGCCCGATGAATTGGTGATCGATCAACCGAACAATGATTTTTGGTTTTATGAGTTGGAATTCAAACGAAAGGCGCGATGATGGGGTCTGATTTGGCTCGACAACAGTTTTCGATTGTGTCAGAATTGCGAATTACTCATAAACAATCGAGCTAAAAGTATTATTTAAAGGAGATTTTTGTAAGTTAGATGTCAGAAAACGAAATCAAAGAACCCACCGCCGAAGCGGCGCCGATCGAGGATCCGAAAGCAGAAACAACGGAAGAAGCAACACCAGACGTTGCTGCAGTCGATGCCCCGCAAGCAGCGGTTGAAGAGTCCGCTGAACCAGCTGCAGAGACTCCCGGGGAAGAAGTGAAAGCTGAAACGACGACTGAAGAACCAAAAGCTGAAGCGGCCCCCGAAACCCCGGCGGAGCCTGAAACGCCTGCCGAACCGGAAGAAATCTCGTATCACGCTGTCGAAAAGGACGACGAGATTACGGCTATCTGGGAAATGCAGGGAAGAAAGCACATTCGTACGATCAGCGCGCGTTCTGGCGAAGGGCAGAAGATCTTGAGCCTTTTCACCAGTGAGATTCACGAAACGGACAGCCCAGCGATGGGTAACAAAGCCGCTGAGACTACCGAGACCGCTACGACCGAAGAAGCGAACGCATAAACAATCGATAGTTGATAATGGAGAATGGATAAATCGCCGGGCACCGGCCATATCCGCCATTTGAGATCCGATTAGCCAAACGCGAATTCACTATCCATTTTCCATTGGTCAAACATCACTTATGAGACGTCCTGTCTCTCGACCCCCTCGATTTCCATAACAAGATCAGCACCGTAACAACCGGCCGGTGTCTGGAAACCCGGTTTGAATTCACCGCCGATAATCCGCTCGGCGATCCGCAGCGCGGTCAGCATCGTAAACTTGTAGCCCTCAGGTCCCTGCATCCTCGATTCAACCGAGTTACCGTCCTTGTCCTCGGCGCGGCCCCACAAATACGTCTTTCCCTTTTCGCGTTCCTCCGCAGACGGGCCGCCCTCGGGAATCTGAGACTGTAGAATTCCCTGCACAGGGCCCGTCGCCATCAGCCAGCCAATATACCTGCTCATCTTCAGGAGCTTGATCTGCTTTTCGGGTAAAACCGTAAAAACCTTTATGTTTGGGATCCCGGTTGTATAAAAAGCCGTCGAGACATCTCCCCAGGGGATCGTGACTCCAGTTTTTGTGACATCACCGAAATCGATTTCCTTCGTCTTCCAAGCCGCCGGGACGCCTGCGATCTTGCCGTCCTTGCGGATCGCACCGCCTTTGCCCACGTTCATTGTCATCGTCGACTGCGTCCCGTGCGAAATCCTTCCGAGGCCGTAAAACGCAAGGGTCAGATCGACCGCATCCGGCATACGGTCTTTTAGGTGGCGTGCGAGACAATCGGTCGGAACGACATCAAAACCGACTCCGGGCATCACCATTACACCTGCTTCTTTCGCCTTTTCGGTCCTCGCCGCGAGTTCTTCGAAAACCGCGATCTCTCCGGTGATGTCGAGATAGTGGGTTCCGGTACGGAAACATCCGTTAACCATCTGTGTAGCCGTCAATGAAAACGGTCCCGCGCAGTGGATCACAAAATCGACTTCCTTGAGCGTGTAATCCAGCGACTTCTTATCCTCCAGGGAAAAAGTGCGGAAAACGAGACCAAGTTCCTTCGCCAATGGCTCGACTTTATTCTGGCTCCGGCCGCCGAGTATCGGCTTCATCCCGCGTTTGACAGCTTCACGGGCAATCAATTCGCCCGTATAGCCATTGGCGCCGTAAATCAAAAATGACATTAGAGTTCTCCCTGCAGCGATATCCCTGCTTTCATAATCACAGACTGATCCAAATGATACATTCCGTGGCTTATTTCAACCAATTCCCAAAACCCGCACTCACGAAATAGGTTATCCTTTTTGAATACGGTGAACAGATTTCGACGAATAACACAAATAGAAAGCTCATGAAGATATTGTTGACAGGTGCCACAGGCTACATTGGCAAACGCTTGCTCCCCGTATTGCTGGAGCAGGGCCACGAAGTGATCGCGTGTGTTCGCGATCGTTCCCGGTTCGATGTAAAACCCTCCTGGAACGGCAAGGTAACTGTTTTTGAAGTCGATTTCCTAACCCCGCCCATTCTTGAAAACGCTCCGGTAGATTTTGATGCGGCGTATTACCTGATCCACTCGATGGCTGGTTCGATCGGCGATTTTGAGGAAAGAGAAGCCGAATCGGCGCGAAACTTCAACGCCTACCTGGAGCAGTCGAAAGCGAAACAAGTTATCTATCTGACCGGCGTTGTAAACGAGGAAAGCAAGCTTTCCAAACACCTTGAAAGCAGACTTCAAGTTGAGAAAATACTTGCCGGCAGCAGCATACCATTAACTGCGCTCCGCGCCGGGATCGTGATCGGTTCGGGAAGCGCATCCTTTGAAATTATTCGTGATCTTGTCGAGAAACTTCCCTTGATGATCGCGCCCAAGTGGTTGAATTCGGAATGTCAGCCGATTGCCGTCTCAAATGTGCTCGAATTCCTGACGGGTGTGCTTGGAAAAGCCGAATATTTCAACAGGTCATTTGATATCGGTTGCGGAGAGGCCCTGAGTTACCGCGAAATGCTCCTCGGGTTTGCGGAAGTACGCGGACTTAAGCGTTATATATTTACGCTGCCGGTCATGACTCCGCGGCTTTCCTCTTATTGGCTCTACTTCATTACATCGACGTCCTACAAGCTTGCGGTCAATCTGGTTAACAGTATGAAAGTGGACCTGGTCTGCGCAGAAAACAATCTCGCGTCGGACCTCGGTATCAAATTGGTTCCCTACAAAGAATCCGTGCGAAAAGCATTCTCGATAATCGCCCAGAATGCGGTGATTTCAAGCTGGAAAGACAGTTACCGCTCGAGCCTTGACAGTGGGTCCCTTAAAGATTACGTAGAGATACCTTCGCATGGCTGCCTCACCGATATCAAGACCCGGGTCATCTCAAAGGAGGAGATCGAACCCGTTCTTGAGAACATCTGGTCAATTGGAGGTCGTCGCGGCTGGTATTACGCCAATTTTCTATGGAAGCTTCGCGGTTATCTGGACAAGGCGTTCGGAGGAATCGGCCTACGAAGAGGACGAACCAGTCCGGACAGACTCTTCGCCGGCGATGCGCTTGATTTTTGGCGAGTCTTACTCGCTGACCGAGAATCGGGCAGGTTGTTGCTTTTTGCCGAAATGAAGCTTCCCGGCGAGGCGTGGCTGGAGTTCAGGGTTGAAAAAAAAGACGAAAACGCGGTGATATACCAAATCGCTACGTTCCGGCCAAAAGGCATCTGGGGACGCATCTATTGGTTTAGCGTCCTACCGTTTCATATTTTTGTTTTCAACGGAATGATCAACAACATCGTTCGCTATCGACCGCCAGCCGCATAACTTCACCGCAGGCAACCGACAATTAAAAGGCCCGCGGTTCGGGACCCATGTTCGAATCTGCAGCGGCGAATTTACTTCGTAAATATCACGTTACAGTTTGCCGCAAATTTCATGAGTCCCGGTATTTTGCGAAAAAGCCAGGCGTCGACCTTTTCCGCAGCATGAGCGGCGAATTGGGCTCGTGAAGAAAGAGTTTTCATCGGATACCCCGTAAAATTAAATACCTGGACCTCACATCTTGAAAATCCCGCTCCCAGCATTTCCTCAAACTGCGTGAAAAACAGGTTGCTCTCATCATAAAAACCGTGCCACGAAACGCGGGCAGCCCGGATTGCGGATACGAACAGATTGTGGCCAAGCGGTTCAAAAACAAACACCAGGCGGCCGCCGGGTTTCAATACCCGAAGAACTTCTTTGGAGAGCTTTTCATGGTTGTGCGCAAGGTGGTGAAGTGCAGCCTGACCCCAAATCAGATCGAACGACTCATCGTCGTAGTCACTAAGGTCCATCGCATCGCCCGCGACATAGGAAAGACCGGGAAGCCGTTCGAGTCTTTCCTCGACTTCAGGGCCGGAAGCACGAAAGAGGTCAAGGCTGTAAATTTCAGCGTGTGGAAAAGTCTCAGCGACCATTGCCGCGAGAACGCCGTTGCCGCCGCAGATTTCCATCGCGCGCTTTCCATTTAGATCCGATTCGCACAACTCGGAATAGCCAGCCAAAAACAGGGACTTGTCCGATGGAGGATACCCTGCCAGCGCACCGAGTAGCGCCTCGCCGGGTGGTTGGGCTTGGGGGTCAGGATGTGAAACTTCGATTTCCATTTGATTCAATCACGTAAACCGATCGCTTCGACGCCGGGACAAGAATACGACACTGACAAGCCTTAGCGAAATAGTTCGAGATTCTGCTGTTGCGTCTTCCGGAGTCGTTTCAGGAAATCAGCGCGGCGTATCTCTACGGCGCCAAATTTTTCCATATGCGGCGTCATCACCTGAATATCGAACCAGTCGGCTCCTTTGTTTTGAAGATGATCGATGAGATGGAGCAGTGCCAGTTTTGAAGCGTTCGGTTTCTTAAAAAACATGCTCTCGCCGCAAAAAACCCCGCCGGCATCGACCCCGTAAATGCCACCCACAAGTTTATTTCGCGACCAAACCTCGACGCTGTGGGCCTCGCCCATCTCGTGCAGCTCGTTGTACACCCTTACGTACTCGTCGGTGATCCAGGTTCCATGTTGCCCCCGCCTGGGCGCGGACCGGCAATTGTCCAATACGGCGGCAAAATCGCGGTCGATCGAAAACTCGTAATCCGTATTCTTTCTTGTCTTCTCGAGACTCCTCGGCACATGCAGGTCTTCAAAAAATAGGACCGCCCTGTATTCCGGACAAAACCAGGGAAGCGGCATGCCCTCAATCGGCCATGGAAACACTCCTTTTCGATATGCGTCCCGTACATTTTCAATCGACATTTCAAAACCAAAGCCGATGATGTCGCGCGCCTGGTAATAAAAATTGCCAAACAGCATCCACTCGGAAAACTCATGAGTTTGAGGTTCTGGTATCGATGACATAGGGGAACAAAAAAGCGATTTGCGTGTCTAACCAAATATATCGTGGAGATCGACAATATGAAAAATCAATTCGCCAAATTCACAGAATTCCTAAAGACGCCCTTTCCCTATCTTTTTCTCGCGCTCTGTATTTTTCTCGCCTCGACGCTTCTTGGAAATGAAGGGTTCAGGAAATCGATGACCGGGCCCAATCCGGAAGCAAAGACCGGCGAACGATACGAATTATGCCTCGTTTGCTCCGGACCCGGGGCCAACGACCCGCTCTCGGATCTGGGGTTTACCGTTGCAAACTTTGTGCTTTTTCCGGTTACACTGGCGGCAAGCGGTGTCGCTGCCTTGGCACGACAGATCGAGCCGGTTAACAACGCATTTGTATACGGTGTCTATCTGTTCTTCTCCATCCTATACGGTATTGTAGTGCCCTTTGTCATTTTCTTGTGTTACGAAGCCATTGAAGCGAGGATCATAAGGAGTCAGACAAACATATCTGTTTATACGAGGTGAGTTGTCTGGACATGAGGTGATCATCATCATGTTGAGGTATAGAGTTGAGGCTGTCTTATAAGCGGGAAATACATTTATTGATGGGTCTAGAGTAGTGCTTCGCCCCGCTGCGGTCGGCGCTTGCCGACCGACGAAACCGAACCCAGAATCGATTATGGCGCGTTAAACCCTGTATTGCGGGGTTTGACGCGCCAATTTACTTTGTTGGAGGAAACGTTTTGTCGTCGACCTTCGGTCTCCTCAAGCCGAGCAAAGTAGGGCTCTAATCACGGTTTTTGTTCTTTGAAGTACTTTTCAGACTTCCCCGATATCCCTGTTCGAAGTTAAAGGAATTCCTACCCTCGAGCTTCAAGGATCCGAAAAACGCTTCGGACAGGAGCGCGGGCATCGCTACCTGTCACGGCCGGACATTTTCGGACGCTTTATTCCGGATTGTTCTTCGAGTATTCTAGGGGATGCCCGGTATGCGGTTCCTATTGAGATCTATAAGCTCCCCCAGAATTCTCATCCTAATAAATACTCGCATCCATTTTGTCTCGATCCTTCCAACATCTTGATTAATCCTATCGAAATGGTGATCCAGGAAATTGTGGACAAACCTTGAATAAGAGAAATATGTTATGGAATTCTCATGCTGGTCTTTGTAGCTAAAGCGCTGGGAAACCTGATTGAGTAATTCAACATATTCCGAGAACGTTTCGAGTGCCTCGTCCTGATTACCGAGCCAGTAATATGTAGATACCAATCTAACGATATGAGTGGGGTTTAATATAAACCCGTCGTTCACTTTGGATGGTTTGGGAAACCTCATCTTCATGATTTCCGTTCGGGCCTGATGCATTAAATCGAGCGTCAAGTCTTTGTTCTGTCGTGAAAATCCTCCGAATCTGTCAATCGAACGGATTATTATATAAGGCTGAAGGACTTGCGGTGCTTGCTTTACAGCGTCTCTGATTTCTGAGGTTTTCTGTTTCCTCGCAAGTTGCGAAATTAGTGAGCTTGTCGTTGTTATCCGGTACGCGTTCCACCAGTCTGGTCTATTTGATTCTGGTATCGAATCCAGAATTTTAATTGCGAGCCCGTAATCGCTCTTTTTCCTCGCGATATTTACAGCCGACAATCGGTTAGATTGTCTCTTTTCGTTTTCCACCGTTCTTTCTGCCAAATCCAGATAGTCTTGAGTCGTCATTAGCTCTGTTTCGTTTAAACCTTGCTCCCAGCCGCCGAGGGTACGGCATAGTTCTATTCCTTGTTGGATAGTGCCAACTCGTTGCGGCAACAATTTTTTGTATTGGGCGATATGCCCGGCAGAGAAATAAATCGAAGCACAGCCGCTTCTTGTCTTTTGCAGGAGTTCTTCGGTTTCTGTTTGTGTAAGCTGGGCCAAGACTTCCAAGAACTGTTTGTTATGCGAGTCAGAGAGATGATGATTCTTGAACGGCTGAAAGAACTCCTCAAATGAGAAGATCCGTAACAACCTCTCTTCATCGCTTTGGCCCGTTGCTCTCACAATGTCCAATACTTTCGTGAGATACTCGTTTGCAACACCCGGATTTTTTGACTTCAGCATTGCAAACAGATCAAGTGATCTCCATTGAATAGCTGGCTTATCACCCGCAAGAGACATCAATGCAAATTTAAATGACAAAGGTTCATCATGCGCGAGCAGGGATCTTGCAAGATAATTCAGCGTTTGACTGTATTCGTCCGAACTGTTCTTCTTAACATCTTCAAATAAGATCTCAGCGATTTCGGACAACAGTTTTCGCGCCAAAACGCGATCTTTCTCAAAAAGATGACTTGAAATTAATATTTCAGCCAAACTGTCTACTTTTTCTTTGTGGTTCTTATATTCCGTATCCGCACTGAGTGCCATCTCAACACCCTTTGTCAGCCAACGTATGCCTTCCTTGTTGTCAAACTCCCAGTAAACGCTGCCGAGGTTCGCGTAATAGGAGGCTCGGTTTTTCAAATTTAGAGTTTGAATGTCTTGGACAATAACGTCCTTAACCTGCTTAATTCGTTCAGCTCTAATTCGGGACTTCGGTTCCGGTCCGCGGCCCAGGTTATCGACTTGGGAGACACCCGGGAAAGAAAACACGAGCATTATCGAAATGGAAACAATGACTGACAAATACTTCATAGCAGGGGAAACTGAACTAATCGAAATGTTTGCATCAGAGGATATAACAATTTAGATCTAACGCCTAATTTTTGAGCTTATGTATGACCAAATACCACAGCTCGTATCATCTCCGGTTTCAGTGTCGCTACGGTGAAAATTAATCCCGGATTTCTTGCGTAAAATGCGTCACTTCGAACCGTGGCAGACGAGGACGTCTGCGCTCCAGTGGCCGACTTTGAACCCTACAAAGTCCCGCTTTCGATTATTCACTTTGAACATTTTGGGTCGCGCGTGCTGCCGCGTGAGGACTTGACGGAGCATGACTCTGAGTCCAGGCGGTCTTCTCTCTCAGTACTCAGTACTCAACACTCAGCACTCAGTACTCAGTACTCAGCCCTCGGCACTCACCTAAACCTCCATCAACTTCCATCTCCCGCGCTTGAACAGGATCGCCGAAGCCACAGCCAACACCGAAAACGCGATGGTTATAGCCCAGTAGACGCCGTGTGTTTCCATGCCAAACCTGTAAGCAAGAATGTAAGCGAGCGGCACTTCGAACATCCAGAATACGAAAAAATTCAGATACGTCGGTGTCCACGTGTCACCGGCCCCGTTAAACGAAGTTTCGAGCACCATGCCGACGGCGTAAAAAAAGAAACCATAGGAAATTATTCGAAGTCCGTCCGTTGCGTTCGCAAGCACAACCGGATCATCCGCAAAGATCCCTGCTATCGGCGCGGCGAAAACAACGAACAGTATGCCAATCCCGGTTTGAAAGACTCCGTTGTAGGCTGCCGCCTTCCACACAGACTTTTCAGCCCTCCCGGGCTGCTTCGCTCCCAGATTTTGCCCGACAAGCGTCGCCGCAGCGTTCGCGAGTCCGATCGCCGGAAGCAAACCGAAGATCACGACGCGGATCGCGATCGTATAGCCCGCAACGGCCTCGCTGCCGAATCCCGCAAGAACACGCATCAACCCTAGCCAGCTCGTCGTGCCAATAAGAAATTGCAGGACGGCAACCCAGGAGAGTTTGATAAGCCTTCGAAACCGCTGGAGGTCTAAACTCCAGTGAATGCGTCTTATCGTGAAGTGCTTTGTGCCGTAAAACAAGTAATAAATCGCCAGCAATACCCCGACCCCGCGCCCGGTCAGGGTTGCGACTGCGGCGCCCGTCACACCCATCTCCGGAAAGGGCCCGATTCCGAAAATCAGCAGCGGGTCGAGAATGCAGTTGAGAATGTTTGCGGTCCACAGCACGCGCATCGCGATCGCTGCGTCCCCGGCCCCGCGAAAGATCGAATTCAGGAGAAACAGAAATACGACGACTATATTCCCGCCAAGCATCAGGCGGGCAAAAAGCGTCCCTTCGCGAACGACCTGGGGTTCGGCTCCAAGCATCGTCAGGAACTGCGGCGCGAATATAAGCGCAACCGTACCCATCAGGATCGAAGCTCCGAGACCGAGATAGATCGCATGCGTGGCCGAACGGGCCGCACCGTCCCGGTCTTTCTCGCCGACCCGGCGCGCCACCATTGCCATCCCGCCTACACCGACTCCCATCGCGACGGCGTAGACGATGAACATCATCGATTCCGTGATACCGACAATTGCGATAGCATCCGGCCCGAGCCATGACACGAAAAAGACATCGACGACCGCGAAGATGCTCTCCATGATCATCTCGAGGATCATCGGAACCGCGAGAAGGAAAATTGCCAGGCCTATCGAACCCTTTGTGAAATCACGGTTTGAACCAACAACCGCTTCGCGCATGATCGACCAGAATGAGTTGTCATATGTCATTTCTGACACTTCTCGATCGGACATCTGAATAATTCCTTGAAATCTGAAACTCTATGCACGGGATGTGCAGGACTAACCCGCTTCTCAATGAGAAACAAGAATCGGGCTCTGACTTGAGCGGTTATTTAAAGGGCCGGGTTCTTCATTAGGATTGCGAGATTAGCAGGGACTGGGGCCGGGGGTCAAGGGAGAAAAGGGGCGTTCCGGTTAGAGTATCTACAAATTCACGGTCGGGTTTTGGGTCACCTTTTCTTTTTTTTCTTAAAGCCAAATTATGCTGCCCAACCCGCTAAGACTAAAAAATTGACATATTTATGATCAGGATTCATAATCTCTTGAATCAATAAACAAGAACTAATCCCTTGATTTAATTCGGTGTTCGCAGGATGGAGGTGTTACGCAAAAACAGATGACTTCCGTGACTCTTTCTTTAAAGCGACGTGTCTTTGGTGAAACCAGCCGGAAGGATCTGTGGTGGGTTTACCCGCTGTTTGTGTTTCTGGGGCTCGCTGCTTTTGTGGTTTATTCGACGTGGGCCGCCTTTCAGGGCGATCACTACCGTTACGGCCCATATCTTTCGCCGTTTTATTCACCGGAGCTGATCGGGTCGGCGCAGGCATTGTTTGGTTCCACACCCGCGTGGATCCCGACATGGCTGCCCTTTTCACCCGCGTTCCTGATCCTATGGGCTCCGGGAGGGTTTCGTCTTACCTGTTATTACTATCGCGGTGCTTACTACAAATCGTTTTGGGCCGATCCTCCGGCTTGTGCAGTAGGCGAGCCGCGAACGGGATACCGGGGCGAACGCAAGATGCCGCTGATACTGCAGAATGTTCACCGATATTTTCTCTATCTCGCGCTCGTTTTTCTTCTTTTCCTGCTTCATGACGCATGGGAAGCGCTCTGGTTTACAGACCCGGTGACCGGCGTGACGAGTTTTGGTATCGGAGTCGGTACTATCGTTTTGGCGGCAAACGTCTTCTTTCTCGGCGGGTACACGCTCGGTTGTCACTCGCTGAGACATCTCATCGGCGGCGGCCGCAATGTCCTTTCGAAACTGCCTTTGAGGCAAAAGAGTTACAACTGCGTCACATGTCTCAATAGCAAACACATGATCTGGGCGTGGTGCAGCCTCTTTGTGGTTGGCTTTTCCGACGTCTATGTACGGCTTTGTTCGATGGGAATCTGGACCGATTGGAGACTCTTTTAAATGGCGGATCACCTAACTTATGAGCACGATGTAATCGTCATCGGCGCCGGCGGCGCGGGTCTGCGTGCCGCGATCGAGGCTTCCGCGGGTGGAGTTTCGGTCGGATTAATCTGCAAGTCTCTGCTCGGAAAGGCACACACCGTGATGGCCGAAGGCGGGATGGCAGCTTCTTTGGCCAATGTCGACGACCGCGACAACTGGAAGGTCCATTTTTCGGATACTATGCGCGGCGGCCAGTACCTGAACAACTGGCGGATGGCCGAACTTCACGCAAAGGAAGCTCCTGAAAGGGTTCGCGAACTCGAGGCCTGGGGTGCGGTTTTTGACCGCACAAAAGACGGAAAGATCCTGCAGCGCAACTTCGGCGGCCACAAGTATCCGAGACTCGCACATGTCGGCGACCGGACAGGGCTTGAGATGATCCGCACCCTTCAGGATCACGGGATTCACCAGGGGATCGAGGTCTACATGGAATGCACCGTGACCAGGATCCTCACCGACGGCGAACGTGTCGTCGGCGTTTTCGCCTATGACCGCGAGCGGGGTCGATTTCGCATCTACAAGGCAAAAGCCGTCGTACTCGCAACCGGCGGCATCGGGCGCGCTTTCCGTATCTCAAGCAATAGCTGGGAATACACAGGCGACGGGCACGCGCTTGCGTATGACGCAGGTGCCGAACTGATCGACATGGAGTTCGTCCAATTTCATCCGACTGGCATGGTTTACCCGCCAAGCGTCCGCGGCATCCTCGTCACCGAAGGGGTCCGCGGCGAGGGTGGGATCCTCAAGAACAGCGACGGCAAACGGTTTATGTTCGAGGACATACCCGACCTATACAAGGACCAGACTGCCGACAATCCGGAAGAGGGCTGGATCTACACACAGGGCGACAAAAATGCGCGCCGTCCGCCCGAACTCCTGACCCGTGATCACGTGGCACGCTGCATCGTCAAGCAGATAAAAGCCGGAAAAGGAAGTCCGAACGGCGGTGTCTATCTAGACATCGCATGGATCAAGGAAAAGCTGCCGAACGCTGCCGAGCACATAAAAAAGAAACTCCCGAGCATGTACCATCAATTCAAACAGCTCGCCGATATAGACATCACCGAGGTGCCGATGGAAGTCGGACCGACGACCCATTACATGATGGGCGGGATCAAGGTCGATGCGGAATCCCAGATGTCGAATGTGACCGGGCTTTATGCGGCCGGCGAATGCGCCGCAGGGCTTCACGGTGCCAACCGGCTCGGCGGAAATTCCCTATCGGATCTTCTAGTCTTTGGAAAGCGGGCCGGGGAATACGCGGCTAAGTTTGCAAATGAAAACAAGTATGGCGAAATCAATGAAGATGATTTGAAGTCCGCCCGCGAAGACTCCCTGCGGCCGTTCGAAAAGGACGGCGGAGAGAATCCCTATGCGATCCAATACGACCTGCAGGATTTGATGCAGGACAACGTTGGAATCGTCAGAACCGAAGAAGAGATGCTTTCGGCCTTGAATGGGATCGAAGAACTCAAAAAGCGCGCACGCGGGGTATCGGTCACCGGAAATGTCGAGTTCAACCCCGGCTGGCACACCGCTCTTGACTTGCACAACCTTTTGACCGTTTCGGAAGGCATCGCCCGGGCGGCCGTCGAACGCAAAGAGAGCCGCGGCGCTCAATTCAGGGAAGACTACCCGAACAAAGAAAAAGAATACAGCACCTTCAATATTTCCGTGAGGAAATCAGCCGATGGAGATATGGAGATCAGCAGACTGCCGATACCGGAGATGCCGGATGAGCTGACCCGGATCATAAAGGAGATGGGATGACGAAACAGGCCACATTCAGTATCTGGCGCGGCGCATCGGGGGAAGGCGAATTTGTCGATTACACGACCGAAATCTCCGACGGAATGGTCGTCCTCGACAGCGTTTTGCAAATACAGGCCGAGCAAGCGAACGATCTAGCCTGCCGTTGGAACTGCAAGGCCGGCAAATGCGGTTCGTGTTCGGCAGAGATCAACGGGGTCCCGAAGCTGATGTGTATGACGCGTCTCAATACCTTGCCGCTCGAACAGCCTGTTACGGTCGAACCGATGAAGGCCTTTCCATCCATACGCGATCTGACGACCGATGTCTCATGGAACTACGAGGTCAAAAAGAAGATCAAGAAATTCAAACCGCGGCCGCCCGACGCCGAAGACGGCACCTGGCGGGTTCAGCAATCGGATATTGACCGGGTCCAGGAATTTCGCAAGTGTATCGAATGCTATCTTTGCCAGGATGTGTGTCATGTCCTGCGCGATCACCACAAGCACGAAGAGTTTATCGGCCCACGTTTTCTGGTTTATACCGCGGCACTCGAGATGCACCCGCTGGACACCGAAGACCGCCTGAAGGACCTTAAAGACGAGTCGAATATCGGTTATTGCAATATCACAAAATGCTGTACGACGGTCTGCCCCGAGGACATAACGATTACCGACAATGCTATTATTCCCCTTAAAGAGAGGGTGGTCGGTGAATTCTACGATCCGGTCAAGAAGTTTCTGAATTTCTTCACCGGCGGAAGGAAAAAGAAGTAATTCGGGGAAGGAGAGCGTATGTTTGAACTAAAGCAATTGTCCCATGAAGGCGTCGGACCGGCGCTTGAGCGTGCTAAACATTACCGTTTGCTAAACGAACCCGGCGCGGCCGAAAGTATCTGCCGCGATATCCTCCGTGTCGACCCCAATAACCAGGAAGCCCTTATTACGATTGTCCTTGCGATGAGCGACCGGATAGCAAAGGACTACACGCTCGGCGCATCCCAGATCAAGGAATATGTTTCACGGATAACGGACGAATATCAGCGAACCTATTACACGGGAATCATTTTTGAACGCCGCGGAAAGGCTGCGCTGTCGCGCGATGTCCCTGGATCCGAACATGCCGCTTACGACCTGCTCCGGCAGGCGATGGACTGGTTTGACAAGGCGTGGAAACTGCATCCGGAAGGTAACGAGGACGTCGTCCTGCGCTGGAACGGCTGCGCCCGTGTGATCATGAGCAACAACCTGGGACCGCGCGAGATGGCTAGCGACATGATTGAGTAAGCCGTGTGAGCAGTGAACTGTAAGCCGTAAGCGGTGGGCTCTGAAATTGGGCAGGCTGTTTTGAAGCTTAATTGTGGTACATCTTATGATCGCATGAGAAAGGATGAATAAGCTTGTTATTCGCAAGGAATCGTTTAAGAAATTACAAAGAACTACCGAATTCGAATACGTATTGGTTTTGGGTCGGCACTTTAACCAGATTGCATTTATTGAGACTGTTCAATATTCTGTGTCAACGCTCATTTGCCTGCCCTCAAAGTTTTATCGCGTCATCGAGCCTTCCTGCGAAAAAGATCGACAATTGAGAAAGCGTTTGCTGCCAGTTTCTTATCGGCATC
>Ga0224497_10000760_pt1 | contig 21742 bp, 18 predicted proteins | sample SF_Jul11_sed_USG_4_FD_167970 | JGI IMG/M metagenome (GOLD analysis project Ga0224497, IMG submission 167970) | Sediment microbial communities from San Francisco Bay, California, United States - SF_Jul11_sed_USGS_13 | ecosystem: Environmental > Aquatic > Marine > Sediment | place: USA...
TCGAGGCCGAACAGTGCCGCCATCGCGCAACCGCCCTGGGCGCCGAACGCTAGTTCACGAATGGCTTTTAAAAGCCGTTTTTATCAGCAAGCCGTAACATTCTGCTCATCAATAAAATAAATTTCGGTGCGTCTCAAACAAAATAAAAATTAGCACCCGGTTTACTTTTCCTACCGCGTTTTTGTAAGATAGTAATTTAGAAGATAAAAAATAGAAAAATAAATTTGAAATCGAATCATAATTATTAAGATTCAGTTTAACACTATTATTCAAGTACAAAATTAATCTCTCTATTCATTATCTCTATAGTTTTTTCTTTATTAATTCTGCTAATATCTCGTCCTCATTGGCCGACTGGGATTTTCAGCGGGCCACCGGCAACACCACTCGAGCGAGGCACCATTGATGCACAAACCCCGTCACCACCTGGTCATACTCTGTACCCTGCTAGGCAACGTAGTCGCAAGCACCGGCGTGTTAGCCGAACAAGCCGTTAACCACGACACCCACCAGAATGAACTCATCTGGGCGGAGACAACTGACCGCAACGGATTCATGGGCCACGTGCCCACTGTCGATACGCAGCAGCTTGCCGGACGCATCGAGATGCTGCGCGACGAACTCCTCCAGCAGCAGCAGGATCTTGCCAGGAAAGTCGAGGAGACCCGGCTGGATGCCGGCGATGCCATCATCACGGTCATCATGCCGGGCGGACTGCTCTATGCAGGTTACAGAAAGCGCGCGCATAGCCACGCCACTAATGACCTGGCAGCCGCCAACGAAGTCATCGAGGAACTGACGCGCGATCTGGCGGCATCGCGCAGCCTGGCCAGCACGGTGGCACAACTGAACTGATCGTCCCTAACAATTCTGACCATTACAAAAAAACCCCGTCCTGTGTGCCGGGGTTTTTTTCGTCCGGATTATCTGGCGCTGTTTTTGCTGAGGCGCGAGGTGCTTGCACATGCATGGGGCCGCACAGGGACTTTCCGGTCGGCCAGCGAGGTTATCACATGACCAGTCCGCGGTTTAATCTTCTGACCGCGGCGTCTTCCCCAGGAGTCCCTTGAGATCGGCAAACGGATTGTGCGTGGCAACCGGTCCACTGGTGTCATCTGCCTTGCCTTCTCCCCCGGCAACCTGATCCAGGTAGCGGGCGTGTTCGTTGTCGTGGCAGTACAGGCACAGCAGCTCCCAGTTGCTGCCATCCGCAGGATTGTTGTCATGGTTGTGGTCGCGGTGATGGACCGTAAGTTCATGCAGGTTGGCGCGGCTAAATTCGCGGCTGCAGCGCCCGCAGATCCACGGGTACAGCTTGAGCGCCTGCTCCCGGTAGCCCTGTTCGCGCTGCTCCCGGTTGCGCCGCGCCTCGGCAACGATGCGGTCAAGTTTGGCACTGTCTGTCCGAGTCTTCTTGTCTGGCATAGGGCTGTTCCCGAGCGGCTGTCTTACTAGCTTACAAGCACGGTCTGGAAGATCAACATCTCAGGCGAGATGCGTGCGCTCATTCCTCGCGCGTGATCTTGCGGCGCAACAGCTTGTCAGTGCCGCGCCGGGTTTTCTCATTGAGGCGTTTCTCACGGGACTTGCGGGTCGGCCGGGTCGGCCGGCGTTTTTTTGGAATGACGGCTACACCTCTGACCAGTGCCTGCAGCCGTTCCAGGGCCTCTTCCCGATTCTTTTCCAGTGTCCGGTAGCGCTGCGCCTTGATGACGATGACGCCCTCCTTGCTGATGCGCTGATCGTTCAGCTGCAACAGGCGCTCCTTGTAGAACGCGGGCAGCGATGACGCGCCGATATCGAAGCGCAGGTGGACGGCACTGGATACCTTGTTGACATTCTGCCCCCCGGCACCCTGTGCGCGGATGGCGCTGATCTCGATTTCGCTGTCGGGAAGGGTGACGTGGGTGGATATCTTCATCATTCAGCTGACCGGGTAATTCCCCGAAAATACTGCGGCATCGGTGCGCCTCGCTGTCATCAATTCACATCCATGAGCCTGGCCCGCAAGGTCGTGCTGGCCTCAGGCACGCGCATGCGCCTCGGTCCAGTGGACGATATCCTGCAGACCCATGGCACCCGGCTGACGGTCAAGCTCATGCCCGTGCCGGAACAGGACCAGGGTCGGGATGCTGCGGATACCGAACTGGCTGGCAATGCCCTGTTCATTCTCGGTGTTGAGCTTGGCCAGCCGCACCCGCGGTTCGAGCTGTGCCGCCGCCTGTTCAAAGGCCGGGGCCATCATCTTGCAGGGCCCGCACCAGGGCGCCCAGAAGTCTACCAGCACCGGCACATCGTTGCGGGTGATCTGCTTGTGAAAGTTATTGGAAGTCAATTCCAGAGGATGGGCGTTGAACAGGGGCGCGCGGCACTTGCCGCACTTCGGTGACTCAACTAGCCGCGCCGCCGGAATCCGGTTCACGGCCCCGCAAGGGGCACACACGATATGCAATAAATCACTCATACGCCTATTGTACCCGCCGGAAACCAATAATTAACCCTCGCGGCGCCACGCCGCTCCGGCCGCCCCGCCGGGCGGGATTTTTACCGGAAAATCATCTACTATGACGCCCCTTTTCAATCGCCCGAGGAAGCCGGTGCCGGAATTCATACCAGGACAACGCTGGATCAGTTACGCCGAGCTGCAACTCGGACTGGGCACGGTATTGTCTTCGGAACCGCGCACGGTCTCCATCGTTTTTATCAGCACCGGCGAGACCCGCAGCTATGCCAAGCAGAGCGCCCCGTTGACGCGTGTTGTGTTCGCTGCGGGTGATCGCATTCGCAGTCACGAGGGCTGGTCACTCACGGTCGATTCGGTTTCCGAACAGGATGGGCTGCTGACCTATAGCGGCAGGCGTGACGACGCTCAGCCGGCGGTACTGGAAGAAGGCCAGCTGGACAGCTTCATCCAGCTCAACCGCCCGGCCGAGCGCCTGTTCACCGGCCAGGTCGACCCTGACAAGTGGTTCGAGCTGCGTTACCAGACACTGCTGCATGCCAACCGGCTGGTCCATTCCGACCTGCGTGGCCTGACCGGTGGACGCACCAGCCTGATCCCCCACCAGCTGTATATCGCCCACGAGGTCGCCAACCGCTATGCGCCGCGAGTGCTGCTGGCCGATGAGGTCGGGCTCGGCAAGACCATCGAGGCCGGCCTGATCCTGCACCAGCAACTCCTGACAGAGCGCGCCCGGCGCGTGCTGATCGTGGTACCCGAAAGCCTGCTGCACCAGTGGCTGGTGGAAATGCTGCGGCGTTTCAACCTGTATTTCAGCATCTTCGACGAGAACCGCTGCCAGGCGCTGGAGGCCAGCAGCGGCCAGGATAACCCCTTCCAGAACGAGCAACTGGTGCTGTGTACCCTGGATTTCCTGGTGGACAAGCCCGGACGCTTGCAGCAGGCCGTTGCCGGGGAATGGGACCTGCTGGTCGTCGACGAGGCCCACCACCTGCAGTGGTCACCACAGGGTGCCAATCCGGAATACCGGCTCATCGAACAACTGGCCGCTGACACCCCGGGCGTCCTGCTGCTCACCGCCACCCCGGAACAGCTGGGCAAGGCCAGCCATTTTGCCCGCCTGCGGCTGCTCGATCCCGCACGATTTCCCGATTTAGAGACCTTTATCGTGGAGGAAAGCGCCTATGAGCCCATTGCGCGCGCCGTCGAGGCCCTGCTGAGCGGTCAGCCACTGGGTCAAGACCAGCAACATACGCTGCTCGGCACACTGGGTGAGACAGACAACCGGGCGCTCCTCGATACCGTGCTGAATCAGGCTGACGGCGGACTGGACCAGGACACAGCCCGCAGGGACCTGGTCGAACACCTGCTGGACCGCCACGGCACCGGTCGTGTCCTGTTCCGCAACACCCGCAGCGCAGTGCAAGGCTTCCCCGAGCGTCGGGTGAGCGCCTATCCCCTTCCCCTGCCGGCGGGCTATGCGGAATGTCTGGCGGAATTTCAGACCAGCGGCACAACAGAGCCGCGCCTGCTGCTGTGCCCCGAATTACTCTATGCCGCGACGCAGCACCACGACCAGCCCCACTGGACCCGCATCGACCCGAGGATCGAGTGGCTGGGTGCGCAGCTTGTAAAGCTCCGCCCTGCCAAGGTGCTGGTGATCACGGCAAGCGCCGAAACCGCTATGGACCTGGCGGAGTCACTGCGCAGCGCCGCGGGAATACATGCCGCGGTGTTTCACGAAGGCCTGAGCATCCTGGAACGGGACCGTGCGGCGGCCTATTTTGCCGACCTCGAATTCGGCACCCAGGTACTGGTGTGCTCGGAGATCGGCAGCGAGGGACGCAACTTCCAGTTTGCCCATCACCTGATCCTGTTCGATCTGCCGCTCAATCCGGACCTGCAGGAACAACGCATCGGGCGGCTGGACCGCATCGGTCAGACCAGCACCATTCATATCCATGTCCCCTACCTGGAGAACAGTGCCCAGGCGATCATGTACCACTGGTATCACCGTGGGCTTGGTGCCTTCGAACACACCTGCCCCGCCGGGCACAGTGTCTTCGTCAGGATGGAGGCCGCCCTGCTCGAGGCCCTGCACCAGATCGACACCGGCATCGAGGACCTGGAGGCGCTGATCGACACCACCCGGCAGCTGCACCACGAGATGAATGCGGCATTGCAACGCGGGCGCGACCGCCTGCTGGAATACAATTCATGCCGGCCACTGCTTGCCGGGGCACTGCGGGACCGCGCCCTGGCACAGGACCGGGAGGGCGGCCTGCTTGAGTACCTGGAGCGGCTGTTCGATTGTTTCGGCATCGACTCGGAAGTCCATGGTGAGGACAGCCATATCATCCGTCCCGGTGATCATATGCACAGCAGCTCATTCCCCGGACTGAAACCGGAAGGAATGACCATGACCCTGTCGAGAGACACCGCGCTGGCCAACGAAGACATGCAGTTCATCACCTGGGAGCATCCCCTGGTCAGCGGCGCCATGGACCTGGTGCTGGGCAATGAACTGGGCAATACGGCCGTCGCCGCTATCCGCTACCCGGGAGCAAAGCCTGGCACCCTGCTGATCGAATGCCTGTACACCCTGGAAAGCAGCGCCGGGAATCAGCTCCAGTCGAGCCGCTACCTGCCGCCCACCAGCGTGCGCGTGGTGGTCGACCAGGATGGCAACAGCCATGACACCGACCTCTCACACGCGGCCATCAGCCAGGCACGCGAGTCCATCCCGGCCGAAACTGCGGCCAGGATCATCCGCAGCTACAGCGGGGAACTGCGCGCGCTGCTGGCGCTCGCTGAACAACTGGCCGGGCAGCAGGCCCCCGGGATACTGGCCACGGCACACGCCCAGACACAGACGACCCTGCTGGGAGAGATAAACCGCCTGGAGGCACTGCGCCGGGTCAACCCCAATGTACGCGAAGAGGAAATCCGTTTCCTGGAAACCCAGTGGAAGGCCCTGACGGTGGCACTGGAGTGCGCACATCTGCGACTCGACGCCCTGCGAGTGCTGATTACTACCTGATCTGCTGCTGTATCATTTACTGCCAGGTAGCCGTGCCGCATCATTAACACAGGTGTCTATTCGTAAGCACGGCACCGGTACGGCCGCTGTTCAGCCACCAATACACAGGAGTAGTAATGTTCGAAGCCATTGAACTGGGCCAGACGCTGTCAAAGGCGGATTTCAAGGCCCAGGAACAGCAATTGCGCGCCCAATTGCTGAAAATTCAGCGCGACCTGATCGAGAGCCGGGTTGCGACCCTGATTATCGTTGCCGGTGTCGAGGGTGCCGGCAAGGGGGAAGTGGTCGACCGCTTCAACAAGTGGTTCGACAACCGCGGCATGGAGACGCACGCCTTCTGGGACGAGACCCAGGAGGAACTGGAACGCCCGCAATACTGGCGCTTCTGGAGACGCCTGCCGTCACGCGGCAGCATCGCGGTGATGTTCGGTGGCTGGTACTGGGACCCCATACACCAGCGCGCCGCCGGCAATATCGATGACGCCGAACTCGATGATGCCATGCAACATATCCGGGAGCTGGAACGCATGCTGACTGCCGATGGCATGCTGATCATCAAGCTGTGGTTTCACCTCTCCCCGACGGCCCACGAGAAGCGCATGAAAAAGCGCCGCGGGATGACCCGGCATGTGCCTCATGTCGGCAATGGCCTGAGCCCCAAGGAATACACGGCCTTTCTGATCGCCGCCGAACGCAGTCTGCGGCACACCGATACCGGCGGTTGCCCCTGGCACATGATCGAGTCCGACAACCGGCGCTTCCGCGACATCAGTGCCGGACGGGTCATCGGCAAGCTCATGACCGAACGTCTCACGGAGACCCATGTTGTGGAGCGGCTGAGCGAGGCCCATGAGCCCGAGGTGCTGTCCATCAGCGATCAACAGAAAACGATACTCGACAAGGTCGATCTCGACGCTGCGCTCTCACGCGAGGATTACCACGAACTGCTTACCCGTTACCAGGCACAGGTGAACGAGTTGTCCTGGAAGGCCTACGATGCCAAGCGCTCGACCGTGATGGTATTCGAGGGCTGGGATGCCGCCGGCAAGGGTGGTTCGATCCGCCGGCTCACCAATGCCATCGATGCCCGCTTGTTTCGCGTCATATCGGTGGCCGCGCCCACCGACGAGGAACTCGCGCATCACTACCTGTGGCGCTTCTGGAGGCAGTTCCCCCGGGCCGGCTACATGGCCCTGTATGACCGCTCATGGTACGGCCGCGTGCTGGTCGAACGTGTAGAGAAGTTCGCCGAACAGCACGCATGGATGGCCGCCTACCGGGAGATCAACGATTTCGAGGAACAGCTCAGCCAGCACGGCACCATCCTGATGAAGTTCTGGCTGCATATCAGCCCCGATATGCAATTGCAGCGTTTCCGGGAGCGCGAAAAAACCCCGTGGAAGAAACACAAAATCACGGAAGAGGACTGGCGCAACCGCAACAAGTGGGATGACTACCGGCGTTCGGTGAATGACATGGTCTTGCACACCAGCACCGGCAACTGCCCCTGGACGCTGGTTTCAGCCAATGACAAGTACAATGCGCGCATCGAGGTACTCAAGACCGTCTGCGAGCAACTCAAACACGCGCTCGACTGAATACGGTCCAACCCGGGCGGCACCTGTATCCAGCCTGACCGCGGCCGGCAATCACCCCGGCTGCGAGACTGGCCCGCAGTTCAGAGTGCGGCCACGACCTTCAGCAGGTCGAGCGTCGTGACGATCCCCGTCAGCTTGCTGCCTTCGGTGACAAATACCCGGTGGATACCGCCCCTGATCAGCATGTCGGCGATCTGCTGAACACTGGCGTCCTCATCGATCCGGAAGACCATCGGCGTCATGATGTCCCGCACCTTGACCGGTGATTCATTGCCCGTATGGAACAGGCGTATCTCCTCCTGTCCCATGTGACGCTCCAGCGCATACAGGTAGACATCATGGGTGTTATTCGTGGCGGCATCATTCTCCGGCATGCTGCTGTGACGCACCAAATCCGACAGCGACACGACCCCGATCAATTCACCCCCGGTATCAGTAACCGGTGCCCCCGAGATGTGATTGTCCGTCAGGAAATTTGCCAGCGCCTCTATGGACCAGTCCGCATCAGCGGACAACACACCGCGGTGCATGACCTCGGCTGCCGTCCAGGTCCTGACATCATCGCTCATATCATTATTCATTGCGTTCCCCTCAGCTGGATAGTTTGAACAGTTACTGACTACCACACCCGACCGCGCGACCACGAGACGCTGACAGCAGCAGGCACTTACCCTACGGATCATTACCATTTTTCCGGACAGTGGAATTGATCCAGGTCAACAGAGCAGGAATCAGGTTTGTTTATTCCGCATATAACTGTCCCTAGTATATAACTAACCCGGAGTTCGGGCATATCGTGGCAGCAGCGGCCCGAGGGCCGGTGCACCCGGGCATTTCTGCTTGCAGCCGGCCGGCCCAGCCTATATTTTCTCTCATCCCCTGACCCGGGCTGACGCTCCCATGAAAACGACCGAACTGCTGGCGCCCGCCGGCACCCTGAACAATCTGCGCTATGCACTGGCCTACGGCGCCGATGCGGTGTATGCCGGCATGCCCCGCTACAGTCTGCGTGTGCGCAACAACGATTTCCATCGCCTCGAGAACCTGGCGCGCGGTATCCGTGAAACTCACGCACGCGGCAAGGCCTTTTACCTCGCCAGCAACATCCTGCCGCATAACGTCAAGGTGAAGACCTTCCTGGCCGACATGGAACCCGTTATCGCGCTGGATCCCGACGCCCTGATCATGGCGGACCCGGGACTGATCCTGATGGTCCGTGAGCGCTGGCCGGAGCTGCCGATCCACCTGTCCGTGCAAGCCAACACCATGAATTTCGCCAGCGTGCGCTTCTGGCAACAACAGGGTATCGCACGCATCGTGCTGTCACGCGAACTGTCGCTTGACCAGATCGAGGAGATCCGCCAGGAGTGCCCCGACATGGAACTCGAGGTGTTTGTGCACGGCGCCCTGTGCGTTGCCTACTCGGGGCGCTGCCTGCTGTCGGGCTATTTCAATCATCGCGATGCCAACCAGGGCACCTGCACCAACTCCTGCCGCTGGGATTACAAGGTCAGGCCGGCCGGCGAGGACATCAGCGGCGACATCCATCCCCTGGCAGCCGGCACGGCGAACAGCTCATCTCCGGTCTACCTGCTGGAGGAAGCCAAGCGCCCGGGCGAACTCATGCCGATAGAGGAGGACGAGCACGGCACCTATATCATGAACTCCCGCGACCTGCGGGCGCTTGAGCATGTCGAACGGCTGGTCAGGATCGGCGTGGAGAGCCTCAAGATCGAGGGGCGCACCAAGTCGTATTACTACGTAGCCCGCACCACGCAGGTGTACCGCCAGGCCATCGACGATGCCGCGGCGGGACGCCCGTTCGATGCCCGGCTGCTGGGCTCGCTGGAAAACCTGTCGAACCGCGGTTACACCGACGGCTTCCTGCAACGTCACCCTGATCACGAATACCAGAACTACCTCGAGAGCTGCTCGACCAGCACGCGGCAACGCTTCGTCGGGGAACTGACAGGTTATGACCGGGAAAACGGCATGGCGCACGTGACGGTAAAGAACAAGTTCGCCGTCGGTGATGAAATGGAACTGGTGCTACCCTGCGGCAATCGTACCTTCCGCCTTGCCGACATGCGCGACATGGAAGGCAATCGCATGCAGGAAGCACCCGGGGGCGGCTACCGGGTGCAGATCCCGCTTGACGGCCCGGTGCCTGAAATGGGCCTGCTGGCACGCCGGCTGTAACAGCACCCACCCGCTGCACACTGCCCGTTCTTGCCCGAACCGGGAGCGTAAATTTGCACTTCCCGCGCGACATTTGTTCCACGCTGTGTTTATACTTGAAGTTATATGGCTGCAAGAACGACCGCTGTGTGGTTTGCGGCCAGGCCCGGACCAGCCGCATCGGTAGCATCAACAGATAACAACAAAGCGGGTGTAGCGCATGAATCACAATACCCTGAAGGCAATCCTTGTCAGCCTCTACCTGATTATTCCTGCCAGCACATCGGCCTGGACCGGGGAATCAGCAACCGCCCCACCCTCCGGTCAGTTCACTCAAACACCCGGGTACTATCCCGCCACGCCCGGTTACTATCCCGCCACGCCCGGGCACGGCTATGCCCCCGCGGAAGTGCCACGCAGCGACTGGAACAGCGGCCGCAGGCATTACCCGACACCGTGGTCGGCACCACCTTATGGTACCCATCAGCCCGCGCCCACACCCCGCATGCAGACTCGGCAAATCAGACCGCCGTATCAGCCTGCAGACAGGGCCGATGCCGTGCGGGCACGCCTGCAAGCGGATCTGGATACCCGCCGTGCCGAACTCAACGCCGCACGCGAAGAGCTGCAGCAGACCCGGGCCCTGCTGGAAGATGCCGAAGCAGCACTCGACCGGGTGTTTGACGAATACCACCAGGCCCACGCCGGCAATAAAGTCCTCGACGCCGAACTGGCCACGGCCCTGGCCGAGCGGGACAGCGCCCGGGAGCACGAGACCGAGTTGGCCATCGAGTTGCTGGCCGCGGAGAAGCAGCTGGACCAGGCCTCAAAACGCCTCGAACAGCTGGAAAAGCGTGCCCTGGCGCACACGGATGAGCGTGCCGAACGGGAGCTGCTGCTGGCGGACCGTGAGGCACAACTGGCCGAGCTCTCGGAACGCCTCGAACAGCTGGAAAAGCGTGCCCTGGCGCACACGGATGAGCGTGCCGAACGGGAGCTGCTGCTGGCGGGCCGTGAGGCACAACTGGCCGAGTGCTCGGAACACCTCGAACAGCTGGAAAAGCGTGTCCTGGCCTACACGGATGAGCGTGCCGAACGGGAACAGCTGCTGGCGGGCCGTGAGACACAACTGGCCGAGTGCTCGCAGCACCTCGAACAGCTGGAAAAGCGTGCCCTGGCCTACACGGATGAGCGTGCCGAACGGGATCGGCTACTGGCGGAGCGTGAGTCACAACTGGCCAAGCTTGAGGCCCTCGTGGAATCCAGGAACACTGAAGCCAGCGGCTTGCGTAACGAGTTGGATGCGCTCAAGCAGCAGCTTGCCCTGACGAGAACCGAGGTACAGGCCGCCGCCGAGGCCCTGACCCAGGCACAAAACGAAACAGCTGCGGCACGCACACAGCGCGATGAACAGAGCACGCGACAACAAGCCTGTGAGGTGGAACGGAACACCCTGGCGATCGCACTCGAACAGGAAAGGCGCGCGCACGCCGTCAAACAGCAGGCTGTGAAGACGGCGGAGGCGGCACATGCTGCCCTGCAGGCCGAGCTGACGGCCTGCAACACCGCACTGGCCGCGGCCGAAGCCGATCTGGCAACAGCGCAGGAGCAGATCGAGACGCTGGCCGCACCACCCGCGCCGGTCGCGCTTGACAGCGATGCCGATGGCGTCGCTGACAGCGACGACCTCTGCCCGGATTCGCCGCAAGGTACCAGCGTCGGACCGACCGGCTGCGCCGGCAACGCACCCGTAATACTGGAAGGTGTCAGCTTCCGCTACAACTCGCAGGAGCTCAGCGCCGAGTCCCACGCCATCCTCGACCGGGTCGCTGCCATCCTGCGTCAGCAACCGGCACTCAGGCTCGAGGTTGCCGGCCATAGCGACGCCCAGGGCAACCGGGCCTACAACCAGTGGCTGTCCCAGCAGCGGGCTGCCAGCGTGAGGGACTACCTGGTCAAACAGGGGGTCAACCCGGACAACCTCACGGCACGCGGTTATGGAGCACAACAGCCGATCGACGACAACGCCACCCGGGAAGGACTTGCACGCAACCGCCGGGTCGAACTGCGCCGGCTGCCCTGAATCGCCGGCTCTCTGCCGGGTATTCCGACGGCTGCCGCCGTGGCGGGGACGGCCGCGGCACGCCAGCTCAGTGCAGGGTCGAGGTATCCGCCCGCCTGTCCTGTTCCTGCCGCAGCGGAACGAAGGCAACACCCAGGATATCGCGGGTATGGGTCCCCCCGCCGGCATCTTTTTCCACCAGCATCAACTCCTGGTGCATATAGGGCAGACCAACCGGAATGACCAGCCGACCCCCGGGCCGGAGCTGCTCGACCAGCGCCGGCGGGATATGCGCGGCCGCGGCCGTGACGATGATCCCGTCATAGGGGGCATGCTCGGGCCAGCCTGCGTAGCCGTTACCGATACGGTACTCGATGTTGGTGTAGTCGAGCGCCCGCAGGCGCTCTGCCGAGTCCTCGCCCAGTTCACTGACGAGCTCTATGGTGTATACCTTGCGGGCGAGCTGCGCCAGCACCGCCGTCTGGTAGCCGGAACCGGTACCGACCTCCAGTACCGCATGTTCCGGCTGAAGCTGCAACAGGTCGGTCATCAGCGCTACGATGTAGGGCTGGGATATGGTCTGACCGTGACCGATAGGTAGCGGGCCGTTGTCATAGGCCAGGGGCCTCAGGTTGGGCGGAACGAATTGCTCACGCGGCACCTTGCCCATTGCCGTCATCACCCGCGGGTCGAGCGCGTCCTTGCCGATCAGGGAGCGGGTGTAGTGCACCTCGTCCTCGATGGTGTCGAGCATGCGTTTGACGGCCTTTTTCATGAAAGCTCCATACCCAATCTTGCTCAGGTGCCCTCCTCCCAGGAGGACAGGTAACGCGCCTGTTCATCAGTGAGTTGGTCGATGCGCAGCCCCATCGCCGCCAGTTTCAGCCGCGCCACCTCCCGGTCGATCTCCGCCGGCACCGCATGCACGCGGTGCTCGAGCCGGCCGTTAGCGGACACCAGGTGCACGGCACACAGGACCTGGTTGGCGAAACTCATGTCCATGACCGCGGAGGGATGGCCCTCTGCGGCGGCGAGGTTCACCAGCCGGCCTTCGGCCAGCAGGCGCAGGGTACGGCCGTCGGCCAGCGTGTATTCGTCCACCGAGGGACGCGGGCGGTGACTGGCGACACTCAGTGCCTCGAGTGCGGGGATATTGATCTCCACATTGAAATGCCCCGAGTTGGCCAGCACGCAACCGTCCTTCATGACCTCCAGGTGCGCCTCGTCGATGACATGCTTGTCGCCGGTGGCCGTGATAATGAAGTCCGATTGCCCGGCGGCCTCGAGCAGCGACATGACCCGGTAACCGTCCATGGCCGCCTCCAGCGCCCGCAGCGGTTCGACCTCGGTCACGATCACCAGCGCCCCGTGACCCTTGGCACGCAGTGCAATGCCGCGGCCGCACCAGCCATAGCCGACCACGGTCAAGGTCTTGCCGGCGAGCAGGATATTGGTAGCGCGGATCACCCCGTCCAGGGTGCTCTGCCCGGTACCGTAGCGGTTATCGAACAAATGCTTGGTCATGGCGTCATTCACCGCCATGACCGGGTAGCGCAACGCACCTTCCCGGGCCATGGCACGCAGGCGGATTACACCGGTCGTGGTCTCCTCCGTGCCACCGATCATCGAGGGCAGCAGTTCGGTACGGCGCTTGTGGATTTCGCTGACCAGATCGGCGCCGTCGTCCATGGTGAGCACGGGGCGATGGTCGAGGGCGGCATCGATATGCCGGTAATAGGTTTCGGTCGACTCGGCCCGAATCGCGTGCACGGGGACCCCGTGGCGTTCGACCAGGGCCGCAGCCACATCGTCCTGGGTGCTGAGCGGGTTGCTGGCACACAGCACCAGGTCGGCGCCAGCCGCCTTGAGGGCGCGCGCCAGGTTGGCGGTCTCGGTGGTGATATGCAGGCAGCCACTCATGCGGATGCCCTGCAGTGGCCGGTCCCGGGAAAAACGCTCGGCGAGCTGGCGCAGCACGGGCATTTCCTTCCAGGCCCATTCAATCCGCCGGTCTCCCTGCTCCGCCAGGGCGGGGTCCCTGATATCGTACCCGTGCACCTGCATCGTGGTCCGCTCCTGTTCACCCTACCTGTTAAGGAAGGCCTGATTAACTCATCTTGCGTCATTCCGGCGAAGGCCGAAATGACGGCTTGATCAGACTTTCCTTAAAAGTATATGTATAGAATGCGGTGCTGTCGGCGGCAGATCCGATTATTTGCAGATGTTTTTCCTGCCAAGCCCTTAATGCGCTTCGGTCTTCAACACCTTGCAGCGACTGCAGCGGTACACCGTCACCAGGCGTCCCTGCCTGAGGTCGAACTGCCTTTTCTTGTCAATTAGCCAGTTGTGAAAGCCCGCTCTGCACAGCGTCTTGCCCCGGGCCTTGTCCGCGGCCTTCGGCTTTTTGAAGTGGACTAGCTCACCCGTATCCTCACCCCGGTTTGCCTGTCTCAGGCATGCTGCCCGGCGACCCAGCCGGAAGACCAGGCCCATTGAAAGTTGAATCCCCCGAGATGTCCGGTAACATCGACCACCTCGCCAATGAAATAAAGCCCCGGGCGGGTCTTGCACTCCATGGTCTGCGAAGACAGCTCGCGGGTATCGACACCACCGAGGGTGACCTCGGCCGTGCGATAGCCCTCGGTTCCCGCCGGCCTGAGCACCCAGTTGCCGAGGTGTCCGGCGATATCCTTCAGAAACTTGTCGGGCAGCTCCGCCAGTGGCGTCTGTGCCCGGTCAGGCCACCACAGCGCCTCGAGTTCCTTCACCAGCTTCATGGGCAAGTACCCCGCCAGCTGCGTACGCAGCACCGCTCTCGGCCTGTCCTGCTTGAATGATATGAGCAGGTCGGCAATCGCCAGGTCGGGCAGCAGGTCCAGTTGCAGTGGCTCTCCCGGTTGCCAGTAACTGGACAACTGCAATACCGCCGGACCACTCAGGCCGCGGTGGGTGAACAGAATGTCGTCGACGAAGGACCCGGCGGCAGATCTGACGCGGGCGCGCAGCGATACACCCGACAGTCGCGCCGACAGCTCCCCGAGGGCGCCGCTGAAGGTCAGCGGGACCAGCCCGGCGCGCAGCGGCTGGAGCCTGAGGCCGAACTGCCGGGCAAGCGTGTAACCGAAGTCAGAACCACCCAGGGAAGGGACCGACAGCCCCCCGGAGGCGACCACCAGCGCCCCGGCCGCGAAGGCTCCCTGGCTGGTCTCCAGCCGGAAGCCGTCGGCGCCGGCAAGCGATACCACCGCGCAGTTGCGACGGATGTCCACACCGGCGCGGGCGCATTCGTCCAGCAGCATCGCCAGTATCTGCTTCGATGAAAGATCACAGAACAGTTGCCCGCTTGACTTTTCGTGGTAGGCGATACCGTGCTTCTCCACCAGCGCAATGAAGTCGTGCTGGGTATAGCGGCTCAACGCCGATTTGCAGAAATGCGGATTGGCGGACAGAAAACGCTCCGGCGTCACCTGCAGGTTGGTGAAATTACAGCGCCCGCCGCCGGACATGAGAATCTTCTTGCCGACCTTGTTGGCGCGTTCCAGCACCAGCACCCGGCGGCCGCGCTGCCCGGCGGTCAGTGCGCACATCAAGCCCGCGGCACCGCCGCCAATCACGATCACGTCGTAGTTTTGCATCGCTCATGCCGCGGCGATAGCCGCTGACTTATTTCGCAACCCGAGGGCTTGCACCATCGACATAGAACCAGCGACCGTCGTGTTTCAGGAAGCGACTGACCTCGTGCAGGCGCACGGCCCGGCCCCCGATCCTGAAGCGCGCAACGAACTCGACGGTTCCGGTAAGGTCATTGCTGCCGCCCCCCGCACTGGCGAGGATCTTCAGACCCAGCCAGCGGGCAGCCGGATCCGGGTCCAGTGCCGCCGGCCGGGTCGTGGCATGCCAGGTCTCCAGCAGGTAGGCCGCGTCGTTCAGGACAAAGGCGGTGTAGCGCGAGCGCATCAGGGCCTCGGCCGTGGCGGGAACGGCCGCGTGCGCGTGAAACGGTCCGCAACAGGCAGTATATTCTCTGGCGGACCCACAGGGGCACAATGGTTCTGCAGGCATGGTTTCCCCGGTGACAGGTAGCGCAGGATGGTCCGGAAAACCGGATGCTCCATGCGGGAACCGGCCCTGATCCGGTCACGTATAATCTGGCCATTCAGCACATCCGGGTAGACGCATCATGGCCGATACGCCAGCCGAACTCAATGACGCAGAACTGCAACAGCAACTCAATCTGGAGACCGGCCGACTGGGCTGGCCTGAACTGCAGCGCCACTTCGCCCGCGGGGTGGTGATCATCCTGTCCAGGGACATGGACCTGGTCGTGGTGGCAAGCCGTTTCGCGCAGGACGACAGGATCCGTGTCGAGCAGTGGCTCGACCAGGGCAACATCCGGCGTGCCTCAGATGCCGACGCGCAGCACTGGAGCAGGACGGAACCGGCGTTCTGGGCGATCGTCGTGGCACCCTGGGTGCTGGTGCAGGAAATCACCGTACAGTAGAGGAGCCTAAGGAAAGTCTGATCAAGCCGTCATTCCGGGCGGAGCGTCGCGAAGGCCGGAATGACGAAAGATGAGTTAATCAGGCCTACCCTGAACATTACAGGAGCATCCCGCATGAGAGACACTGCCGTTTACCTGCTGACACCGATCCCTGGCCGCAGAATCCTGCTGGCCGCACTGGTATTGATCTGCGGCCTGGTCGATGGCGTCTACGCCAGGGCAGCGCCGCCGGTCGACAGCATCGCACCGATGCTGGAACAGGTATTGCCGGCCGTGGTCAACATCTCGACCCGTACCCGTATCACTGTCCAGCGCCACCCCTTGCTGGATGACCCCTTCTTCCGGCGCTTCTTCGAGTTGCCCGGTGAGCAGCGCCGGGAACGCAAGCAGCACAGCCTGGGATCGGGCGTTGTCGTCAACGCATCAAGGGGTTATGTCCTGACCAATCATCACGTGATCGAGGGTGCCGACGAAATCACCATCACCCTGCGCGACCAGCGCCAGTTCACTGCGGAGGTGGTGGGGACCGACCCGGAAGTGGACCTGGCCCTGCTGCGCATCGAGGCCCAGGGGCTGACGGCTCTGAAGATTGCGGACTCGGAACGCCTGCGCGTCGGCGACTTCGTGGTGGCGATCGGCAATCCCTTTGGGCTCGGGCAGACTGTCACCTACGGTATCGTCAGCGCGCTGGGGCGCACCGGTCTGGGTATCGAGGGCTACGAGGACTTCATCCAGACCGACGCCTCCATCAATCCCGGTAATTCCGGTGGTCCACTGGTGAACATGCGTGGTGAGCTGATCGGGATCAACACGGCCATGGTCGGCCCCGGTGGCGGCAATATCGGGATCGGCTTCGCCATACCCAGCAGCATGGCCCAGGCCGTCATGGAACACCTTACGGAATACGGCAAGGTACGCCGCGGTCAGTTGGGGCTGGTGGCACAGGACCTCACCCCTGAACTCGCACACGCCTTCGGCATGCAACAGCGCCGCGGGGCCGTTGTTGCCCAGGTTGCGCCGGGGTCGGCGGCCGAGACAGCGGGCCTGCAGCCCGGAGATGTGATCGTCGCCCTGAACGAACGCCCGGTCGGTGGTTCCGGTGATCTGCGCAACATCGTCGGCCTGCTACACGTGGGGACACGGGTGCGACTCGATGTGCTGCGCAAGGGCAGGCCACTGACGCTGCATGTGGAGATCGCCGACCCGCTGGAAACCGCCACTGCCGCAGGTGAATCGAGCCGGCATCTGGCCGGTGCCATTCTCGGCAACATCCAGGACAATCATGTACTCGCGGGGCAGGTGCAGGGGGTGCAGGTGCTGGAGGTGGAACACGGCAGCCCGGCCTGGTCGTCCGGCCTGCGCACCGATGACATCATCGTGTCGATCAACCAGCAGGCGCTGCAATCGGTGGACGATGTCGCCGTGGCCGTCAAGCGCAACCCGGACGCCCTGCTGATGAATATCCGCCGCGGCAACGGGGCGCTGTTTATCGTTATTCGCTAGATTACTGCCGGCTAGCGCTCACCGAGCGGTACGTAATCGCGCTGTTTCGCCCCCACGTACAACTGCCGCGGCCGGCCGATGCGCTGGTCTTCCGAGCCGATCATCTCCATCCACTGGGCCACCCAGCCCACGGTGCGCGCAATGGAGAACATCACCGTGAACATATTGGTCGGTATACCCAGCGCCTTGTAGATGAGTCCCGAGTAGAAATCGACGTTCGGGTAGAGCTTGCGCTCGATAAAATATTCATCGCTCCGCGCAATCTCCTCCAGGTGCAGCGCCAGCTCGAACATCGGGTCATTGCCATCGCCGAGCTTTTCCAGTACCTCATGGCACATCTTGCGGATAATCTGCGCGCGCGGGTCATAGTTCTTGTAGACCCGGTGACCGAAACCCATCAGGCGAAACGGGTCGTCCCGGTCCTTGGCACACGCCAGGTATTTCGGCACATTGCTGACATCGCCGATGTCATCCAGCATCTTCAGTACGGCCTCGTTGGCGCCACCATGCGCCGGACCCCACAGCGCCGCGATACCGGAAGCGATACAGGCAAAGGGATTGGCGCCCGAACTGCCCGCCAGGCGCACGGTGGACGTACTGGCATTCTGTTCATGATCGGCATGCAGGATGAAGATCAGGTCCAGGGCCTTTTCAGCAACCGGGTCGATCTCGTACTTCTCGCACGGCACACTGAACATCATATTCAGCAGGTTGCCCGTGTAACTCAGGGAATTGTCCGGATAGACCTGGGCTTCGCCAACGGAATGCTTGTAACTCGCAGCGGCGATGCCCGGCATCTTCGCGATCATGCGGTGCGCCGCGATCTCGCGGTGCTCGGGATTATTGATATCGGTGGAATCGTGATAGAAGGCCGACAGGGACCCCACCACACCCACCATGATCGCCATCGGGTGTGCATCGTGGTAGAAACCGCGGAAAAACTCCTTCAGCGACTCGTTCAGCATGCTGTGATGGGTAATCGCATCCTGGAAACCGTCAAGCTGCACCTGGTTGGGCAGCTCGCCATACAACATCAGGTAGGCGACCTCGATAAAACTACTGTGTTCCGCCAGCTGCTCGATCGGGTAGCCGCGAAATTGCAGCATGCCCTGCTCCCCGTCAAGATAGGTCAACTGGCTGTGGCAACTGGCCGTAGACAGGAAGCCGGGGTCATAGGTGAAATAGCCGGTCTCGCGGAAGAAATGGCCGATGTCCACAGCGTCCGGCCCCTGGGTTGACTTCCTGACTGGCAGTTCGATCTGCTTGCCGGTCCTGTTATCGATAACAGTTACAGTATGCTCGCCCATCCGCTGATCCCCTGTTGGTGTTCAATCCAGATATACCGGTGACAGATACGGCGGTGACGTCAACGGCGTGCGCCACTGTCCTGGCGCTTACCTGAGGTAACCGCAGCGTTCAGGCTGATGAATTCAACCGATGCATCGAGGCCCGTGACTTCCGTGTGCTCGTAGCCGGCGGGCGTCTGTACCTGTGTGACACCGAATCCTGCCATGTCCTCGCGCGAAAGGAAATAATAGTTTGGGACATTGTAGGGGGGCATCTTGCCAATCCAGCAGAGATACTGGTCGACACCGATGCCTGCGAAGAAGTCCCGCTCGAGTTGTACCAGCCGCTCCATCTCCACGTGCGCCCTGTCACGTGCCGTCACGGCGTCTTCGCCATAGCGCTGCATGCGAGCGGCGATGTCATCCGTCCACAGACCGGTCGCCTTCAGGTGGTGATAGTTCCCGTGCCAGGCAACCACGGCACCGGGGGCGATTAACTTGCGGCCGGCAGCCGGAAAGACATAGTTGGCACAGGATGAAAGACAGTACTCGGGGACTTCCACGACCAGCCGCTGACCGAAGACCCACCTTCCGAGGGCTATGCCCGCCTCCACCTCGCCGCCGCTGGAGGTGATCACCAGCCGCCTGACCGGCCGGTTGGCCACTGCGGCAAAGAAACGGCGGTTTTCCTGCAGCGATATCGGACCCTTGTAGTAGGCAACATCATTCGACAAGCGGCTTTCGGCGTGGGCAGGGCCGTACGGCCAGAGTACCAGCAGGCAGATGAGCGTGTTTGTGAGGACGTTATGCCAGATAGGCGTGATCGGTACGCTTGTGTGATTGCAGGAGCGTTACTGAAGCGGGCTTGTGTCAGTATCCCTTGTCCTGCCCCGGTCTGCAACAGGCGTCGGGTCGTCGAGGCAGAAGCTGAAGCGGTTGCCGCCAGCGTGTTTAGCCAGGTACATCGCGGCATCGGCTCGCTCGATCAGGGCATGCTTGCCCCGGCCATCCTCGGGATACACACTGACCCCGATGCTGGTGGAGATTCGCCTCTCATGGCCACCGATGATAAAGGGCTTGCGAATCTCGTAAAGGATCCTTTCGGAGATACTGACCACGTTTACCATGGCCTCTACCCCCTCGAGAATGATGACGAACTCATCGCCACCGTAGCGCGTGACCGTATCTGTATCGCGTACCGAGGTCACCAGCCGCCCGGCCACCTGCTGCAGCAATTCGTCGCCTGAAAGGTGGCCAAGACTGTCATTGATATCCTTGAAGCCATCCAGATCGAGGAACAGCACGGCCACCCGCTTGCCGGATCGCCGGGTGTTGTGCAGTGCGTGGTCGAGACGGTCATCAAACAGGGTCCGGTTGGGCAGATGGGTTAATGGATCATGGTAGGCCAGGTACTTCACACGCTTCTGGATGCCCTCGATGGCGGCGATATCGGTAAACAAATACACGTAATTGGTGACCGATCCCTCTTCATTGCGGACCTCGCTGATACTGGTCCAGTGTGGATGGGCTTCACCGTTTTCACGACGATGCCAGATCTCGCCCTGCCAGCACCCGCGGCCCTGCAGGGTGGCATAGATATTATTAAAAAAAGCCTGGTCATGCCGGTCGGATCTCAGGATAGCGGCAGGCTTGCCGAGCAGGTCCGCCCCGGCATGCCCGGTAATCTCGGTGAACGCCCGGTTGACGGAAGTGATCTTCCGGTCGGCATCGGTCACCATGATACCTTCGTTGGAGTTGTCGAAAACAGTTGCTGCCTGCTGCAGCTTGAGACTGGACTCGCGGCGTTCGCTGATATCCAGGATCATGGCCACAAACACGCTCCGCGGCCCGAGACTGGCAAGCTGAAGATGTATTTCAACCGGGTACAGGCTGTCATCCTTGCGGCGGTGTACGGTCTCGAAATACAGGCGATTCAGGCTTCCGTCGCGCAGCGGTGCCAGCTGACAGTCAAACGCCTCCGGGGTTATTTCAGGACTGATATCGACCGGCGTCATGCCGGTCAGTTCAATCAGGGTATAACCGAGATTATTGCGCGCCCCCTGGTTGACATTGATGAATTCCAGGGTATGTGCATCGAAAATGTAGATTTCATTGTGCGACTCATCGAGTATCTGCCCGAGGCTGTTCACCATTTCCTGGCCCTGCGCACGCCGGCGCATCTCCCTGAGCAAGTGGATATTCGCCGCCGACAGGTCCCGGGTCCTGTCTTCTATGCGCTGTTCAATTTCAGATTGATAGTGTTCGAGTCGTTGCTGCGCGATCTTCCGTTCATGGAAAACGATCGCCAGCATCAGCGCAGTGAGACTGGATACGCTCATAAAGGCCTGCAACATCAACAATGACTCATTCAGATCGTGATGCACAAACGGGCCGAAGCCATTGACCGTACCCCAGGTTGCATGCAAGGCCACGATGCTGACCGCCAGGGTCGTACCGCGCCGACCGAAGCGAAATGCCGCCCAGAGCAAGACTGGAATCATCAGGAACGCCAGGGGATGATTGCCGGCACCGGCGGGAAACCAGCCGCTGAAAACGACCTGTGCGCTGATCATCAGCGTTATTGTATAGGCAAGACCCTCGGCAAATCGCAACCGGTTCCAGGTCAATGCGGATTTATAACCCCAGGCCAGGAACAGCGGGGCAAATACGATCACACCGGCGGCATCGCCCAGCCACCAGGTGAGCCAGACCTCTCCGTAAAGCTCGACCGGGACAACACCCGTTGCGGCCAGGGCAGTGACACCGATCGTGGCGCTCAGCGTAGTCGCAGTCAATGCACCACCTGTCACCAGCGCAAGCAGGCCCTTGCAACTGTCCAGCGGATTGCAGGCCCCGGTGAAATGACATACCAGGCGCGCACCCACCAGAGCGGCCAGGGTGTTACCCCCCGCGACCATGATCGACGTCGACCATGGCAGATCGCTCCAGAAGCAGACCAGGAAGGCCCCCGCCGCGATGGCCGGCCACAGCCGGGTTCCCAGCAACAGCAAGGCCGCCAGGGCAATACCGTTGGGCGGCCACACCGCCGTCACGTTGCCGTAGATCAACGCCAGCTGCAACCCCAGCTCGGCCGAGACCACGTACAGAAGGGT
>Ga0224497_10000761_pt1 | contig 21724 bp, 20 predicted proteins | sample SF_Jul11_sed_USG_4_FD_167970 | JGI IMG/M metagenome (GOLD analysis project Ga0224497, IMG submission 167970) | Sediment microbial communities from San Francisco Bay, California, United States - SF_Jul11_sed_USGS_13 | ecosystem: Environmental > Aquatic > Marine > Sediment | place: USA...
ATTAGTCGGCGTAATGAATATACTTGATATAGTTAAGATGTATTAATTAATCAATTTTTATCGGTCTAAATTCTTTATCGCAAGAATTAAGTTGGGTTCCTGGATTACTCAGGAGGTAAAAAATGTTTAAGTTAATATTTTTCGTCAGTGTTTTGCTGGCCATGTTCGTTACTCCTGCCTCTGGCGCCGAGGTCGTCATCTCGGCTGGAACCGAACTTCAAGTCGTCAGTTCGTCCGCGTTAGATACCGGCTCAATGCAAGTCGGAGATGATGCCAATTTCCTGCTGGCAACTGATGTCTCCGCAACAATCCTGAAGGGCACGGAGATTTACGGACGCGTCGTCGAGGTCGAAAAATTCGATGGAGCGAAGGGTGAATCGCGCATCGTATTGATGTTCGACTTCCTGAAGGTTGGGGAAGAGTTTTATGCAATTTCGGCGGTGGTAATGTCGACGGGGATGAATGTACAGGGTCTTCGGATCGAGAAGTCGAAGGATTTTGCGGGCGGAACCAATCTCATGATGAAAGGCGGTGAAATGAACATAGCCGCCGGCACATCCTTTACGCTGAAAGTCGAGGACGACGTTACCAACGAATAGAGGGCAGACGACCAGGAAGGATTCAAACACGGACAACCCGTGTGGTCCGTAGGGGAAATATATGTTTGTTTTGAAAGCGGCACTGGCGGCCGCACTTTTGTTTTCGGGGGTTTTGGGTGCCAATGGGCAGGAACCGGCGCTTCGTCTTGGGGACGGCGTAGTTATGCATCAGGGTATCGACCGCATCTATGCAGACTTTTCAAAAAGCTACCGAACACTCGATTTTGTACTCCTCGCTGATCTATACAGCGAAGACGCCGCCTATCTCTCACCCGACGACCCCATCGTGACAGGCAGAGCTGAGATCAAAAAGAACTTTGAGAGCTTTTTTGGACGGATGAAGTCCCGGGGAAGATCGATGACTATCTCGTTTCACATAGTTAAACGGGAGGTCAATAGCGATATGGGTTATGACGTTGGCACCTTTAAGATCGAGTATACCGAAAAAGGAAAGCCCACAACCTACGGGACGGGCAAATTTGTAGTCGTTACTGTGAAGGGAACAGACGGCAAATGGCGGTTCGCGGTGGACGGTTACAATGCGCTTCCTTCGAGTCAATGAAAGATACCGCAAGTTGGCTGATAACAAATTTCGCGTCGAGGCATCCTGGCATCTCCATGAATAGAGGTCCACACTGTTTATCCACCTCGTGCTCATTGGCTTCAGATGTTACATAAAGAACTTCTAGCAAAAGAACTAGTTTCCCGTCGCGAGGACTTTGCCGAATTCGCCTCGTTACAAGCGGTCGATATCGATCTGTTTTTGAAGCGCCTCGTATCGCTAACGCACGATCCGGAGATTCTCGAGTTGATAAGGAACGCGGAAGGCCCGGGCGCGATTCCGTCGGAAGAGCTTTATTCGAACGGTGCTTTTTCGGTACCGTTCGGCACCAGCTGGAGCAATCACGAAGAATCAAGGGATTGGGCGGCCGGAGTACTGGACAAGCGCACAACCTTTGCCGCCGACGGCAGCCAGCTCTATGTCGAGCGGGAAACTTCTTTGCCGGTCGGTGCGGTCCAGATCGGGTGGTTTGAGAATCCACACGATACTTCAAAAGGATATGAGAAAAACGTTTCTTTTGAGCTCCTCACGCCAAAAGCGTTGCTGGAAGACCAGGAAGAACCATTAAATCCTGAAACGAGAGTTGGAGAAAGACGGTTTCATGCCGAGGTCGAACGCACCGGTGAATTTCTCGAAAAGCATCGGGGATGGCGTGAGAACAACGAACGGATGCCGGTCGCTTTTTTTGACGGGACGCTTTTGGTTTCTTTCTCACTTCCGCAGACTTCGCTCCAGCAGAGCTTCCTCATGGCAATGCTCGGACTCGTCGCGAAATCGCAAGAGACGGGGGTGCCGCTTGTCGGGTACGTTGATCGTAGTTTTGCAAAAGACATCGTGACCATGATCGGCATCCTCGAACCCTCGCTGAGCGAGACGACCCTCTACGACACTACACTGCTTTCGACCGCGACAACGGAGAACAAACGGCTCCTGAAGCAATGGGGAGACCGCTCAATCTACTGTGAATCCAAAAGAAAGGGGCTCGAGATGTTTATCGATAAGGCGACTGGAAAAGCGCTTGTCGGTTTTTGCTATTTGCAGACTACGGCGGATGCCGCGCCGGCTCGTTTGGATATACCGGCCTGGATATTCTCTGATGGACTGCTTGACGAATTAATAAATGTCGTCAGGGCGGAATGTGTGGTAGGTTTGGGATACCCCTACGCTCTGGAAACAGCCGACGCGACTGCGTTGATCTCGAATCGGGACCGGGAAGTTTTTATTGCGGCGTTGCGGGAGTTTTCCGCCCGTGAAGGTCTGGAATTCAGTGTTTCCAGAAAAATTGCGAGCAAAGCACGCAGGCGGTGAAACCAGGATAAGAAGGGCAGTTTTGGCTATCGATGTTCGGTAAGAAAACACGCTTAAAGTCTACAAAAGCAATCGGTTCGGCAGTTTGTGCGGGATGCGGTGCGGCAGCCGTGAGAGATTTGGCCAATTACTGCATAACTTGTGGGAAAACTCTTGGGGAAGACTACCAGCCGCTGGACAGGATCCGTTCGTCTTACAGGTTGCAGGGACGCGCTTTTTTGATTGAGAATGCCGGAGGACCCTCGAACCCGGATTTGTTTTCTGTCAACCGAAACTCTGTCTCCGAAACGGCATGGGCGAGTTGCGTGTATTCGATGGTTCCGTACGTCGGCGTTGTGTTCATTCCGTTTACGATCGTCTCGTCATTGCTGGGTCTGGGAATTGCGATTAGGCGCCCCTCGGTCGGAGGCGGTAAAATGTCAGCGGCCGCGTTCGGACTGAGTTTTGCAGTAGCAACCGTGCAGGTGTTTTTGTGGTGGCTGCTCTATGTCATACCGGAGCTCGCGAAGCCATTCTAACCGGACTTTCTAATGAATATCGCGAAAATTGTCTCATCCAACTCGCATGTCGAGTACATCGCCAGAGTCGTAGATTCTCTCGATGCCGCCAATCCGCCGAAGGCAGACGATTACGGGTTTGGAACCTTCGTGTCGGTTGGATCGCCTGACGGTGGCGGAATTGTCGGCGTGGTTTTTAATTCAATGCTCGTGAATCCGGAATACTCCGGATACGGGCCGCGTTTGTCGCCAAAGCCCGAGTTGGGGTCCTTTAGCCCCGATTTTTTGAACGAGCAGGGCTGCTTGCTTGCGATCTTGCTGCTCGGGCGGTTCGCGGGTGAGGGCGAACCGGCGCAGGGCATTCCGTCGCCGGTAATCCCGGCGGGTACGGACGTGACGAGTATTCCGGAGAGGGACTTTCTCGCTTTTCATACGGATACCGATGGTAGCCTGAAATTGAATTACTACAGCCAGGTATTGCTTCATACCGGTTCTTTTGCGATTCCCCTGCTGGAGAAAATAATCGGCATGCTGACGTCGACTGAGAGCTGTTCTGACAAGGACGCTGGAAGGCTCGGGGTACTTCGTCGCTCACTGGTATGGCAACGGAACGTCGGGCAGATGCGTCTATAAACTGAGATTCTGACTATTCCCTTTTTGTGGTTTTCCTTTCGAATGAGAACGATATGAATAGATTTTGGACCCTGTCTTTTGTTTTGGCAGCTCTCCTTTCGGCTGGCGCAAATGCGCAGGTGAGGCCGAGAGAAGAGCCGGATCAAACCGTCGTTTCGGATCCTACTCAACGTGAAATGCTTGAGACGATTGAGGTTAAGTACCAAGGCGGATTATTTGGCTATAGCAAGAAGGAACACGGAACGATAAAGTTTGACGATATTAACGAACGGCTTTCATTTTACGGTAAAGACGGAAAAGAGCGGTTTTCGATACCCTACTCTTCAATCGTAGTCGTCTACCCGAGCCAGACAAAGGTGCAGTCCGGTACGGGCCGTGCGGTTGGCGCGATCCCTTTCCCCGGAGCCGGTATCGGCGGTCTGTTTATGAAGAAAAAGAAGAATTATCTGGTGGTGAATTACGACGATCAGGATGTCGACGCGAAGGGGGCCATCAATTTTCTTGTCGATACGCCTGAAATCCTCTTTAATTCGATTTATACGATCGGCGAGAAGGCCGAAATGAAACCCCGCGGCGATTCCTACATACGGAAGAAAGACTATTAAAGAGCGGGGAGGGTCAAGGGACGAGTGTCCCCCTAAACTCAGTTCAGATCTCCGAACCTGTTTTGGACAATGGCCGTCGCGACGATCGCGGCGGTCTCCGCTTTTAGTATCCTGCCTCCAAAGTGCACAAGATCGAATCCGGCGGCGGACGCTTTATCGATCTCTTCGGTTTCCCAACCGCCCTCGGGACCCGTCACGACCGTAACACTTTCCGATGCCAGTTTCTTCGGCAGCCCTTTGGCATGCTTTTCATAAAACAAAAGGCCGGGACCCTCGAAACGGCTTAGAAACTCCTCGAACTCCAAGGGTGCATCGATCAAAGGAAGGGTCGCGCGGCCGCACTGCCTGGCGGCCTCGCCGGCGATCTTAAAAACGCGATCGGTCCGCCATCGCTCACCTCCAACCACTGTTCGCGACGTAATCAAAGGCGTAAACCGGTGAACCCCGAGCTCGGTCGCTTTCTGCAGAATCAGTTCCGTATTGGATTTCTTGAGGAGCGGTACCGCCAACGAAATGCGTAGAGGGGATTCGGGCGAGGCGGGCTCGACTTCGCGGATAAACTCGATCAGAACGGAAGATCGATTCAGCTCTTTGATCAGATAGGCCCGTTCATTGCCGAGGCCGTCGAACGCGCAGATCTCTTTTCCGACAGCGAGACGCAACACTTTCGCGATGTGCCTTGACTCTTCTGGTCCGAGTTCGATCGTCTCCGCAAACTCCGACGGCGAGACATAGAATCTCCTTTCGCTCATTTTTTCTTATCCAAGGCGTCGACACCCTCCGGATACTTCGCCCGTATCCATGACTTGTAGATCTCCGGAGACTGAATCCAAACCGTGAGCCACTCGGAAATCTCCTTCGCATCGTTCCGCGCACGTTCCGATTTATTCTGGTTGGTCGATATATTGAGGCATCGGTCTCTTGCCGTAATTGCCCTCTTCCTGAGAGTTCTGATGCCGTCCTTGTTTCCCGCTTCTCGAAATCTCGATCTCAGCGTCTCCAGTAAGCCTATCGACTCGTATGCCGCCGATAGGTTCGATACATCGAGCGGTCTGCTCCGGTCTGGCAGATCGGCCGAGGCAGTGCGCCTTTCGACATCCAGTTCGAGGATCTCGGAGTGTCTGAGTTGTGCACCCTCGTCGGCGAGCAAACGAGCGATCCTCATCGGCGATTCCGCCGGCGAGAGGCCGTAATTTTCGTCTACGACGGTTTCGATTGCCTCGATTTCAATACGCCCAACGCTTTCGCAGTCAAGCTTTTCCCAGACCTCTATGATCAGGTCGTGTTTGGATTTTGAATTCCACATTCCCGGGGCAGCGAGTCTTTCTCAGCGGCCTTTTTCAACAGTTCGGCCAATTCCGTAGACGAATGGTCTTTTGGGTCTCCGACAATCGCGACCCTACCGCCATATTCCGCGACGATCTCTCTTTCCGGCACCGTTTCAGTCGTATAATCCGTACCCTTCGCATGAAAATCGGGTTTTAGGGCGCGAATCAGCTCCTCAACCGTAGGTTCCGGAAAAATCGTGACCACATCGACGCACCGGATGGACGAGATTGTTTCCGCCCGTTCATCCTGGCTCACATAAGGACGGTCGCCGCCTTTTATCGCCCTTACCTGATCGTCCGAATTGATCGCCGCGACGAGATATCCGCCAAGGGATTTTGCGCCTTCCAAATACCGGATATGACCGACATGAAGCAGGTCAAAACACCCATTGGCGAGGATGATTCTTTGACCGTTTCGACGCTCTACCGCAACCCGCGCGATCAACCGGCCGCGGTCAAGAATCGGTGCAAAATAATCTGATCTGGTCATGTTGCCTGCTGGAGACTGGCTGCTGCGAGTTCCGGTTCGTATTTCGAAATGGATTCTATAAGTTCCTCGGCCGTCAGGGTTGCAGTGCCCTTTTTCATAACGACCGCGCCTCCCGCATGATTCGCGATCCTGGCCGAGGTCAGAAAACCCGCCTTCGAAGCCACGCCAAGCGCAAACGTGGCAATGACGGTATCGCCCGCGCCGGTTACGTCGACCGGTTCGTCTTTGCCGACTATAGGTATGATCTCGGAATTACCCTTTTCAACTGTCAGGAACATGCCCTTGTTTCCCAGGGTGACAAGTAAGGCTTCGAGGCCGAGTCGCTCGCGAAGCACTTTGCAGGCTTCCGGCGAATACGCGGCTTTCAGAAGCTGCTCCACTTCTTCTTTGTTCGGAGTCGCGGCAGTCGCGCCCGAAAATTGGTCCAAACGGCTTCTTGAATCCACAATTACCGGAATGCCTGATTGGTCAGCTCGTCGTTTTATCTTAAGAAAAAGTTCTTCCGTCACAACGCCGTACCCATAATCGGATACGATAACGGCATCGACATTTTCCATCATCATCAATGATTTCGTACCGAGCGCTTCAACGCTTTCTTCGTCTATTGGTACGGTATTTTCGTAATCGATCCTTATCACTTGCTGACGCCTCGCGTATTGCTGGCCCGCAAGAACCCGTAGCTTTGTCGTGGTTTCGAATGAATCCGAAATTACAACACCCTTGAGGTTGACGCCGTTTGCTGAAAGGGTCTTGGTCAGGGCCCGGCCATTCGCATCGTTCCCGGCGACGCCGACGAGGAATGCTTGTCCATCAAGCGCCGCGACGTTCGACGCCGCGTTCGCGGCCCCGCCGCCCAGGGTTTCGGTGTTTTCGTGACGAAGAATAAAGACCGGAGCCTCGCGTGATACCCGGCTAATCGAGCCGCGGAGGAATTGGTCGGCGACCATATCCCCGACAACGAGGATCTTCTTTTCCGGAAATTGATTCCTGATAATATCGACTACGCCATCCATAAATCACTCAAAATACTACATTAATTAATTGCAAACAAAAAGGTTGAAGTCCGTTAGGGCTTCAACCTCCGGTTAATTTAAGAGTGCCGGCCTAGTGGGTATCGTAAGTGGCCACGGGATAGTCGGTCGACAATCCCCAATGTGTTACGGCCAGACTGCCATTGGTAGTTTGCAGTACATAATAATTTCTTTCCGAGTCGCGCCAGATCGCAATATCGGTTGCACCATCGCCGTCAAAGTCGTTTTGTGTGGTCAAATCCGTGTTCAAAAGTCCAAAAACACGTGCGATCAGTCCCTGATCCGAGCTCTTTAGTACATACCAGATCAGATAGTTTTCAAACCCGGGCTGGCCTTCCCGTACGACCGCCACATCAGTCTTGCCGTCGCCGTCATAATCACCCGGGACGACCAAATCATCGCCAAAGCCCCACGGGAAGATATCGACCCCGCCACCGCTCTTCTGAATATAAAAAACCGCCTGTTCGCCAGGGCTCGTGCCCGGACGCTGGATCGCGAAATCGAATTTACCGTCCCCATCATAATCGCCGGGCGCGGTGTAATCGGTGTTGAATCCAAATGCCTGAGCGCTAAATAGGCCGTCTGAACTGCGCAGAACATACCAGATCATGTTTCCGTTGGACCGCCTGACAACAGCGAGATCCGTTTTGCCGTCACCGTCATAATCGCGTCCGACCGGCTCGTCGCCCGTCACACCGAACGTAACAGCGCTGAACGTGCTGTCCGAACTATTCAACCAATACCAGGCGCCATTCTCATCACGCCAGACCGCAATATCGCCTTTGCCGTCCCCGTCATAATCTCCGGGTGCCGGAAAATCGGAGGCCGATAAACCAAATTGCTGAAACATAAACCCGCCGCCACTCTGCAGCGTGTACCAGACATTGTTTGAAGGGCGAAAGACCGTATAGTCTGCCTTGTCGTCGCCGTCGATGTCCAATGCATCGCGGAGAGCAATCTGTGAATAAGAGGTCGCAGTCAATCCGGTAAGCGCAAAAATCAATACCAGCGCTTTGCATGAACTTTCCAGGAATCGTCTCATAATCTTCACCCAAGGGATCCAGCCAGTAATCAAAAGAAACAAACCAACTATTTACCCACAATTTCAACTATAACTCAGTTCGGACCCATTTTTTCAAGATTCTGCTATATTTCGGACCCGGACCGATAAAACTCCGTTTTCAGCGCGAGGTGGCGAGGCCTCAGAAAAAGCCGGCGACCAAAGGGTCACCAGCTATTTCAACTTTGAACCAGGGTTAAATTAATGAGTGTCATAGCTCGCCACCGGATAGTCACTAGGCAGTCCCCATTGGGAAACCGCGAGGCCGCCATCTGAGCTTTTGAGAACATAAAACCTTGTGTCGCTGTCACGCCAGATCGCAACATCGGTCTTGCCATCGCCGTCATAGTCGTTCTGAACATTGAGATCGGTACTCGTAATGCCGTATGTAAGAGCAATCAACCCGAAGTCCGAACTCCTTTGTATGTACCACTCGAGATAAGTTGCGCCTTCTCTGACTACTGCGAGGTCCGTTTTTCCATCGCCGTCGTAGTCACCCGGAACGACAAGGTCGTTGCTGAGACCCCACGGCTGAATCAGAAAACCGCCGGAGCTTTGCTGGACATAGAAGGTCGCCTGGCTTAGGGCAGTTGGACCTGGCCGCTGAATCGCGAAATCAAACATCCCGTCACCATCGTAATCGCCCGGCGCAGTGTAATCGATCGCAAGCCCGAATTGCTGCGCACTGAATCCGCCGTCTGAACTGCGCAGGACGTACCAGATCATGTTTCCGTCGGATCGCCTCACAACAGCGAGATCGGTCTTACCGTCACCGTCATAATCGCGCCCCACCGGCTCGTCGCCCGTCAGACCGAAAGAAACAGCGCTGAATGTGCTGTCCGAACTGTTCAGCCAGTACCAGGCGCCATCGGTATCACGCCAGACCGCAATATCTCCAATACCGTCGCCGTCAAAATCTCCCGGTGATGGGTAATCCGTGTTTGACAATCCGAACTGCTGGAACGTGAATCCACCAGCGCTTTTGAGCACGTACCACACGTTATTCTCGGGCCGAAATACCGTATAGTCGGCAATGCCGTCGCCATCGGTATCCATTGCTGTTCTCAACGAAAGCTGCGCACTCGAGGAAACCGCGAGGGCCAATATCGCCGCGAATAACATGCCTGTCTTACTAATTCTGGAAAACAATTTACTCATCTCTATTTATTCCTAATACGTGTCTAATTCTCAGGGACCAGTCCCGGCCCGACAAAAGAACCTAAACTATACTCCGAACACACTAAAAACTCCAATTGTCCGAAACCTATCAGCCTGCGGCAAAACCGCCATTTTTCTACGATTACGACTCGAAGCGTTAGACGCGCCGAGTCCGCAAAAAGTTTGCATATCTAAACTGATCAAGGCGTCCGGACGATCTCGGCCGGAATCAACATCGAATCGTTGCCCCAGGCAACGACATTAAATCCCGAAAGGACCGAGAGGACATAAAAATAACCCTGACCGCCATTGTTTCCCGGCCGCCAGACCGAATAGTCCGTCCGCCCGTCGCCGTCATAGTCCCCTGGTGTGGGCAGATCGCCGGGCAAACCAAAATGAAATGGAACGTAAGCACCGTCGGAACTTCGCAACAAATGCCAGACACCGTCGGTCGTGCGCCATACCGCAAAGTCCGTAGCCCCGTCGCCGTCGTAATCGTTGGGAACGGGTTCGTCGATACCCGAGAGTCCGAATATCGTCGCGGATACCGCCTGGTCCGAACTCCTGAGGACAAAGAAGGCACTCGACGGACTGCCCGATTGTGGCTGATACACGGCCGGATCGGCTTTCCCGTCCCCGTCATAATCGCCGCGGAGCGGCCGGTCCGTATCGTTTCCAAACTGAAATATCCATGTCTGACCGTCGGTACTCCTCAGAACATACCAAATCAGCTTTCCGTTTTGCTTTCTGACTACCGCAAAATCGTTAATACCGTCTCCGTCAAAGTCCTGTGTAACGATCGGGTTATCGCCATCGACCCCAAAGTTCACGACCTGAACAGCAGAAGTCGCACTCAGGTACACATAAAAAGTGCCGGTCGATCGTCGCCAGACGGCCAAATCGTTGATCAGGTCGCCGTCGTAATGACCAGGAATCGGTACATCATCGGCAAATAGGCCAAACGAAAACCCCTGGTAACCTCCAGATCCCAGCGTATGCCAAATCATCTGGCCGCCGATATTCTGGATTGCCGTAAAATCCGTCCTGCCGTCACCTTCAAAATCGATAAACCCGCGATGCGGAAACGCTTGCGAAGTGGACTGGGTGATCTGGAACTCCCTGTCACCGATAAAGATTTTGCCACCGCGAAGCTGTCCTGAATTGCCCGATACGGAATAACTTATCGTCGAGTCGCCGCTGCCGGTTTCAGGCGACGTGATGGTTCCGAAAAACAGGTCTGCATTCTTCTTAACGTTGTAGTCGCAACCGTCCGGAACCGTAACGTCAATCGCAAAATCCCCGCCTTCAGGAAATACAAACTGTGATTCGGGGTTGAGGGTAATGTCGCAAACCGTCTGGTTCGCGAGCGCATTCGCGACATTCAAACGCCCGCCCGATCTGACCGCACCATCCCAATTTGCGAGGGCATCGACCGTATTCATCAGCGTGGCTTTTAAAGAGGCGTTGTTGAGCGCCGGATTATGTGAAGACAAAAGCGCGGCCGCGCCTGCGACGTGGGGAGAGGCCATCGAGGTCCCGCTCTTGGATCCGTAACCGGTACCGTTGAAAATGGTGCTTATGATTCCCGAACCGGGAGCCGCGAGATCCACACTGATTGCGCCGAAATTGGAAAATCCCGAACGTGTATCAGTGGAGGTCGAGGCGGCGGCCGATAGGACCGATGCCGAGTTATAACTGGCCGGATAAGCCGGGGCCGTCTCAACATCGCGGGCGTCGTTACCGGCGGCAAATACATTGAGAATACCGGCATCGCCCATCGCGTCAAGTGCGTCCTTCGTCGCCTGGTCATATCCGCACGCCTCGTCGCATCCGGCGTAGCTGTTGTTTGTGACCCTTATATTCTCGCCTCTCAATTTTAGCGCGGTGATGTAATTGTATGCGTTGATGAGCATCGCCGAAGTCGTTCCAAACCCGGTGGAGTCGTAAATCTTTACCGCGATCATCTTGACGTTCCAATTGACACCGACGACACCGATCGCATTGTTGCCGGCAGCGCCGATCGTGCCGGCGACATGGGTGCCATGGCCGAAGTCGTCATCCGGGTTGTTGTCGTTAAAAAAGAAGTCGTAGCCGTAAACATCGTCGATCAAACCATTCGAATCGTCATCGGTGTTGTTGCCGGGAATTTCGAGGGGATTGGTCCATATATTCGCGGCGAGGTCCTCATGGGTGTACCTGATGCCCGTGTCGATGACGGCGACGATCGTGTCAGAGCTGCCCGTTTCGGTGTCCCATGCCAGCGGTGCGGAAATCTGAGGCATTCCCCAAAGTGTTCCAAAATGCGTGTCGTCCGGATCGACCGCGAGATAGTAATAAAAATTGGGCTGCACCGCCTCAACGGCGGGATCTCTCAGAAAACTTGAACTCGCGGATTCGACCGAAGTCCCTTTCGGCAGCGAAACAAGGGTCCAGGCCGATTGATAAAGGCCCTCACGTTTTACTGCTCCGCTCCGCGCATAAAATGCAGCCTCTGAAGCGGGCTTCAGTCTTACCAGCAACTCGCCCGGAGCAAAGAGCTCGCGGGAGAATTGTGCCTTCGCATCGACGACCGAAAGAGACGCAATCGTAGCGAAGAGCAATAGTTTCCAAAGGAGGTTCATCATATGCACAGTGCCGAAGAAAGACTGAATAAGACGGACAGGTACCACAAGGATACAATTCGCGTACGCTGTAGAGCAAGAAAATACCGAATCGAAGAGTTTTTCTGGTTTTCTGCCCGGGCTATGCCGCCGGTTTGCGGAATTGAAGGCAACGCGAAGCGATACGCGGCACGATTCTAAACACGTTTGTAAGGCAGATATTCCGGCAGCCACATCATCGAACGAATCGATTCGGTCAAGCCGGAGCGTTCCAGCCCGCAGCCCGGGTTTTCGTCAATGTGTTTTTCAAGGACTTTCTCAGCAACGCGCACGGAGATCTCTCTCAGGGTTTGGATTTTGGGATATATCGCGCCTTCACCAACGTCTTCTTCCGTTACACAATCCGTGAGCGCCGAGGCCGCAGTAGTGAATACGTCCGCGTCTATTTTCTCGAACCCGCCGATTGTTGCCGCCAGGCCCACGCCCGGAAAAATAAACACGTTGTTTCCCTGACCGATCCTGTAACTCCTTTTGTTGAATTCGACATCTTCAAAAGGGCTGCCGGTTGCCGTAATTACCCTGCCTTCGGTAAACGCAATAAGATCCGCGGGTGCTGCCTCACTTCGGTGAGTGGGATTAGACAGCGGAAAAACCAGGGGTCGATCGGTGTATTCAAGCATGTTCCGGACGATTTCTTTGGTAAAAGCTCCGGCATGCCCCGAGACGCCGATGAGGACCGTGATTCTTTGGTTTCCGATCAGATGTGAAAGGCTTACTTCGGTGTCTGAAGAGCCATCCAACAAAGTGGCAGGATCTTTCGCGAAGGGTCGTTTGTATTCTTCGAGGGATGGACGGCCCTTTACGATCAAGCCTTTGGAATCAAGAACAAAGATCCTTTGGAATGCTTCCTTCTCAGACAGACCTTTCTGAACGAGCGCGGCCGCTATCTGATAGGCGATCCCGCCTCCGCCTGCACCCGCTCCATAGATCGCGAAATGCTGGTCCGCCAGTTTCTCCTTCTTAAGCTTCAAAGCGGTGTTTATCCCCGCCAGCGCGACCGCCCCCGTGCCCTGAATATCGTCGTTAAATGAGGGGAGGACCGTTTTGTAGCGATCCAAATTCCGGAATGCGTTTTCTTTACTGAAATCTTCCCACTGCAGCAGGGCCTTCGGAAAACACTTCCTTAAGTTTTCAACAAACCTAGATATAAAGATGTCGTATTCTGCCCCGGTAATACGCCGTCTCTTCACCCCGAGGTACATCGGATCACGCAGCCTCTCCTCATTATTCGTACCAACATCGAGAGTCACCGGAAGGCAACTCGCGGGATGGATGCCGGCTCCCAGGACGTAAAGTGAAAGCTTTCCGATCGGGATTCCCATTCCCCCTACCCCCTGATCGCCGATCCCGAGGATCCCCTGGCTATCGGTTGCGACGATGACGCGTATGTCTCCGGAAGGAAAATGGTGGATCATTTCCGGTAATGTGTCGACGTTGTCCGGAGTAATGTAGAGCCCTCTCGCGATTTGAAACCGATGGCTGAATTGCTGGCATGCCTCCCCGACGGTCGGGGTATAGATGATCGGGAGCATTTCTTCCAGATGTTTCGAAACAGTTGCATAATAAAGAATTTCTTTTCGATCTTGGAGTGACCGTAGAAAAGCATATTTATTTATGTTTGACTTTAGCCGGCAGAACCCTTCATAAACCCGTGCGACCTGTTCCGATAGATTCGTTATGTGAGGCGGCAGCAATCCGTTCAGGTGAAACTCGTCCCTTTCCCGCTTTGTGAATGCCGTTCCCTTGTTCAGGAACGGATCATGGAGCAAGTCCCTGCCGTCCAGCGCAACGGGGATAAAAGACCGCCCGGATTCGTCTTTCCAATTTGAGTATTTTTCTATACTCACGATCACCTCGTTTGAAATGTTTACCAGCCTTGATTAATACTCGAATTTTCAAAAAGAGAGAGTATCGGTACCTGCCGCAAACCGGGTTTGGTTCCTATTTCCCTTTGATGTATCAATAATTCGGCCTCCTTGGTATTGATCCCATTATAAGACAGTCTTATAATGATTAGGTCTTTAGTATTAGCTGATCTTGCACAAAATGCAACAGGGCTCCGGCTGTAAGGAGTCTTGTTCGGAATGAAGATAAATGGAGCCAAACAAGAAGCTTAGCCAGGGATGTTTTGCGATGCTCGCGCGGACTGCGCTCGTTCGTTTGATATCTGTCGTCGTGGTTCTGGTGATGGCGGTGGTTTCCTGCGGGATTGGAATGGTCGTGGGAAGTTTCAAAGGCGGGACCTGGGGGCTAATTACCGGAACGTTGCTTTTTGCTGCGGCTCTATTCGGCGGCGGGTTTGGATACGCCTTTATAACGGTCTACCGCAGAAAGCTCTATCTGGATAAGGCATTTTTACCGATCGGATTAAAGGGAAGCATTTACCGCATCTTCTTTCGTCGCTACGCCGGTGAAATTCGCGGCCGCCAGGTCGAGGTTTATTTTTCAAGGGGTCCGATGGTCGAAATCCTGATTCGAACCGATTTGAAGACACGACTGGGTGTATCCCCAGCCTATGGCGACACGATGTTTTTTTCGAAACACATCGGCGCGGAGCCCCTTGAGCACAACATCGACAATCTTAAGAACCTGCGCATATGGGCGGATGAGGAACCGTGGGCAAGAAATCTGCTTTCGGAACCTTCAGTTCAGCAGAAAATGATCAGAACCCTGGGTGGCCAGACGTTTTTTGTACGGAGTTTTCTGAAGTTCTTTCCCGAGTATCTGCAGCTTCATTTTAGCGGTAATACGAACATCTTTTCATGGGAAATCCCTCCCGCCCAGGTCGAACAGTGGTTTTCAGATGCCTTTGGAATTCTGGAGTTCGCCGAGTCCGGGATTGCTCCTCCGCAAAACCCGATCGAAATGAGCTCAGCGGAGAGACTTGCTGTTTCCATAAGAAGAAAGGACACGACGAAAATCTCGATAATCCTCGTCGCCTCGATGCTTTTCTTTTTCTTCTTCGTGTTTGTTGTTGCGATGTTGTTCGTTTTTTTGGTCGGTTAGTGCTTCCGGAGTTGCAGCAGAAGGCCGTCAGGTGAATGGCATGACGATTCTGACCGTTGATCTCAGGCGATATCCGAAGCTATGGCTACTCGCGGGCGTTTCCTTGTTTCTTGTCTCAAACGGTAACTGGACGATCTCGCTGGCCGCCTGGCTCGCGCCCGTCTTTCTACTCAGATTCGCGCGGACTTGTAAGGCGATGGTCAGCATACCGGTCCTTTTGCTGTTCTTCCCCGTAGCGACCTATTTCATGCTTTACGGCATCATTCCCCCGAATATCGGTGCTCTCACTTATATATTTACGGTCTATTTCGGTTTGCTCTGGCTGTTACCCTATATCGTTGACAGGCTCCTTTATGAATCCGGCCGCGGATTTCTTATGACCCTCGTTTTTCCTGCGACGGCGGTCGCGGTCGAATACCTCAACGGCCTCTTTTTCGGTACCTGGGGAGCGATCGCCTATACGCAGGCCGGCAACTTGCCCTTTTTGCAGATGATGTCGGTAACGGGAATGTGGGGACCGACGTTTCTTGTGATGTGGCTTGGGCCGGTGGTGAATTGGGCGTGGGAACGGGAATGGAGACTCGAAGACACAAGGTCCGGGCTGGCGATTTACGTTGGGATCGTAGCGCTCGTCTTCCTGGCCGGCGGCGCAAGGCTGGCCTTTTCCCCGCAGGAGACGGAGACCAGGAAAGTTGCGGTTGTGATTGGCAATCAAGAACTCAAAACCTATAAAGACGAGCTCAACAAAACCGGTCACGAATCACTGGCGGAGTTGGCGAGAGCGGACGCGGAAAAGGCCCGTGTTATTTCGAATGATCTTGTCGTTGGCATTCTCAATAAAAGCAAGATTCAGGCTCAAACGGGAGCCGAGTTTATCATCTGGCCCGAATCGTTTGCGAGGGTCATGGAATCTGATGAGGCTGGAGTTCTTCGACTGGCCGGGGAATTTGCACGCTCGGAAAGCGTCCATCTGCAAATTGCCTATTATCGTTATCCCCCGGATTTTCCCGATACTTACGCCAGGAACAAGACAGTGATGTTTCTTCCGAACGGCAAAATCGCCTGGCAATACATCAAATCTTCGCTCGTGCCGGGCGTACTGGAAATCCCCGGCGACTGGATAATCCCCGCCGTTAAGAGTGGCGAGGACAACTTGGGAACGTCAATCTGTTACGACATGGACTATCCCAATTTGATCCGGCAGGCGGGGCAGAAGGACATTGAGCTGATGATTGTGCCTTCGTGGGACTGGGCGGCGATCAATCCCCTGCACACGGAGATGGCCGTTTTCAGGGCAATCGAAAATGGTTTTTCCATGGTCCGCGCAACCGCGGACGGGACCTCGATCGCTGTAGATCCATACGGCCGCGTCATGTCACAGATGGACTCGTTCGCATCGAAAGACGGTGTCATGTCGGCCAACCTGCCGGTCGCGTCAAGGCGGACCGTCTATTCCTTCATCGGCGATCTGTTCGCGTGGCTATGCCTGGCCGCGATGCTAATGTTTGTTACGAAGCCGGTATATGACCGAATTAAACAAAGAGGTGCAGGATGAGAATTGGTGGAACACCTGAGAACAGGTTTTCGAAACTGGAGATCAAGGAATCCAATCGGGCTTCTCTATTCTCAAACGATTCGATAATGCCGTCCTGCGGAAAACGCTGCCCCAAGCGACTGTGTACCGGGGCGTGTGAGCAGAGTTCTCTGCACCTGGGAAGGCACGTTTGCGGTAAGTGTGGTCATCAATGGAGTAACTAGGTATTGCGCCTTCTTATTAAGAGTTTAGCGAAATGCAACCGCTCGAGAAAAGGTGAAAGATGAGGCGGTCGTGCTGGAATGGAACGGGCCGAATCCCACACACGGCCCGTTCCGGAGCACCGGATATCGAGGTTCCGTCTGTCACCTCCCCGAACCTTTGGTCGGAAAATTAAAAAATCAGTGACCCGATGATCACGAGATCGAAGCGGCTATAGCGAATCTGCAACTAATTGCCGCACACTGCGGGAAAAAGACTCCCGAACTCGACGAATCCAATTCTTCAGATAAATCAATTAAGAACGAATCGATTGCGGCAATTTTGTCAGTTGCCTCCGGGTGATTTGACCCAAACACTTCTTTTCTGCTTACAAGATTCAAATCTCGAAACTCCAAAAATATGGAGACAGCAGCGTTCTGATAAGCCAGGAAATAACATTCAGCGGCGTCCCTACACCCGGAAAGTCTGAGAACTTGTATGCCCCGGACCATAGATCAGGGTATTTGTCTTGTATCCGACCGGAATCATAAAGGACTGTGACAATCTTAAAACCCCCATATAAGTATCATTTGTTTTCCAAACATTAATTATTTTAGATAACACCGGATATTTTTTTTGCAGGCTTTGTTTACTCATATTTTCGTAATATCTATAAATCCAAAGCTGTTATCGGCAAGAGCGACGCGGGAAATAGTAAATCGAGGCATTTCCGTCCCGTGATATCGTATTGGTTACAACGTACATTCATAGGGGAGCAATCATGAGAACCAGCAGATTCATGTCGATGTTTGCCGTCATGCTTTTGGCTGCCAGCGTTTCGTTGGCTCAAGACAAAGCGGAGGAGACCGATCCTCTGCCGAAGACCCACTCCGACCAATCGATCGCCGATGCGCTCTTCAAAATTGCCGAAGAAAAGGGTGGCGTTGCGGCAGTCGCGGAATATCGAAGGCTGCGGAGCGAGGACGCGGGAAAGTATGATTTCTCGGAGGGCGAACTCGACCGTCTTGGTAACAAAATGCTCCAAGCGGAACGGCCGGGCGATGCGATCGAGATCTTCAAACTGAATGCTGAGATGTTTCCGGAGTCGTCAAGTGCGTACGAAAGCCTTGGCGAGGCCTATCTATCGGATGGCCAACTCGGCATGGGACTCGTAACATACAAAAAGGCATTAGCTCTGGATCCGGAAAACGAGAATGCCGCCGAGACTGTCAGAAGGCTTGAAAAGGCGGGGATCAAAGAAGATTCCGAACTTCCTAAACCGGTTGAGGAAACCGACGAAGAAATAGCCGTCAGCGCAAAAGCGGTGAAGTTATTAAAACTCGAAGGCAGGCTTTATGACAGTTACCTCGGAAAATACGAGTTTCTCAATTCCCATATGGTGATCACAAAAAAAGGAGAGAAATTATTCATCCAGTTTGGCCCGGCGGCGAAGCGCGAGCTTGAGCCAGTTTCCGACACCGAATTCTCTATTTCCCCGATCGATTCGATAATCTTCAAAGTAGAGTCAGACGGAACCGTGTCGGGTGCAACGCTTAAACATCACGTGCACAAGATATTTGCCAAGAAGATTAGGTAACCACGCTGCCTAAGGACCTGTTTTGACTCTTTAAATTGCCACTGGCTTCCGCTAGTGGAATGAGTTGTTAAATATAAGTGCACTGGGGGCTTAAGCCCCCAATTAAAAGAAATCTTATCCGTTGAAACCACTAGCTGAAGCCAGTGGCAATTTATCGAATCCTAAAAGGATCTAACGCCTACTCCTCGACGGATGCCCTGATCCGGCCGATTACCTCATCCCATTGCGCGGATGCCCGAGCCAGGTAGTCCTGGGCAGTCACGAGAGTGTCCTTTTCGATCGCAAACCGGCTCTCCCTGCCAATCCGCCTGTGCGTTACCACTTTTGCTTCTTCAAGCACCCGCAGATGTTTGGTGACTGCCTGCCGTGTAATCCGTAGGCCGTTCGTAAGCTCGGCGATGGACCTGTCCCTGTGTAGACTCAGCCGTGCAACCAGCTCCAGGCGGGTTCCGTCACCCAATGCGGCGAACACACGTGCATGGTCAAATGTCGCGGAGGTAATCATTTGAGGTAGTCCGAGATATTTTTGGCCTGTATGTCCCATCCCTCAGTGTTGGAACGGAGTATGTCCAGACGCTTCCGTTCAGGAAATTGTCCGAAGCCGGATTCTGTGATTGTCAGCCGGGTCCCGTTCTCCGTCGGCTCTATTTCAAACTCGACGATGACCTTTGCGTCCGCCGGGTATTCCGTGTCGGGATCGACAGCACTTGGCGGCCAGGAGAATACAAACCGACGCTCGTGCGTCATCTCCTCCGTCAAGGACTCCCACTTGACATGCTCATATCCCTCATATGTGATGTTGCCCGTCGTAGTGGCCCCAACCTCGAATGGCCCGTCAAGACGAACCCGAAACCATTCTCCGAATTGCTCGTGGTCCGTTATCGCACTCCAAACCCTTGAAACTGGCGCAGAAAGTTCGACGACCTTCTCGATGCGGTCTTGTTCATTATCCATTATGCAACCTCCTGGTTGCATGTATATTACAAAGACGATTGCAGAAACGCAACCCTTTAGTTGCATTTCATCTAAATGAATTCAGGTCATCAGCACAAGAATCCACTGTTAATTGATAAATGAAAAATGGTAAATGAATAAGATGGGGCGGCTAGAGGGATTCGAACCCTCGACCTCCTGAACCACAATCAGGCGTTCTAACCAACTGAACTATAACCGCCACAAAAAGGCATGTTTGCCGAACCTAAGTTGCCGGCTGTGGTAATAATCTGCTCCCGGCACGGCTCGAACGTGCGACCCCCGGTTTAGAAGACCGATGCTCTATCCAACTGAGCTACGGGAGCACAAAGCAACGGAAATAATAGCATGTTACGGACGCGCCGCGTCAAGCCCGGGCAAGTTATTTCACGGCGTTGTTCTCAAGTCCGGCTGATCCTTTCGCCGAATCCCGTATTATGCGGGCCATTTTTTCGAAAACCTCGTCGACATTCAAATCGCTTGTATCGATCTCGATAGCGTCTTCCGCTTTGACCAGCGGCGAGAATTCGCGTGTCGCGTCCCTTTCGTCGCGTTCAATGATCTCATTGAGAGTCTGTTCGTAGCTCGTATCCCGGCCCCGGTCCTTGTCTTCGAGGTACCTGCGGCGCGCACGGTTTTCGGTGCCGGCGGTCAGGTAAAATTTATAATCGGCGTCCGGGAAAACGACCGAGCCGATGTCGCGGCCGTCCAGCACTGCTCCATTGCCCGCGCTACGTCCGATCTGCCGTTGTCTCTTGACGAGCAGCGTCCTGACACCCGGTATTGTCGAAACTACCGACGCCATGTGGCTTACGTCCTTGCTCCTGATCCTTTCAGTTACATCCTCTCCATTCAGCAGAACGCGCAGGTCTGCACCCGTTCCGGGCAACTCGATCCGGAGACCTTCGGATACAGTTTCGATCGCGTCGCGGTCGTTTTCGTCCAGACCGACGCGCAGCGCGGCCAGCCCGACCGCCCTGTACATCGCGCCGGTGTCAAGATATGTGAGTTCAAATGTCGCTGCCAGCCGTTTTCCGAGGGTTGATTTTCCCGCCCCGGAAGGACCGTCGATTGCGATTATCATTAAATAAAGTTTAACAAAACAAAAAAATAAGAAACTTGAGGAAACTTCCGTCGATAACTTACTTGAGATCTTTGCGATTAAACAACACCAAACGGGAGTTTGCAATTGGCGGCTGGCGCTATGCGCCCGGTGATTGGCAAATGGTCTTTGTTGTTGCGCTGGCGGAAGCGCGGCTGGAAAAGGCTAAAAGAATGTCTTCGGTATGTGGTGCCTACCTGAAGACTTGTTGAGGCGTCCGGCGCCAACCGCCAATTGGAAACTCCCCCTGGATTTAAGAGCTTACGCCCATTTTTGAGTTTTTGGGTCAGGTAAGTTCTATGGCGAGTGCAGTTTACTCGCCATTTCTTTCCGCCGCGATAAGAATATGTTTACGCCCCCGGTCCCTGCCTAGCCGAACAAGGCTGCCAATCTGTTTGCCTTTCGAGGTCAACTCATATCCTGGCGGCCGTTCGGAATAGGTCTGTTTTGCATCCGAAGCATTTCTCGAGGCTTTTCGTTTACCGCTCTCCGAACAGATCTTCAATCGATTATTTCTTGCAACGCGGAGATCGCAGTATCGATATCATCGCCCGAAATGTCATAGTGAGTAACCATCCTGATCGCGCTTCCGAAAGGAATCGCGAGAACTCCCTCATTTTTGAGCAGGTCGCAAATCTCGAACGAGGTCAGCTTTGCCTCCGAGACGCTAATAATGACGATGTTAGTTTGCACCATTCCGGCATCGATGCTAACTCCCGGGAGTTCCGCGGCGGCTCCGGCAAGCCTCCGTGCGTGTTCATGGTCTACGGCCAGTTTTGTCGGGGATTCTTCGAGTGCGACGAGTCCCGCCGCCGCCAGTACGCCCGACTGTCTCATTCCGCCACCCATCCGTTTGCGCCAAACGCGCGCCTCATCGATGAAGTCCTTTGATCCGATCAGCATTGACCCGACGGGCGCTCCCAGTCCCTTTGAAAGACAGAACTGAACGCTGTCGGCCGGCCGGGAGAGTTCCGCTACCGATTCGCCGGTTGCGACCGAGGCGTTGAATATACGGGCACCGTCCAGATGGACCGGGAGGCCATTTTCGTGAGCTTTATCGCAAATAGAAGCGGTGTCGGCGCCGTTTATCACCGAGCCTCCCGCCAGGTTGTGTGAATTCTCGAGACAGATGAGGCCGGTCGGGCAGGCGTAGTATGGCTGATTGATATGGAGAGATGGCTGGATATCGCTCCACGACAGGATCCCGTTCGGGTTCGCGCTTCTGAGCGGCCTGATGGTGACACCTGAGACGAGCGCGGGGGTTCCCATTTCGTAATTGAATATGTGTCCGCGTTCCTCGATCAGCACCTCGTCGCCGGGTGAAGTGTGGAGTTTGACGGCGATCTGGTTGCCCATTGAGCCGGTCGGCATAAAAATCGCC
>Ga0224497_10000762_pt1 | contig 21717 bp, 23 predicted proteins | sample SF_Jul11_sed_USG_4_FD_167970 | JGI IMG/M metagenome (GOLD analysis project Ga0224497, IMG submission 167970) | Sediment microbial communities from San Francisco Bay, California, United States - SF_Jul11_sed_USGS_13 | ecosystem: Environmental > Aquatic > Marine > Sediment | place: USA...
CCATAGCATCTTGCTGTCGTATACATAGGCGCGCAGATCAAACTTGAGAACCTTCGCCGGGTCTTGGTCCGAGATCGCACGTTCGCCAGGTGCAAAGAAAGCTTGCGCCACATAGTCACCGCTGAGAATTTCCTGCCAAACTCGCTTGGTGAGCTTGTCGCCGCGGTATGCGGCGCGGCTACCAAAGCCAGAGCTCGGCTTGAAGAACATGCCGCGCCGCTCGCTCCACAAGCGCTCGGCGTGCCTGGTGTCGACTACTTGCGTGTGCGGGATATTCGCGAGCAAGATGTCTTGCGCTACTTGGGGTGCGCCGAGCGAGCGCAAGCGCCCTTCATCGGTCAGCAGCGCCAGGTTGCGCTTGTTTGCATACAGCGCATGTGCGCGCGGATGCGGCGTGAGCACCACGGCGTTTTGCAGGTAGGCTTCGCGCAAAACGGCATTGGCCGGTGCTTGCAACGCAAAATCCGTGAGGCGGTTGTAGACCAGGTCGATAACCATATCGCCGTACAGCAGCTTGCCACTGCGTAATGTCAACTCCGATGGATCTGCGACAACGGCCTCTATCCCATGACTCACAAAGAGCTGTTGGAACAATAAGAACTCGGGGTAAAGGTATTGCTGCGCTGGCGCAGCGTCTACGATCGCGATGCGGCGCAGTGGGCGCATCTGACCGCGCGCCAGCTCCCTCAAACGCCACTCGTTTCGAAACATTGAGATGATGTGCTCTTCCATTGCAGTCGCGGTACCCTGTGGAGGGAGCCACTGCTCCATCGCTGGGCAGCACGCGCGTTGCGCTCGTGCGAGCACTGCATTGAGCATGGCACCACCCGCATTGGTGTTGATCTCTATGAGCCCGAGGCCGCCTTCGGTGGCGTGAAAATCATATCCAAATAGAACGCCCTTGGCGCCACCCGGGTCATGTCGTGCGATGGCCGGCGCTGTGGCAAGAACCTCTTCACGGTAGGCTGGCTGCGCGACCACCGAGTCGACCGCCTTGATCACTTGGGCCATGCGCTCCATATAGGCTTGAGACACGAACACCGGTTGCGCAGCGAACAGGTAGGGGCAGCGTTCCTGGAGCAACGCGAACAAACCCGGCTGGCCCAGCTCGGACTCGAGCGCGCGGCGCAATGCATCGGCATCTAGGCTGATGCAGAAGCACTCGCTGTTGAGTGCCTCGGCCATCTGATCAGCAAGCATTTTTTTGAATGTCTGGGCAACGGTGAGGGTCGATTATCTGCTTCACCCCGAGTCGCGAGCTCTGGAACTCCACCGGGGGTTGATCTGCGTCGGCGAACGCAAGTGTCTATCGGCGACATAATCACAAGGTAACGTGATACGCGTCAGTAAAGGGAAAAGCATGGCTGCATACCTGAGAGAGATTGCCACCGGGGCGGTGATGGTGGCCGAGCCCGAAACCACCGCTTTGCGTGCGGCGCAGTTGATGCGCCAGCACCATGTGGGCGCGCTGGTGGTGGTGCCGGCTGGCTTGGCTGGCTCAAAGCCGTTGGGTATCGTGACCGACCGCGATCTGGTGCTCGGGGTGATGGCCGAGGGGCTAGACCCCGCTGTTTTTACCGTTGGTGACGTCATGTCGACCAACCCCATCACGGCCGGCGAGGAGACGTCGCTGGCAGACGCGATCGCGCTGTTGGCGCAGCATCGCCTGCGCAGATTGATTGTGGTCAACGAAGCCGGTCTCGTGGTCGGGCTGGCGACGCTGGAAGACTTGATGGAAGCGATGGCCGCGGAGTTCACCACCCTGGCAACGGCGCTTCGCGGTGCTCGCGACCGCGAGATCAAGGAGCGTGTGTGATTTGACGCCGCTACGGGCTGCGCGCAGAGATCGTCGCCCGTGTCGCCATAGACTCGCAAGGTGATTCCAGACGGTGAGCCCAAGCCGGCCTGAGCCGCTTCTTATCCGATGTGGTCCTCAACCTTGGCGCCGAACGCTTGCTCGCGCAGCAGCGCCAGTTGGTCGCGCACGCGCGCCGCCTGTTCGAACTCGAGGTTGCGTGCATGCCCCAGCATTTGCTTTTCCAACTGCTTGATGCGCTTGCCAAGGTCTTTTTCGCTCAGCGCTTCGACGGGCGTGGCCATGCTGGCGGCTTTCAGGTCGTCCCGCGCGCCGCTCGTGCTGTGCACGCCATCGATCAAGTCGCGCACTTGCTTCGTCACGCCGCGCGGAACAATGCCGTGTTCGGTGTTGAAGTTCATCTGCCTGTCGCGGCGGCGGTTGGTTTCGCCTATCGCTTTTTGCATCGACGCTGTGACTCGATCGGCATACAAAATGGCCTTGCCACCGAGGTTGCGCGCAGCGCGCCCTATGGTCTGGATCAAGCTGCGCTCTGAGCGCAAGAAACCTTCTTTATCGGCGTCGAGTATGGCAACCAAAGACACCTCTGGGAGGTCCAAGCCTTCGCGCAAGAGGTTGATGCCGACCAGCACGTCAAAGGTGCCCAGTCTCAGGTCGCGCAAGATCTCTACGCGTTCGACGGTGTCGACGTCGCTGTGCAGATAGCGTACCTTGACGCCGTTCTCGGCCAAGTAATCCGTGAGCTGTTCGGCCATGCGCTTGGTCAGCGTGGTGATCAGCACGCGTTCATTGAGCGTTACCCGCGCATGGATTTCTTGCAGCACGTCGTCAACCTGGCTGACCGCGGGCCGCACTTCGACCATCGGGTCGACCAGGCCGGTTGGGCGCACGAGTTGTTCAACCACCTGGCCTGAGGTTTGCAGCTCGTAGTCTGCCGGCGTGGCCGAGACGAACACTGCCTGTCGCATTTTGCTCTCGAACTCCTCGAACTTCAGCGGTCGGTTGTCCAGTGCGCTCGGCAACCGAAAACCGTACTCGACCAAGGTGGTCTTGCGTGAGCGGTCACCGTTGTACATGGCACCGAGTTGACCGATCATGACGTGGCTTTCGTCGAGGAACATCAGCGCGTCCACGGGCATGTAGTCCACCAGCGTCGGGGGTGGCTCTCCAGGTGCCGAGCCCGACAGATGGCGGGTGTAGTTCTCGATGCCCTTGCAGTGGCCAAGCTCTTGCAACATCTCCAGATCGAACCGCGTGCGCTGTTCTAAGCGCTGTGCCTCGACCAGCTTGCCCATGGCGACGAGCTCGGCGACCCGGGCGCGTAACTCTTCCTTGATGCCGTCCATTGCCGCCAACACTTGCTCGCGCGGCGTGACGTAATGGCTGCTCGGGTAGACGGTAAAGCGTGGGATCGATTGCCGGACTTTGCCGGTCAGCGGATCGAACAGTTGCAGCGACTCCACCGCGTCGTCGAACAACTCGATGCGAATGGCCAGCTCGGAATGTTCGGCCGGGAACACGTCTATCGTATCGCCACGCACTCGAAAGTGACCGCGCAAAAACTCGCTGTCGTTGCGCTGATACTGCATGCGCACCAATTGAGCGATCACGTCACGCTGGCCCAGGTTGTCGCTCACCCGCAGCGTCATGACCATCTGGTGGTAGGCCTCAGGCTCGCCGATGCCGTAAATGGCCGATACGCTGGCCACGATCACCACGTCGCGACGTTCCAGCAGGCTCTTGGTTGCAGACAGGCGCATCTGCTCGATATGCTCGTTGATAGCACTGTCCTTCTCGATGAACAGGTCGCGCTGCGGTACGTAGGCTTCGGGTTGGTAGTAGTCGTAGTAGCTGACGAAGTACTCGACCGCGTTGTTGGGAAAGAACTCGCGGAACTCTGCGTAAAGCTGTGCCGCCAGCGTCTTGTTGGGCGCAAAAACGAGCGCAGGGCGGCCTATTTGCGCTATCACGTTGGCCATGGTGAAAGTCTTTCCCGACCCGGTCACCCCCAGCAACGTCTGAAAACTCAGACCGTCATTGATGCCCTGCACCAGCTGCGCGATTGCGCTCGGCTGGTCACCCGCCGGCCGATACGGTTGAAAAAGCTCGAACGGCGAGCCGGGAAAACTGACGAACTCGCCTGATAGAGGGTCTTGGGTACGAGCTTGCTGGGGTTGTTGCATGTCGTCGGCAGAGTATCGCGGCTGAGAATAAGCCGAGCGCGGCGCGGAAAACCCCGCGAGGCGAGAGCGCGCTTATTCACGAACAGGTTCCGAGTGTAGGGTTGTCAGGGCAGGCTCTTGGCAAGTGCCCATCTGTTGGAACGCTAAGCGGTGGGCAAGACGGTCAACTTAACGATCCGTGGCGAGTTTGCTTTGAGTGGTCGGACAACTCTCCGGGGCCTAGTGAGATAGGAGAGTGAAATCGTGGATCACCACTGAAAGGCGAGAGATGAGACGAAGTGCAATGCATCCGGGCGAGCATCTGGCCCGAGCAACTCGAAGAACTGGGAATGAGTGCCGCCGAACTCGGCCGGCAGTTCGGTGTTACGCGCGGGCGGGTTGCGCGGTGAGTCGCTGTAGTGTTAAAGAAAGCGTGGCGTCTACCTTTAATGGTTAAGAAACAAGGCCTGGCCCCAGCTCGCCTATATGCTGGCCAGCGCGGCCAGAAACCGGCGCTGACGGAAACAACATAGCCTCCTACATGCCGTTGTTCGCATGTAAACTCTGACGGCAAGTTCGTCACGCCAGGCCACAATCGGAGCACATAATGACAACGGAAACCGCGAGACCGGCCAATCCGGCACAAGAAGACTATGCAGGTGCGTCGCCCGCTCGAATCGCCAAGCGACTGTTTCACGCCACTCGTCCGAAGTTCTTCCCTGCCTCGGTCATGCCGGTTTTGGTGGGTACCGCGTGGGGCGCGGTAGCGGCAAGCCATTTCGACGTTGTCACATTCCTGCTGGCATTGCTCGCGACCGTGTGCGTCCATGCCGGCAGCAATGTCCTCAACGACGTCGGCGACGAGTCAGGCGGCACTGATCGCCAGAACGAACTCAGAATTTACCCCTACACCGGGGGCTCGCGATTCATACAGACCGGCATTCTCGACGCGGCGACGATGACACGACTCGGAGCGGGCCTACTGCTGGTCGCAATGATCGCCGGCAGCGTCCTGATCTCGATCAAGGGCCCGATGATTTTGTATTTCGGCCTGGTTGGCATTTTTCTCGGCGTTCTGTATTCGCTGGGTCCAGCACAACTCAGCGCACTGGGGCTCGGCGAGACCGCTGTCGCGGTCGCCTTCGGCGTGTTACCGGTTGCGGGTGCCGCCTGGTTGCAGGGCGCCGCAATCAATGCCGACCTGGTTCTGTTCTCGATACCGGTAAGCGCCTGGGTTGCCGCCATCCTGCTCATCAATGGAGTACCGGACATAGAGGCAGACGGCGCCACCGGCAAGCGAACGCTCCCGGTACGAATTGGCCTTGCCGGCACCGCCGGTTTGTATTTTGCGATTCATGTTGCGGCCGTAGCGAGTATCGCCGTACTGGTTGTGCGCCAGGGCCTGCCGCTGTTATCGCCGGCGCTACCGGCATTGCTGCTGGTACCGGCGTGGCGGGCTTCGTCCGCTATCAGGATCGGTGTTGGAGACAGGGACCGGTTAACCAACGCGATTGAATCTACTTTGGGCATACACACCGTCGGTACCGTTTGGCTGATAGCCTGCGTACTGTACTCACTCTGGTAATCGCCCGCATAGGCAATCGATACGAATGCAAATAAGAATAAAAAAGGGCCTTGATATACCGCTTGAGGGCCGACCGCAGCAGACAATCAGCTCAGGCAACACGATTGATACCGTCGCGTTACTCGGCCCGGACACGATAGACCTCAAGCCGCGCATGGAGGTACGCGAAGGCGATCGCGTACGTCTCGGGCAGGTCTTGTTCAGCGACAAGCAGAATCCCGGCGTCGTCTTCACCTCGCCCGGCGCCGGCATCGTCACCGCTGTGAATCGCGGTGAGCGGCGCGTGTTGCAGTCGGTTGTGATACGCCTCGAGGGCGATGAAGAGGAAACCTTCGATTCCTGTTCGCCGGACCACCTCGCGGATCTCGATCGCAAATCGATCAGCGACAATCTGCTCGCGTCCGGCTTGTGGACGTCATTTCGCACACGGCCCTACAGCAAGATACCGGCGCCGGACGCACGACCAGCGTCTATTTTTGTAACCGCCATCGACACCAATCCATTGGCCGCGGATCCTGCCGTAATCATCGACCGCAGCAATGAAGAGTTTGCCCTGGGACTGAAGATCATCGCGGCACTGACCGATGGAACGGTCTACGTGTGTACTGCGCTTTCGACAAACATCCCTGTCCCGGAGACCGAACATTTTCAGCACGCGGAATTCACCGGGCCACACCCGACCGGGCTGGTTGGCACGCATATCCACTTTCTCGACCCGGTGAGTGAATCCCGTAGCGTCTGGCACATCGGCTACCAGGATGTGATCGCGATCGGCGGCCTGTTCATTACCGGGCAATTGCCGCATCAGCGAATCGTCGCGATCGGCGGTCCACAAGTAATCAATCCTCGCCTGGTCGAAACGCGCCCAGGTGCGAACACCAGCGAGCTCCTGCGGGGCGAGATTTCAGGCGATGTCGTACGCGTCGTCTCAGGGTCGCTACTGTCCGGGCATCGCGCGTCGGGCTGGGCCTCGTTCCTTGGCCGTTACGACAACCAGGTTTGCATCCTGCAGGAAGGAAGCCCGCGGGAATTTCTGTCCTGGATGCGGCCGGGCGTCAACAAGTACTCTGCGATCCGCGCTTATGCCTCACACCTTTTTCACCACGGCGACTATGCGCTGACCAGCTCGCAAAACGGCAGCCCGAGGGCAATGGTGTCTATCGGCAGCTTCGAACGGGTCATGCCATTGAAATTGCTGCCGACGCCGTTGCTCAAGGCGCTGTTGGTTGGCGATACCGATAGTGCAAGAGATCTTGGCTGCCTGGAACTCGACGAAGAGGACCTCGCATTGTGTTCATTCGTATGCAATGGGAAGTATGAATACGGCCCGCACCTGCGACGCAATCTTCGCGAGATCGAGGTGAACGGCTAATGCGCCCGTTGCGCCGCTTCCTCGATCGCATCGAGCCACTGTTCACACGCGGTGGACGCTTTGAGCGTTTTCATGCGCTGTTCGAAATGGCAGATACCCTTTTCTACTCGCCGCCGGATGTAACACGCGGTTCACCGCATATTCGCGATGCGCTCGATCTTAAGCGCGTCATGATCCTGGTCGTCTTCGCCGTGACGCCGTGCGCCCTGGTCGGGATGTGGAACACCGGCTTCCAGGCGAACATGGCGATGGCTGCGCTCGGCCTGACGTCAGCCGAAGGCTGGCGCGCCGCAATCCTGCCGCTTCTCGGCGCAGGTTACGATCCCGCCAGCGTGTATGACTGCACCGTGCACGGATTTCTTTATTTCCTGCCCATCTACGCCGTAACGATGGCGGCCGGTGGCTTCTGGGAGATATTGTTCTCGGGCGTTCGCAATCACGAGATCAACGAAGGGTTCTTTGTCACCTCGATGCTGTATGCGCTGATTCTTCCGGCAACGATTCCGCTGTGGCAGGTCGCTATGGGGATAAGTTTCGGAGTTGTCATCGGCAAGGAAGTGTTCGGTGGCACAGGAAAGAACTTCCTTAACCCCGCACTCGTCGGCCGAGCCTTTTTGTACTTCGCCTACCCTGCTCACATTTCCGGCGATGCCGTCTGGACGGCGGTCGACGGCTTTAGTGGCGCGACCGCGTTGGGCAGCGCCGCGATCGATGGCATGTCGGGCGTGATGCAAAGCGGGCTCACCTGGAGCCAGGCATTTCTCGGACAGATGCAGGGATCGCTCGGCGAGACGTCCGCCGCTGCCTGCCTGTTCGGTGCCGCCCTTCTCATCTACACTGGCATTGCGTCGTGGCGAATCGTCGTTGCCGTCTGCGCAGGCCTGATTATTCCTTCGCTACTGTTTGCCGACGCCGGCAGCGGTAACCCGATGATGACCATGCCCTGGCACTGGCACCTGGTGCTCGGCGGCTTCGCGTTCGGCGCGGTCTTCATGGCAACCGACCCGGTCAGTTCCGCCCAGACCGACGCAGGCAAGTGGATATTCGGCCTGCTCATCGGATTCATGACGTGGCTTATCCGCGTGATCAATCCGGCGTTCCCGGAGGGCATCATGCTGGCGATCCTGTTCGCCAATGTGTTCGCGCCGGTTATCGATTACTTCGTCGTGCGCGCCAATATTCGCAAGAGGCAGAAGCGTCATGCCTGACAAAGCGAGCAAGAAACGAATCGACCGGGACAGCGTTCGTAATACGCTGACCGTCGCGATTGGGCTGAGCCTCGTCTGTTCAATTCTTGTGGCGAGTACCGCAGTATTGTTGAAGCCGCGCCAGGAGCGCAACGAAGAACAGTTCCGACAGCGCATCATTCTCGAGGTCGCGTCACTCATGGAACCCGGCGGTGACATCGAAACCTTATTCGCGTCCATCGAACCTCGCCTGGTCGATCTTGCGAGCGGCGATTACGTGGACTCCATCGACGCAGGCACATTCGATGCTCTTGCGATGGCGAACGATCCGGAGCTCGGCGTTGCAGTTCCCACTGAGCTGGACACCGGCAATATACAGCGACGAGCGAAATACGCGCCAGTCTACCTCGTCAGCGCCGACGACAAGGTCGAGCAGATCATATTGCCGGTATACGGCTCCGGACTGTGGGGCAAGATGTATGGCTACCTCGCGCTGCAGCCCGACGGCACGACCGTCACCGGCTTGCGCTTCTACGAGCATATCGAGACACCCGGGCTCGGCGACCAAGTAGACGCTCCCAGGTGGCGCGAGCAATGGGTTGGCAAGAAGATCCATGGCGCGGACGGCACACCGCGAATCGAGGTAATTCGCGGAGCCGTGGCGACGAACGGCGATCCCATGGAAACCCGGTACCAGGTTGACGGACTGTCCGGGGCAACGCTAACCGGTCGCGGCGTGACAAACCTCGTGCGTTACTGGACCGGCCCGCACGGGTTTGGACCCTATCTCGAAAAACTAGCGCGCTCGGAAGATTCAACGTAAAGGTTCATGGCAATGAGTGAGACACGCAAAGTTCTGATCGACCCGCTCGTCGATAACAACCCGGTCACGTTGCAGGTGCTCGGCATATGTTCTGCGCTCGCCGTAACAACGTCATTAATGCCCGCGCTCATCATGTGCGTTGCACTGACCTGTGTTGCCGCGTTTTCGAACGCCGCGATCAGCAGTATTCGCAGCCGCATTCCGAACAACATCCGGATTATTGTGCAAATGACGATCATCGCCTCGCTCGTCATCCTGACCGACCAGGTGTTGCGAGTGTACGCTTTCGAGACCAGCAAGCAGCTATCCGTGTTTGTCGGCTTGATTATCACGAACTGCATCGTGCTTGGTCGTGCCGAGGCGTTTGCGATGAAGAACGGCGTTGTGCTCAGCTTCCTCGACGGCATAGGCAATGGCCTCGGCTACTCGGTCATCCTGCTGATTGTCGCCACGTTGCGTGAATTGCTCGGTGCGGGCTCGCTGTTCGGCTATAGCGTCCTGCCACTCACGTCGAACGGCGGCTGGTATGAAGCCAACGGCCTGATGCTGTTGCCGCCCAGTGCGTTCTTCATTATCGGACTGCTGATCTGGGTTGTGCGCAGCTGGAAAACCGCACAGGTCGAGCGGGCGGACTACCAGATTCACGAAGTGCACCGAACGGAGATCTACTAATGGCGGATTACATCAACCTGTTTATCCGCGCCGCGTTCGTGGAAAACCTCGCGTTGTCGTTCTTCCTCGGCATGTGCACGTTCTTTGCAGTATCGAAACGCGTCGAAACTGCCATTGGCCTGGGCGTGGCCGTCGTCGTCGTGCAGACCATCACGGTGCCAGTGAACCACCTCATCTACGACCTGCTACTGAAAGATGGCGCGCTGGCATGGGCAGGACTACCGGATGTCGACCTCAGTTTCCTCGGCCTGGTTAGTTACATCGGCGTCATTGCCGCGCTGGTGCAGATTCTCGAAATGACGCTGGATCGTTACGCGCCTGCGCTGTACAACGCTCTCGGCATTTTCCTGCCGCTGATTACGGTCAATTGCGCGATATTGGGCGGCACACTATTCATGGTTGAGCGCCAATACGACTTTGGCGAAAGCCTCGTCTACGGCATCGGCAGCGGCGCCGGCTGGGCAATCGCGCTCATTGGCCTCGCCGGTATTCGTGAAAAACTGAAGTACAGCGACGTACCGAACGGTCTCCAGGGACTTGGCATTACATTCATCATCGTGGGCCTGATGTCGCTTGGCTTCATGGGCTTCTCCGGGATACAGCTTTGACCGTCGATTCGACAGTCCTGCTCGATGTGCTGCTGGGCGCGGGGCTGTTCACCGCGATCATCCTGGTGCTGGTATTCGTGATTCTCGCCGCCCGATCACGGCTGGTCGCAAGCGGTACCGTGACGGTGCTGGTCAATGAAGATCGCGAACTAAAGCTGCCCGTCGGCGTGAAGCTGATGCAGGGTCTTGCCGATGCCGACCTGTTTCTCGCGTCGGCTTGTGGCGGTGGTGGCACCTGCGGGCAATGCCGCGTGCAGGTCATTTCCGGTGGCGGCGCAATTTTGCCGACGGAGCTATCGCTGATCAGCAAGCGTGATGCCGCCGCGCACTATCGCCTGTCCTGCCAGGTGACGGCCAAGCAGGACATGAAGGTACAGGTGCCGGATGAGGTCTTCGGCGTCCGACGCATTCAGTGCAAAGTGACCTCCAACCGCAACGTCGCAAGCTTCATCAAGGAACTTGTTCTGTCATTGCCCCAAGGCGAGGAACTGGAGTTTCGCGCCGGTGGCTACATACAGATCGAATGTCCGCCACATGATCTTCGCTTCAGCGACTTTGCTATCGACGAGCGCTTTCGCGATGAGTGGGATCGCTACAAGCTGTGGCGATATGAGTCGCACGTGAAGAAGGCCGAGTCGCGCGCATACTCCATGGCCAGCTTTCCGCTGGAGAAAGGCGTCGTCAAGCTGAACGTCCGAATCGCGACGCCGCCTCCGGGTGCCGATGCCTCGGTGCCGCCGGGCATCATGTCGTCCTGGATCTTCAATCTGAAGCAAGGCGACGATGTCGTGATTTCCGGGCCCTATGGCGAATTTTTCGCCAAGGAAACAGACAACGAAATGGTGTTCATCGGCGGCGGCGCCGGCATGGCGCCGATGCGCTCGCATATTTTCGATCAACTCAAACGGCGGAATTCTTCGCGCAAGATGTCGTTCTGGTACGGCGCGCGCAGCCTCAAGGAAGTGTTTTACGACGACGAGTTTGACGCGCTCGCCGATGGCCACGACAATTTCACCTGGCATATCGCACTGTCCGATCCGCAGCCTGAGGATAGCTGGACGGGCCTGAACGGTTTCATCCACACGGTTCTGTTCAATGAATATTTGTCGAAACACGAGGCGCCGGAGGACTGCGAGTACTACCTTTGCGGACCGCCCATGATGAATACGGCGGTGATCAAGATGCTTGGGGACCTCGGTGTTCCGCGCGAAAACATCCTGTTGGACGACTTTGGCGGTTAAGCGATGAAAACGGGTCACTACAAGTCGCTCGCATTCGCACTTATCGCGATCGGATTGCTGAGCGCCTGTGACCGCACATCGCGTTTGCCGGAATTCGAACTGCGCGGCCCCACGATGGGTACGACCTTCAGCGCCAAGATCATCGACGCACTGGACGATTCAACGCGGGAAATGCTCGGTGCGGAAATTGTCGATCGCCTCGAGTCGATCGAACAGGTGATGTCTACTTATCGCGAGCAGTCGGAACTCTCCAGGTTCAACGCCAGCGAATCAATCGAGTGGGCCGATGTATCCGCGGAGCTGTGCCATGCAATCGAGGCATCGCTGGCGGTCAGCCACATGACCAACGGCGCGTTCGACATCACGGTAGGACCGCTGGTGAATCTTTGGGGCTTCGGACCTGGCGAGGCCGTATCGGTGCCGCCCTCGCAAGAGATTCTGGATGCGGCGATGTCGCGAGTGGGCTTCGATCGTTTGGCCACGCGCTGCGAAACACCGGCTGTGCGAAAAGATAATCCTGACATTTACCTGGATCTCTCCGGCTGGGCCAAAGGCTACGCGGCTGATGAACTTGCCGAACTGCTCGACCGCAATGGCATCACGGATTATCTCGTGGAAGTCGGCGGAGAATTAAGGGCGCGTGGGATGAACGTAGAGCGGCGCAAATGGGCCGTCGCGATCGAGCAGCCGATCGATTACGACCGCCGTCCGCAGACCGTCTTGCGCCTGACCGATTTCGGCGTGGCGACTTCCGGCGACTACCGTAATTTTTTTGAACATGATTCGAATCGCTATTCGCACACAATTGACGGCCGCACCGGGCGCCCGGTCACGCATGCGTTGTCCGCAGTCACGGTCGTCAACCGGTCTGCCGCATTCGCGGACGCGATGGCCACGGCACTGCTGGTACTCGGTCCGGAAGAGGGACCGCGCCTTGCCGAGAACCTGGGCGTTGCCGCGCTGTTTCTCATTCACGACGATGCGGGCATTAGTGAACTGACCACAACGATCTTCGACCGCTTGCAACTCCGATGACAACGATACTAATAACGTTTCTCGCCAGCTTTCTGCTTATCCTGCTGGTCATTGTGGGCATGAGTGTCGGCGTGTTGAACGGTCGCCGCGCGATTAAGGGTAGTTGCGGTGGTCTCAATGGTGGCGGCTGCGAACTGTGCAGCGGCAATTGCAGCAAGCGCGAGACCGAGGAGAACTGACGTGGCGTTACGCTCCATTCTTGTTAAAGACTACATGGCGAAAGCGCTGATCACGTTTACGCCGGACAGCGACGTGTTGGACGCCGTGCACGCACTCGTCAGCAATCGCATCGCCGGTGCGCCGGTCGTGGACAGCGCTGGTAACCTGGTTGGTATGTTGTCCGAGCTAGACTGCATGAAAGTCGCGCTGGACGCCGGATATCACGGACACTGGGGTGGTCCAGTGTCCGATTTCATGACGGCTGATGTGCAGACGGTTGACGCTGATATGAGCATCGTCGATCTTGCACAGGTATTCATAGATTCGAACTTCCGCCGCTTTCCCGTTGTCGACGGCAATCGCCTGATCGGCCAGGTCAGCCGACGTGATGTGCTGCGCGCCCTTGGAGAAATATCCAAAGGCTGAGGCATGGCCGCTGGTTCTTTCCGCATTGATGCGTTTAAGAATCTCTTTCGCGCCTTCCGGTTCCCTGCAGACCACACCCTAATGACAATCTGCGGATCCTGCTCGTACGCCCGCCGTATTGCTGAAATGCGACGCTGTTTTTTGCTCTGGCTCAGTTAATTTACTATGTCTTTTTTCAGGGCTTCCGGCGCCAACAATTCTAATTCACTGGAGATATTGAGGCGCATCTCCTCGCGTAGATTATTAACGCCGGTAAAAAATTCTCGCATCATCATTACCCAGATATAGAATCCGCGCTCCGTCAGGCGGATTTCCAATTCGTCACCGGATATCGCGCCGATCAGGCGAAGCCGGAGCAATTCGGCTCGTAAAGAATGGCGAAATTGCCCCCTGAACCGGGCTTCTGCGTCATGCAGGTCGAGCGCGCCGGAAAACATCCGCATCATCAGGTAATAACGCATCTGGTCAGTGCTGTCGACGGAGCGATGCCGAACGATGCCGACTTCCCCGGCTTCGAAAAGCTTCAGGTAGTGATTGATCGAAAAGGTGCTCGAGTAAATGCCGCCATCCAAATAACTGAAGGCGCCGCTTCCCAAACCCAGGTAATCATTCTGCTCGGTAATGTACTTGTCGATCATGCTTTTGTGACGCGAGAAACACCAGGCCGATGAGCGCTGGTAACCGGCATCGAGCATATCCCGGACGATCAGTTTGTAAAGCGTCTTTTCCCGCCTGTAATCGACTTTGCCCATGTCCTTCCGCATTGACCGCACGGTACTGTCGCTGCTCATCAACGGGTAGAAGGAACCCTGGTCCGCGTTGATTTCGGCGGTAATGACGTGTAAATCATGCATCAGTGATGCTTCGGTCTGGTGTGGGAGGTTGAAGATCATGTCGACGTTCAGCGTTTCGAATTCGCCTCGCGTTCGCATCAGTCTCTGTTTGATCTGTTCGCCGCCGCCGTATTTTTCGTAACGCTGCATTTCCTGCAGTAATTTGTCATCGAAGCTCTGCACGGCAACGGACAGGCGATTGACGCCGACGTCTCGCAGCGTCGGCAGCCGCTCATCGTCCAGATCGTTCGGATTGGTCTCCACCGAGATGCGCTTCACCGGGAGGATAGGAAATTCAAACGCCCTTTTCCTGCCCGAGCCTGGGCCAGGTACGACATTCGGTGCTCTCTGAGCGGCGGCGAAACTTGTCGCAAGGGGCCTTCAGTGGGATTGTGTACGGGTCAACCCGCACGATCAGGCCGCTTTGACCGGTCTCAGGAAGTCCCGGACGCAGCCTGCCCCAGCGGCCCCCGGGCGTCGGGCCGCCTGAATGGAGTGCTTGAGCCGAAGTCAGGCTGCGTGGAGCAGCGTCTGCCCACGCGCCGGCGCCCGTGGCGGTGCGCGGGCCTGCAGTCCGAGGTGCGTGAGGATGCGCTCGATGACCGGCGCCTCGAGGATGGCGGCGATGATCTTCAGCTCGCCGCCGCAGTTTGGGCAGTGCTCGAGGTCGATCTCGAAGACCCGCTTGAGCAGCCGCGCCCAGCTCATCCGCACCGGCCTGTGATGCGCACAGTTTGCCTCGCATGAAGCCAGTTCCGATGCGTCGGCGTGCTCGTGCGGCCGTTGCGGCACCACCTGCGCGCGCAGCTTGGCGTTAGGTGCCAGCACGCCGTGGAAGCGGATCAGGCGCAGGCGCGGGCGCGGCACCAGTGCGGCCAGGCGCTGCATGAACTCCTGTGGTGTCATCACCAAGTGTGTAGTGCCGTCGTGCCAGGGCGTCTTTAGCTTGAGCACCACCTCTGCCCGGCGGCGTTGCATTGCACGCGCTCGTTGGCCAGCGCCGGACGGGTGATGTAGCGGCACAGTTGCTCCAGCGCCTTGCGCTCGTCGGCACCGCAGCACACGGCAGCGTGCAGGCTGAAACCGTTCATGTTGGCGCACAGCGCTTGCTCGAAGTTCGCGTCTCGCGGCATGACGCCTTGCACAGTCAGCACCTTCTGGCCGGCGCGCGAGCCAAAGGCGATACGGTAAGTGCAGGCCGCGGCCTGCAACGGCCTGAGCGTGCGGGCATCGTCTGAATCGGCCTGGTTGTCGGCCATGTAGGTCGAGCCCTGCTCTTCGACCAAGGCGCCGCGCCGGGTGAGCAGCTTCATCATCCGGGTGATGATCTTGTGCAACACCGCCTGCAGCGCTTCATCGGTGGGCGCGGGCGCCTCGACGAAGACCGGCCCAGCGTCGCTGCGCCTGTAGACGCCGTCGAGCACCAGGCAGTGCAGATGGATGCTTCATCAGGTTGGCGGCCGACCCAAAGCGCTGGATCAGCGTGACTGCACCGCTGTCGGCCTGGTCGGGCTTGAGCCCTGCCTGATCGAGCAGGTGGCGAGTGAGCACGCGGTGCACGACCTGCAGCACCGGCGTGAGCAACTGCGGCTGCACAGCCAGCAATAGGCGCAGCGGGATCGGCAGCGACAGCACCCATTGGCGCATCGGCACGCGGGGAATGTGTGGCCGCCGGTGCGAACGTGCATGAATTTCGCTGGTGCGAAAATGTAGCTTGCGATCCGATGCCGCCTTTCCCGCGGACTTAGTAGCTTCACGGGGTCAGGGGGTCGGTCAGGGGGTCGCGTCGGTCGGTCAGGGGGTCGCGTCTAACAATCCTACATTGGCCCAACTTTGCGCTCCATCCAACCCCTTTTCGCTATGCATAATGAGTTAGGCCGATTCGACGTCTGGAGACCATCTGTGATCAAATCGCGTGCTACCGCCTCGTGCTCCTGCGTCTCGAAATCGAGGCCAGAGCGGTACTGGGTGCCCGCGTCGTTGGCCTGTCTGTTGAGCGTGGTCGGGTCGTGAATCACAAAAAATATTTCTAATACTTCTCGCAGCGAGATGCGCTCGACATCAAAGCCCACGCGTACCACTTCGACGTGGCCCGAGTCGCCGGCACAGACCTGCTCGTAGGTGGGGCTGACCATGTGTCCATTGCAATATCCGGACTCGACGGCTGTGACGCCGCTCACCCTGCCGTATACCGCTTCTAGACACCAGAAGCACCCGCCACCGAGGGTGATAGTTTCTACTGGCTTAGACATGGTTTGCTCTGCCGATGTTTACGAAGTACACGTGACGCCGAACAAGGGCGGCCAACAAAAAGCCCGCCGGTGTGAGCCAAGCGGGCGGTGTGCAGCTGGTCGTGCCGCAATCAGCGCAGTTTGGTCTCTTTGTACATCACGTGTTTACGCGCCTTGGGATCGAATTTCATCATCTCGAGCTTGTCGGGCGTGGTTTTTTTGTTCTTATCAGTGGTGTAGAAATGCCCCGTACCCGCAGAAGATTCGAGCTTGACTTTCTCGCGTCCGCCTTTAGCCATTACATTGCCCCTTAGATTCTTCCACGCGCGCGCAAATCGGCGACAACTTGCTCGATGCCTACCTTTTCAATCAGACGCAGCGCAGCGTTGGTGATGCGCAGGCGTATCCATCGGTTCTCGGACTCCAGCCAAAGGCGACGGTAGTGCAAATTGGGCAGAAAACGACGCCTGGTCTTGTTGATGGCGTGGGAAACATTGTTGCCCGCCATTGGTCGCTTACCTGTTACCTGACAAACGCGTGCCATGACGCTACTCCCCTATACGATTAACTACTATCGATTGTATCGAAGAATCTGTGCTGGCTTGTCCGCTGAACAATACGGCTGCGGTTCATTGGTTCTCTAGGTGGCGCTGCGCGTCGAGCGCGGCCATGCAGCCGGTACCGGCGCTGGTGACGGCTTGTCTGTAAACGTGGTCCTGCACATCGCCGGCGGCGAAAACGCCGGGCACGCTGGTCATTGTGGCCAGGCCGTCCAATCCGCTTTGGGTGAGGATATAGCCGTCTTTCATTTCCAACTGGCCCTTGAAAATATCGGTGTTGGGCTGGTGGCCTATGGCGATAAAGCAGCCTTGAAGCTTGATCTCTACGCTGGAGTCGCTCTTCACACTTTCAAGCCGCACGCCGGAGACGCCCGAGTCGTTCCCCAACACCTCCGCCAGCGTTCGCCACAGGTGCAGCTCCACTTTGCCGGCGGCTACCTTGGCGTGCAGCTTGTCGACCAATATTGCCTCTGCGCGAAATTTTTCGCGCCGGTGCACCAAGTGCACTTTGCTGGCGATGTTGGACAGGTAGAGTGCCTCTTCCACTGCGGTGTTGCCGCCGCCGACCACGCACACCTCTTGCTCACGATAGAAAAATCCATCACATGTGGCGCAGCCACTGACACCGCGGCCCATGAACGCCTGTTCCGACGGTAGACCGATGTACTTGGCACTTGCGCCCGTGGCAATCACCAATGCGTCGCACGTATAGACGCCGGAGTCACCCTTCAACCAAAAAGGGCGTTTGGACAGCTCGACTTGATGTATATGGTCGAAGACGACTTTGGTGTCGAAGCGCTCCGCGTGTTGCTGAAAGCGCTGCATCAAGTCCGGGCCTTGCACGCCCGCAACGTCGGCGGGCCAGTTGTCTACGTCCGTGGTGGTCATCAACTGCCCGCCCTGGGCGATGCCGGTGATCAGCACCGGTTTCAAGTTGGCGCGCGCAGCATAAATGGCAGCGGTGTAGCCAGCCGGGCCCGAGCCCAGGACTAGGAGCCGCGAGTGCAGGGTGGTGTTCATGATGTGACCTTGTCCGGGCGTGCAATGGGTGAAGCACAGTCTCCACAGTACGACATGGGGCTACTTGCCCGTGACAGCAAGCCCTACTATGGGCACAATAGCCGCATTGTAAGAAGCGTGACCCTGTTGCGTCGCATCGATCCCACGTCTTGGAGGACACACCGATGACCATGTTATCGAGCTTTGACCTGATCCGTCGCGTGCCGTTGTTTTCAATGCTGACCGACGATCAGGCGCAAAGCATTGCCAACAACGTCGTCAAGCGCCGTTTTCGGCGTGGTGAGCTTGTTGTCGAGCAGGGCAAGAAGTCCAACGCGTTGTTCATTTTGCTGACCGGCCGCGCGCGGGTGCTGACCGCCGACACGCGTGGACGCGAAGTGATTCTGGCCGTGATGGCGCCTGGTGACTACGTCGGTGAGATGAGCTTGATCGACAGCGAGCCCCATTCAGCCACTGTGCGTGCGGAGCTACAGACCGATATGCTGGTGCTGGGCCGCGCGGAGTTTTTGCGCTGCATGCCTGATATTTCAAACTTGTCTTACGCCATCATGCACGGGCTGGTCAAGCGCCTGCGCGGCGCTGACCGCCAGATCGAATCGTTGGCGCTGCTCGATGTTTATGGGCGTGTTGCCCGCAGCTTGCTCGACATGTCTGTGGACGAGGATGGCGTCAAGATCATCCAAAGCAAGGTATCGCGGCAAGATTTGGCCAAGGTCGTGGGCGCATCGCGCGAGATGGTCAGCCGCGTGATGAAAGATCTCGAAGAGCGCGGCATGATCGAGACGCAGGAAAACGGCTTTGTCGTCATCAAACAGCGCCTTTGCAACGATTAATCTAGCTGTTGAGTGTTGGTGACGCTCGATCTTACAGATGACTTTTCCACTCGGATCGCTTGGGGGCAGGGCGCAGACATTGGCCAGTGAAGCCACCTACATTCGCAAGTCTGGACGCACCCAGGCAGTGGTCGCACCGGAGCGAGGACCAGCATGGCGTACCCAGCTATGGGTCATGATGGGGGGCGCCTTGTGGGTGCTGGCGGCGCTAGCGATGATCACGCACAGCGGGGTTGACGCCGCTTTCTCAACCTCTGGCAGCTCACTCGAAACACACAACAAGGCCGGCGTGATCGGAGCGTGGTTTTCCGATCTGGCGTTCTTTACCTTCGGCTACTCAGCTTGGTGGGGTATTGTGGTGGCGTTGCGCGTTTGGCTCGGCGTACTGGCGCAGTCGTTGCGTTTGGAGCTTCCGTCGACGCCTGCCGTAGCGCGTTCGATCGCTGGGTTGCCTTTTTGGCTGGGCGTGTTGTTTCTCTTCAGCGCGAGTTGTGCGTTGGAGTGGACCAGGCTTTATCAGTGGGAGCCGCGCTTGCCCGGCTACGCGGGCGGTGTGCTCGGGTACACGATGGGGTCGCTGAGCGTCAAACTGTTGGGGTTTGTTGGTTCTGGGGTGTTATGGATCTCGGCGCTCGTTGCCGGGTTGGCGCTTGCTTTTCGCTTCTCTTGGCTCGCGGTGGCTGAGCAGATCGGTGCATACATCGAGAACTTGCGTGAAAGATACGTCGGCCGCATCGAGCAGGCCGAAGATTTGCGCCTGGGTGAACAGGCATTGCGCGAGCGTGAGCAGACTGCTGCTGCCCAGCAGCGCATGCACGATGAAGACTTGCCGATTGTGATCGAGCCGGTGATTACGGCGGTGCCGATGTCGTCCCGCGTAGTCAAGGAGCGACAGCGACCCCTGTTCAGCGAACTCGCCGACACCAAGCTGCCACAGGTTGACTTGCTCGATGCGGCACAGGGCCGTGGCGAAAGCGTTACGCCCGACACTTTGGAGATGACGTCGCGGTTGATAGAGAAGAAGCTTAAAGACTTCGGTGTCGAGGTGCGCGTGGTTGCCGCGTCGCCGGGGCCGGTGATCACACGCTACGAAATCGAGCCCGCCACCGGCGTCAAGGGCGCGCAAGTGATGGGTTTGGCCAAAGACCTGGCGCGGTCTTTGAGTTTGGTGAGCATCCGCGTGGTGGAAACCATACCTGGTAAGACAACCATGGCGCTCGAGTTGCCCAATGCAAGGCGGCAAGTCATTCGCCTGTCGGAGATTCTCGGTTCGCAGGCCTACAACGACGCGGCTTCGCCCCTCACTATTGGATTGGGCAAGGACATTGTTGGCTTGCCTGTCGTTGTCGACTTGGCCAAGATGCCGCATTGCCTGGTGGCAGGGACCACGGGCGCGGGCAAGTCGGTGGGGATCAACGCGATGATTTTGTCCCTGCTCTACAAAGCCGAAGCACGCGACGTGCGGTTGATCCTGATCGACCCCAAGATGTTGGAGATGAGCGTCTACGAGGGCATACCCCATCTGCTGGCACCGGTGGTTACCGACATGAAGCAGGCCGCTAACGCGCTCCGTTGGGGTGTAGGCGAGATGGAGCGGCGATACAAGCTGATGAGCAAGCTGGGGGTGCGCAACTTGGCTGGCTACAACCGAAAAATTGCCGAGGCGGCTGAGCGTGAGGAGACGCTCGGCAATCCGTTTAGCCTTACTCCGGAGGCGCCTGAGCCGCTGGAGCGTTTGCCCTACATCGTGGTTGTGATCGACGAACTCGCCGACTTGATGATGGTAGTCGGCAAGAAACTCGAGGAGTTGATTGCGCGTCTGGCGCAAAAAGCGCGCGCCGCGGGTATTCATCTTGTTCTGGCCACACAGCGACCGAGCGTCGACGTGATCACAGGGCTGATCAAGGCCAACATTCCGACACGCTTGAGTTTTCAGGTCAGCAGCAAAATAGACAGCCGCACCATACTCGACCAGATGGGCGCCGAGGCGCTGCTGGGGCAGGGCGACATGCTCTACCTCGCGCCTGGCGGAGGTTTGCCGGTGCGTATACACGGTGCCTTCGTGAGTGATGACGAAGTACACCGCGTGGTGCAGCACCTCAAGACGCAAGGGTCGCCCAACTACATTGCTGGCATCCTCGAGGGCGATGTTTCCTACGAAGAAGGCGGTATGTCCGGCGAAGTGGATACCGATGCCGGCAGTGGTGAATCCGATCCGATGTACGACCAAGCTGTGGCCATCGTGCTGCAACACCGTCGCGCTTCGATCTCGTTGGTACAGCGGCACCTGCGCATCGGCTATAACCGCGCCGCCCGATTGCTGGAGCAAATGGAAAAGTCGGGCCTTGTATCTGCCATGTCCAGCAACGGCAATCGAGAGCTGATCGTGGCCTCGCGTGACGCATGAAGTGGATTGGGCTTTATGCGCTGATACTCTTTACCGGTATTGCGCGTGCCGATGCGGTCGACGCATTGAAAGCTTTCGTGCGTGACGCCCAGACGGGCCAGGCAAGCTTCACACAGACCGTCACGTCGCCCGACGGCAAGAGAACGAAAACGTCGAGCGGTAGTTTCGAGTTCGCGCGCCCGAACCGTTTTCGCTTCGCCTACACCAAGCCTTTCGACCAGCTCATCTTGGCCGACGGGCAAAAGGTCTGGATCTACGACGCCGATCTGAACCAGGCGAGTAGCCGCCAGCTGACGCAAGCGCTTGGTGCTACGCCGGCAGCACTGCTCGCCGGTGGTGCGATCGAACAGGATTTCGAGCTCAGAGCCATGCCAGACCACGATGGCTTGGCCTGGGTCGAGGCGCTGCCGCGTGCTCAAGACGCTGTTTTTCAGTCGGTGCGGGTGGGATTTCGCGGCAGCAAGCCGGTCGAGATTGAGATCAGTGACGGTTTCGGCCAGAAATCTCTGCTTCGATTGGGCGAGATGGCGATCAACGTCCCGCTGCCTGCGGATCGCTTTCGCTTTGTGGTGCCTGCCGGGGCCGACGTGATCGAGCAGTAGTGTTAACAGGCCTTAGTGCGAATGGCACTTACTTAAGCCGCTAAGCATGACCATGTAGTTGTATCTTTCGGCGCGCCTTGGCCCGTGGGATCTTCAGCCAAGGATAGGGTTTGGGTCGTCGTTTTCGCATTCGTGGCTCGATACG